>CAJIAT010000486.1_pt1 | contig 11692 bp, 11 predicted proteins | sample 9199161 | NCBI WGS metagenome assembly CAJIAT01 (sample SAMEA7708281, study PRJEB35096) | sediment metagenome | biome: marine neritic benthic zone biome [ENVO:01000025]; feature: sediment [ENVO:00002007]; material: shallow marine sediment [ENVO:03000034] sea grass bed [ENVO_01000059] ... | reverse complement strand
TGCGTCTGGGCGCCGCTGTGGAGCGCGAGCGATAGCCGTAGCTATCGCTCGCGCGAACAGCAAGCCCAGGCGTGCATGGACCAGCCAGGTCTGCGATAGGCAGCGAGCCGAGCACAGAACGTCGCCACTGCAGCTCGTCGCACCGATAGAGTTTCCCTCGGCGAGTCAGTCAGTTGCAGCCGGCTCGCTGCCGGCCTGGTGCAATATGCGGGTTAGCCCGGATATCTCACCGATCGCGCGCTCGATCGGTGAGATATCCGGGATTCAGTCTCTTCAGTACTGATCAGCGCGGTGACAGTCGAGGAGATCTTCTTCGGGCTCGCCTGGAAGCCGAACCAGCGTATTCAGGAGTGGATCGAGCGGTTCTTCGCCGAGGACTGCGGGATTTGCCCTGTGACGATCGAGATCGCGCGGTGCTCCGGTGTGCTCAGGGGCGACTTCGCGGCGCGCGGACAACAACGCACTCAGGCGGATATGCGGATCGCACCCACGGCGCAGGTGAATCAACTGACCCTGGTGACCCGCAACGTACGGGACTTCGAGGGCTGCGGGCTGGCGCTCCTCGATCCGTTCTCGTGACTATCGTAGTCGGCAGGTCGGTCACCGCTTCCGTTCGGCGTCGATGGAGCTGCTGATGGCCGACTCGAGACGACCATGAGCGATCTCGGCTGCGCCACGACGGCCGAGCTGAGCCAGCGCATCGCACCGCCCGACGCCGCGGGCGGCGCCCGGTAGCCGCCCGCGTGCCGTCGAGGCGCGTCGAGGCGTTACTCGTTGAGCGCGCCGTAGCGCGTCAGCCACTCGCGCACGATCGCGGTCAGCCGCGCGACGGTCTCGGGTCGCCTGCCGTCGACGTGCGCCCCCTCGAGGATCACGATCTCCTTCGGCTCGGGAGTCAGCGCGTGCAGGCGCTCGACGCCCTCGCGCGGGAGGCGCTCGTCGTGCCTGCTGTTGACGATCAGGAACCTGCCCTCGAGCTCCGGCAGGTGTCTCGCCGGCTCCAGCGGGCTGACGAGGGCACCGGCGAGCGAGGCCGCGAGCGCGCTGGTTACCGGTGGACCGACGGGGATGTTGGCCCTCACGAGCGCGCCGATGTCGACGGCCCCGTAGGCGAGGACGGTGGGGCCGAGGGGCGTCCCCAGGGTGCTCAGCCGCCGCTGGATGGCCGGCAGGCAGACTGCGCCGAGGCTCACGCCGGCGAGGCTGGGCGTCCCGGCCCAGCGGTGGCGGCGGATCCACTGCAGCGCAGCGGCGACCCCGTTCGGCAGGCCGTAGGCGACGCCCCAGGCGATCCGCGCCCGGGCGAGGATCCCCGACGCCTTCCAGCGCCTGCGGTCGTACGGATACTCCATCGACACGATGGCGTTGCGGCCGTGATCGGGGAAGCGCCCGAGGTTGCGATGGGCGGTGGCGAACCCCGAGAGCAGCATCAGCACCGGCAGACGCTGCGCGCCAGTCTCGTAGGTGCCGGCGGGCAGGCTGACCGTGAAGCGCACGGGCTCGCGGCGAGGGCCCTCGAGCCGCACCGCGACGTGCTCCCGGTCGCCGTCGGCGTACTCGACGAGCGTGCGCTCGACGCCCAGCGTGCGGTACTGCGGGAGTGGTCGGGTCAACACGCCGCCGGAGTGGAGCACCCAGAGCCAGACCGCGCCTGCGCAGACGACGACGAACGCGGCGGTGACCAGGAAGAGGTTTCGAAGACGCCTCGACAGCATGCTGTGGTTGTCTCGCGGCGCGCGGGCGACACGGCCCAGATCCGCGGCGCCTGGGCCGAGAGTGTATCTTCCGCGCGCCTTGTCCGTCATCGACGCCGCGCCGCCACATGCGGAGGGCACAACCGATTCCCGGATCGGTCTCGCCGGTGGCGTCCGGGTGCCCTGGCTCGCCGTCGGTTCGGGAGCGTCAACGGATCATCGCGCGAATCGGTGAGATATCCGGGCTAGCGCGCGTGCGGAGGCACGTGGCGAAGGGGGGCGGCGAAGGCGGCGTGCGTCGCCGGGTCGACCGGGCGGTGCCTGCGCGTGGTCGCCGCTGGGTGGTGCGCGAGGGACACCCCGTCCCGGTGCGCCCGGGCGACGCGCGCCGGGCGTCGCTCGAAGCCGCCGCCGCAGTTCGGGCAGACGTTCGCGAGCACGCTCTCCACGCACGACCGGCAGAAGGTGCACTCGTAGGAGCAGATCATCGCGTCCGTGGAATCCGGGGGCAGATCCTTTGCGCAGTGCTCACAGCAGGGCCTGAGGTCGAGCATCGGGAGGTCTCCGTCGTCGGGCCTGGAGGAGCCCGCGTCGAGTGCGAGGACCTCGCAGGACGTTGTCACTATCCTGTCATACGGCGCCGCGACCATCGCGCCGCGCAGCGAGGTCGCAACGACGTCATCGAAATTCGACCCCATCCACTTCGACGCCGGCGGCGTCGTCCTCGAGCAGGGCTTGGACGGCGACCACGTGTATCTCATCCGCTCCGGCGAGGTGGAGCTGCGGCGCAACGGCGCGCTCGTCGGCAGTCTCGGGGAGGGCAAGCTGCTCGGGATCTACGGCGTCGCCCCGGTACCTGTTCACGGCGGTTGCAACGACCGAGGCCGAGGTCGAGCCCGTGGACTGGCAGCGCCCCCAGTTCCTCGCCGAGCAGACACCCTTCTTCGTGCTCGAGGTCATCGACCAGGTCGCCGCCGAGTTCGAGGGCTTCCTGGACCAGGCCATCCCCGCCTAGCTCAGGCCGTGCTCCGCGTGTCCAGCCGCCGGACGCCGGTCAGCCGGTCCGCGCCTCGGGAGCCGGAGCTGCGTGCGCCATGGGGAGCAGCGAGAGGATGTCCTCGACCAGCGCACGGGTGGTGCCGCGGTGCCGATCGACCACCGCGCGGGCCGCCGTTCCGGCCTCTCGGGCGGCGCGGCGATCGGTGAGCAGGGCGCGGCACCGCTGCGCGAGGCCGGCCGCGTCCCCCACCTGGAATCCGCCGCCGGCCTCAATGAGCCAGCGCGAGACGTCGGGGAAATCCTCCATGTCCGGGCCGAATACGACCGGCTTGCCCCATGCGGCCGGCTCGATGGGATTGTGCCCGCCGGCCTGCACCAGGCTGCCGCCGACGAAGGCGACGTCGGCGAGCCCGTAGAGCGAGCGCAGCACGCCGATTCGGTCGACCACCACCACCGACGCTCGGATGCCCGCGTCGTCCGATCGGTCCTCGAGCGCGGACAGGACCCGTGCGCCGTCGCCTTCGAACAGCGCGACGACCTCCCGTGCCCGGTCCGGCTCGCGCGGCGCGAGGATGAGCACGAGATCCGGCTGCGCGACCCGTAGCTCGCGGTAGGCGTCGCGCACCAGCGCTTCCTCGCCCGGGTGGGTGCTGCCGGCGACCAGCACCCGTGCACCGGACGGTACCGCGAGCCGGGCGGCTAGGGTCGCCGGCTTCGTCCCGCCCTTGTCGACGTCGACGTCGAACTTTAGGTTGCCGCAGCGCCGAATCGCGCCGGACGGGACGCCGGCTTCGCCGAACCGGTCCGCCTCGAACTCCGATTGCGGATAGACCCATCGGAACTGACGCATCGTCGGGACGAAGATCGCGCGCCACCGCGTGTAGAAGCGCAGGCTCCGCGATGACAGGCGTCCGTTGACGAGCAGCGACGGCACGCCCCGGCGCCCGAGGGCGGCCATGAAGTGCGGCCAGATGTCGGACTCGACGAGGACGAAGGCCGCCGGGCGCACGGCCTCGATGGAGCGGCCCACCACCCAGGAGCAGTCGTAGGGAAAGTAGAAGAGCGCGTCGACCCGCTCGCCGAGGCGCTCGCGGGCGAGCTCGAACCCCGCGAGGGTCGAGACCGACAGGAACACCGGGCGCCCGGGCTGTGCGTCGCAGAGCGCCTCGATCACCCGCTCGGCGGACAGCATCTCGCCCACCGACAGCGCGTGGAACCAGATGGGCTCGAGGCCCTCGTCGGGGCGCGGCCACCCGCGGAGTCCGAAGCGTGCGAAGAGGGTCTCGCGCCGCTTGCGCTTGAGGAGCTGCAGCGGCAGGGTCGCCGCGAGCGTCAGCGGGAAGGCGACGTCGGCGTACGCCCGGTATCCGATCCGCTGCAGCCATCGCACAGACGCGCCCGGCATGGGTGTCACATGTGTTCGTAGAGGCTGCGCACCTTCTCCGGCGGCATCAGAGCGCGCCACCTCGGCCCGAGGGCGTTCTCCCACAGCGGCTCCAGACCGAGAGCGACCTCGATCATCTCGTCGAACTCGCTGCCCCCGAGCCCCTCGCAGATCCCCCGCGGCAGCTCGATGTCGTGACGGTCGACCATGCGCCTGAACTCGTCGACATCCTCCGGGTAGTACTCGCCGAGCTTGTCGAAGACGATGCAGTTGCCGATGCCGTGGTGCGTTCCGAGGGTGAACGAGAGCCCGTAGGACAGGGCGTGGCAGACGCCGACCTGCGAGTACGCGATGCTCAGGCCGCCGAAGTACGACGCGATCATGAGCTTCTCGTCGGCGAGCTCGCGATCGATGTCGTCGAGGAACACCTCCCGGCACATCTCCAGGGACTTCTCCGCGTAGGCGCGGCTGAACTCGTTGATGAAGGTGCCGCGCAGCGACTCCGCGGCATGGATGTAGCAGTCCATCGCGGTGAAGAACCGCTGATCGCCCGGCACCGTCGCGCACAGGTCCGGGTCGAGGACGATCTGGTCGAACGGCGTGTGGTCCGAGTTGATGCCGAGCTTGCGCTCGGGACCGGTCAGCACCGCCGTGCGCGATACCTCGGCGCCGGTGCCCGCGAGCGTGGGGATGCCGATCCCGAATACGCCCGGGTAGCGCACCAGATCCCAGCCCTGGTAGTCGCTCGCCGAGCCCGGATTGGTGAGGAGCACCTTGATCGCCTTGGCGAGATCCAGCGTGCTGCCGCCCCCGATGCCGACGACCGCCTCTGGCTGACGGTTCGAGTATCCGCGCACCTGCTCGACGAGCTCGTCGACGTAGCTGGTCTTCGGCTCCACGTCGACATTCACCAGCACTACCATGTCATGGGTGTGAAGCGGCAGGCCCTTGACGAAGTCGCGGCTCTCGTGCACGTCGTCGATGAGGTAGATCGTCGACCCGCCGGTGTCGGTGCGGCGTGCGGAGAGGATATCGCTGAGCTGCGCGATGCTCCCGCGCCCGTAGACGAGCTGCGGGACGATGCGAAGATTTCGGTACATGCTCTCGACCTCCCCGCTAGTCCGTCGTACCCGTGCGGATCGGGAAACGTTCCTTCACCGCTCCCTCGAACTGCACGGCCTGCTCGAGCGTGTCGATCTCGATGAGCGCATCCTCGGTGACACCGACCGCGATGCGGTGTCCACGCTCGAGCACACGCAGCATCTCGAGCTTCTCGATGCGCTCGAGCCGGCCCGGCGGCATCGCCGCGAATCGCTCGAGGAAAGCCGCCGTGTAAGCGTACAGACCGAGATGGATCAGCACCTGGAAGCCGTGGGCGAGCTCGGGCTCGAAGATCCCCTGGGAATCCCTGAAGTAAGGGATCGGCGCCCGCGAGAAGTAGATCGCGTTGCCCATCTCGTCACACACGAGCTTGACGTGGTTGGGATTGTGATAGTCCCGGTCGTAGTGCAGCGGCGTCCCGAGCGTCGCCATCTCCCCGTTGTCGGCGATGAGGGCGGCGAGCTGGCGGATCTGGCCGCCGGTCACCATCGGCTCGTCCGCCTGCACGTTGATGACGTGCTCGGCGCCGAGGCGTCGGTTGGCCTCGGCGATGCGTTCGGTGCCACAGGTGTGGTCGACGCTCGTCATCATTGCGTTGAACCCTGCGTCTCGCAGGGTGTCGTGCATTCCCTGGTTGTCGACCGCGAAGTAGAGCGGGAACTCGGGCGCTTCGTCGCGGATGCGCTCGGCCGTCCACAGCAGCACGGGCTTGCCCTGCACCTCGTGCAGCAGCTTGCGCGGGAAGCGGGTGGAGCCGATCCGCGCAGGGACGAGGATTGCGTACTTCACGAGGTGGCCTCCCGCCGTCGTCCGGCGAGCACTGCGCGTTCGCCGCTCATGCGAGGACGGTGCGCATGCGCTCGACGCGCTCGGCGAGTTGTTCGTCGCTCCAGCCGAGCTTGATGAGCATGGAGATCGTCCGGGACATGATCTCGTCCGAGCGCGGCAGCTCGCGCGCGGCCCAGCCGCCGTTGGCGCTCGAGGTGCCGTTCGAGGGCGACTGGATGAGCGGTGCCGGGCCGATCAGCGCTTTCAGATGCTCCCACTGGCGGTGGTAATGCCAGTTGTTGTCGTACCAGTAGAAGCATCCGTCGACGCCGGCAGCGGCGAGCTCTCGCGTTGCCGTCCGCGCCTGGGCAGCGCTCGGCAGGAACACGCTCAGGAACGTCGCAGAGTCGCCGGCGTCGTCCGGCAGCTCCCGGAAGCGCACGCCGGGCAGGTTCGACAGCCCTTCCACGAGGGTGCGCTTGTGGGCGCACTGGATCTCGAGCATTCGATCGAGCTTGCCGAGCTGCGCCAGCCCGACGGCGGCGTTGAGCTCGCCCAGCCGGAAGTTGTGGCCGAGGTGGGGATGAGCGTCGGCGCCGCGGTCCGTGCCGAGGTGGTCGTGCCCGTGGTCGGTGTAGGCCTCGGCGATCCGCGCGACCTCGTCGTCGTTGGTGACGATGGCGCCGCCCTCGCCGCAGGTGACGGTCTTCACGTAGTCGAAAGAGAAGCAGCCGGCGCGCCCGAAGGTGCCCAGAGCACGGCCCTCGAAGGTCGCGCCCAGCGCCTGCGCGGCGTCCTCGATCAGCGTCACCCCGTGGCGCTCGCACAGCGCCGCGAGCTCGTCGATGCGCGCCATCGCCCCGCACATGTGCACCACGAGCACCGCCCGGGTGCGCGGCGTGATCGCCGCCTCGACTGACTCTGGATCGAGGCCGAGCGTGGCGTCGATCTCCGCGAACACCGGGACCGCACCCGCGTGAAGGACCGCCTCGACCGTCGCGACGAACGTGAAGGGCGGAATCACCACCTCGTGACCGGCCCCGACCCCGCAGGCGGCGAGGGCGGTGGCCAGAGCGGTGGTACCGCTCGAGCACACGTGCGCGTGGCGCGCCCCGAGACGCTCGCCGAGGGCCTGCTCGAGCTCGACGGCCTTCCAGTGCCCGTTGCGCGCCCCGTCGAAGCCGTAGCGCATGAGGACCCCGGAGTCGAGCACGTGTCCGACCGACTCGCGTTCCTCGGCGCCGAACAGCTCGAAACCCGGCATCACTCCCCCCTCGTGTTCATCGCGCCCGTCTCGATGGCGCCCCTCTCGACGGCCGCCGTGCTGCGTCACCGTCGACTCTCGCCGGCCGCCCCGCGGGTCGGCAACGCGAGCCACCATACCAGCCGCGCGAGCCCGCGTGCGCTCGGCCGTCGGCAGGCCGTCAGCGTTGCGGATGGCGCCGGACCAGGGCCTCGAAGGCCGCCTGTACCCGGCCCACCGTCGGCGAGACTCGCTCGGTGGACCACGGTGGCCACCACCAGCGCGCCGCGCGCACGACCGCCCCGTCGGTGAATCCCGGGCGCCACCCCACCAGCAGGCGCTTGGTCGTGAGGATCGTCAGCGTCGGCACGCCGAGCGACGAGGCGAGATGACCTGGTCCCGAGTCGTTGCCGATGAAGAACCCGGTCTCCGCCATGAAGCTGACCACGTCGGCGAACGACTCCAGCTCGGTGACCGGCACGTCGAGCTGGTAGCGCTTCCGCCAGCGCGCGCGCTCGCGCTCGTCGAGGAGCAGGACCGCGTCCCACCCGTCGCGGCGCAGGCGGCGGGCGAGCTCCAGCGAGCGCTCCTGGGGCCAGACCTTGGCCTCGCTGCCGGCCTCCGGATGGATTACCACGCGCCGACCGTGGCGCCGGGGAACCACCTCCGGCGCCAGGCGCCAGCCGGGATAGAGGGCCGCGTGGGGGAGTCCGAGCACCCGCCGCGCGAAGCGCTGCCACGCCACGGCGAGGGGGGCCATCGGCCGGAAGTAGGTCAGCGCCGTGCAGTTCGCGTGGGCGAAGGGCACCCCCGGCGCCACCTCGTGGCGGTGACCGCCCGCCGCGCGCAGCGCGGTCCAGGAGTAGTCGTAGAGGATCGCGCGCCTCGCATAGGCGCTCGGCAGCCCGTCCAGCTCGCGCTGCACGAACAGGGCGTCGAAGGCCGGTGGGGCGGAGCCGTTCGGCGCGTCGATCGCCTCGCGCGGGCACACGTCGAAGGGCAGCAGGGGCGAGAGCGAGGCGAGAGCATCCGAGAAGACGCTCACCCGGTAGCCGCTCAGGGTCAGGCTGTTCGCGAGCCCGAGCACGATGAGGCCGTCTCCGTAGGACGGGAACGGCCAGATCCCGATTCGCCCCGCCGGTCCCGGCCCACCGGCCGGGCCGCCCTCGAAGGTGGCCAGGGGCTTCATGGGCGTACGCCCGACGTCGACGCGTCTACCGACGCGCGAGACTTTTTCCGACACTCGTGCATTTCTTTCGAACGGACTCGGCATAAGCTGCTGCGCAAAAGGACGAAGGGTATCGGGCACGCGGCCTGTTTGTCGACCGGATTCAGGACCAGACGTTCTCCAGCTCGTGTGTTGCCCGACAGCCGCAGTCCGGGACAGTGCAGCGAAGATCCCTTTCAAGACTTCCAAACTCTCTTCCGGTACCATCCCGGCCGGCCTCGATCCACCGAACCGGAAATCGATGACGCGGACAGCAGTCGATTCGCCCGCGCTGGAACCGTCCTCTTCCCGGCACGACCTCCCCGCGTGGCTTTGGCTGCTCATGCCGCTGGTCTTCCTCGCGACGGCCTTCGCCGTGGCCGTTGCGGATGCGAGCGCCTACAACCGGTGGTTCGAGGGCGAGCTCGCGGTGGTCGAGCTCCTGACTCCGGCGCTCACGCTGATCGGTGTCGGCTGCTGCCTGGCGGCGCGGCGCTGGGTGCCCCAGGTGGAGGGACGCGGGGTCCGCATCTGGCTCGCCCTGTTCGTCGCCGGCGGCATCTACTACGCCGGAGAGGAGCTGAGCTGGGGACAGCACCTCTTCGGCTGGCAGACCCCCGATGCGCTGATGGTCGACGAGCTCTCGGAGACGAACGTCCACAACCGCGGCTACCTGTTCAACGAGGGGCCGCGCTGGGTGGTGCGCGTGGCCGTGGTCGGCGGTGGGCTTCTCGCTCCGGCGCTCGTCCTGCTCGGCGGCGCGTCGAGGCGGCCCGTCGCCGGTGGCGATCGCTGGTCGCTGCGGCGCTGGATCTGGCCGACCCACGTCTGCATGCCGGCGTCGGCCCTGGTGCTGCTGTCGATGATGGCGGACGACTACCCGCCGGCGCTGCCGGGTGAGGCCGGCAGGTCCGACATCCGTTACGCGGAGCTCGAGGAGCTCTGGATCGCGACCTTCATGATGCTCTACGCCGTCTCGCTCTATCGGCGCCTGCGCGCGGAGGGCGGCGGCGCAGCGCCCGGGGGGACGGGCTGAGGGCGCGGGCCGCCCCGGGGCGGGGCGTCGGGGCGGGCTCGCGGAGGACGCGCATGCGTGGCGTGCCGCGGCGGGCGCCCGTTGGTCGACATCGAGGAGCGGCTCGGGGGGAGCTATGAACGAGCGCATCAGTCGAGCGCTGGACTTCTGGGTGGGCATCCCGCTCTGCTGGCTGCTGAGCGCATCGCGCGCGCTCTTCGAGCGCGCGGCGGGCGCCGAGACGGCGCCGCGCCGCATGCTCGTGGTGAAGCTCTCGGAGATGGGTGCGCTGATCCTCGCCATCCCCGCCTTCGAGGCCGCCGCCCGGCGCGTCGGCCGGGAGAACCTCTTCCTCTGCGTCATGACGGACAACCGTCCGATCCTCGACGTCATCGACGTGGTGCCGGCCGAGAACGTCCTCGTGATCCGCAAGGACAACCTCCTCGTGCTCGCCCTCGACGTGCTGCGCATGATGCGTCGCTGCCGGCGCGAGGGTATCGACACGGCCATCGACCTCGAGGGCTTCGTTCGCATCTCGGCCATCGTCTCTTACCTGTCGGGCGCGAGGCGTCGCGTCGGCTGGCATCGCTACACGATGGAGGCGCCGGTGCGCGGTGATCTGTTCACGCACCGGGTGCCCTACAACGTCTACCAGCACGTCAGCCAGCAGTTCCTCACCCTCGTGGAGGCCGTCGACGCGCCTGCCGAGGAGCGCCCGCTGCCCAAGAAGCGCGTGGAGGTCGGCCAGTTCCGCCCCCGGCACTTCGTCCCGAGCGCCGAGGAGAAGGCCGAGATCGAGACGCTCCTCGAGCGCCGCTGCGGCGGCTCCCGCCGCCGCCCGCGCGTGCTGCTGAACCCGAACCTGATAGACACGCTGCCGGTCCGGCGCTGGCCGCGTGCCTACTACCTCGCGCTCGGGCGCCGCATCCTCGAGCGTCACCCCCAGGCGGTGGTGATCCTCACCGGTCTCGCGGACGAGCGCGAGCCGTCCCGGGCCCTCGCCCGGGAGATCTCACCGGACCGGGCGTGCTCGCTCGCCGGGGAGACCAGCATGCGCGGCCTGCTCGCGCTCCTCGACGCATCGGACCTGCTCGTGACCAGCGACTGCGGGACCGCGCACATGGGGGCGATCACGCCGATCCCCATGGTCAGCCTCTTCGGCCCCGAGACCCACGCGCTCTACGGACCGATCTCCCCACGCAACCTCTCGCTCGAGACGGGGCTCGCCTGTGGCCCGTGCCTGTCCGCCTTCAACCTGCAGCGCTCCCCGTGCACGGACAACGTGTGCATGCAGCGTCTCGACGTGGACACGGTCTACGACGCCGTGCTCGCCCAGTGCCCGGCCCTGACCGACGCGCTGAAAGAGCCCGCCTGACCCGGTGAGCCCGGGGCGAGAGGTTTCGTTGGTCGGGACCCGATGAGCACGGCCCGATGAGCGGGGGGCGATCCGGCGCGCGGCTCGGCGCGCCCGCCATCGACGGTCGCTCGGGGCACGGGCGCCCGGAGCGCTCCTTGCCCCCGTTCGCGCGCTGGGAGCGCGTCGACCCGCTCGTCGGCACCGGTCCAACGCGCTCGCTCGTCGCGCGCCCGCGCACCGTCGAGGAGTGCCGGAGCACCCTCGCCTGGTGCCGGGAGGCCGGGCTCACCCTGTGCCCGCGCGGTGGGGGACACAGCTACGAGGATCAGATCCTTAACGACGGGCACGTCCTGCTCGACGTGGGCGGGCTGGACCGCATCGTCTCGTTCGACGAGCGCCGCCGGGAGATGGTGGTCGAGGCCGGGGTCCGCATCGCGGAGGTCTATCGCCGCGCGCACGGGCGGCTGTTCCACCTGCCGGCGACGCCGAGCGAGGGCGCGATCACCGTCGCCGGCGCGATCGCCAACAACGTCAACGGCAAGGATTCCTGGCGCGCCGGGAACTTCGGCGACCGGGTGCGCTCCCTCGATCTGCTCACCGCGGCCGGGGACGTGATCACGGTGGACCGGGAGACCGAGCCGGAGCTGCTGCGCGCGGTGGTCGGCGGCATGGGCATGCTCGGGATCATCGTCCAGGCCACCATCGCTCTGGAGAGTATCCCGAGCCCTTTTCTCGAGACGACGCTGCGGCCCGCCCCGGACCTCGGCGCGCTCCTCGGCGAGCTCGCGGCGGTCGAGCGCGAGAGCGACTTCGCGATCGTCTGGGTCGATGTGCATGCGCGCGGCCGGAGTCTCGGGCGCTCGGTCATCCACGCAACGCGCTGGCTGCCCCACGCCGGCGCCGATGCCGGTGCCAGCGAGGAGA
>CAJIAT010000144.1_pt1 | contig 11715 bp, 5 predicted proteins | sample 9199161 | NCBI WGS metagenome assembly CAJIAT01 (sample SAMEA7708281, study PRJEB35096) | sediment metagenome | biome: marine neritic benthic zone biome [ENVO:01000025]; feature: sediment [ENVO:00002007]; material: shallow marine sediment [ENVO:03000034] sea grass bed [ENVO_01000059] ... | reverse complement strand
CCGTACGACGGCTCCGTGCTGTTCGTCGTCAGCGGCACGTCCCACGGGATCTCCGAGCAGCAGATCGTGCCGGACATGGACTATCCGATCCCGTCGGACATCGCGATGGTGGACAACGACGCGGATGGCGCCGAGGACCGGCTGTTCTTCGCCGACCTCTTCGGACAGGTCTGGCGCGTGGACCTCAAGCCGGATCTCGCCAGCGGCAGCTCCGGGATCAAGGCCGTCGTCGGCAAGCTCGCGGAGGTCTCGGGCAACATCGCCGAGGCCGACAAGCGCCGCATCTTCTACCCGCCGGACGTGGTCCGCGTCCCGGGCGGCGCTCTGGGCTCGCCGGGGCTGCACGATCTGGTGATCGTCACCACGGGCAACCGCGCTCACCCGCTCGACGAGAACGTCCAGGACCGCATCTACGCGTTCCGCGACTTCGATACGGGCGCCATGGTGGACGCCGACGACAACGGCCTGGCGGACTCGGCGGACTTCACGACCCTTCTGGGTCCGCTCGCCAGCCCGTCGAGGTCCGGTGACCTGCTCGACGTCACCGACGTCCTCGACTTCGACGACGCCGCGAACCTCGCCGCGCTCAAGGCTGCGAAGGGCTGGTACATCGATCTCGAGGAGACCGGCGAGAAGTCGCTGGCAGGTCCCGTGGTCCTCGCGGGTCAGCTCTTCGTGACCACCTACCTGCCGGACGGCGTGGTGGACGTGACCAGCTGCTCGCTCCAGGAGGGCTCCGGGCGCCTGTACGGGCTCAACGTGCTGACCGGCGAGCCGCTGAAGAACTGGGACGGCGACGGCGACGCCAGCACGCTGACCAAGTCCGATCGCGTCTACGCGCTCGGCGGCGGCATCCCGTCGCAGGCGGTGCCGATCTTCCAGGAGGAGGGCATCACCCTCCTGGTCGGCGGCGGCGGCGGCGCGACGGCGGTCGACCCGGGCATCCAGCTGCCGCGCGTACGCACCTACTGGTACCAGGAAGACGGTAGCTGACGCCGGACGCGCCCCCTCGAGGGGGGGCGCGAGAGCCGGAAGGCAAGCGGAGCGCCGACCCCAGGGTCGGCGCTCTTGCGTGTGGGGCCCGGCGTGTGGGGCCCGGCGTCTGGGGTCTGCCTTGCATCGGGGCGGTCGGGTCCGCGCCCGCCGCGGGCGCCCTTCCCCGCGGGCCGCGGATCGGGGACCCTTCGCCGCTCGCCCGCCGCCGGACCGCGCCGCCCCCATGACCGCCCAGCACATCCGCATCCGCGGCGCCCGCCAGAACAACCTCCAGAGCCTCGATCTCGACCTGCCCCTCGGCGAGCTCGTCGTCGTCACCGGGGTCAGCGGCTCGGGCAAGTCCTCCCTCGCCTTCGACACCGTCTACGCGGAGGGCCAGCGCCGCTACGTGGAGACCTTCTCCTCCTACGCCCGCCAGTTCCTCGACCGGATGGACCGTCCGGCCGTGGACAGCATCGAGGGGATCCCGCCGGCCATCGCCATCGACCAGACCAATCCGGTGCGCACCTCGCGCTCGACCGTCGGCACGATGACCGAGCTCAACGATCACCTGAAGCTGCTCTTCGCCCGTGCAGCCAGCCTGTACTGCCGCGGCTGCGGCCGCCCGGTGCGCGCCGAGGATCCGGGCTCGATCGCCCGCGAGCTGCTCACCCTCGCCGCCGGGAAGCGGCCGCGGGTGGCGATCACCTTCGAGGTGCGGGTACCCGAGTCGATGAGCGCCGATGAGGTCGAGGGACTGCTCGCGCGCCAGGGCTACACCCGCATCCAGGTCCGCGCGCCGGGACGCCTCGAGGTCGTGCAGGACCGCCTGCGCCTCGAGACCGCGCGCGCCGACCGCCTCGGCGAGGCCCTCGAGACCGCGCTGCGGCTCGGTCGCGGCCGCCTGGCGGTGCACCTGCTCGATGCGCCCGGGGAACGCCTGCGCTTCTCGGCGGGCCTGCACTGCGCCGAGTGCGACATCGACTACCGCGAGCCGCTGCCGAGCCTGTTCTCCTTCAACTCGCCGGTGGGCGCCTGCGAGAGCTGCCGTGGCTTCGGGCGCACCATGGGGATCGATCCGAAGCTCGTGGTCCCCGACGGCGCGCGCTCGCTGGCCGGCGGCGCGGTCAAGCCCTGGCAGAGCAAGAGCTACGGCGAGTGCCAGCGCGACCTGCTGCGCTTCGCGCGCCGGCGCGCAGTGCCCACGGACGTGCCCTGGCGCGAGCTCGACGAGGCGCACCGGCGCTGGGTGCTCGAGGGCGAAGGCTCCTGGGACGACGGCCTGTGGTACGGCGTGCGGCGCTTCTTCGACTGGCTCGAGAGCAAGAGCTACCGGATGCACATCCGCGTGCTGCTCTCGAAGTACCGCGCCTACCATCGCTGCGAGGCCTGCGGCGGCGCGCGGCTCAAGCCCGAGGCCCTCGACTGGCGCATCGGGGGGGCCGCCGACGCCGACGCGGTGCTCGATCGCGCCGCGTGCTTCACTCCGGTCGGCGGGACTCCACGGCGAGAGCTCCCGGGGCTCACCGTGCACGACCTCATGCTGGCGCCCATCGAGCGCTGCGCGGCCTTCTTCGAGCGCCTGGAGCTCCCGCGCCCCCTCGACGAGGCGACGGACCTCCTGCTCGGTGAGGTGAGGACCCGCCTGCGCTACCTCGTCGAGGTCGGTCTCGGCTACCTCGCCCTCGACCGCCAGTCGCGGACCCTGAGCGGCGGGGAGGTCCAGCGCATCAACCTGACGACGGCCCTCGGCACGTCGCTCACCGGGACCCTGTTCGTCCTCGACGAGCCGAGCATCGGGCTCCACGCCCGGGACGTCGTCAAGGTGGTCGGGGTGCTCGAGCGCCTGCGCGACGCGGGCAACACCCTGCTGGTGGTCGAGCACCACGAGGCCATCATGCGCGCCGCGGACCGCATCATCGATCTCGGCCCCGGTCCCGGCGAGCGCGGCGGGCGCATCGTCGCCTCGGGCACCGCGGCGGCCCTCGCCCGCAGCCGCGCCTCCCTCACGGGCCAGTACCTCGCCGGCCGGCGCTCGGTGCTCGAGTCGGTGGCCGGCACGGGTGCGGCGCCAGGCCCCGCGACGCGCTGGCTCGAGATCCTCGGCGCCGCGGAGCACAACCTCGACGCCGTCGACGTGCGCGTGCCCCTCGGTCACCTCGTGTGCGTGACCGGCGTCAGCGGCTCGGGCAAGTCGACGCTCGTCGAATCGGTGCTGCACCGCGCTCTGCTCGAGCGTCTCGGGCGCCCGACCGAAGCGGCCGGCGCGCACCGCGCCCTCGTCGGCGCCGAGCACGTCGGCGACGTGGTGCTGGTCGACCAGACGCCGATCGGCAAGACCGCACGCTCGAACCCGGCGAGCTACGTCGGCGCCTACGAGGCGATCCGCAAGCTCTTCGCCGCCGAGCCCCTCGCCCGCGAGCGCGGCTACACGCCCGGGACCTTCAGCTTCAACTCCGGCACCGGTCGCTGCCCGGGCTGCAGCGGCACGGGCTTCGAGCACGTCGAGATGCAGTTCCTGAGCGACGTGTACCTGCGCTGCCCGGACTGCGACGGGCGGCGATTCCGCGCCGAGACGCTCGAGGTGCGCACCATCGGCGCGGGCGGCGCGGCGCGCTCGGTCGCCGACGTCCTCGCGATGACGGTGAGCGAGGCGCTCGCCTTCTTCGCGGACGAGCCCGCCGTGCACCGCGCCCTCGCCCCCCTCGCCGAGGTCGGGCTCGGCTACGTCGCCCTCGGCCAGCCGGTGCCTTCCTTGAGCGGCGGTGAGGCGCAGCGCCTGAAGCTCGCCGGTCACCTCGCACGGGCGCGCGACAGCGCCGCCGGCACGCTCTTCCTGTTCGACGAGCCGACCACCGGTCTGCACTTCGACGACGTCGCCACCCTGCTCGCGGCGCTTCGCCGGCTGGTCGACGCGGGTCACTCGGTGGTGGTGATCGAGCACGATCTGGACGTCGTGCGCGCCGCGGACTGGGTGATCGATCTCGGTCCCGAGGGCGGCGAGCGCGGCGGCGGGCTGGTCTTCTGCGGAACGCCGGAGGATCTCACCGGCTGCGCGCGCAGCCACACGGGCGCGGCGCTCCGCGCCCCGCCGCGCGCGAAGGCGCCCCGGCGCACGCGCCGGCGCGCGCGACAGCCGGGGATCGCTATCCACAACGCACGCGAGCACAACCTGCGGGGCATCGACGTGGCGATCCCCGCGGGCAAGCTGACCGTCGTCACCGGGGTGAGCGGCAGCGGCAAGAGCACCCTCGCCTTCGACATCCTCTTCGCCGAGGGCCAGCGGCGATACCTCGAGTCGATCAACGCCTACGCGCGCCAGTTCGTTCAGCCCGCCGCGCGCGCGGATCTCGACGCGGTGAGCGGGATCCCGCCGACGGTCGCGATCGAGCAGCGCACCAGCCGCGGCGGACGCAAGAGCACCGTGGCGACGATGACCGAGATCCACCACTTCCTGCGGCTGCTGTTCGTGCGTCTCGGCATCCAGCACTGCCCGGACTGCGAGACCCCGATCGAGGCCCAGTCCCGCGAGGCGCTCCTCGCGCGGGTGATGGGCGCCGCCCGGGGGCGCACCGTCACCGTGCACGCGCCGCTGGTGGTCGCCCGCAAGGGCTACTACACCGATCTCGCCAAGTGGGCGGCGAGCAAGGGCTTCGAGACGCTGCGCGTCGACGGCGAGGCGCTGCCCACCGGCGCCTGGCCGCGCCTCGACCGGTTCCGCGAGCACGACATCGACGCGCCGATCGGCGCCCTCGCGGTGAGTCCGCGCGCCGAGGCGGCGCTCGCCGACCTCATCGGACGCGCCCTCGACATCGGACGCGGGCGGGTGCGGATCGCGATCGCAGGCCGGGGAGGACGGGGGCGCGAGAGCCTGCACTCGGTGCTGCGCGCCTGCCCGAGCTGCGATCGGAGCTTCGACGAGCTCGACCCGCGGCTCTTCTCCTTCAACTCGCGCCAGGGCTGGTGCCCGCGCTGCTTCGGCACGGGCCTCGAGCTCGCCGGCTTCGAGCCCGAGCAGACCGGCGAGGAGAGCGCCTGGCTCGAGGACGCGGACGGGGCCCCGCGCCCGTGTCGCGCCTGCGACGGGGCGCGACTGAACGAGGTGGCCCTCGCGGTGCGCTTCGCCGGGCGCTCGATCGCCGAGTTCGCCGAGCTCACCGTCAGCGCGGCGCGGCGCTCCCTCGCGCGCGTGCGCCTCGGCGCCCGCGAGGCCCGCATCGCCGAGGACGTGCTCGGCGAGCTCGACGCGCGCCTCGGCTTCCTCGAGCGCGTGGGGCTCGACTACCTCGCGCTGGGCCGGGCGGCGCCTTCCTTGAGCGGCGGCGAGGCGCAGCGCATCCGGCTCGCCGCGCAGCTCGGCTCGAACCTGCGCGGCGTGTGCTACGTCCTCGACGAGCCGACGATAGGCCTGCACGCCCGCGACAACGTGCGCCTCCTCGACACGCTCGAGGGGCTGCGCGAGCGCGGTAACACCCTGGTGGTGGTCGAGCACGACGAGGAGACCATCCGGCGCGCGGATCACCTCGTCGATCTCGGACCCGGGGCGGGGGTCGAGGGCGGCGAGGTGGTGGCCACCGGGAGCGTCGCGGCGCTCGGGCGCACGAGTGCTTCGCTCACCGGCCGCTACCTCGCGCGACCGCTGGCGCACCCGGCGAGCCCGCGCCGGGAGGTGGCGCGCGCGGGACGCTCGCGCCGTCCTGCCGGCGAGGTCCTCACCGTGCGCGGCGCGACGCTGCACAACCTGCGCGACGTGGACGTCGCGATCCCCCTCGGGCGCCTGGTCTGCGTCACCGGCGTCAGCGGCAGCGGCAAGAGCACGCTCGTTCGGGACGTGCTGCACGCGAGCCTCGGCGCCCTGACCGCCCGGCGGCGAGGCCGGCGAGCGCGCCCGATCGGCTGCGCCGCCATCGAGGGGACGCAGTCCATCGCCCGGGTCCTCGAGGTCGACCAGACCCCGATCGGCAAGACGCCGCGCTCGTGCCCGGCGACCTACGTCGGCGTATGGGACGCGGTCCGGCGCCTGTTCGCCGATACGCCCGAGGCGCGGGTGCGGGGCTTCGGCCCGGCGCGCTTCTCCTTCAACGTCGCCGGCGGACGCTGCCCGGGCTGCGACGGCCAGGGGGTCAAGCGCATCGCGATGAGCTTCCTGCCGGACGTCGCGGTGACCTGCGAGATCTGCGAGGGACGGCGCTTCGAGCCGGAGACCCTCGCGGTGCGCTACCGCGACGCGAGCATCGCCGAGGTCCTCGCGATGCCCGTGAGCGAGGCACGCGAGTTCTTCGCCGCGCACCGGCGCATCCACCATGCGCTCGCGCTACTGGACGACGTGGGCCTCGGCTACCTGACCCTCGGACAGCCGAGCCCGACGCTGAGCGGCGGCGAGGCGCAGCGCATCAAGCTCGTGACCGAGCTCGCACGGGCCGCGGCGCCGCCGGGCAAGACCCCGGGGCGCACGCGCCGCGGCCCCTGGCAGACCCTCTACGTCCTCGACGAGCCGACCGTGGGCCTGCACGTCGCCGATGTCGAGAAGCTGGCGCGGGTGCTGCACCGGCTGGTCGACGAGGGCCACTCGGTCGTGGTCATCGAGCACAACCTCGACGTCATCGCCGAGGCGGACTGGATCGTCGATCTCGGACCGGAGGGCGGCGAGGCCGGCGGGCGCGTCGTCGCCCAGGGCACGCCGGCGGAGGTTGCGCGCGCGAAGCGCTCGCACACGGCCAGCTTCCTGGCGCCGTTCCTCGCCGAGCGCGCGCATTTGCCAGCGGCGCCCGGGCCGTGAAACGATACGCGCCACCGGTGCGGAGCTTCGTCCGAGCGCCGGCCTCTCCATGCATCGATCCGACTCGCTCGAACGCAGCCCGGTGACGCAACCCCAGTGAACGAAACCCAGTGAACGGAACCCAGTGAACGGAACCCAGTGAACGACGAGAGCAGCTCGACCGACCCGGACTGGGAGACGCCGGTCACCTTCACCCTGACGCCGGAGGACATCGTGCACACGGTGTTCTGGACCGCGCACTCGGTCCACACCGGCTGGGACTCGTGCATCGACCCGGGGCTGACGGTGCGCGATACCACGGCGATCGACGACGACAGCGGCAGCCACTGCCGGCTCGCCGAGCTCGAGTACGTGGAGGACGACGAGGAGCGCGGCGACGGCAACGAGGTGACGTGGCACGACTGGACCGTCGAGATCAAGGTGCAGGATCTCTACGTATCCGCACACTGGCGCGCAACGGACGCGTCGGCCGCCTCGGACTGGGACTGGTGCGCCGCCGAGGCCGAGCAGGCCTTCGCCAACGCCTGCCTGCTCCTCGGCAAGCGCGTGCGCCGGCAGTGGGTGATCGAGGACTCCCCGCGTGCGCGCCGCACGCCGCGCACGCGACACTAGCCGCCGCACCGGGCACGCCGCACTGGGCACACCGCACTGGGCACGCCGCGCTGAGCATGCCGCGCTGAACGGGCCACGCTGAGGCGCGTCTCGCCGACCTGGACGATGTCGTAACGATGACACTCGCGGACGCGCTCCACGCGCCGGTGCGGATCCCCCTCTTCGGCACGAGCGGGCTGCGCGGACGCGTCGACGAGCTGACGGATCTGGCCGTCTACTGCATCGCGGCGGGGACCCTCGAGCACCTTCGACGCAGCGCCCGCCTCGCCACCCGCCGCGAAGCGCCTCCGATTCCGATCGGCGGCGATCTGCGGGCCTCGACGCCGCGCATGCTTCGCGCGGTCGCCCGCGCGGTGACCGACGCAGGGCTCGCGCTCGAGCACGCCGGTGCCGTTCCGACCCCGGCGCTCGCGTTGCGCGCGCAGCGAGACGGCGTCGCGTGCATCGTGGTGACGGGCAGCCACATCCCCGCCGACCGCAACGGGCTCAAGGCGTACGGCAGCGACGGTGAGCTCGCGAAGGACGACGAGGCGCCGGTCGCGCGGGCCATCGATGACGCCCTCGAGCGCTGCCTCGCGGCGCCGGCGGCGACCTCGCCCTTCGGCGGCGACGCGATGCTGCGCGACCCCGCTGCGCTCCCTCCGGTCTCGGCGAGCGCGGCGCGCGACTACGTCGCGCGCTACGCGCACGCGTTCCCGTCGCAGGCCCTCGCCGGGCTGCGCATCCTGGTCTTCGAGCACAGCGCCGTCGGCCGTGACCTGCTCTGCGAGATCCTCGAGGCCGCCGGCGCCGAGGTGCTCCGCGCCGGCCGCAGCGAGGACTTCGTCCCCATCGACACCGAGGCGCTCACCGGCGAGCAGCTCGCGCTCCTCGGCCGGCTCGCCGCCGGCCACCCGGGGATCGACGCCCTGGTCTCGACCGACGGCGACGGCGACCGCCCCCTGGTATGCGGGGTCGACGGGCACGGCACCGTGCGCTTCGTGCGCGGTGACGCGCTCGGGGTGCTGGTCGCGCGCTACCTCGGCGTGGGGCGCATCGCGGTGCCGGTGACGGCGAGCCCGGCCATCGCAGAGTGGGCGCACGGCGCCGGCGTCACCGTGGACCCGACGCGGGTCGGCTCGCCCCACGTGATCGCCGCCATGCGCGCCGCCCTCGCGGCGGGCGAGACCGGCGTCGCCGGCTTCGAGGCGAACGGCGGATTCCTCCTCGCGAGCGAGGCGCGGAGCGAGTTCGCCGGCCTCACCGCTCTACCGACCCGCGACGCCACGCTGCCGATCCTCGCGGCGCTGCGCCTCGGCGCCCGCGCCGGGCGCAGGGTCGACGAGCTGGCCGACGAGCTGCCGCGCTGGCACGCCGCCTCGGGACTCCTCGACGACGTGGATCCGTCGGTCGGGCGCGCGATCGCCGCGCTGCACGAGCCCTGGGAGGCGGTCGAGGAGGCCCTCGCACCGAGCTTCGGTCCCGTGCGGATCGTCGCGGCGAGCACCGTCGACGGCCTGCGCCTCGAGCTCTCGAGCGGCGAGATCCTCCACGTGCGTCCGTCGGGCAACGCACCGCAGCTCCGCGCCTACGTCTTCACCCGCGACCGGGCCCGCAGTGAGCAGATCCTCGCCGGGGCGATCGCCGAGCCGCACGGCCTGCTCCGGCGCCTGCAGGCGCTCGCCGGCGCCGGCTGAGCCGCGCGCCGACCTCGCCCACGGAGCACCTCCCGCGCTGAGCACCCGCCGCTTCAACGTCCTGCTGATGCCCGTCGGCTCCCACGGCGACGTGCATCCCTTCATCGGGGTGGCCCTCGCGATGCGGGCCAGAGGCCACCGGGTGCACGCCTGCACCAGCGGCTACTACGCCGAGCTGTTCGAGGCGCACGCGATCCCCCTCGACGACGTCTTCGAGGCGTCGCGCTTCCGCGCCGTGCTCGACGATCCGGCGCTCTGGGAGCCGGGCCCGCGGGGCTCGCGGCGCATCATCACCCTCGCCCTCGAGCACGCCGAGCGCCAGTACGCGTACCTCGAGGCGCGCCACGGCGATCCGGATCTGCTGGTCCTCGCCTCGCCGCTCGCCCTCGGCGCGCGGGTCGCCCAGGATCGGTTCGCGCTGCGCCTGGCGACGCTGCAGCTCTCGCCGGCGGCGATCCCGAGCGTCGTCGACCCGCCGCGCGTGACCGGGCTGTACATGCCGCCGTGGGTGCCGCTGTGGCTGCGCCGAGCCCATCGCGGCATGCTGCGCCGGCTCGCCGATCTCAGCTTCGGCGAGCTGAACCGGCTCCGGCGCCGGGTCGGCCTCCCCCCTGCCCGGGACATCGCCGGCGGCTGGTGGAACTCCCCGGCCCTGACCCTCGCCCTGTTCCCCGAGTGGTTCTCCGGACGCCCGCCGGACTGGCCCGACTCGGTGCGCAACACCGGCTTCACGCTCTACGACGAGGCCGACGTCACCCCTCTCGACGCAGGGCTCCAGGGCTTCATCGAGGGCTGCCGGGTCCCACCGGTCGCCTTCACCTTCGGCAGCGCCATGACCCAGGGAGCGGCCCTGTTCGCCGCCGCCGCGAGCGCCTGCGAGCTGCTCGGCCGGCCCGGTCTGCTGCTCACGCGCCACCCGGAGCAGCTCCCGGCAGCGCTCCCGGAGGGCGTCGTCCACGTGCCCTATGCGCCCTTCTCCGCCCTGGCGCCCCGGGTGGCCGCGCTGGTGCACCACGGTGGCGTCGGGACCATGGCCCAGGCCTTCGCCGCCGGCACGCCGCAGCTCGTGGTGCCCATGGCGCACGACCAGTTCGACAACGCCCACCGCGTGTGCCGCCTCGAGGCCGGCGCGACCATCGACCGAGGCCGCATGGACGGCGCTGCGCTCGCGGACGCACTCGACGCGCTGCTCGCCGATCCGGCCATCGCCCGCGGCGCCGCAGAGGCGGCGCGCCGCGTCGCCGGCGACCACGGGATCGCCCGCGCCTGCGAGCTCCTCGAGGCGATGCCCTGAGGGCTGAACGCGCCTGAGGGCTGAACACACGAGCCGGTGGGAAGCGATCCCCCCTGTCGGCGGCACCGGTCGCTCGCTAACAGGATGTTGCAAAAGGTCATCCTGACCTTTCGCAACGTCGCAACCAGAACACGGCCGTATGCAGTTGCTCCGGAAATCAACGGCTTGCAGCCGTCGATTTCGCCGGCACATCCATGTGCCGGACGCAGGCTGTCGAAAGACGAAGTCTTCCGACAGCCTGCTAACATCCACGGCCGGACGTGCACGGAGACCAAAGATGAGCGCTGCGGTGGACGAGCTGAGGCAGGATCTCGCGGTGGCGCTGCGCTGGGCCGCGCGGCTCGGCCTGAACGAGGGCGTCGACAACCACTTCTCGGTGGCGGTGCCGGACGAGGACGGCGTGGTGCGCGGCGAGCGCTTCCTCATCAATCCCTTCGGCTGGCACTGGTCGGAGATCACCGCCTCGTCGCTCGTGCTGAGCGACGCCGAGGGCAACGTGCTCGAGGGCGAGAACACCGTGGAACGCACGGCGTTCTGCATCCACGCGCCGATCCACCGCCTGGTCCCGAGCGCGGCGGTCGTGCTCCACACCCACCAGCCCTACACCACGTCGCTCACCCTGATGAAGGAGGGGCGCCTCGAGATGTGCGAGCAGAACGCGCTCATGTTCAACGGGCGCATCGCCTACGACGATGAGTACGAGGGCCTCGCCAACGACGTCGCCGAGGGCGAGCGCCTCGCCCGCAAGCTCGGCAACCGCAGCACGCTGATGATGGCCGCGCACGGTGTGGTGGTCACCGGCCCGAGCGTCGCCCAGGCCTTCAACGATCTCTACTACCTCGAGCGCGCGGCGATGTTCCAGGTGCTCGCGCGCTCGACCGGCGCGGATCTCCGCCGGCTCTCGGACGAGGTGATCGCGAAGACCACCGAGCAGATGATCACCGACGTCCCCGAGGTCGCCGACCGGCACTTCAAGGCGCTGCGCCGAATCCTCGATCGGGAAGAGCCGGAATACCGGCACTGAGCGTGGCCGAGAGCATCCGAATACCTGTTCCGAGTGACAGAACACGCTCGAGGTCGTGACTCGATCGGCCCTCTCGCGACCGTGCGCAGCATGGATGCTGCGCCCGAGCCCACATGGACGTGCTCACGGCGCGTCGCGAGAGGGCCGATCGAGTCACGGCCGCCCCCACCAGTGCCTCGCGGCACGGAACAGGTATTTGCCCTGCCCTCCGCGCTCAGTTGCGTAGCGGCCGCCCCGTGCGCAGGGTGTGCTCGATGCGGGCGACGGTCTCCGGCGTGCTCGCGAGCGTGAGGAAGGCCTCGCGCTCGAGGGCGTGCACGTCGTCCTCGGTGAGCGTCGAGCCGGCGGCGCGGTT
>CAJIAT010000506.1_pt1 | contig 11731 bp, 9 predicted proteins | sample 9199161 | NCBI WGS metagenome assembly CAJIAT01 (sample SAMEA7708281, study PRJEB35096) | sediment metagenome | biome: marine neritic benthic zone biome [ENVO:01000025]; feature: sediment [ENVO:00002007]; material: shallow marine sediment [ENVO:03000034] sea grass bed [ENVO_01000059] ... | reverse complement strand
GGTGCGGGCTGCGGGGACCGTCGGCCGCAGGGATGCGGCCGTCGAGCCTACATGGACGTATTCACGGCGTGTCCCCGCAGCCCGTACCGGGCCGGCCGACGCCCGGCTAGCCGCTTAACCGATCACGAATGCCGTGGCCCGCCGGCCTTCTGCGGGACGCCATGTCGAGGGCCATCCAGGCCGCCGACATGGCAGGCATTCGGGCGTCCGTGACCCACGCAAAGAGCGACCAGGCCCGAGCCTTCTACAAGCGTTTCGATTTCGTGCCCCTCGCCACTGATCCCTACCACCTGTATTGCCTCATCGAGGACATCCGCCGATTCACAGGGGAGTGAATGTCCACCGGACGTAGCGGGTCGGCATCCAGACATGCGGTTTGCGAGCTGCACATCCGTGTCGACCGCGCTCGCGGTAGCGACGGGATCATGCGGGCTAGGGACGGACGATCTCATCAGCCCAGACACGAAAGCCGTCGAGGTTGTTGGGACCGAACGTCGTCGTAATGGCGACGTCCGCTGCGTCACGTCCGGGAGAATCTGTGAGTCTGTCACGTGTGAGCGATCCGACCGAGGGAAGCCGGTGGCGAGCTCCCCTGCGTCTCGACTAATGGAACCGAGCCCCGTTTGTCGTCAAGTGACGACAAATGTGAAAAGATGCCCACCCGTTGCGGGCCGCTCTCGGAGGCGCCGCGGCCTCACCGACTCGCAGGGAGATCGGGACCCCGACATGAGAGCACGATCGCAGCAGCTGAAGAGCCGGTCGAAGCCGAAGAAGGACAGCTCCGGTCCCCAGGCGCGCCTGCCGCGCGCGGAGCGCCGGGAGCTGATCCTCGAGCAGGCAGGCCAGTTCTTCTCCGAGTACGGTCTGACCGGGCAGACGCGTGAGCTCGCCAGCGCCTGCGGCGTCTCGCAGCGGCTGCTGTACCGGCTCTTCCCCACCAAGGCCTCGCTTCTCTCCGAGGTCTACGCGCGCACGATCCTCGGACCGTTCGAAGGTGCGTGGCTCGTCGATCTGGCCGACCGCACGCGACCAATGGAGCAGCGTCTGGACGACTTCTACGCCGTGTACCTGAGGGAGGTTCTGACCAGGAAGTGGCTGCGTCTCTTCCTCTACTCCTCTCTCGCCGAAGGCGACATGGCGCCGAGCTACATCGCGTCGATCATCACACGGCTCCTGGAGACCATCGTCGACGAGACCGCGGCCGAGCAGGGCGTCGAGGTGCCGGACGACCAGTCCCTGAAGAGGGAGATCGGCTGGGCCCTCCACGGTGCGATCTCCCACCTGGCCATTCGGCGCCGGATCTACCGTGGCGGCACCGAGGTGCCCGAGGCTCGGATCGCGAGGCTGTACATAAGGGGCTTCCTGGCCGGATTCGGGGACGTCGTCAGGGAGGCGGCCGCCGGCCGCTGAAGCCGGAAGCGAGCGAGCCCGGGCCGAGTGTAAGTCGTCAGTTGACGACTAAATCGCCGCAGTCCTATCCTACGGTCCACGGAGGGGAGGGCTAAGGAGGGGCCGTGCGTCCAGCGGCTGGAGGCCGGATCCCGCCACCGCTGAGGGGACAGGCACGACGGAGGCTCCAAATCATGTCCATGCACGAGCGAGGCGGCGTCAGTCGCCGCGAGGTTCTCAAGGTCTCAGGCGTCGCGGGTGCGGCTGCGATGCTCGGGTTGGGTGGGTTCGCGAGGCCTGCCGCGGCGGCCGAAGCCGTCAACTTCATGGCGTGGTCCGCCGCCGTCGACCTGGTGAAGAGCCACGTGGCGGAGTTCGAGGCGGCGACGGGAATCCAGGTCAACTACGCGAACGCGCCGTGGGCGCAGTACCGGGAGAACCTGATCACGAAGTTCGTCGGGCGTGCGCCGCTGGACATGATGTGGGTGTCCGACAGCTGGTTGCCCGAATGGGCCGATGCTGGATGGATCAAGCCGATCGACGGCTTCGACTCCCTGATGAAGTACAACGCCGAGGCCGAGCAGTTCTGCACCGATTCGATGACCTACAAGGGGCGCCAGTACGGGCTCACCTACTACACCGACTTCATGGCCTTCCTGTACGACGACGAGGCGCTGAAGAAGGCCGGGATCTCCGCTCCGCCGCGCTCGTGGGACGAGCTCACCGAGCAGTGCCTGAAAATCAAGAGCGCGGGCATCTCCGAGTACCCGCTGATGCTCGCCCTCGCCCAGGAGAGCTGGCTCATCGAGTTCCTCGCCGCGATGGTTTACTCGCATGGCGGCAGCTTCACCGACGACGAGGGCGACTCGATCATGCAGCACCCGGACGACGGTGCCGTCCAGGCCGTCCAGTGGGTGATCGACGCCGTCCACGAGCACGGGATCGTTTCGCCCGCGTGCGTCGAGACCGGCGAGCTCACCGGGCTGAAGGCGTTCGCCTCCGGCAACCATGCCTTCGCACTCGAGCCGAAGTACCGGATGCGCACGCTCAACGATCCCAAGCAGTCCCAGATCGCCGGGCGGGTCAAGCAGGCCTTGATGCCCATGGGCAAGAACGGCTCGCACGCCACCGTCGGCTGGATGCGTTTCCACGGCATGAGCGCGACCGCGGCCGCCGACAAGCAGCGCGCCGAGAACGCCGCGCGGCTGATCGAATGGTTCGGCGGGCGCGCGAACGGCGAGTACAAGTTCCAGAAGTACCTGTTCATCGACATCGGCGCCGCGTTCGGCGTCAAGCCGCTCTTCGACGACCCGGATGTCCAGGCCTCCTACAACGCGTACGCCGACGTCGACATCATCAAGGAGCAGCAGGCGCTCGCGCGGAAGAAGGACGTGGTCACCCCGTGGTACGGCGAGTGGCAGGAGGTGCACGGCGCGGCGTGGCAGTCGGCCGTCCTCGGCAAGGCCACAGCCGGGCAGGCCATGAAGAAGGCCGGTGATACCTGGAACGAGCTGAAGAAAGAGTACGGTTGATGGGTCGACGCCGTCGGCGCGAGGGGCCGGCCCGGTCGGTTCCGGTCGGACCGGCTCTTTCCTTCGAGCGGCGCCGCGAGCACGGCCCTTCGGCCTGAGCAGGTGCTCCGCGCCGGGCACTGCCCTCAGAGGGTTGGACCAGCGGTGAACCGTCCGATCTCCCCACCCGTCGCGCGGCGCCCTGAAGGGGGATGGCGTCCCGAGCGCAGCGCCGTGGTCCGTTGCGCCGGACGGCCGTCCCGCTCCGAGACGGTCACGATGACGCAGCGGATCGCGTGACGGAACGACAGAAGCCCGGAGCGGCGCCGCGCTTCGGCTACGAAGCGCGCACCGCCGCGCTGTTCATTCTGCCGGTGATGGCGGTGCTCGCCGTCGTTGCCGTCTTCCCGATCCTCTATTCCCTGTACATCAGCTTCTTCAAGCTGAAGCTGACCCGGCCGCATCGAGTCCCGTTCGTATGGCTCGACAACTACCGCAGTGTCCTGACCGACGAGCTGTTCTGGGAATCGGTGCTGCGAACGACCTCGTTCACCGCGCTGTCGGTTCTGGCCATCGCGACCCTGGCGCTCTTGTTCGCGCTGCTGCTGAACGAGACCTTCAGGGGACGCCGGTTCATCAGCGCCATGCTGCTCGTACCGTGGGCCATCCCGACGGTGGCAAACGGGCTGATGTGGAAGTGGATCTACGACTCGGGCTACGGTGCGCTGAACGGGCTGCTCTACCAGCTCGGATTCATCGACAAGTACGTCACGTGGCTCGGCGACCCGGACAAGACGCTCGCTCTGATCGCGAACGCCTTCGTCTGGAAGGAGGTGCCGCTGGCCACCATCCTGATCCTGGTCACGATGAAGTCGATACCGGCCGATCTGTACCGCGCCGCCAAGGTCGACGGCGCCAACGTCTTCCAGCGATTCCTGCACATCACGCTGCCGTCCCTGCGCCCCGGGTTCATGCTGGTTGTCATCTACGAGACGATGATGGCGATCCGCCATTTCGATCTCTTCTTCCTGCTGACCGAGGGCGGCCCGGCCGACGCCTCCCACGTCGTCTCGTGGCAGATCTACGTCGAGACGTTCCGCAACCTCTCCTTCGGCACCGGCAACGCGATGTCGTACCTGCTGGCGATCGCGACCTTTCTCCTCGCCTACTTCATCATCCGGACCCTGGGCCGAAGGCTGTGAGCGCACGCGAGACCGGCACCAGGTACCGGCACAGGTCGCGCCTCGGCGGCGTCGGGCGCTCGACGCTGCTGGTCGTCTCCTCGGTGCTTCTTCTCACCTACGTGCTGGCGCCGGTCGCGTGGCTGGTGTCCTCGTCCTTTCAGACAGAGGCGGAGATCGTCTCCGTACCTCCGCACTGGATCCCGGACGAGCCGACGCTGGAGAACTTCCGCGCGATCTTCTTCTCCGAGTTCGAGGACGTGACGTACGAGACTCGCAAGCAGGCCGACCCGGTGAGCGGAGGCTACATTCCCTCAACCGCACGCGACCTCCTGCCGTCGATGTGGAACAGCCTGATCGTCTCGCTGGCGGTGGTCGCGCTGAATCTGCTGGTTGGGGTGCCGGCGGCCTACGCGATGGCGAAGATCCGTTTTCGCGGGCGGAACACGTCCGTGTACACGATTCTCACCACCCGCGTGATCCCGGACATCGCGCTGGTCGTGCCCTTCTTCCTCGTCATTCGCAAGCTCGGACTGCTTGACCACGTGGGCTCGCTGATCATCACGTACCTGGCGATCACGGTGCCGTTCACCGTCTTCATCCTGATCGGCTACTTCGAGTCGCTTCCGGACGAGCTGGACAAGGCGGCGCGGGTCGACGGCTGCTCGCGCCTCCAGACGCTGACCAAGGTCTTTCTCCCGCTGGCGCTGCCATCGCTGGTCGCGGTGGTCCTGTTTGCATTCCTCACGAGCTGGAACGAGTTCCTCCTGGCGCTGATGTTCACCCAGACCACGGCCTCGCAGACGCTGCCGATCGTTGTCGCGTCCTTCACATCGGACTTCACCATCAGCTTCTCGTTCATCAACGCTGCGGGCGTCGTGGCCGTGATCCCACCGGTCATCCTCGCCGTCGTGTTCGAACGGTACATCGTCTCCGGCCTCACCGCCGGCGCAGTCAAAGGATAGGGGGCCTGCAGAGGTGGCGCGGATCGTCTTCGACGGGGTAACCAAGGCCTACGGTCCGATGAAGGCGGTGGCCGACCTGAACCTGGAGATCAAGGACCGCGAGTTCCTCGTCCTGCTCGGCCCGTCCGGCTGCGGAAAGACGACCACGCTCAACATGATCGCCGGCCTGGAGGAGCTCACGGAGGGCGACATCTACTTCGACGACACGATCGTCAACTTCATGCCGCCGCACAAGCGCGACGTGGCGATGGTCTTCCAGAGCTACGCGCTCTATCCGCACAAGAGCGTCTACGAGAACATCGCCTTCGGTCTACGTATGCGCCGGTACCGCGAGGCCGAGATCGACCAGCGCGTCCGCGATGCCGCCACGCGGCTGGAGATCACCCACCTGCTCGAGCGGCGCCCGGAGCAGCTCTCCGGCGGGCAGCGCCAGCGCGTCGCGCTCGGCCGGGCCATGGTGCGCCAGCCCGCCGCGTTTCTGATGGACGAGCCGCTGAGCAATCTCGACGCGGCCCTCCGGGTGTCGATGCGCGCCGAGATCAAGCAGCTCCACGAGACGATGGCGACGACCTTCGTCTACGTCACCCACGACCAGGCCGAGGCCCTGACGCTGGCTGACCGCATCGTGGTGATGAACCACGGCGTGGTCCAGCAGATCGGAAGCTCGGACGCGATCTACGAGCAGCCGTGCAATACCTTCGTCGCGTCCTTCCTCGGCAACCCGCCCATCAACTATCTCGAGGGTGCGCTGGAGGCGGACGCCGAGAACGTCCACTTTCGTCGTCATGGGCTGCGCATCGATCTTCCGCCGGCCCTGACGGGCGTGCTTCGCCAGCGGGCGGGGCAAGAGGTGATCCTCGGGATCCGGCCGGAGGACGTGGTCGAGCGGGGTGGGGCCCCCGCGGGGGCGAGTGTCGACGGCGAGGTCATCTCCGTGCTGCCGATCGGCTCGGACCAGTACCTCGAGATGGTGGTGGAGGGGGTGGAGCTGTTCTTCCGCGTCGGCAAGGAGGCGCGCCACGAGCGAGGGGAGAACGTGCGCCTGGCGCTCAACCCGGAGCGCCTGCACCTGTTCGACAAGGCGACGCAGCGCTCGCTGCTGTATCCGTGAGGCGTCGAACGTGAAGCCTGCCGCCTTCGAGTACCATGCACCGACGACGCTTCAGGGGGCGCTCGCGCTGCTCGCCGAGCACGGCGACGACGCCAAGATCCTGGCCGGCGGACAGAGCCTCGTCCCGGCGATGAACGTGCGCCTCGCGCGACCGGCGCACATCGTCGACATCAACGGCATCGACGAGCTCGACGGAGTCCGGGAGGAGGCCGGCGAGCTGGTCGTCGGAGCGCTGGCTCGCCATGCCGCGATCGAGCGCTCGCCGCTGATCCGCGAGCGGTGCCCGCTCGTCGCCGAGGCGGCACGGTACGTCGGCCACTACGCGATCCGGCAGCGCGGCACGATGGGCGGGAGCCTCTGCCACGCCGACCCGGCGGCCGAATGGCCCCTCGTGGCGGTGCTGCTCGATGCCGAGATGGACGTCGTGAGTCCGAGTGGGGCCCGTGTCGTCGCGGCCCGGAGCTTCGTCCAGTCGGTCTACACGACCGACCTCGACGACGACGAGATCCTCGTCGGGGTGCGCATCCCGCTGCCGGCGGCCGGCGACGGCTGGGGTTACCGGCAGTTCAGCCGCCGCGCGGGCGATTTCGCCATGGTCGCGGCTGCGGCGACGATGCGGCTGACCGCCGGTCGGGTGGCGGGGCTGCGTCTCGCGCTCGGGGGCGTCGAGGACCGGCCGGTGCGCCTGACGGCGCTCGAGGCGGACCTGGTCGGGGCCACGCCAGGCGAAGCGTGGGCGGCCGAGGTGGCCGAGGCGGCTGCCGACGCGGTGGACCCGGTGGCAGATCTGCACGCGAGCGCCGAGCTGCGTCGCGACCTGATCCGGGCGCTGCTGCCGGCGGTCCTGACGGATTGCCTCCACCGCGCGCCGGGGTCCCGGTGATGGGCTCGGTCCCGGTCCGGCTGCGAATCAACGGTCGCGACTACGACATGCGGATGGAGCCGCGCAAGCTGCTCTGCGACGCGATCCGCGAGGACGCGCGGTTGACGGGCACTCACGTCGGGTGCGAGCACGGCGTGTGCGGCGCGTGCACCGTCCGCATCGACGGGCGGGCGCAGCGCTCGTGCCTCGTCTTCGCGGTCCAGGTCCAGGGCAAGGAGATCTCGACCATCGAGGGCGTCGCCGAGGGCGGCGTTCTCTCGCTGCTGCAGCAGGCCCTGCACGAGGAGCACGGACTGCAGTGCGGCTTCTGCACGCCGGGGATCGTCATGACCGCTGAAGCCTATCTCGAGGATAATCCGTCGCCCAGCGATGCGCAGGTGCGCGATCTGCTATCCGGAAACCTCTGCCGATGCACCGGATACCAGAACATCGTCAGGGCCGTTCTGAAGGCGGCGGCCCGCATGCGCGGTGACGGCCGGGGAGCCACTGGCACGTGAGCGCAGGGCAAACGGGCTCGATCATCGGCCAGCGCGTCCCGCGCAAGGAGGATCGGCGCCTCCTGACCGGCCACGGCCGCTACCTCGACGACATCGACCTTCCGGGGGCGCTGCACGCCTGCTTCGTCCGCAGCCCCTACGCCCACGCCCGCATTCGAGCCATCGACGTCTCCGACGCGGTGAGGATGCCTGGCGTCGTGGCGGTCGTGACGGGTGCCGATCTCGCGCGGTGGACGACGCCCTTGCGAATGGCGCCGCCGATCGAGGGACTGGTGCCGACGGAAATGACGGCCCTTCCAATCGACAAGGTCCGGTTCAACGGCGACCCGGTGGCCTGCGTGGTGGCCACCGATCGCTACCTCGCGGAGGATGCGGCCGAGACGGTCGCGGTGGACTACGAGCCCCTCGACGCGGTGACCGACATGTTCGCGGCCATGGCCGCGGACGCCCCGAAGGTCGACGACGCGCTGCCTGGAAACCTCGTCTCGCACCAGAGCTTCTCGACCAGCGAGGCCGGCCGGATCTTCGCCCGGGCGGACCGGATCGTGGAGAGCGTGTTCAGCTCCCACCGGCAGACCCACCTGCCGATCGAGACGCGCGGGATCCTCGCCGACTGGGACGTAGGGCGCGAGCACCTCACGCTCCATGTCGGAAACCAGGCGCCGCATCCGTACCGCTCGGCGATCGCCAGCCGGCTGAAGCTCGACGAGTCGCAGGTGACCGTCGTGGTTCCCGACGTCGGCGGTGGGTTCGGCCAGAAGATCGCGCTCTACCGGGAGGAGCTGTGCGTGGCGGCCGTGGCGCGGCGTCTCGCGCGGCCCGTGCGCTGGCGCGAGGATCGGATGGAGAATCTGCTGGCCGCCTCCCACGCACGCGAGAACCACGCGAGGACGCGGGCCGCCGTCGCCGGCGACGGTCGACTGCTGGCCCTCGAGCTGGAGCTGGTCGAGGACTTCGGGGCCTACAGCTTCTATCCGGCGAACTACCTCGCGCGCGTGGTCGCGATGATCCTGACCGGCCCCTACCGGATCGCGCACTACGCGTTCGACGTCAAGGTCGTGCTGACGAACAAGTGCGGCAACGGCCCGATGCGTGCGCCCATGGCGATGACCAGCTGGATCATGGAGGGGACGATGGAGGCCATCGCCCGTGAGCTGGGGATGGATCCGGTGAGCGTGCGCAACGTCAACCTATTGCGAGAGGCCGAGCTTCCCCACGTGACCGCCACCGGCGAGGTGCTCGAGGACATCAATCCCCAAGAGGTCATGGAGCGCGGGCTCGCGGAGGTCGACTACGCAGGCTTTCGCGAGCGTCAGGCGAAGGATCGTGAGAACGGCGCCTACCGGGGTCTCGGGATCTGCAACGTCGTCGAGTCGACGACGTACGGATCGCGCTTCTACAAGGCTGCCGGCATTCCCGGATCGGGGCACGAGAGCGCGTGGCTGAAGATCGAGCCTTCGGGCACCGTGCGTGCTTCGGTGGGTGTCATGACGACCGGGCAGGGCTACGAGACCGCATTCGCCCAGGCAGTCGCCGAGGGCCTCGGAGTGACCGTCGACGACGTGTGCATCGAGCTCGGCAACACCGACGTCGCCCCATACGGCATGGGCTCGCGCGGCGCGCGCGGCGCCACCGCGGGCGGTGGGGTCGCGTTCCTGGCCGCGCGAGACATGCGTCAGCGAGTGCTGGCCATTGCGGCCGCGCTGCTCGGCCTGAACACGCCCGAGCGGCTGCGGATGGAGGCCGGGGTCGTCAGACGCGAGGTGTCCGAGGGGTGGGAGGACACTGGGCTGACCCTGAAGGACGTGGCGCGCACTGCCTATCTGGATCCGCTGCGACTGCCGGACGGCATGGAGCCTGGGCTGATGATCGTGAAGTCGTACGATCCACCGCCGATGACCTACTCGAACGCTTGCCATATCTGCGAGGTCCTCGTCGACGTCCAGACGGGCGCGATCACCATCGTCCGTTACCTGATCGTCGAGAACTGCGGAACCGTGCTGAACCCGCTGATCGTCGAGGGCCAGCAGCACGGGGCGACCGTCATGGGCCTCTCGGGCACGTTGTTCGAGCACGTGGTCTACGACGACCAGGGGCAGAACCTCACCGGCTCCCTCGCCGACTACCTGATCGCTACCGCTGATCAGGCTCCCGACCTCGAGATCGTGGAGATGCACACGCCCAACCGGCACACGCCCGCGGGGCTCAAGGGCATGGCGGAGGGCGGAGTGATGGGCTCCATCGGCGCGCTCGGCATCGCGGTCAACGACGCGCTGGCGCCGTTCGGCGTGACCGTCGACTCGCATCCGCTCTCGCCGGAGACGATCCGGGCCAGGTTGAGGGAGGTGACCCGCGGCACCGATCGCCGCAAGTCGGCTCGCGAGGCAAGGCCAACGCAGCTGTGACGGATTCTGTGCGAGCGCCAGGCTTGGCCGGCTCTCGCCAGGAGTCCTCGCGAACTGCCGTGTCGAAGTGATGCCGGACGCTCGCGGCCAGGTCGTCGATGGCGCTGTCGTCGACCGGCCGTGGAGGCCGCCGCTCTGCCCCGTCGGACCGACAGGTTGTAGACCAGGACTACGCGGTAGCCGGACTTGATGGGCCGAATTTCGTGGTGGCAATCGGCGTAGAAGGCGATGAGGGTCAGGGCGTTGGCCGAGCGGGTGGTGCGCCGGTAGGTGACCTTCTCGCCGCGGCGCTCAATCATCTCCGCGCCGCCGGTGTAGGTGGACGGGAGCACCACCGACAGCGCGGGAGCACCACCGACAGCGTGCCCACCATGTCGTCGGACTTCTCCGAATCCTGGTGAGCCCGGAAGAACTGCCCAGGCTCGTACACCAGCAGCTTGTGCAGGCGGGCGTCGAGCCGGCAGTCCGGTGCGAGACCCAGACCCGCCTTGATTCGCTCGAGCTGCGGCCGAAGGGTCTGCCGCCAGAGGCTGCGGTCAATCTTGACCCGACTGCGAGCGATCTCCCAGGTGTTCCGCACCCGTGGGTCCCTCACCGTGCGCTCGCCGCGCCCGAAGGGCGCCGGCCCGCCGGCCCGCCAGATAGTCACGGCGGGGATCTAAACCGCCCTCGGGACGTTCAATGTCACCCGCAGACCACCGAGCGGTGAATCGGAAAGATTGATCGAGCCACCGTACGCTTCGGCCAGGTCCCGGACGATAGCCAGTCCCATGCCGGTGCCCGGCGTGCTCTCGTCCAGACGGGCGCCGCGTCTCAGAACCTCCTTCGAGCGCTCGGCCGGGAGACCCGGACCATCGTCGTCGACCGTGATCACCAGGCGCCCATCTTGCGATGCCGCTTCGACGACCACTCGCCGTTCGGCCCACTTGCAGGCGTTGTCCATCACGTTGCCGAGCATCTCCTCCAGATCCTCACGCTCTCCGAGAAGCGTCTGGCCTTCGAGGTCGCCCGTATCGACTATCAGATTCCGGTCCCGGTAGACGCGCTCGAGCGAGTAGCGCAGGTCGTCCACGACGCCTTTGACCTCTGTCCGCTGTCCGGGGCAGGCCTGACCACCGGCCGCCCTCGCGCGCGCGAGATGGCGTTCGATGGCCCCGCGCATCGCCTCCACCTCCTTGCGCACAACGTCTCCGGCCGGCCCTTGCATCGAGCTGGTTTCGTTCTTGATGATGGTGAGCGGGTTCTTGAGGGCGTGCGCGAGGTCGGCCGCGTGGGACCGGGCGCGTTCGAGCATGACGGCGTTGCGCTCGATCAGGGCGTTGAGCTCTTCGACGAGTGGCCGGACCTCTTCGGGAAACTCACCATCGAGCCGTTCCGACGTTCCGTCGCGTACCCGGGACAGCGCGGTGCGCATTGCCCGGAGCGGTCTCAGCCCGAAGCGGACCTGAAAAAACACCGCGGCCAGTAGCCCGATAGCGAGCACGGTCATCGTGACGGCGATCTGCTGCGAGAAATGCGCCACGTCGGCATCGACGTCGGCAATCGGCCCGGCCACGATGTAGAGGAACGTATTCGGGCTGCGCGGTAGCGTGATCGACTGCTCGACCGCCCTGAGAGCCTCTCCCGACGGGCCCGTGAGCTCGCGGACTACGCTCGGTCCGACGGGCGCACCGCCCGCCGGCATCTCGGATCCGGATAACGAGTCGGAGCGGGCGATCGTGCGACCATCCTGGCGCACCTGCCAGTACCATCCCGAACGCGGGCGGTTGAATCGCGGATCGAAGGGTCT
>CAJIAT010000263.1_pt1 | contig 11830 bp, 9 predicted proteins | sample 9199161 | NCBI WGS metagenome assembly CAJIAT01 (sample SAMEA7708281, study PRJEB35096) | sediment metagenome | biome: marine neritic benthic zone biome [ENVO:01000025]; feature: sediment [ENVO:00002007]; material: shallow marine sediment [ENVO:03000034] sea grass bed [ENVO_01000059] ... | reverse complement strand
CTCGTAGCGCCGGTTCGCGTAGGCGTAGTGGAAGCCCGAGCGGTGGTAGTTCGCCTGCTGGGCGACGACGCCGTCGAGGCCGACGTTGCGATCGCCGAGGCGGCTCAGGCCCGCCTCCCAGAGCGCCAGCCCGTACCCGCGGCCCCGGTGCTCCGGGGCGACGATGTAGAAGCCGAGGAAGGCGAAGGCGCCGTCGTAGGCGACGACCGAGATGGTCGCCACCGGCTCGTCGTCGACCAGCCCGACGAGAAACCCCGACGGGTCCGGGATGCGGAAGGTCTCGGCATCGTGCAGGCCCGGATTCCAGCCCTCGGCGGCGGCCCACTCGACCGCGAGGGCGACCTCCTCGGGGCCCATCGGCCGGATCCTCAGCGACGCGCTCACGGTGCGGGCCGGTGGTGCTCGTACCAGTGCCGTGCGATGTCCACGCGGCGGCAGATCCACACCCCGTCGAAGGTCGCCACGTGGTCGAGGAATCGCGCCAGCGCCGCGAGGCGCCCGGGCCGTCCGACGAGGCGGCAGTGGAGCCCGACGGACATCATCTTCGGGCTGTCGGCGCCCTCGGCGTGGAGCACGTCGAAGGCGTCGCGCAGGTAGGCGAAGAACTGATCGCCCGAGTTGAACCCCTGGTTGGTCGCGAAGCGCATGTCGTTGTTGTCGAGGGTGTAGGGGACGACGAGATGCGGCTCGCCGAAGTCGTGCACCCAGTAGGGAAGGTCGTCGGCGTAGGAGTCGGCGTCGTAGAGAAACCCGCCGGCCTCGGCGACCAGACGTCGCGTGTTCGGGCTGACGCGCCCGGTGTACCAGCCGAGGGGACGTGCGCCGGTGGCCGCCTCGTGGATGGCGATCGCCCGGCGCAGGTGCTCGCGCTCGTCCTCCTCGGAGAAGTGCTGGTAGTCGATCCAACGGTAGCCGTGGCTCGCGATCTCCCAGTCCGCCTCGAGCATGCCGGCGACCGCCTCGGGGTTGCGCTCGAGGGCCATCGCTACCCCGTAGACCGTGACCGGCAGGGCGCGCTCGGTGAACAGCCGGTGCAGGCGCCAGAAGCCGGCGCGGCTGCCGTACTCGTAGATGGACTCCATGTTCACGTTGCGCGCGCCGGGGATCGGGGGCGCGCCGATGATCTCGGACAGGAACGCCTCGGAGGCCTCGTCGCCGTGCAGGATGCAGTTCTCGCCGCCCTCCTCGTAGTTGATCACGATCTGCAGCGCGAGGCGGGCGCCGCCGGGCCAGCGAGGATCGGGTGGGCTGCGGCCGTAGCCGACGAGATCGCGTGGATAGCCTTCGTTGGACGTCATCGACCGCCTCCTCGCCTCGACGGGTGATCGCCAGCCGGCCGACCCGGTTCGGCTTTCCGTGTCGGCTCTCTACCTATCGGCTCGCTACCTGTCGGCTTCGCGCCGCCTCTCGTTCGCTCGGAGCCTGTGAGTCAATCGCCCTGCCCGGGCGTGAACGGCGACATCGCGCCGTCGTAGCGCTTGGCGAGCGGCTCGGCGTAGCCCCCGGCCCGGCTCGTGCGCAGCCCCAGGCCGGCGAGCGCCTCGGCGAAGCGCACGGCGCACGCCACCGGGTCGAGCACCGGCAGCCCGAAGCGCTCGGTGAACGCCTCTGCGAGCCCGGCCATCCCCGCGCAGCCGAGCACCGCGCAGTCCGCGCGCTCGCGCTCGATGGCGTGCTCGAGCGCCGCGGCCAGCCGCTCGGAGGCGTCGCCGGCCTCGAGCGCGAGCACCGGGATGTCCGAGGCGCTCACCGCGCAGCGCCCGGCCATGCCGTAGCGCGCCACGAGCGCCTCGAGGGCCGGGACCGAACGCTCCAGGGTCGTCACCAGCGCCACGCGCGTGCCGAGGGCCGCGGCGACGTGCAGGCTCGACTCGCAGAGCCCGACCACCGGCGCGCGCGCCACGGTGCGGGCCGCGTCGAGGCCGGTGTCGTCGAAGCAGGCCACGACGTAGCCGTCGTGGTCCGGATGCTCGCGGAGCGTCGAGATGAGTCCGGGCACGGCGAAGGCCTCGTCGTAGTAGCCCTCGATGCTCTCCGGCCCCATGGCGGGATTGACGCACGAGACGGTGACGTGCTCCGAGGCCACCCGCCGCGCGGCGACGCCGATCGCCTCGGTCATCGAGGACGTGGTGTTGGGGTTCACCACCAGCAGATGCATCAGACCATCCCCTGGCCCGCGTCCGTGCCGTGGCGGGTGCGTCGCCTGCGCAGCACCGTATAGGTCGCGAGCGCCGTCGCGATCACCCCGAAGGATACGCCCGTGGTCAGCGTCCCGAGCGCGTAGATCTCCGGCGTGGTGACCGTCGTGGTGAGTCCCTGGAGCTCGAGCGGCAGCGTGTTCAGATCGCCCGCTGCCTGCGTCGAGCGCGCGAGCTCGTCGTAGGACAGGGTGAAGCCGAACAGCGCCACGCCGATGAGGCTCGGGGCGATGATCGGCAGCACGACGTGCCGGAAGGTCTGCCAGCTCCCGGCGCCGAGATCGCGCGCCGCCTCCTCGTAGGCCGGATCGAAGCGGTTGAATACCGCGAACATGATCAGCAGGCCGAAGGGCAGCGTCCAGGTGAGGTGGGCGCCGAGCGCGGAGGTGAACAGGCCCATCGACGTGGTGTAGTCCGCGACGAAGTCCTCCAGCCCGCGGGACTCGGCGTAACCGGTGATCGCGTCGTCGAGGAGTCGGAACTCGAGCCCGATCCCGAGGCTCACGACGATGGAGGGCACGATGAGGCTGGCGATGACGACGTAGAAGAGCGGCGTGCCGCCGAGGAAGCGGTGGCGATAGGCAAGGCCCGCGGCAACCGAGAGCACGACGGTGACGACCATCACGACGAACCCGAGGGCGATGGAGCGGCGGAACGCGGCCCAGATGTCGACCACGCCGACCCCCTCCATCAGGCGCGAGAACCAGTGCACCGACACCCCGTCCATGGGGAAGGTGAGGCCGCCCTGCGGTCCCTGGAAGGAGAGGATGAGCACCGTGAGCGTCGGGCCGTAGAGGAACAGCACGAACAGCGCGAAGAACGCTGCGAGCGCGTAGAAGCCGGCCCCGCGGGAGCCGTTCACTCAGAGCTCCTTGCGCACGTCGACGATACGCGCGAGCGCGACGATGATGAGCAGCACCACCGAGAGCAGGATCACCGCGTTCGCCGCCGCCGCCGGGAACTGCAGGTACGACATCTCGACCTGGATGACCTTGCCGATCGAGGCGATCTGCTGTCCTCCCATGACGCCGATGGTGATGAAGTCGCCCATGACGATGGTGATGACGAAGATCGAGCCGATGGCGATGCCCGGCTTGCACAGCGGGATCACCACGTTGAGCAGCGTCTGCCAGGGCGATGCGCCGCTGTCGTGGGCAGCCTCGATGAGCGAGCGGTCGATGCGCATCATCGAGTTGAAGATCGGCACGATCATGAACAGCGTGTACAGGTGCACGAACGCGAGGGCCACGGAGAACTCCGAGAAGAGCAGCCACTCGAGGGGCTCGTCGACGACGCCGGCGGCGATGAGCCCGTCGTTCACCAGCCCGTTGCGGCCGAGCAGGGGTACCCAGGAGATCATGCGGATCACGTTCGAGGTCCAGAAGGGGATGGTGCAGACCAGGAACAGCACGATCTGCATCGGCAGCGTGCGCACGTGGAAGGCGAGAAAGTAGGCCACCGTGAAGCCAATGGCGAGCGTCAGCGCCCAGACCAGGAGGCAGAACCGCACGGTGCTCAGGTACGTCTTGAAGGTGACGCACAGCTCGGGGAGGCGCCGGATGCAGCCTTCGAAGGCCTCAGCGTAGTTCTGCGTCGTGAACGCCGGGATGATCTCGTACTCGTTGTAGTCCCAGAAGCTCACCACCACGGTGAGCGCGAGGGGCACGAGGAAGAACAGCGCGAAGACGAGCGCGAGCGGGCCCGCCTGCAGGTAGGGGATCAGGCGGCGGCGGGCCCCGACGGCGCTCAACGCGCCGCCCCGCGGGGCCCGCCGGAACAGCCGGTGGAACGGCGCGCGGCCGGGAGAGCCCGGCCGCGCGCATCGCGGCGTCTCACGCCGCGATGAACTCGTTCCACTTGCGCACCATGTAGCGGTTCTCGTCCATCACCGCGTTCCAGCACGCGACGCCGCCCATGCGCTCCTCGAAGGAGCCTCCGTCGCGCACCGAGCCTGCCTTCTCCATCACGGTCCCGTCGGGCGCCTTGATGTCCTGCTCGGCCGGCTTGCCCTCCATCCAGTAGGCCCACTCGTAGGGCTCCATGGTCGACTTCGCCGTCTCGAGCACGGCGGAGTAGTAGCCCTGGCGGTTGAGGAAGCCGCCCGCCCAGCCGGAGAGGTACCAGTTGATGAAGTCGTAGGCCGCGTCGAGCTTCTTGCCCTTGAGCGTCCTCGGCAGGCCGAAGCCCGCGGCCCAGGCGCGGTAGCCCTCCTCGAGGGGCTGGTAGACGCACGGCACGCCCTGGGAGCGCACCTTGGTCACCGCCGGCGACCACATCGACTGGATCACCACCTCGCCGGAGGCCATGAGGTTCACCGACTCGTTGAACTCCTTCCAGAAGGCGCGGAACTGACCGGCGCGCTTGGCCTCGGTCAGCACCTTCATGGTGAGGTCGATCTCCTCCTTGGTCATGTTGCCCTTGTCGCCGTAGGTGTGCTCGCCCATGGACTCCACGACCATCGCGGCGTCCATGATCCCGATGGAGGGGATGTTGAGGATGGACGCCTTGCCCTTGAACTCCGGATTCAGCAGCTCGTGCCAGTTGTTGATGGGCCGCCCGATGAGATCCGGCCGGATGCCGAGGGTGTCGGCGTTGTACACCGTCGGGATCAGGGTCAGCCACTGGGTCGGGCTCGACGCGAAGGTCTTGCCGTTCTGCGACTCGAGGTAACTGACCTTGATCGGAGCGGTGCCCTGGCTCCCGATCTTCTTGCCGTTGACCTCACCCTTGGTGAACACGGTCGTGATCTTGTCGAACAGCTTGATGCGGTTCGTGTCCATCCCCTGGAGATTTCCCGAGGGGACGATCTTCTTCAGCATCCAGTACTCGGAGTCGAGCACGTCGAAGCGGTTCGGCTGGGTGACGGCGGTCTTCACGACGTCGTCGGAGGTCAGCGGGATGTACTGCAGGTTGATGCCGAGGTCCTTCTTGACCTGCTGGGCGATCTGCCCGTGCTGGTTCACCGCCGTTCCCGCGTAGCGCAGCGTCACCTCCTCGCTCGCTATGACGTAGGGGAAGCCGGTGACGAGGCCGCTGCCCACGGCCGCCCCGGCGGCCGCACCGCCCGTCTTGAGGAACCTGCGCCGACCGTGGTCGACGCCCTGCGTGCTCTGGTTGTCGTCTTGCCTCTTCTTCATCGGACTCCTCTCTCTACTCACTCCGGCCGTGCCGGATCTCGTTGTGTGCCCCCCGCACCGGTGCCGCGCGCCCCGCAGTGGGGGCCGCGACGGATCGTTCAGGGCGGATGTCCGCCCAGGACGTGACTGTCCGCGACGCTCCAGGCGGCGACCACCCGGTCGCCGACGTCGAAGGGTCGCTCGTAGAACCTGCTCTCGGGGACGAGCGCCGCCAGCTCCTCGCCGGTGCCGCACTCGAGGGCGACGGCGACCCAGGCGCCCTGGTACTCGACGCTTCGCACCTCGCCCGGGAGCCGGCAGCTGGCGGGCTCCGCGGCGGTGTCGGCCAGGAGGTCGATGCGATCGCTGCGAACGGCGAAGCTCACCGGCGTCCCAGCGGCGAGGGCCGGCCCGCCGACCGCGAGGCTCGCGTCCTCGCCGGCCCGCAGCCTCGTGACTCCGCCTTCGTGGGCGGTCGCGGTCCCCTCGATCACGTTGTGGCCGCCGATGAAACGCGCCACGAAGTGGGTTGCCGGCTCGTTGTACACCGCGCGCGGCGGGCCGTGCTGCTCGATGCGCCCGGCGTTCATCACGACCACCAGATCGGCGAGCGCCATCGCCTCCTCCTGGGAGTGGGTGACGTGCACGAAGGTGATCCCGAGCTCGCGCTGCAGGCGCTTGAGCTCGCCGCGCATGCGCACCCGCAGGAAGGGGTCGAGGGCCGAGAGCGGCTCGTCCAGCAGCAGCACCTGGGGATTGGTGATCAGCGCCCGGGCGAGGGCGACGCGCTGCTGCTGGCCGCCGGAGAGCTGGTCCGGGAGGCGCTCGGCGTACTCGGCCATGTGCACGACCTCGAGCATCTCGAGGGCGGCGCGCCGGCGCGCCGGCTTCGATTCGCCGCGCATTTTCAGGCTGAAGCCGACGTTGTCCAGGCAGGTGAGGTGCGGGAACAGCGCGTAGCTCTGGAACATCATGGCCGTGGGGCGCCGGGCCGGGACCAGGTGCTCCACGCGCTCGCCGCCGATGCGGACCTCCCCGGAGCTCACGGTCTCGTGGCCGGCGACCATGCGCAGGGTCGAGGTCTTGCCGCAGCCGCTCGGGCCGAGCAGGCAGCAGTAGCTCCCGGCCTGCACCTCGAGGTCGATGGCGTCGACCGCGCGCACCGGGCCGTAGCGCTTGGTCAGGGCGCGCAGGACGATCTCCGAACCCGTGTTCATTCGGCGGTGCCCCCTCCCGGGCCTTGGCCGGCGTCGCTCCGCGGCGCGCCCAGGCCGTCTCCGGCTCTCGTGCGGCGCGGCAGGGCGCGGACGGCGAGCGTCGACGCGAGTGCGCAAGCAAGGAGCGTGCCCGCGAACGAGCGCCCCCCGGCGGACGGCGAGTGCGGCGCGCGTCGCCGTCGCGCGGACGTGCGCCGGGGCGTCATCGCGCCGCAGACCCGCGCCCGCGGGCCGTTGTCCGTCCCCGCGGTCGCGCCGCGGCCGAGCTTCGCCGGCCGGCTCGGGGGCCCCGCGTTCACGGCGCGGGTGCCCGACCGTGCCCAGTCTCGGGGCGGGTGCCCCTTGTTGGTGCGTCCCGGCCAGTCTGTGCAACCGGGTCACGGCCGGTCAAGTGCGCGCGAGGAGGGCCTCCAGCTCCGCCTCGAGCTCGGCGACGTGGGGGTCGTGCACGCCGAGCTCGCGCAGGGCCGCGGCGAGGGAGAGGAGGTATTCGCGATTGGTGCCGCTCGGGCCGGCGCTCGCGTGGATGTGCGCGGCCATCTCGGTGGCCCGGGCCGGCCCGAGGAAGGCGTGGTTGTCCCGGGTGGCGATGTAGACGATGCCGGCCTCGCGGGTGCCGTCCCGGAACCCGATGGAGACGTCGAGGCGCTCGTAGCCGTTCTTCTCGCGGTGATCGAGGTGCGCGAAGGTCGCCTCGCGCACTGTGCGCTCGATGCGGTAGGCCACGCCCTCGCAGGCGGCGTCGGCCTCCGGCACCAGGGTGACCACCCGGCCTGGCGCGTCGGGCACGCCGCGATGATCGTGCGAGCCCTGCCAGAACCGGCGTGCCCACCCCTCGATCCGCGCTGGCCGCCGCTCGAGGAAGGGGAAGTCGGCGCGCCAGATGAGCGAGCCGTAGCCGAAGAGCCAGACGTCTGACATCGTCATCGCCCGCCGGATCGCCCGCCGGATCGCCCGCCGGATCGCCCGCCGGATGGCCTCGCCGGAGCGCCTCGCAATCGGAGCGCGAGCGGGCCGCAGGGGTCGTTTCGCCAGCGCACCGGTCAGTCCTGCGGCGGGTTGCCGAAGACCATCGTGACGCTCACGCGCCGGTAGGCGAACGCGTCGCGAAAGCGCATCCGGTCGCTCTTGTGCAGGACCGAGGAGCGGAACAGCATCGCGCGGTTGCAGCGGTAGCCGATCCGCTCGGGGATCGCGTCGGGCGCGCTCACCAGGTCGCGCTCGATCGCGTCCTTCTCCGACGCAGAGGCGCGGAAGTAGCGATTGGGGACCCGCTTGTTCCAGATGACCAGCCCGCCGGAGTCCGGGTCGAGATTGGCCTCGTCCGGCGTCACCCAGAAATTCACGCTGGCCGCGCCGATGTCGGCGTGGACGTGCCCGTCCGCCTCGTCCTGGTAGTACTTGTAGGCGAAGACGTCGACCAGGGGGAGGCCGCCGAATATCGCGGGGAACGCCTCGCGCACCTCGGCGGCGATCTGCAGCAGCAGCGGGCACGCGAAGCCGTTGCGCAGGCTCGCGCCGACCTCGTCGCGGAACTTGGTCTCGAGCCATACGGAGGACTCGGTGCAGTAGCGCTGGAGCGCGGCGAGCGCCGGTGCACCGAGCAGGCCGTCCAGCCAGGCGTAGGCGCCGGGGCTGTCGGCGAAGCGGCGCTCGATGGCCTCGCGGTCGATGGTGCGCGACAGGGCGCCGTCGCCGAGCGTGGGCGCGCGCCAGTCGTTGACGATGCGGTTGTAGCGCGGTGCGAGGGCGCTGTCCGGCGCCACGGCGAAGTGCGGTCCGGTGGACTGCGGAGCCGCCTCGAGCGCGGCGAGGGCCGCGCGGTGCTCGGCGACGAGCGCGTGTGCATCGGCGAGCACGCCGCCCTCGCCGAGGTGCGCGTACTGCTCGAGGTCGTGCCGGAGCTTGGTCCGCGTCACCTGCGAGCGCCACAGGTTCGCCGTCTCCGGAGCGGCGTCGCGCGCGTAGGTCGCCCGCGTCTCGCCGAGGAACGCCTCGCTCGCCTCCTCGAGGAGACCCTGCTCGAACAGCGCGAGGCCGAGCACGGTGCACGCGCGCCCGTCGTGCGGGGCGGCGCGGAGCGCGTCACGGGCGCGCTCGGCCGCCTCGGCGAAACGGCTGAGGCCGTGCAGCGCCTGGGCCGCGCCGAGGGCCGGGCGGAGCTCGCCGGGGTGGCGTGCGGCGAGCGCCTCGAAGGCCTCGACCGCCTCGTCGTGACGCGCGAGGCCGAGCAGCACCTGACCGACGCGCAGGCGCGCCGGATGGAGGTCCGGGTCACGGGCGAGGAGGTCGCGGTAGGCGGCGAGCGCCTCCTCGAGGCGCCCGGCGCGCTCGAGCGTGCGTGCGAGATCCCACCGTACCTGGGGGTCGTCCTCGACGGCGAGTGCGCGCTCGAGGTGCTCGACGGCGCCGGCAGCGTCGCCCTCGGCCTCGAGGGCGAGGCCGAGGTTCGCGAGCGCGCCGGCATTGCCCGCGTCGAGCTCGAGGGCGCGCCGGTAGCAGCGCACGGCGTCGCCGTGGCGCCCGAGGGCGCGATAGGCCTCGCCGAGGTTGTTGTGCTGGTGCGTCGTCTCCGGCCCGGCGCGCACCGCCGCCTCGATGTGGCGCGCCGCCTCCTCGCTGCGGCCCGCCTGGTGCGCGCTCACCCCGAGCAGGTGCAGCGCCTCGGCGTGCCCCGGCGCGAGCGCGAGCGCCTCGCGATAGGCCACCGCAGCCTCCTCGAGGCGCCCGGCGCGGTGGTGGACGAGCCCGCGCGAGAAGGCCGCATCGGCGGCGCGGTCGTTCAACGCCCGCGCTCCGCCGAGCGGATCGCCTCCCACACGCGCTGCGGCGTCGCCGGCATCGGCACGTCGTGCACGCCGAGGGGCGCGAGGGCGTCGAGCACCGCGAGCATGACCGCCGGCGTCGCGCCGACCGTCCCGCCCTCGCCTGCCCCCTTCACCCCGAGCGGGTTGGTCCGGCACGGTGTCCCGTGCATGTCGAGATCGAAGGCCGGGAGATCGTCCGCCCGCGGCATGCAGTAGTCCATGAAGCTGCCGGAGAGGAGCTGGCCGGAGCCGGCCTCGTGCACCGTCTCCTCGAGCAGCGCCTGACCGATCCCCTGCGCGACGCCGCCCTGGATCTGGCCCTCGATGAGCAGCGGGTTGATCACCGTGCCGACGTCGTCGACGACGCTGAAGCGCTCGATGCGCACGGCGCCGGTCTCCGGGTCGACCTCGACCTCGCAGACGTGACAGCCGTTCGGGAAGCTCGGCGGGCCCTCGTGGGTGCCCACGCCGTCGAGGCCGATGCCGAGCTCGGGCGGCAGGCCCATGGGCCGGTAGGCGGCGCGCGCGACCGCCTCCATGTCGAGGGCGCGGTCGGTGCCGGCGACGACGAAGCGCCCGTCGTCGAACTCGATGTCCACGGGGCTCGCCTCGAGCAGGTGGCCGGCGAGCGCCTTGCCCTTCTCGATGACCTGGTCCGCGGCGGCGCGCAGCGCGCTGCCGCCGACGGTCAGGCTGCGCGAGGCGTAGGTGCCGCGGCCGAAGGCGACGAGCGCGGTGTCACCCTGCACGACGCTGATCCGCTCGGCGTCGACGCCGAGCCAGTCGCTGACGAGCTGCGTGAACGCGGTCTCGTGGCCCTGTCCGTGGGAGAAGGTGCCGGTGAGCACCGTCACCGAGCCGCTCGGGTCGAAGCGCAGCTCCATGCGCTCGTTGAACACGCCGCAGTTGTCGACGTAGTAGGCGATGCCGAGGCCGCGGAGCCTGCCCGCCGCGGCGCTCGCCTCGCGCCGCGCGGCGAGGCCGTCGCGATCGGCGAGCGCGACGCAGCGGTCCATCACCGCGGCGAAGTCGCCGCTGTCGAGGGTCCAGCCGGTGTGCGTGGTGAAGGGCATGTCCTCGGCGCGCACGAGGTTCGCCCGGCGAAGCTCGACCGGGTCGATGCCGGTGATCCGCGCCGCCTCGCCGACGAGGCGCTCCATCAGGTACACCGCCTCGGGGCGCCCCGCGCCCCGGTAGGGCACCGTCGGTGCGAGGTTGGTGAAGACGAGCGAGGTCTCCAGGTCGAGGCTGGGCACTCGGTAGACCGTCTGCGCCAGGCGCATGGCGAAGACGATCGGCACGCAGCCGGCGCCGACGATGTAGGCGCCGACGTTGTGCGCGGCGCGGATCCGCAGGGCCAGGAAGCGTCCCTCGTCGTCGAGGGCGAGCTCGCCCTCGACCTGCTGGTCGCGCCCGTCGTGATCCCCGAGCAGGCACTCCGAGCGCGCGCCGACCCACTTCACCGGGCGCCCGAGGCGGCGCGAGGCCCAGAGCACCAGCGCGTCCTCGGGATAGGGCAGGGTGCGGTTGCCGAAGCCGCCGCCGACGTCCCGGGCGATGACGCGCAGCCGCGCCTCCGGGATGCGCAGCACCGCCTGGGCGAGGAGGGTGCGGATCCCGTGCGGGTTCTGGGTGCTCGTGTGCAGGGTGCTCGCATCGTCAGCGGGGCTGTAGTCGCCGACGCAGGCGCGAGGCTCCAACGGGTTCGCCGACAGCCGCTGGTTGGTGAGGGATACCCGCGCGACGTGGGCGGCGCCCGCGAAGGCCGCGTCGCAGCTCGCTGCGTCCCCGGCGCGGAGCATGAAGGCGGTGTTGGACGGAGCCTCGGGATAGAGCAGGGCGGCGCCGGTCTCGCGCGCGGCGCGCGCGTCGGTGACGAAGTCCCGCTCCGCGAGGTCGACGTCGACGGCCTCGGCGGCGTCGCGCGCCTGGGCCGCGGTCTCGGCGGCCACGACCGCGACGCGCTCGCCCACGTAGCGCACGCGATCGGCGGCGAGCACCGGCATCGCCGCCCGGTGCCCCGGCGGGCCGCCCATGTCCTCGGGCATCATCGTCGGCGGCACGGGGCCGAGGCCGTCCGCGATCGCATCGGCGCCTGTCAGCACCAGCAGCACGCCCGGCATTGCGCGCGCCGCCTCGGTGTCGACCGCACGGACGTCGGCATGGGGCACGTTCGCGTGGACCACGCACAGGTGCGCCTGGCCGGGGAGGCTCACGTCGGACGCGTAGCGCCCGCGGCCGCTGAGGAAGCGCGGATCCTCGGTGCGCCGGACGGGCTGTCCGATGCCGAATCGCATGGCGTGTCCCTTCGGGGTCGTTGCGAAGGCGCAATGGTAACGGGCCGCGGTCGGGGGGCGCAGCCTGCACGCCCGAGCGACCGGGGCAGCTCGGACCCTGCGGTGGAACCGCTACCCCTCGCAGCGATCAGCGGGTGTTGGCGTGATCGCGCCGCGAGCCTGGACCCGCCGCGCCTTGCGGGCTGCGCCGCTCCG
>CAJIAT010000316.1_pt1 | contig 11831 bp, 10 predicted proteins | sample 9199161 | NCBI WGS metagenome assembly CAJIAT01 (sample SAMEA7708281, study PRJEB35096) | sediment metagenome | biome: marine neritic benthic zone biome [ENVO:01000025]; feature: sediment [ENVO:00002007]; material: shallow marine sediment [ENVO:03000034] sea grass bed [ENVO_01000059] ... | reverse complement strand
CCTATCTGGATGCTGGCGACGCCGAGCCCCGGGTCGTCACCGGCGTTGACGAGATCGACGGCGGCGGTGCCCACGCTGGTGCATGCGTCGTCGACGTTGGTCACGAAGCCCGTGCCGTCGAAGTAGCGCGCCGCGAAGGGCACCGCGAGGGACAGCAGCTCGGAGCCCGCGGCGTTGGAGAGCTCGAGCCGGCCGAAGCGCAAGGAGGCGCCGCCGACGGAAGGCACCGTGTAGGACTGCGGCACGTTCATGAGCGCGTCGTTGGTGTTGCAGCTCGCGTCGAGCGGGTGATGGCAGACCCCGTCGCTGTCCTCGAGATCCATGCCCGCGAGCACGAGGTCGATGTCCGCCGTGAACGGGCCGACAGGCGCCGTGGGCCGGTTGTAGCTGAAGCGCTCGCCGGAGAGCGTGAGCGTGCCCTGGCCGTCGAAATCGCCGTCGCCGGCGAGGGTGACGGTGCCGAGGTTCGGCGCATCCAGCGTCGCGCCCGCCCCGGTGTTGTCGACGTAGCTCCGTCCGGTGAGGTACGCGGGCATGGTGAGCTTCCAGAACGCGCCGCCGTAGTTGCTGGTGACGGCGCCGGAAAGGTTCCGCGCGGTGACGGTGAACACCGGATCGGCCGCGAAGGCGAAGGGCTGGTCCATGTAGGTGAAGCTGCAGCTCCACGCGCCGTCGGGGCCGTTGCGGAAGCTCGGGCCGTCGTCGGCGACGTCGAGCACCGCGGGATAGAAGCGCCCGACGTCGGTCACGGTGCCGTTGAGATCGGCCCCCCCGGCGAGGTAGTCCAGGTGCAGGGCCGTGAGGTCGATGATCCCGACCTCGCTGAAGGTGACCGTCGTCGTCGCCGCGCCACCGACGAAGCCCGAGGCGACGAGGCCGCCGCCGAGGGTCCCGGCGACGCCGCCGGCCGGGGCGACGAGGGCGTGGCCGAGGGTCGCGGTGGCCGGCAGGGCCTCGAGGCCGAAGCTCGGCGTCGCCGCGTTGTCGGTCAGATCGGCCCCCGGGTCGGGCTGCCCGTCCGCGTCGAGATCGTCCGCCGCCTCCCAGGCGGTCGCCGTGACGGTCACGTCGAAGTTCGCGCCGGCCTTCACGAAGAGGCTGCCGGACGCGTCGGCGGCGTAGCTCACGCCGCCGGTGCCGAACAGCTGCCGGTCGTCGCCGAAGTCCAGGTCGAAGCCGAAGGGACGGACCACGAACTCGTTGCTCGCGCCGACCATCACGTTGCCCGAACCGGTGCCATCGCCGAGCGGGAGCTCGTGGCGTGCGTGCAGGCGGAGCCGCCCCGCGTCGGGATAGGCGAGGACCAGCGTCGCCGTGGCGTCGGTGGCGTCGCCGAAGTCGAGGGGGAGCAGGGTGTAGGCGCCGACGCTCCCGGCGTCGTTGCCGGCGACCGGGACGCCGTTGACGGTCAGCGCGGCGGCGGCGCAGGTGTCCGGGTCCCGGCACTCGAAGGCGATCCCGACGTCGGTCGCCCCGGTGAGGCCGGCCTGACACTCGCCCGTCGAGGTGTTGGTGTCGATCGCCTGGAGCTCGACGAGCTGCGCGCCGGGGGCGACGTTGCTCGCCTTGGCCGCGATCTGCGTGCCCACGGCGTCGGCGACGCCCGAGGCGAGGACGTTGAACCCCGAGCGACGGAAGTCCAGATCCGGGTCCAGGCCCGGGTCCTCCACCACCGACCCGGCGGCGACGTCGACGCTGAGGATCTCCACGAAGGTGTCCGCGAGGGCGAGCTCGACCCGGCCCGAGTCGGCCGGGTCGAAGGCGTAGGTGGCCGACCCGCCACCACCGTTGACGAGGGTTCCGGCGCCGCTCACGAGGGTCCAGTCGCCGTGACCGGTGGAGGTCGAAAGGGTGATGGTGCTCGCGTAGCCGGTGTCGACGCTGTCATCGCTGCGCCGGGCCTCGATCGCCACCGGCTCGGCCTGGCAGTTGATGGCGATGCCGTCGTGGAGCACGGCGAAGTGGCCGGTGCCGGCGCAGGGGCCGGCCGCGGCGACCTCCACGTAGTCCACCGTGAAGCGCTCGTTGCCGCCGCCGTAGAGGTTGGTCACGCGGAAGCGGATGCGGGTGTTCCCGGCCATGTACGGGGTGATGTCGTAGATTCGAGAGCCGGCGCTCGCGCCGGTGATCCCGGTGAAGGTCTCGAGCGTCGTCCAGCTCCCGCCGCCGTTGGCCGAGACCTCGACGACGACCGCGTCGCTCGCATCGACTCCGGAGGAGGTCTGAAAGGTGAAGGCGAGCGACGCGCCGGTGTAGCCCGTGAGGTCGAGCTGGCGCTCGGCGCTCGGGGTGCCGCCGGTGTTCGGCCGGTCGTCGAGGTCGAGGACGCCTGCATTGGTGATGCGCACGTTGCCGTTCGTCGGCCCGCCGCCGCCGCTGCCATCGACCTCGATCCAGTCACCGCTGAAGGGCTGGGTGCCGTCGTTGTTGGAGTAGGACACCGTGCCGAAGTCGTCGCGGAAGGTCTCGGTGGGCCCGCCGGCGGCGAAGGTGAGGTCCGGGTCGAGTCCCGGATCCTCGACCACGCCGCCGTCGACAGTGTCGATGTTGAGCGTCCCGGCGCCGGGGCTGGACAGGGTGAGCACCGCGACGCCCCCATCGCCCGCCGCGAAGGTGTAGGTGGCTGCGCCGCTGCCGCCGTTGACCAGCGTGCCTACGGCGGTGCCGATCGCCCAGTCGCCCGTGCTCGTCGACGTCGAAAGGGTCACCGTGCCCGTGTAGCCGGTGTCGACACCTCCGACCCCGTTGTAGCGGGTCAGCGTCACCGGGGCCGCGGCGCAGGTGCTCGCGCTCCCGGCATGCGAGATCCCGAACCAGGGCGACGGGAAGAAGACGAGGTCGGTGCCGGGCCCGACGGCGCCCGCGCTGTTGTACGAGTGCTGGGTGTAGTCGCCGTCGTCGACCTCGACGCCGACGGTGGCGCTCGCGCCGTTGGCATCGTCGTTGCCGTAGCGGAAGCGGATCTCGCCGTTCTCGTAGAGCACGGCCTGGAAGGTGTAGGAGCCGCCGAAGTTGTAGTGGGGCAGGCCTTCCCAGGAGACGACGAAGCGGCGGTTCGGCGCGCTGCCGAGGACGCCGTAGCGCACGGTCCCGCCGCCCGAGGGCTCGAGATCGTCCCAGTACGGCAGGATGACGCGATCGGCGGGCTCCTCGAAGCCGGGGCCGTTCAGGTCGTTGGTGATCGGCAGCGCCTCGTTCGTGTAGTCCTTGTGGAAGCCCTGGTTGGCCCCGAAGTGCAGGGCACCGTTGGCGAGGATGCGCACGTTCGTGTAGCTCACCCCGCCGAAGACGAAGGTGAACCCGATCGCGACCTCGTCCTTGTCGTCGTCGATGGGATAGCCGGTGTCGACGAGCTCCCACACCGCGTCGGTGGTCACGGTGTCGAAGGCGGTGGCCGGCTCGCTGCGCACCGCATAGGTCTGGGCGTGCGCGAGCGGCGCCGCGGCGAGCGACACGAGCAGCAGCGCCACCGCGCGACACGCGGCGCGACGAAGTCCGAGGAGCTGGGGCACGGGCCACCGACGCGCTCGATTGCAGTGTGACGGATATCGGCCGCAGTCCCGGCCCCTTGAGCCACGAACCGGCGTCGGACCAGCCCAACCTCATGAAACCAGGAGAGAAATTCTGGAATTCTCGCCCGGCCCCGCTCGAACCGGATTCCTCGGGGCCGTTTCGGGCTCCGAGGCGAGCGCGCAGCACTCCGTCTGACTCAGGGCGGACCTCGAGCGGGTTGTCGGGCGCCGAGGCCCCGCATTCCGGAAGTCGGCGGAGAAAACTGCGCCGAATCAATTCGATAGCTTGGACCGAGGCCGGTATTCTGCGGTGATGATCGAGGCGGACTACGTCGTGGTGGGGGCTGGCTCGGCGGGGTGCGTGGTGGCGAGCCGCCTGGCCGAGACCGGTGACGCGGTGGTCCTGCTCGAGGCCGGGCCGCGGGACTGGCATCCGATGATCCACGTGCCCGCCGGGATCCTCGGCCTGCTCCACAACCCGCGGGTCAACTGGTGCTACGCGAGCGAGCCGGAGCCGGGCACCTGCGACCGCGCCATCCACTGGCCCCGGGGGCGCGTGCTCGGAGGCTCGAGCTCCATCAACGGCATGCTCTACGTGCGCGGACACGCTGCGGACTTCGACACCTGGGCGCAGATGGGGGCGCGGGGCTGGAGCTACGAGGAGGTGCTGCCGTTCTTCAAGCGCTCGGAGTGCTACCGCGGCGGCGACGACGCCTGGCGCGGGCGCAGCGGCCCGATGCGGGTGGAGGACTACCGGACCATCCTGCCCGTGACCCACCGCTTCGTGGAGTCGGCGCAGGCGGCCGGGCACCGGTTCCTCGAGGACCTCAACGGCGCCGAGCGCGAGGGCGTCGGCTACTCGCAGATGTCGCGCGCAGGCCGGTTCCGCGCATCCACGGCCGCAGCGTTCCTGCGCGGCGCCCGGCGGCCGACGAACCTGCGCATCGAGACCCGGGCGCTCGCGAGCGGGCTGGCCTTCGAGGGGCGGCGCTGCACCGGCGTCACCTTCCGCCGCGGCGAGCGCACCGTGAGCGTGCGCGCCCGGCGCGAGGTGATCCTCGCCGGTGGCGCGGTGAACTCACCGCACCTGCTCCAGATCTCGGGCGTGGGTCCCGCGGAGCACCTGCGCGCCCTCGGCGTCGAGGTGGTGCACGACCTCCCGGGCGTCGGGGCGAACCTCAGCGATCACTACGTCGTGCGCGTCGCGCACCGGCTGCGCGGCCTCGAGTCGATCAACACGCTCTCGCGCGGGCCGCGTCTCGCGCGCGAGATCGCCCGCTGGGTGCTGCGGGGCGACGGTGCGCTGACCTTCGGTGTGACCAGCGCTCAGGTCTTCTGTCGCAGCCGCGAGGGCCTCGCATCACCCGATCTCCAGCTCCTGTTCACCCCGGCGAGCTACGACCAGGCCCGCTTCGGCGAGCTCGAGCGCGAGCCCGGCGCCGCCGTCGCCGTGTGCCCGGTGCGGCCCCAGAGCCGCGGCACGATCATGGCGACGAGCGCCGACCCGCTCGAGCGCCCGGCGATCCGCCCGAGCTACCTCGCAGCGCGCGACGACGTCCGGGTGCTGATCGCGGGGGTGCGCATGACCCGCGAGATCCTCGCCGCGGCGCCCTTCGCCGCCGGGAGCGTCGGTGAGACCTCGCCGGGACCCGAGGTCGATTCGGACGAGGCCCTCGAGGCCTTCGCTCGCGCGAACGGCACCACGCTCTACCACCCGGTCGGCACCTGTCGCATGGGCGAGGGACCGAACGCGGTGGTCGACGCCCGGCTCCGCGTGCACGGCGTCGCGGGCCTGCGGGTCGTCGACGCGTCGATCATGCCGACCCTCACCACCGGCAACACCAACGCCCCGACCATCATGATCGGCGAGAAGGGCGCAGCGATGATCCGCGAGGACGCCGCGGCATGATCGGTCCAGGGCCGCGCCGCCGATGCACCCCGGTCGCCTCGCGCTCGCCCCGCGCGCAGAGCCTCAGGTCGTGCGAAGCTCGACCCAGAGCGGACGATGATCGGAGATGTGGAACTTCACGTAGCGAGAGAACAGCCGCGTAGCGGCGCGCGGCGTCATCGAGCGGCCGAGCTGGGACCACTTCCTCTGAAACACCGCGTTGTCGAAGTCGAAGACGCCGTGGCGCCTCACCCGGTTACCCAGGCTCTCGGGGGCAAAGGCGATCTGGTCGTACGTCTTGTCGTTCCCGAGGTTCGTGCCGCCGACGTGAGACAGGCTCGCTGCGTGCGTTCCGATGGATTCGTCGGAGACGTAGTCGAGGGACTGCCAGCCGAACTCCCGGAGCGCGCGTATCGTCGCCTCGTTGCGCTCCGTGTTCGGGATGTTCATGTCCCCGAGGAGGATGATGTCGCGATCCCACGCGTTCCCTCCCCGGTTCACTCGATTCGCCCATCGCGCGAGCGCGTGGATCTCCAGGACGCGTCGCGCGTACTTGCGTCGTTCCGTCTCCCGGGTGGAGTTCTGGAAGGCGCCGAAGTACAGGTGCACGTTGGCGGCCACGAAGTCCACGCGACCTGCCCGAAAGCTGCCGACGAAGGGATTCCTGTCGAAGGGCACGAAGCGGTGATTGCGGAACGTCTGGCGGCGATCCCGTCCGTTCTGACGATAGTGAACGGTGACGTTGCGTCGCGGGTATTCCCTCTTCGTGAGCGCAACCTCGCCCCAAAGACGGTCGATCGCGATCTTTCCCGTCCTGTAGACGAACGCCAGGCGCTCGTTGTTGCCGCCCCTGTCCGACATGACGAAGTCGAAGCCGCCGTCCATCCGTCGAACCAATCGCTCGAATGCGCGGAAATCGTCGTTCAGCTCCTGCACGGCGATCAGGTCGAACCGGCTGAGCACGTGGGCGATCAGGGCGAGCGAGCGCGGCGGGCGTCCCTGGGCGCCGAGGTTCGCAATGTTCCAGCTCGCGAGCAGCAGTCTCCCGTCACGGCTCTGGGGCACGCCACGGGCGGTGAAGTGTGCGTTCAGGGCGCGACGCTCGGCTGCGCCATTGAAGCGCAGCGTCGGGTCGGGCTCGGTGAACGGAATGGCCACGCCGCCCCCTTCTGCGGTCCAGGAACCCTATGGTGACATCGGCCGCACCCATGCGCGAGCGTCAGGCCCCGGGTGCGCGACGCGGTTTCACGGGAGCGGCGGGCACGGCGATGGTCACCGCGAGGCCGCCCTCGGCCGCGTTGCGCGCGGAGATCGTCCCGCCATGCGCGCGAATCGACTGCTCGGCGATCGCGAGGCCCAGGCCGAAGCCTCCGCTCGCGCGGTCGCGCGCGTCGCCCACCCGCACGAACGGGTCGAACAGCCTTCCGAGCATCTCGCCGGGCACGCCCGGACCGCGATCGCGCACCTCGACGACGAAGCCGTCGTCCTCGGCGGCGCGCCCGAGCGAGACGTCGACCGCGGTGCCCTCGGCGGTGTACTTCACCGCGTTGCGAATCACGTTCTCGAGCGCCTGGCGCAGCAGCCGCGCGTCGGCGAGCACCGGTGCCGGCTCGCTTGAGACGATGCGCACGTCGCGCCGCGTCGTGCGCGCCTCGAAGGCAGCATCCTCGGCGATCACCGCGAGAACGGCAGCGAGATCGAGGCACTCGGCGTCGAGCGTCTCGTTGCCGGACTCGAGCTTCGCGAGGGCGAGGAGCTGGCCTATCAGCCCGTTCAGCCGCTCCGTCTCGCGCTCGATCCGATCGAGCTCCTCGGGCGCCGCGTCCCCGGTGCGCTGGCGCGCGAGATCGAGCGCCGCCTGCAGGCGCGCAAGGGGCGAGCGAAGCTCGTGGGAGATGTCGCGGATGAGCTGCCTCTGGGTGCCCACGAGAGCGCCGATCTGCCCGGCCATGTGGTCGAAGGCGCGGCCGAGCTCGGCGATCTCGTCCCGGCGCCGCCCGAGCGAGGGCACGACGCGGTGGTCGAGATCGCCGGCGGCGACGCGCTCGGCGGCCTGGCGCAGCCGGCCGAGCGGTGCGGTGAGAGAGCGGGTGAGCAGCACGCCGACCAGTCCGGCGACGAGGGCCCCGACCACCAACGGCATCGCAACCACGCGGGGGCGGCGCAGGATCCGCCCGAGGGTCACGCCCTGGAAATGCGGCACCAGCCGGTACTCCGCGCCGCCCACGCGCACGAGCCCGCGCGGGGGTCTCGGCCTGCGCTCTCGCTCGCGCGCCTCGCGCCGCCGCGCGCCCCGCTCCAGGCGCTCTGCCAGGAAGCCCGGTAGCGGGCGTGCGAGCAGGTCCTCGCCTTCGCGGTCGACGAGGAAGATCGGCAGCGCGTCCCGCCGGTCGACCGTCTCCAGCCACTCGCGCAGCGCCTCGACGCCGCCGGCGTCGGCGGCCCGCTGGGCCTCGACGAGGTAGCGGGCGAGCCGCGCACGGGGATCGCCGGGACGCTCCTCGGCGCGCGAGCGGTCGACGAGCTGGGAGGCGACGAGGATCACGATCGCGGCGAACAGGATCAGCGCCGCCCAGACGCTGAGGAAGACCTTCCAGAACAGGCGATGCACCGAATCGTCTAGCGCGCGTAGAGGTAGCCCACGCCGCGCACCGTCTTGATCCGCTCCTCGCCCCCGGGCGCGGGCCCGAGCTTGCGGCGCAGGTTGCTCACGTGCATGTCCAGGCTGCGGTCGTAGCGGCTGAGCTTGCGCCCGAGCGCGCGCTCGGAGAGCTCGGCCTTGGTGACGACGTGCCCCGCCTCGCGCGCGAGCGCCTCGAGCACGCTGAACTCGGTGCTGGTCGTCTCGACCTCGTGCTCGCCGCACAGCACCGTGCGCGAGCCCAGATGCACCCGGAGGTCGTCGAGCTCGAGAACCTCGGGCGCCCCATCGCCCTGCGCTCCGGCGCCGCCGGCGCGGCGCAGGATCGCCCGCGCCCGCGCGGTCAGCACGCGCAGGTTGCAGGGCTTGGCGAGGTAGTCGTCGGCGCCGAGCTCGAGCCCGACGATGCTGTCGACGTCCTCGCCCCGGGCGGTGAGCACGAGCACCGGCGTCGACACCTTCGGACGCAGGCCACGCAGCACGTCGAAGCCGCCGCGGCCGGGCATCATGACGTCGAGGACGATGAGATCGTAGCGGCCGGTGAGACCGCACTCGAGACCGGCGTCGCCATCGTGCACCGCGTCGACCTCGAAGCCCTCGTTGACGAGGAAGGCCGACAGCATCTCGCAGAGCTCGACGTCGTCGTCGACCAGCAGCACTCGACTCACGGAACTGGGCTCATGGCAATGGGCTCACGGAACTGGGCTCACGGAACTGGGTTCGCCGAGCTCCACTCGCGGAACTCCGCCGAGCTGCGTCGGCGCTGCGTCGGATGCGCGGCATCGTGCCACAGCGCGGCCACGCGCACACAGGCGCGGGCGGCGCTCTTTACGTTCCTTTACGAACAATTGCCCGCCTTGACGCGACGCTGGCCCGATCTTGCGGTGCGCGCGAGGACAATGCCTGCCACCTCACCCAGCACGGAGAGAACGCACCGATGAAAACCACGATGTCCAGGAACATCACGAGCGCGAAGATCACGGGCTCCAGCGTCCTGCTGTCCGTCCTCCTCGCCGGCGGGCTCGCCTTCTCCGCCCACGCCGCCAGCGCCCACGGCGCGCGCGGCGGCGGCGGCGAGCGCTTCGTCGAGCGCATGGCCGAGCGCCTCGACCTCGACGACGAGCAGCTCGCGAGCGTGCGCGCGGTCGTCGACGAGCATCGTGCCGAGCAGCGGGCGCTGCGGGACCAGCTCCGCGAGGGGCGGGCCCTGATCCGCGAGCTGAGCGCCGACGACGCCTACGACGAGGAGGAGCTGCGCGCCCTCGCCGAGACCCATGGCGACGCCCAGGCCGAGCTCATCGTGCTCAAGGCGAAGATGCGCTCGGAGATCTCCGCGGTGCTCACCGACGAGCAGCGCGCGCAGCTCGCCGAGATGGGCGAGCGGCGCGGACGCGGCCACCGCCGGTGAGCGAGCCCGGCGAGGCGACCTGCCCGCGCGAGCTGCTGGCCCTCGCCGAGCCGCTGTCGCGGGGAACGTCGCTGTCGGTCGAGGAGACGCGCCGCGGGATCCGCGGCGTGTTCTCCATCTGCGGGACGGACGTGGACGCCCAGGCGCTGGCGCGCGAGTTCACCGCGTGCTTCGCGCAGGGTGTGTCGAGGACGGGGTAGCACGGGGTAGCAAGGATGATGCAGCCAGGGATGACCTCGAAGAGAGCCGCCGGCCGGGTCTGGGAGATCCTCGGGCCGGCCGTCGTCGGCGCGGTGAGCGTGTTCTGCGCCCACTTCGTGTTCACGGTGCTCGGCGCGTTGCCCGGCTGATCCGGGCCAACCACGGGCCAATGCCTGTTCCGAGTCGCCGATCACGCTCGAGGTCGTGACTCGGTCGGCCATCTCGCGACCGTGCGCAGCATGGATGCTGCGCCCGAGCCCACAGGGATGTGTTGACGGCGTGTCGCGAGATGGCCGACCGAGTCACGGCCGTCGCCACCTGACTCGGACACACGTATCTTTCTGGCCCGGATATCCCACCGATAGCACGGGCCCTCGCTCCGCTAATCGGTGCGCGGCGCGTCGAGCCCCAGCGCCTCGCGCAGCTCCACGGTCGCCGCGGCCTTGGCCTCCTCGATGGGGATGCCGGTGCCGTCGGCAATCTTCACCACGGCGTTGAACGAGGCGACGGTTGCCGCCGCGTCGACCAGCGCCGCATCGCCGACGGCGCGCCAGAGCGCCGTGCGCGTCGCGTCGAGCACGTCCGCCTCACCGCCGAGCACCGCCTCGGCGAAGGCGAGCAGCAGGGCCCCGTGGGGGACGCCGCTCGCCGCTCCATCGCCTGCGTGAGCCGCCTCGAGGTCGAAGGCGGTGCCCGCGTGCTGGCCGCTCTCACGGAGCAGCGCCGCATGGCTGACGGTTCAGTAGAAGCAGCCGTTCAGCGCCGATACGCGACCGGCGACCAGCTCGATCTGCGCGTGGCCGAGCGCCCGATGCTCGGTGTCGAAGTCCCGGATCTCGTGGTCCTTCAGATACAGCTCGACGTCGAGATCGAAGAACGCCATCACCTCGTCCGGGACCAGGCTGAGCGCCTGGTGGATGTGCTTCTCGCCGTGCACCGCGTAGGGGTCGACCTCGCCCTCACCGAAGGCGCCGGGCGCCACCGTCGCCACCCACGCGAGCTCGGTGCGGGCCCTCGCCGGGCGGCGCCGGGACGGCGCACCGGGCGCCGGCTCCGGCAGGGCTCGCTCGTCGAGGCCGAGCGCCTCGTCGAAGGTGTCGAGCGCCGTCGCGATGGCAACGACGGCGACGGCCTCGACGTAGTGCCCGTCGCCGAGCCCCGCGGCCCGCAGGTCCTCGTACCAGCGGCGCGTCAGGCGCCCGGCATCGCTGCGCAGCCGGTGCGCGAGCTCCACCGCGGGCGCCGGCAACGCGCAGTCCGGTCGCCCGTCGTGATCGTGCTCGCCGTCGACGCCGTAGGGCGAGAGCGCGGCCCTGCGCGCCGCGCACAGCCGGCAGCGGCGTGCCTCGCGCGCCGCGGCGACGAGCGCCACGCGCTCCGCGCCGGACCACCAGGTGCCGGGGCTGGCGAGGTGGCGCCAGGCGCGCTCGCGGGCGCGGGCGAGTGGCGCGCGGATCTCGACCGTGTCCGGGTCGAGCACGACCGGACCGGACGCGCCGCTCACGGGATCTTGTAGGTGAGCTTCGGCCACACGGCGAGGCCGGCGGCGCCGCTCACGGTGGTGCCGGTCGCCTTGTCGACCGCCATGGCCGCGAGCGCGGTGCGCACGTGGATCTCACCGGCTCCGGTGATCCCCGCGAACCGGCCGGTGCCGCCCTCGAGCTTGAACTCACCGGCGCAGCCGCCGGCGTCGCCCTTGCACTGATAGGAGGCGAACACCTGGTGACCGGCGGAGCTGGTGAGGATGCAGCGCCCGTGAGCGGCGGACATCCCGCTCTCGACGCTGATCTCGCGCGTTCCCGGACACACGAGGAGCGCCGAGTCGAGGGCACCCTCGCCATCCTCGATGTAGACGATCCCCTCGGCGACGCCGAGGAAGAGCACCTGGTCCTCGCCCGTGCGGAAGACCTGCCCGCTGCTCTCCCACGGCGCCATCATCTTGACCTCGCCCTCCTCGGCTGCCGAGGCGAGCCCCGGCAGGACGCCCGCGGCGGCGGCGGCGGCGGACAGCAGTGCGGTGCTGAGCTTCATCTCTCGAGTCCTCGCTGGTGCCGTAAACGTGGTCGCGACTGTACCGGAGAATGCCAGCCTCAGCCGCCGCGGGCGATCTCGGCGATCCGATCCGCGAACACGACCTGGCTGTCGTCCTCGGGCGCGTAGCCGATGACGCGCCGCGCGTTG
>CAJIAT010000619.1_pt1 | contig 11856 bp, 4 predicted proteins | sample 9199161 | NCBI WGS metagenome assembly CAJIAT01 (sample SAMEA7708281, study PRJEB35096) | sediment metagenome | biome: marine neritic benthic zone biome [ENVO:01000025]; feature: sediment [ENVO:00002007]; material: shallow marine sediment [ENVO:03000034] sea grass bed [ENVO_01000059] ... | reverse complement strand
GTCTACTTCCGCGACCCGGACGGCAACCTCGTCGAGATCTCCAGCTACGACGCGTGAGCCGGTGATCCGGCCGGGCGCGCTTCGCGCTACCCTCGTCCTCGAGAGCTATTCGCCCCGGGGGCGAGGAGAGGGACGATGAGCGACGCGGGCGAGCTCGACACGATCCGCGCCCGCATGCGCGCGGCGACGCTGGCCGACGAGGCGACCTGCCTGCGCGAGGCGGTGGCGACGCTCGGGCTCGATAGCGAGGCGCGCGAGGCGATCGTCGCCCGCGCCGTCGGGCTCGTGAACGAGACCCGCGCCGCCTCGGGCAACCGCGTGCTCGAGAGCTTTCTCGTCGAGTACGGCCTATCCACCCGCGAGGGCGTTGCGCTCATGTGCCTCGCCGAGGCGCTCCTGCGGGTGCCGGACGCGGAGACCATCGACGCGCTCATCGAGGACAAGATCGCACCGTCGGACTGGGGCAGGCATCTCGGGAACTCGAGCTCGGTGCTGGTCAACGCCTCGACCTGGGCGCTGCTGCTGACCGGCAAGGTCCTCGGCGATGCCGAGGCCGGTCTCGTCGGCGCGCTCCACGGCGCCGTCAAGCGCCTCGGCGAGCCGGTGGTGCGCGCGGCGGTGGCGCAGTCGATGCGCGAGCTCGGCCACCAGTTCGTGCTCGGCCGGGATATCGCGGAGGCGCTCGAGCGAGCCGCGCCGATGGAGGCGCGCGGCTACACCTACTCCTACGACATGCTCGGCGAGGCCGCGCGCACCGAGGCCGACGCGCGCCGCTACCACCTCGCCTACTCGGACACGATCGCGGCCCTCGCCGGCGCGGGCGGCGCGGCGCCCGATGCGCCGCTCCGCGACCGCCCCGGGATCTCGGTGAAGCTCTCTGCGCTGCACCCTCGCTACGAGATGGCGCAGCGCGGGCGGGTCATGAGCGAGCTGGTGGCACGGGCGAGCTCGCTCGCGCTGCTCGCCAAGTCCGCCGGGGTCGGGCTCAACGTCGACGCCGAGGAGGCCGACCGCCTCGATCTCTCCCTCGACGTCATCGAGGCGGTGCTCGCCGACCGCGCGCTCGCCGGCTGGGACGGCTTCGGCGTCGTCGTCCAGGCCTACTCGCGGCGCGCCCCGCACGTGCTCGACTGGCTCCATGCGCTTGCATGCCGGCACGACCGGCGCATCATGGTGCGCCTGGTCAAGGGCGCGTACTGGGACGCGGAGATCAAGCGCGCCCAGGTGCTCGGCCTCGACGGCTACCCCGTGTTCACGAGAAAGGCCGCGACCGATGCGAGCTTCCTCGCCTGTGCGCGGAAGCTCCTGGCGATGGGCGATCGGATCTACGCCCAGCTCGCGACGCACAACGCGCACACCATGGCGGCGGTGCTGCACCTCGCCGGCGACCGCGACGCCTTCGAGTTCCAGCGCCTGCACGGGATGGGTGAAGCGCTGCACGAGGCGGTGCACGCGGGCGAGGGCACGCGCTGCCGGATCTACGCGCCGGTCGGCGCGCACCGCGATCTCCTCGCCTACCTCGTGCGGCGCCTCCTCGAGAACGGTGCCAACAGCTCCTTCGTCAACCAGATCGTCGACGAGAGCGTCGCGCCGGAGACCATCGCCCGGGACCCGATCGCCGTGGTCGAGGCCTACGGCGAGGACGCGGCCAATCCGCGCATCCCGGCGCCGGCGGCGATCTTCGGTGCGAGCCGGTGCAGCGCCCGTGGCTACGACCTCACCGATCCGGACACCCTCGCCGGGCTCGATGCCGCGCGCGGGCCCCTGCGCGAGCGAGTGTTCGAGGCGGGGCCGCTGCTCGCCGGCGCTGTCGAAGGTGCCGAGCGCATCGAGATCCGAAACCCGGCTCGCACCGACGAGCTGGTCGGGCGCGTGACCCAGGCGTCGTCTCGCGACGTCGGCGGCGCGCTCGCCGCCGCCCGCGAGGGTCTCGACGAGTGGTCGTCCCTCGGCGCGGCCGAGCGCGCGAGGCGCCTTCGCCGCGTCGGCGAGCTCTACGAGGCGCACGCGCCGGAGCTCTTCGCCCTCGCCGCGCGCGAGGCGGGGAAGACCCTCGCTGACTGCGTCGCCGAGGTTCGGGAGGCAGTGGACTTCACCCGCTACTACGCCAACGAGGCGCTCGCCCTCGATGCCGGCGACCGGCCCCTCGGCGTGGTCGCGTGCATCTCGCCGTGGAACTTCCCCCTCGCGATCTTCACCGGTCAGATCGCGGGCGTCCTCGCCGCTGGCAACGCCGTCGTCGCCAAGCCCGCCGAGCAGACGCCGCTCATCGCTGCGCGCGCGACAGCGCTGATGCACGAGGCGGGGATCCCGCGTGCGGCGCTCCAGCTCCTGCCGGGCGACGGGCCGACGGTCGGCGCCGCGCTGGTCGCGGACCCGCGCGTCGCCGGCGTGTGCTTCACGGGCTCGACCGAGACCGCGCAGGCGATCCACCGCGCGATGGCCGAGCATCTCGACCCGGACGCGCCGCTCGTCGCAGAGACCGGCGGCCTCAACGCGATGATCGTCGACTCGACGGCGCTGCCCGAGCAGGCGGTGCGCGACATCGTCGCCTCGGCCTTCCAGAGCGCCGGCCAGCGCTGCTCGGCGTTGCGGGTGCTCTACGTGCAGAGCGACGTCGCCGAGCGCGTCCTCGAAATGCTCTACGGGGCGATGGACGAGCTGGTGGTCGGCGATCCCTGGCTGCTCGCGACGGACGTCGGGCCGGTGATCGACGCCGAGGCCCGCGCCGGGATCGAGGCCCACTGCGCGGCGATGGCCGGCGAAGGCCGCGTCGACAAGCGCGTGGAGGCGCCTGCCGGCGGCCACTTCGTCGCGCCCACCGCGATCCGCGTACCCGGGATCGAGGCGCTCGAGCGCGAGGTCTTCGGCCCCGTGCTCCACGTCGCGACCTTCGAGGCGGACGCCATCGACGCCGTGATCGACGCGGTCAACGCCCGTGGCTACGGGCTCACCTTCGGCCTGCACACGCGCATCGACGATCGCGTGCAGCACGTCGTCGACCGGGTGCGCGCCGGCAACCTCTACGTCAACCGGAATCAGATCGGCGCGGTGGTCGGCTCCCAGCCCTTCGGCGGCGAGGGGCTGAGCGGCACCGGGCCGAAGGCGGGCGGACCGCACTACGTGAGGCGCTTCACGCGCCGCGAGCGGCCGGAAGGCTCGACGTGCGCGGGCGAGACGCTCGCGCCCGAGGCGGTGCAGCGCGCCCTCGACGCGGTACGCGCGCGCGGGGGGGAAGGCGCGGCGCCCGAGCCGGCCGATCTGCCCGGCCCCACGGGCGAGTCGAATCGGCTGTCGATGCATCCGCGGGGCGTCGTGCTGTGCCTCGGGCCCGGCCGCCGAGCGGCCCGCGCGCAGGTCGGCGCAGCCCTCGCGGCCGGGAACGCCGCGGTGCTCGTCGCGGCCGGAGCCGCAGAGGCGGTGCACGAGCACCTCGACGCGGACGCGCCGCTCGCCACGGTCGACGGCCACCTCGATCCCGCCGCGCTCGCCGCGCTCGCCGGCTTCGACGCGGTGGCCTGCGCCGCCGAGCCGGAGACGCAGCGCGCGCTGCGACGCGCCCTCGCCGCGCGCGACGGACCCATCGTGTGCCCGATCGTCGATCACGAAGACGCCGAGCGCTTCGTCCTCGAGCGGCACGTATGCGTGGACACCACCGCGGCCGGAGGCAACGCATCGCTCCTCGCGGGGGCCGAGGACTGACGCGCGGGACGGGCATGACGGTGCGCCCCTTCGGCGGCGCGCTCGGGGCCGAGGTCGGTGTCGACCCCGTCCGGTGCATCGGGCGGAGCCCGAGCCCCGTCGCGAGAGCCGCCCGCGCCCGGGACGGCCCGCGGCTGCGGCTCGTCCTTCGCGGGACGAGCCGCGCGACGCGCACAGTCAGTGCACGGCGACGATGCCCACGCAGCGGTTCAGCGGCTCGTCCACCTCGTCCGCGGTCGGGAACGGGCTCCCGTTCTCGCCGCGGCCGACCACCTCGATGCGGCTCGCGGGAATGCCGAGGCCGCTCAGCAGCTCGGCCACGGCGGCCGCGCGCCGCCGGGAGAGCTCGAGGTTCTTGTCGGCGGGCCCGGTCGTGTCGGTGAACCCGATGACCCGGACCTTGCTCGCCTGGAGCTCGCTGAACTGCGCGAGCGCGCCGTAGGCCTTCTCGCGCGCACCCGGGGACAGATCGAAGCTGCCGTGGGAGAAGTGGATCTCCGCGAGCTTGCGCTTCTCGCCCTCCGCCAGCTGATCGTCGGATGCCGCATCTTCGGGCGCGACCTGGAGCGCCGGCGGAGCGGCCGGTTTGCTCGCGTTGCGTACGACCGCGGGCATCGTCGCATGGCCGTCCGTCCCCAGCCCCTTCGCTGCGGCAGCTACGAGCAGCGTGTCCGCCGCGGACGGTTCGAGAGCGCGGGCGACGGCCGGGCGCACCGGCGCCGCCTTCAGCACCAGCGCGTCGTCGCTGCTCGGGACGGCAGGCATCGCGAGCGCCATGCCATCCGCCCCGTCCGATGTCACTGCCGGCAGGGGCGTCTCGGGCGCGCGCACCGCGGCGTAGCGCTCCACGAACGTGTCCTGCTTGGAGGACAGCTGCTCGAGCTTGACCTCCTGCGCTCCGAGAGCTTCCTCGAGCGTCGCCGTGATCTCGGCCCGGATCGCGGTCATGTTCTCCGAGACCGTGTGCCTGGACGCTTGGTTCGCGCGAAGCGCTTCGGCGCGATAGCGCTCGAGCTTCTCCTCCACGCCCGCGATGATTCGATCGACCGCCTCGTCGTCGAGCGCCGCGCGCTCGGTGCGCTGGGAGTAGTGGTATCCGAGCACGCCGACCAGGCCGACGAAGAGAAGGAGGTTTGCGACGAGGAGTATCCGCGAGAGCCTGTTCATTGTTTTAGTTCCTTCTATCGAGGTATCCCAACCTCTTGAGCGCAAAGTAATCGAATCCCATCGAAGATGAAACGAAATCCCTTGCGATGGCGAGCGGGGCGTCCGGGCAGGCCGGACCACAACGGGTTCACCGCGCGACCGCCGCGGGCGTTGCGAGGCCGATCTCAGCCGCGCTCGTCGCCGACCGATCTCGACAGGGCGACCAGGCGGGGATCGCTCGCCCAGCGCTCGACGGGAAGGGTGATGCGCCTGCGCCAGTTGGGCTGCTCGTTCACGGTGCCCGGCACGTTTGCCTGGTCGACGATGCCGAGCACGTCCTCGATCTGCACCGACATGAGCAGGCTCGGGGCCCGCGCGACGTAGCAGTGCACCGCGAGGGCGAGCTCGAAGGGTAGACCGCCGTCCTGAGGTCCATCCTGGGGTTCGACTGGCTCCGCTTGCACGAGTCCCTGCTCCTCGAGCACAGCGAGGAGCGCGGCGCGCTCCCCTGCGCGGTGCTCGCGCGACACCTCGATCGGCCGGTCTCCCGGCAGCAGACCGAGCGCGTCTCGGAGCTCGAGATCGTGCCCGGTCCAGAAGCCCGCGAGCGTCGGGAGATCGTGGGTGCTCACGGTGACCAGCGCGTCCGCCGGCAGCTCCTGGGGACGCTTGAACGAGTGGTCTCCGTGCCAGTGCCGCTCGAAGTACAGCACGCGGTAGGAGAGCACGCCGTGCTCGTGCAGCGCGGCGCGCATCTCGTCGGGCACGGTGCCGAGATCCTCCCCCACCACGACGCAGGCGTGGCGCTCGCTCTCGAGCGCGAGGATCGAGAGCAGGTCGTGCAGGGGATAGGCGACGTAGGCGCCGTCTCCCGGCGCGAGCGCCGCCGGCACCCAGAACTGGCGCAGGAGCCCCACCACGTGATCGATGCGCAGAGCGCCGGCGCTCCTCATCGCCGCCCGCAGGGTCTCGATGAAGGGCTCGTAGCCGAGCTCGACGAGGGCCTCGGGCCGCCACGGGGGCAGGTTCCACACCTGCCCGGTCGGGCTGAAGTCGTCCGGCGGCGCACCGATCGAGGCGCCCGTTGCGAAGGTCTGCGGGGCGGACCAGATCTCTGCGCCGGCGGCATCGGCGCCCACCGCGAGGTCCATGTACAGACCGACGCGCATGCCGACGTCGCGGGCGTGTGCCGCACAGCCCTCGAGCTGATGGGCGCACTGCCACTGGAGGTACTCGTGGAGCTCGACGCGCAGCGGGTCGGCGCTCGCCGGATCGGCCCCGTGCCACGCGGCGTCGGCGCCGAGCGCCTCGAAGATCGCGTGCCGGCGCAGCGCCTCACCGCTGCGCGCGCGGAAGGCCTCGAAGGCCTGCTCGCGCTCGGTACCCTGGCCGACGTGCTGTGCGTGGAAGTCCGCGTGCACCAGCTCCAGCGTCTCGAGCTTGAGCGCCGCGACCGACCGGTGATCGACGAGCTCCGCCTCTCGAATGGCGGCGAGGCGGTCGCCGAAGGGCGCCGAGCGCACCAGGTCCGAGGCCCGCGGGCTCGTCGCGAAGTCCTCCAATGCCTCCACATCCAGGTAGAGCGGGTTGAGGAAGCGCCGGCTCGACGGGCTGTACGGGCTCGCGCTCTCGGGCCTGTCGAGGAACGGCGCGTGCAGCGGGTTGAGGCCGACCAGATCTGCGCCGAGGGAGGCGAGCGCGTCGACCGCGACGCGCAGGTCGCCGAGATCGCCCATCCCCCAGTTCCGTGCCGAGCGCAGCGCGTAGAGCTGGACCGTGACGCCCCAGACGCGGGTCCCGCCGGCGAGCGCATCGGGCAGATGGCAGCGCGCCGGCGCGATCACCAGGCGCAGCGTCGCAGGCTCCCCGCCGTCGACCCGTACCTCCAGGCGGTGGTAGCCCAGCGCCGGCGGCTCAAGGGCGAGGGCGACGCGCCTGAGCGGCGTGCCGTCGAGCTCGCGGGCCTCGAGCACCTCGAGCGCGGACGATGGGATCTCGCCACTGTGCGCGGCGCCGTCCTCGGTCGTGAGGGTCCATTCGACCTGCGGATCGCCCGTGCCGGGCACCACGACCGGCAGCCGCAGCGCCTCGCCCGCGCGCGCGACCTGCACCGGCTCGAGGACGCGGCGCCAGCGCCGGGCAGCGGCCGCGGCGAGGGCGCGGTCGATCGCCGCGTCGTCTCCCGTGTCGATGCCCTGGGCCCCGAGCAGCGCCGCGAGGGTCTGCGCGCCGGGCTCGTGCCAGCCGCCCCAGATGTCGTGGTAGCCGTGGGCGATACCGTAGGCGGCGCCGAGCTCACGCAGGCGCTGGTGCCGGCTCACGGGTGCGCGCTCGGCGGTCGGCTGGTGTGCCGGGTCATGCCCGACACCCGCGAGGCGGGCTCATTCGGACTGGCTCATACGGATCGGCCGTCGGGGGTGCCGACCAGCACCACCGTGCAGTGCGCCTCCACCTCGAGTCCCTGGAGGCCGGCGGCGGGGGGCGAATCGCCGCTCGTGAGCACGCAGCGCCACGCCGGCATCCGATCGCTCGTCGGCAGCTCGAAGTGCACCGGGTGGTCCTCGGCGTTGAGGACGATCAGCAAAGGCGGGCTCCCCGAGGGGGCGGCGCCGTCGTCGCTCGCGCGCGCGAGCATCATCGCGAGGCAGTGCCGCCCGGAATCGTTCCAGTCGCGCTCGCGCATCAGGCGCCCCCCCGGGGTGAGCCACGAGACGTCGGCGAGGCCGGTGGCCGGATCCGTCCCCTCGCCGTGGACGTAACGTGCGCGGCGCAGCAGCGGCTGGTCGCGGCGCAGGGCCGTGAGCGCGCGAACGAAGGCCAGGAAGTCCCGCTGATCGGTGAGCGTCGACCAGTCGACCCAGCTCGTCTCGTTGTCCTGGCAGTAGGCGTTGTTGTTGCCGCCCTGGGTGCGGCCGATCTCGTCGCCGCCCAGGATCATCGGCGTCCCCTGGGCGAGCAGCACCGTGGCGAGGAGGTTGCGGCGGCGGCGCTCGCGGGCTGCGGCCACCCCTGCGTCGTCGCTCGTGCCCTCCACGCCCAGGTTGTCGGAGAAGTTCTCGCCGTGCCCGTCGTGATTGTCCTCGCTGTTCGCCTCGTTGTGCCGGTGCTCGTAGCTCACCAGATCGGTGAGCGTGAATCCGTCGTGGCTGGTCACGAAGTTGACGCTCGCCCACGGCGCGCGGCCGGGACGGTCGAAGAGATCGCTCGAGCCGTGCAGGCGGCGCGCGAGCTCCGGGAGCTGACCGGAATCGCCGCGCCAGAACCGGCGCACGACGTCCCGGAAGCGGTCGTTCCACTCCGCCCAGCGCGGCGGGAAGGCGCCGAGCTGGTAACCGCCCGGTCCGATATCCCAGGGCTCGGCGACGAGCTTGACGCGCGAGAGCACCGGGTCGGCGCCGATCGCCGCGAGCAGCGGCCCCTCGGCGTCGAAGCCGTCGGGGCCGCGGCCGAGGGTTGCGGCGAGGTCGAAGCGGAAGCCGTCGACGTGCATCTCGTCGACCCAGTAGCGCAGGCTGTCGATGACCAGCGCGCCCATCGGCGCGCGCTCGACCGCGAGCGTGTTGCCGCAGCCGGTGTCGTTGACATAGGCGCGAGGATTGCCCGGCTGCAGTCGGTAGTAGCTCGCGTTGTCGATGCCGCGGAAAGACAGCGTCGGACCGAGCGCGTCCCCCTCGGCGCTGTGGTTGTAGACCACATCGAGGATGATCTCGATGCCGGCGTCGTGCAGCGTGCGCACCATGCGCTTGAAGCCGTCGATGCCGTCGGCGCCGAGATAGCGAGGCTCGGGGGCCAGGAAGCCGAGGGTGTTGTATCCCCAGTAGTTCGTCAGCCCGCGCTCGACGAGGAAGTGCTCGTCGGCGAAAGCGTGAACCGGCAGCAGCTCGAGGGTCGTCGCACCGAGGGCGAGCAGGTGCTCGACCACCGGGCCCGCCGAGAGCCCGGAGAAGGTGCCCCGGGCCCGCGGCGCGAGGCGATCGTGCAGCCGCGTCAGGCCCCGCACGTGGGCCTCGTAGATCACGGTGCGCGACCAGGGGATCCGCGGCGCGCCGTCGCCGTCCCAGTCGAAGGCCGGATCCACGACGACGCCCTTCGGCACGAAGGGCCCGCTGTCCCGGTCGTCGGGGACCGCGTCGTCGCCGCCCTCGAAGCGGTAGCCGTAGATCGCCTCCGACCAGGCGAGGCGCCCGTCCAGGGCCCGCGCGTAGGGGTCGACGAGGAGCTTCGCGGGATTGAAGCGGTGGCCCGCGTCGGGAGCATAGGATCCGTGCACCCGGTAGCCGTAGCGCGTCCCGGGCCCGGCCCCGGCGAGGTAGCCGTGCCAGACGTCGCCGGTGCGCGCCGGCAGCTCCAGGCGCGTCTCCCCGCCGCCCTCGAACAGGCACAGCTCGACGCGCTCGGCGTTGGCCGAGTACAGGGCGAAATTCACCCCGTGCCCGTCCCAGGTGGCGCCGAGCGGGTCGGCGCTCCCGGCTGCGAGCCTGACCCACATCGTCAGCCGGCTGCGCCGTCGACCTGGATCGGGCTCAGCCGCCAGACGTCCTCGTTGTACTCGGCGATGGTGCGATCGGAGGAGAAGCGTCCGCTCGCCGCCGTGTTGCGTACACACATCCGTACCCAGCGCCCGCGGTCGCGGTAGGCGTCGGCCACCTGCGCCTGCGCATCGACGAAGGCGGCGAAGTCGGCGGCGGTCATCCACGGCTCGTGCTCGCTGGTGATCGCTCCCAGGAGCGGGTCGAAGATCCCCGGCTCGAACTGGTTGAAGTGTCCGCTCTCGATGAGATCGACGACCTCGCGCAGCCGCGGCTCCGCGTCGATGATCGCCCGCGGCCGATAGGCCTGGCGCATGGCCTCGACCTCGTGCGCCTCGAGGCCGAAGGCGAAGAAGTTGTCCTCGCCGACGGCCTCGAGGATCTCGATGTTCGCACCGTCGCGTGTCCCGATGGTGACGGCCCCGTTCATCATCAGCTTCATGTTGCCGGTGCCCGACGCCTCCTTGCCCGCGGTGGAGATCTGCGCCGAGAGATCGGCGCCGGTGCAGATGACCTCCATGGAAGTCACGCGATAGTCCGGGAGGAAGGCGACCTTGAGCAGGCCGCCGACGGCCGGGTCGCGGTCGATGACGGAGGCGACGTTGTTCACGAGCTTGATGATGCACTTCGCCGCGGCGTACCCCGGGGCCGCCTTGCCGCCGATCAGCACGCAGCGCGGTGTCCAGTCCTGCGTGTCGCCGCGCCTGATGCGGCAGTACAGGTAGATGACGTGCAGGACGTTGAGGAGCTGGCGCTTGTACTCGTGGATGCGCTTGACCTGGACGTCGAAGAGCGAGCCGGGGGAGAACTCGATGCCGCACTCGCGGCGAACGAGCTCGGCGAGGCGTGCCTTGTTGGCCTGCTTGACCGCGTGCCAGCGGTCGAGGAACGCCTCGTCGTCGATGTGCCGGGTGAGCTCGCAGAGCCTGGTGAGATCGCCCTTCCAGCCATCACCGATCGTCTCGGTGATGAGTGAGGCGAGGTCCGGATTGCAGGCAGTGAGCCAGCGCCTCGGCGTGACGCCGTTGGTCTTGTTGTTGAAGCGCCTGGGCCACAGGGCCGCGAAGTCGGCGAAGAGCCCCTCGCGGAGCAGCCGCGAGTGCAGGGCAGCGACGCCGTTCACCGAGAAGCTCGCGACGATGGCGAGGTAGGCCATACGCACCATCGGCTCGCCGCCCTCCTCGATGATGGACATGCGGCGCTGGCGCTCGACGTCGCCGGGCCAGCGCAGCGCGACCTCGCCGAGGAAGCGCGCGTTGATCTCCTCGATGATCTGCAGCGGCCTCGGCAGGAGCCGGCGCAGGAGGCGCACGGGCCAGCGCTCGAGCGCCTCGGGGAGCAGCGTGTGGTTCGTGTAGGCCATCGTGCGCGAGGTGATGGCCCAGGCGCTCTCCCAGTCGAGCCCGTGCTCGTCGAGGAGAAGGCGCATGAGCTCGGCGACGGCGATGCTCGGGTGGGTGTCGTTCAGATGGAAGCAGTAGGCGTCGGCGAAGCCTTCGAAGCGCTCGCCGTGTCGGTGTGTCCACTGCCGGAGCGAGTCCTTCAGGCTCGCCGACGCGAGCAGGTACTGCTGCTTGAGTCTGAGCTCCTTGCCGTTCTCGCTCGCGTCGTTCGGGTAGAGCACCATCGTGATGTGCTCGGCCGCCGTCTTCGCCTCGACCGCCTCGGCGTAGCTGCCGGCATTGAACTCGGCCAGATCGAGCTCGTCCGTCGCGCAGGCGGACCACAGGCGGAGGGTGTTCACCGTGCCGTTGCGGTAGCCGGGGATCGGCACGTCGTAGGGCACCGCCAGCACGTCCTCGGTGTCCGACCAGTGCGCCTCGAGGACCCCGCTCGGGCGCCGCTCGAGGTGGGCGCGTCCGCCGAAGTGCACGCGCTGGGCGTACTCGGGGCGCGGGATCTCCCAGGGGTGGCCGTCGCGCAGCCAGTGGTCCGGCTCCTCGACCTGGTAGCCGTTCTCGATGCGCTGGCGGAACATCCCGTAGTGGTAGCGCAGCCCGTAGCCGATGAGCGGCAGGGAGAGCGTCGCCGCGCTGTCGAGGAAGCAGGCTGCGAGGCGGCCGAGGCCACCGTTGCCGAGCCCGGCGTCGTGCTCCTGGTCGACGATCTCCTCGAGATCGAGGCCGAGGGTCTCGACGGCCTCGCGGGTGGCCTCGTCGAGGCCGAGGTTGAGCGCGGCGTTGGTGAGGGTCCGCCCGATGAGGAACTCCATGGACAGGTAGCAGGTGCGCCTGGACTCGGTGCGCTCGTAGGCGTGCCGGGTGTCGTTGCCCGCGGCCATGAGCCGATCCCGGACCGTGTAGGCGAGCGCGTGGAGCAGGTGACGCTGCGAGGTCTCGTAGCTGTCTCGGCCGAGCGTGTAGTGGAAGTAGCGAAGGTAGTCGGCACGGATGCTCCGGGCATCGTTGCCGAGCGGGGGCACTGCTTCGATGGGCATGTCCAAGGGTGTCGGGTCCGTCAGTCCGTCGGGTCGTCGTCG
>CAJIAT010000276.1_pt1 | contig 11885 bp, 9 predicted proteins | sample 9199161 | NCBI WGS metagenome assembly CAJIAT01 (sample SAMEA7708281, study PRJEB35096) | sediment metagenome | biome: marine neritic benthic zone biome [ENVO:01000025]; feature: sediment [ENVO:00002007]; material: shallow marine sediment [ENVO:03000034] sea grass bed [ENVO_01000059] ... | reverse complement strand
TCTGCCACGGGTCCGTTCTAGCCACCGTCGCGGCGGCGAAGCTCGCGATCGCCACCGGCGGCGTGATCATCGAGATCATTCCGAAGAACAGCACGTACATGTGCGCCGCGAGCGGCGCGACGCCCGCCTCGACCAGCGCGGGAGCGACCAGTGTCGCGAGCAGCACGTAGACGCCCACCGTCGGCATCCCGAGCCCGAGTGCGATGCTCAGCGCCGCGGTCAGCGCGAGCAGCACCCAGAGCAGGCCGCCGCTCAGGGTGAGTATTTGCAAGGTGATCGCGAAGGCGACGCCGGTCAGGTTGAGCACGCCGATCACCAGGCCCGCCGCCGCGGCGAGCATCACGATGTCGGCGACCGCGGACATCGACTCGAGGAGCTTCGCGCCGCCCTGGGCCAGTCGCCGTCCGAATCCGCGCAGCGGCCAGGCGAGGTGCACGAGCAGGAGGGCGCCGGTCGACACGAGGCCTGCGTGGGCCGCGGTGCGACCCTCGAAGAACAGCAGGTGCACGAGCACCGCCACCGGCGCAAGGTAGCGCCAGCCGCCGCGCGCCGGCCCTTCCGTGAGCGCTTCAGAGAGCGTCTCGGGGCCGACGCTCCCCAGACCGAGACGTCTCGCCTCGAAGTCGACGGCGAGGATTAGCGCGAGGTAGAAGAGCGCTGCGGGAACGATCGCCGCCAGCGCCACGTCCCGGTACGGGATCTCGAGCAGCTCGGCCATGAGGAACGCGGAGGCGCCCATGATCGGCGGCACGAGCTGTCCGCCGGTGGAGGAGACCGCCTCGACCGCAGCGGCGACGTGCCTCGGATAGCCCGCCCGGGCCATCATCGGGATCGACACCGAGCCGACCGCCGCGACGTTCGCCACCGCGCTTCCCGAGATCATCCCGAAGGCGCCCGAGCCGACCACCGAGACCTTCGCGGGGCCGCCGGTGAAGCGGCCCACGAGCCGGGCTGCGAGGCGCGAGAACACCGCCGCGCCGCCGAAGCCGTTCAGCAGCACGCCGAAGACGATGAACGGGGCGACGACGATCGTGGCGATCGAGAGCACCTTCGAGAACAGCGCGTTGGTGTCGAGCGCCAGATAGACCGCGAGGCGCGAGAAGGTCACCGGTCGGGTCTGGAAGGTCTCGGGCAGGTGCGGGCCGACGAAGGCGAGGGCGACCAGCACCAGCACCAGCGCCGGCAGGAACCAGCCCGTGCGCCGTCGCACGGCCTCGAGCACGCCGGCGATCATCGCGACGCCGAGTGCCACCGCCTCCGGCGGTGCGAGCGCGAGGGAGAGCTGCAGGCTCGGGTAGTGGATGGCCACGTAGGCGAACAGGCCGAGCACGAGCGCGGCGAAGGCGAGGTCCAGGATGCGCCGGCGCCGGCCCGCGGCCGGGCGCGGCTCGGTGAAGACCAGCGCCGCGGCGAGCCCGGCGCCGAGGGCGAGGAACTGCTCGGTGTAGAAGTAGTGGCCGAGCATGCCCGGGACGTCGAGCACCCAGCCCGTGATGCAGAGCACGAGGGCCGCGCCCGCGACGGCGCGGCCAGCGTGCGCGAGGCGCTCGATCAGCGGCTCGCTGCCCACCTGGCGGTCGCCGGGTGGAACGGCGCGACCAGCCCCTCCTTGTAGAGCTTGTCGGGATCGAGACCTCGGAACAGCGCAAAGCCCTTGACCAGCGTCTCCTTGTTGCTCGCGAGCCCCTGCACCACGCGGGTCACCGTCTCGTCCGGGACCCCCGCGTGGGTGAGCAGGAGGTTGTCGTAGCCGAGCACCGGCGTCGGCTCGGTGACGCCGGCGAAGTTCGGCCGAGGCGGCACCGTCGCGACGTAGCCGTCCGGGAAGATCGCGTTCAGGCGTGCGACGGCCGCGTCCGAGGAGTCCATGGGGACCACGCGGATCGGCACCGACGCGTTGACCTCCGCGGGCCTCGCCGCGCCCACGGCGAAGAAGAAGGCGTCGGCGCGGCCGTTGACGAACTGGTCCGCCCCGACCACCACGTTCGGCACCAGCACCGGCCGGAAGTCACCCTCGGCGAGGCCGCCGTTCGCGAGCACCGCGAGCGCCACCTCGTTCACCGTGCCCATCGCCGAGAAGCCCATGGTGACCCGCTTGCCGCGCAGATCGGCGAGCGTGCGCAGGTCGCTGTCGGCGCGCACGAAGAAGGCGACGCGCAGCGGATAGAGCACCGAGGCGATGCGCATGTTGGCCTGCTTGCGCCCCTGGAACACCCCGGACCCGGAGGCGGCCTCGGCCGCCTCGAGCGCGTTGGCGATGCCGAAGTCGAGCTCGCCGGAGTCGATGAGCGGAATGAGCACGGTCTCGCCGGAGTTCGGCTGCACCCGGGCCTCGAGACCCATCTTCTCCTTCATCGTCTTCGCGATCACCGAGCCAGTGGAGAAGCTCAGCGTTCCCTGGGACATGGTGCCGACGCCCACGGTGCCGGCGGCGACGGCATCGGTCGCCGTCCCCGCGAGCGTTGCCGCGACGACGGCGAGAGCCAGAGTGCGCGCGCGAATCCCCATGATCTCCTCCGCCAGGCAGGTTCGATGTCGACCCGGCAGAGCGCACTTTATACTGCCGATCCGCACTCCGGGAGAGCGCAGGCACATGACGCAGCCGAAGGTCACGCACCCCGACCCCGACCCTGCCCCCGACCGGCAGGCGTTCTACGACCGCCTCTCCCCGCACAGCCTCGCTCCGCTGTGGGAGGTGTTGCGCGACATCGTCCCGCCGGAGCCTCGCTCGCGGACCGTTCCGCACCTGTGGCGCTATCGTGATCTGCGCCCGCTGCTCCTCGAGTCGGGCGATCTGCTGAGCGCCGAGGAGGCCGAGCGCCGGGTCCTGGTGCTCGAGAACCCGGCGCTGCCCGGGGAGTCGCGCACCACCGCGACGCTCTACAGCGGCATCCAGCTCGTGCTCCCCGGGGAGACGGCGCCGGCCCACCGCCACACGCCCTCGGCGCTACGCTTCGTCATCGAGGGCGAGCGCGGCTTCACCGCCGTCGGCGGCGAGCGCACGACGATGCGCGCGGGCGACCTCGTGATCACCCCGGCCTGGGCCTGGCACGACCACGGCAACGAGGGCGACGCCCCGGTGACCTGGCTCGACGGCCTGGACATCCCGATCGTCGGCTTCTTCGAGGCGATCTTCATGGAGCCCCACAATGCGGCGCGTCACCAGGTGACCCGGCCGGAGGGGGACTCGGGAGCGCGCTTCGGGTCGGGGCTCCTGCCGCTGCAGGCCGAGAGCCCCTACGGCGCGACCTCACCGATCTTCAACTATCCCTACGAGCGCACCCGCGAGGCGCTCGTCGTCGCCGCCCACGGCGCGGACCCGGATCCCCACGAGGCGACGACCCTTCGCTACGCGAACCCGATCGACGGCGGCTGGGCCATGCCGACGATCGCCACCTGGATGACGCACCTCGGCGCGGGGATGCGCACCGCGCCGATGCGATCCACCGATGGCATGGTGATACACGTCGCCGAGGGGTCCGGCACCGTGCACGTCGGCGATCGGGACTTCGCCTTCGAGGCACGGGACACGCTGGCCGTGCCCGGCTGGCAGTGGCGCTCCATCGAGGCGCGCTCGGACTGCGTCGTGTTCTGCTTCTCCGATCGCGTGGTCCAGGAGAAGCTCGGTCTGTGGCGCGAGGAGAGGGGTTGACCGCCGAGCTGCGCGCGGCCTTCGCCGCCCGTGACGTCGGCGGCGAGCGCAACGTCTGGCTCTACTCCTACAACCCCGTCGAGGTCGACCTCGTCTGACATCTCGCGCTCACGGTCTCGACGCCGGCGCGTTCATCACCTCGAACACGCCGACGGGCGCGGACTGCCCGTGGACCGGGATCTCGCCCATCGGTCGGAGGTCGAAGCCGGTCACCTCGGCGACGGTGGCCTCGCTCGCGAGGATCCGCGTGCCGAGCTCCTTGTTCAGGGCCTCGAGGCGCGCGGCGAGGTTCACCGCGTCGCCGTGCACGGTGTAGCTCTGACGCTGGTCGGCGCCGACGGCACCGGCGACCACCGGGCCGGAGTTGACCCCGATGCGGATCGCGAGGCGCTCACCCGCGAAGCCGTCGGATCGAGCGCGCTCCAGCATCTCCAGGGCGGCGCGCAGCGCGTTCGAGGCGTGGTCCGGGTGGGCGACGGGGACGTTGAAGGTCGCGAGGATCGCATCGCCCTGGAACTGCGTCACCACGCCGCCGTGGCGCTCGATGATGTGCACCATCTCGGAGAAGAACGCGTTGAGCACCGAGACGATCCCGCTCGGCCCGAGGGACTCGGTGAGCGCCGTGAAGCCCTCGATGTCACAGAAGAGCAGCGTGGCCTCGGTCTCGCTGGGCTCGAGGTGGCCGCCCGCGTCGAGCAGGGTCCGGGCCACCTGCTCGGGGAGGAAGCGGCCGAGGGTCGAGCGGATGAGCGCCCCCTCGCGCAGGCCCTCGACCATCCCGCCGAAGGCGCGGGCCGCGTCGTCGATCTCGCGCACGACGCTCCCCGGCAGCGCGCGCACCCGATCCAGATCGCCCGCCTCCACCGCGCGTGCCGCAGCGGACAGGGCGCCGAGGCTCCGGCTCACGCGCAGGCCGACGAGCGTGGCGAGGACCACCACGCCGACCAGCACCGCGATCCCCCCGGACAGGGCGAGCACCAGCCGGCGGACCTCGCGCCCGCCGTACAGCTCGGTGTCGAGGTAGGCGCCGACGATCCAGGGCTGCGGGCCGTAGCGCCCGACGCTCTTGTAGAGGAACAGGTAACGGTTGCCGGCGAGGTCGACCACCGAGGCCTCCATGTCGACCAGGGTGCGCAGGAGCGACGGGCTCGCGACGTCCGGCGACCAGATCCGGCGAAGCACCCCGTCGCCCAGATCCTCCAGGCCGAGGAGGGAGGTGCTGTCGTCGGTCTCGCCGCTGCCGGTGAAGTCGGCGAGGAGCGGGTGCGCGAGCACCTGGTCGCGGCCGTAGAGCACGAAGGGCATCATCCCTTCCTCGGAGTGGCCGCGGTTGAGCAGCCGCGAGAGCCCGGCGACCGGGACGACCTGCCCGAGCATTCCGAGGAACTCGCCGTCGCGGTGCAGCGGCTGGTCGTGCAGCAGCACGGTCACGTCCAGCGTCGGCGTCCAGAACGGCTGCTGCCATGCGTCCCCGCTGCGGCCGCGGCCGTCGGCGAGCCATTGCCGAATGGGCTCGTTCGCCGACCAGTCCTCGGCGATCGGCGCGGAGGGGTCCGTGCGGCCCCAGCGCCTGCTGCTCCCGTCGGGCCCGACCACCGCGATGCCCCCGACGTAGGGCGTGCCGGCCAGGGCGCCGGACATGAAGAGGTCGAGGGCCTCGACGTCACGGAGATCGAGCTCGCCGGACTCCACCAGGCTGCGGATCCAGCGTCCCTGGACGATCACCGGCTCGAAGGCGCCGTCGATGGTGGCCTCCATCGACTCGATCAGGGCCTGCGCCTGTCCGACGAGGAGCGACTCGGTATTGCGTTTCGCGCTGCCGACCCCGAGGACGACGACGATCCCCACCGCGCAGGCGATCAGCCCGACGCCGATGACGGCGATCGTCGTGATGGGCAGCCTCGCGGCGCGGACCATCGGCAGCGGGCCTCGCAGGTGACGTTGCGCGGCGGCTCGGCGCCGTGCTCCACGGCCGTCCGGGCGCGGTCGCGACACTTTCGCCGTTCGCCCTTGGACACTACCATGCGAAGCGAGGCGACACGTGCGGAGCGGGACCATGAGCGCCCCGAAGGTCTTCATCGACGGTCATCAGGGCTCGACAGGGCTGCGCATCCGCGCGCTGCTCGCGCGCCGCGACGACCTCGAGATCACGGTGCTCCCGGAAGCCTCGCGCAAGGACCGGGAGGCTCGTCGCGCAGCGCTCGGCGAGGCCGACGTCGCCATCCTCTGCCTGCCCGACGACGCCTCCCTCGAGGCGCTCGAGCTCCTCGAGGGCACCGACACGCGCGTCATCGACGCGAGCAGCGCCCGGCGCACGGCGCCGGGCTGGGTCTACGGCCTGCCGGAGATGACGCCGGGCCAGCGCGACGCCATCGCCGGCGCCCGGCGGGTGGCCAATCCGGGCTGCTTCCCGCAGAGCTTCATCCTCGCGGTGCGCCCGCTCATCGAGGACGGCGTCCTCGACGCGGCGACCCCGTTCACGGTCAACGCCGTCTCCGGCTACTCGGGAGGCGGACGCCGGATGATCGAGCGCTACGAGCAGGCCCCGGAGCCCGCTCGCGCCGGCGACGCGCGGATGCCGCTGCGGCTCTACGGGCTCGACGGCGGGCACAAGCACCTGCCCGAGATGCACCGCTACAGCCTGGCCACGCACCGGCCCCTGTTCGTGCCCTCGGTCGACCACGCCTACAGCGGGATGCTCGTGTGCGTGCCGCTCTCCCCGGCCGTGCTCGGGGAGCTCGATCGCGACGCGGTCTACCAGGTGTGGCACGCCCGCTATCGAGACGAGCCGCTGGTGCGTGCGCTCTCGCCGGCGGAGTGCGACGGTGCACTCGCCGACGGTGCCTATCTCGAGCTCTGCGCGCTCGCCGACACCAACCTGCTCGGCCTGCTGGTATTCGGTGACCGCGAGCGTGGGCTCACCCTCGTCGGGCAGCTCGACAACCTCGGCAAGGGCGCAGCGGGGAGCGCCGTGCAGTGTCTCAACCTCATGCTCGGAGTGGAGGAGACCGCCGGTCTGCTCGACGAGAATCCGTTCGCGCGCCGCGCGGCGTCCTGATCGCGGCGTCCCGACGGAGGCTGGGGGCTTTCGGGGCGACCATCGGGTCTCAGACCGGCTCCTCGCTCGCCGCGTCGTCGAGCACCGCGACGGTGCGATCGTAGAGCCGCGTCGCGCCGGGCGCGTCGCCGGCGACGCACACCACGCCGAGCTTGCCGTAGCCGGACAGCGCGCCGATCAGGTGGAAGAAGACGCCTTCCTGGCTCGTCGCGTCGAAGTGCAGCTCGTGCTCGACGGCCACCTCGATCAGATCGTCCGGCGTCAGGCGCCGGTAGGCGTCACTCCTCAGGTTGTCGGTGGCGTGGTAGTAGCGCGGCTCGCCCGCTCGCGTGCGGAACAGGCCCGACTCGCGGTCGTAGGCTCCGCCGGTCAGGAGCTGCAGGATGCGGAACGTGTGGGTCGTGCCGCCCTTGCGCAGGTTGATCTCGATGGCGTAGTGACGCCAGCGCCCGTTCTCCCGGACGGAGACGAAGTCGACGCCGAGCCGGCCGAGTGCGTTCGCATCACGCAGCACCTCGGCGACCCGTCTCCCGGCCTCCTGGATCTCGAGCCGGTAGGCCGGGTCTGCGGGGAAGGTGGCCCCCAGGAAGATCTGGCTCGAGGGACCCCCGAGCACCTGGTCGTGGGTGGACACGACCTCGACGTCGCCGAGGGGGTTGATCCGGCACTGCACCGAGGGCGAGCGCTTGCACACGCCGTCGATCCAGGCCTCGACGACGCCGCCCATCTCCCGGAACTTGGCGCGGAACTGCTCCCAGTCGACGTGCGGCTCCTCGAAACGCAGGCGAGTTGCGAGCTCCTTCTCGATCCAGCGCTCGACCTCACGCGCCGGCGCGCCCGCGTAGGAGAACGTCGCGTTGCCCTCGCCCGAGGTGCCGTACTCGAGCTTGACCGCAGCGCGCTCGAGTGCCGGCTGGCTCGAACGCAGCGCGGCGAGGGCGCCGACGACGTCCCGCTCGTCGCGCAGATCCTCGTGCCCGGCCGGCGCCTCGACCCCGGCGCTGCGGAACACGCGGCGGCCGCCGCTCTTGCTGCCGAGATGCTCGAGCGCCGGGTCGTTGCCGAAGATCGGCACCCCGAGGCGCACCGCCAGCGAGCGCTCCGCCGCGGTGACGTTGAAGCAGGTCATGTGCGCGACCGCGGTGTCGCCGACCGCCCGGCGAATGCGCTCGAGCATCCGCGGGCGCTCGAGGAGCTTCTCGGTGAGCGTGCGCGCGGTCGACGGATCGTGGCAGCTCAGCATGGCGAGGCGCCGTCGCGCGTGCGCGCCCGGGATCCCGGGCAGCAGGTGGAGGTAGTAGTCGACGATCGCCGGGTCTATGGGCATGCTGCTCAGGTAGACCACCCGCGTTCGGGGCATCCTCAGTAGCATCAGCATGCACAGCATGCGCTCCTCGTAGTGGAGCAGGCCCGCGATGTTGGCGAGGATCTCGGGGTCCAGGCTCAGGCTCGGATTGACCAGCACCGTGCGCGGCGCGTGGGGGTCCGGCAGCACCTTTGCGAAGAGCGCGCCGAGGCGCTCCTGGAGCGCGGAGAAGCGCGCGAGCTCTTCGGTGCTGCCGGGTCGCGGTGCGGTCAAGGATATCGCTCCGGCGGGACGGGCCGTGCACGCACGTCGCAACCTCCCGCGACCTCGCCGGGACGGTGCGACACGGGTAGTGTGCCGCCGGGCGTCGGCGCTCCGTTGACATGGATCAACCGCGCGCCGGTGCGGCTCCGCCCTCTCGCGCCGGCCCGAGGCCGGTCAGCGGCAGCCGGACGAGGAACTCGGCGCCTTCGTCCACGTCGATGATCTCCACGCTGCCGCCGTGCTGCTGGGCGATCTGCCGCACCAGGGGCAGGCCCAGGCCGAAGCCGAAGTTGCGGGTGCTGAACAGCGGCTCGAACACCTGCTCGCGCAGCTCGGGCACCACGCCGTCGCCGGTGTCGCGGACCCGGATCTCGACCGCGTCTCGCGCGCGGGTGGCGCTGACGCTCAGGGACTTCGAGCCGGCGGGGCCGTCGACCTGCCCCATCGCCTGCACCGCGTTCCCGATCAGGTTGTACAGGGCCTGGCGGAGGCGGTCCGGGTCGACCGCGACCGTGGCGTCCGAGTGCAGCTCGAGCTCGAGCGTCACGTCGTCCGGGAGCTCGTACTCGGCGATCTGCTCCTCGAGCCACTCGTCGAGGACGGTGGGGACGCGGTGCACCGAGCCGGCCCGGGTGAAGCCGAGGAGCTGGTCGGCGATCTTCGAGCACCGCTCGACGTTGCGGTGGGCCCGGGAGAGCGCCCGGGTCACGATCGCCCGATCGCGCTCACCGGGGTCCGCTCCGGGCACGAGCCAGGAGATGATCTCGAGCGAGTTGCGGATCGTTCCGAGGGGATTGCGCAGCTCGTGACTCACCGTGGCGGTCAGGCGCCCGAGGGTGGCGAGGTTCTCCTGTCGGCGCAGCTCGTCGTTGGCCGCCTTGAGGGCGTCGGCGCGCCGCTGGACCTCGTCGGTGAGCAGCCGGTTCATCTCGCGCAGGGCCTGATGGCGCTCCTGCCGGCGCAGCGCCCAGTAGACGAAAGCCACCACCCCGAGGCCGAGCAGCGCCTGCACGATCCCCGCCGCGTAGATCTCCGGCCACTCCTCTCCGATCTCGGTCGCCACCGCAGATGCGTCGGCTTCGATCACGACCTCTCCGATCTGGCCCACCTCCTCGCGGACCACGGGTCCCGCGAAACGCAGGAGCTCCGCCGGTGCGCCGTCCCGGCGCGCGTCCTCGAGGAACGTGCCCTGGACCTCTGAGGTGACGCGCACCGTGACGACCCGCTCGTCGCCCATCACCGAGTCGAGGAGCGGCTTTCCGAGCTCCGGGGAGAGGTTCCAGATCGGCTCGCGCATGCCGTTCGCGAGCACCGAGGTCATCTGCTCGAGCTCGAGGGTGAAGGCGCTCTGGAGCGCGGCACGCTGCTTGTTGAAGGTGTACCAGGTGGAGAGGACGAGCGGGCAGGTGAGCCCCGCGAACAGGATCAGCGCGGGCCAGTAGCGGGCGATGCGTCGGGGAAGGCTCGGCTCGGCCGGGGTACGTTGGTTCGCAGCGCGCAGCGTCGATGGCATGCCCGCTACTCGGACGTCGCCAGCAGCTCGTCGAAGTCGACCCCGAGCATCTCCCGGTACACCGCGGCGAAGTAGCCCTCCGCCTGCATCTCGGCGAGGGCGGCGTCGAAGCGCTTCTGCACGGCGCCGCGCTTCTCGTTGAAGGATGGATAGAGCCGGTCGACGGAGTGGGAGGGGAGCAGCGGGCGAACGCCCAGCTTCGCACTCTCCGCGGCGCGCACGGTGCTCACGAGATCGGCGACGATTGCGTCGACGCGTCCGGCGGCGAGCTTGCGCAGGTTGGTGTCGTCGTCGACCGAGTAGTCGATCCGGTAGGGAGCATCCTCCACCAGCTCCGCGGGATAGCGGTAGCCCGTGACGAGACCGATCGTCTTCCCACGCAGGCCCTCCAGCGAGAAGGACTGGAGCTCGGCGTCGTCGCGGACCCAGAACGTGTTCGTGTACACGGAATAGCTGACCGGTCCTTGCACGAACTCCGGGCGCGACGCGGCGTCGATCGCCGCGTCGATGGTGCCGGTTCGCACCTCGTGGAGGCAGCGCTTCCAGGGGCGCTCGAGGTAGTCGATGACGACGCCGCTGCGCCGCGCCGCCTCGTCGAGGACGCGTACCGAGAGCCCCGTGGCGACGCCGTCCTGCACATAGGCGTAGGGCGGCCAGGCGTTGAAGCAGAAGCCGAGTCGTTCTGGCTCGGCGCCGGGCACAGCGTACGCGAGCGCGACGCCCACGAGCGTCGCGAGCGCCAGACCGGGGCGCGATCGCGCCCCGGTGCGGGCCGCACCTCCCTTGTGCATGACGTCCTCCATCATCGGTGCGCCAGCCCCGCATGCGGGCGCCCGACGACCGAGCGGCGCGATACCGCCATCCGGCCCGTCCGTCTCACGACCGTGAGTTCGGGGCGGGCCCGGACCGCGTTGCAAGGCGACGTTCCGGGCCGGCGAGGGGCGGCTGCGCACCGCAACGATCCGAGCATAGGCGCCGCATGAGCCCGATTCAACGGGCGCGATCAGGAGCGCTGCGACCCTGGTATAGGCGCAGAGAGCTCGTCCCGAGCTTCCGGAGGCCGGCGAACGCGCTCCGGGTGAACGAGGCATCGAGCACCGCGCGCCCGTGATCCAGATCTGCTCCGATCGTCATCTTCGAGGACATGCTCGAGGCGCTCGGCTACGACGCGGTCAGCGCGAGCAGCAGCGACTCGGCGCTGGCGATGCTCCCCTCCTCGCTCGCGCGCTTCTAGCTGTGCGTCTTCAGGTACAGTGTGTGGCTGTCCGCGGCAGGCGCGCGAGCCCTTCGGCGATGGCCTCGCGGTCCCGCTGATCGATGCCGATGTCAATGCTCGGTGACCGGACCGCTGCGCTGTTCACGTGTCGATCTCCTCGAAGTCTCGGTTGTCGGATGCGTCGAGGCTCAGGCCGTCAGGGCGCCGTGTGGGACCGCTCGCTCGCGAGCGGTCCAGAATCGCTCGTGGAAGTGGTACGCGACGGTGTGATTCAAGCTAGACAAGGCTCGACGGCATCCAGACATCAGCAGCTGCGGTCGTCATCGTTTCGACATATGCTGGACGTGCCAGGCGCCCCACGCCGGGCCAGTGAGAAAATTCGAATCCCGGGAGGACTCTCAGATGACCGACCACAACCCCTGTCACACCCGCCGCCGCTTCCTGCGCGCTGCCTGTGTGACGCCCGCGATCCCGGCACTCGCCGCACTCGCCACGCGCGAGGCCGCTGCGGCCGAGAAGGTCGACCCCGCCGCTCCCAACGCCAAGGCGCTCAAGTACGTTCACGATTCGACCGTCGACGGTCAGTGGTGCAACAACTGCCAGCTCTACCAGGCCGGGGCCGACGCCGAGTGGGCGGGCTGTGCGATCTTCCAGAACAACCTGGTGAAGGGCACCGGATGGTGCTCGGCCTGGGTCAAGAAAACCGCCTGAGTCACTCGAGAGCGGGGCTAGGCCCTCAACCGGCCCCGCGCTCGAGCCGAGCGAGATGGCGGCGGTACGCGCGCATGACGACGCCGTGGGCCGCCGCCTGCGTCGCCTGGTAGAAGCTCCACGGCAGGAACGGCTCGTAGTCGTGGATCGCGACGATGGTGTAGC
>CAJIAT010000373.1_pt1 | contig 11913 bp, 10 predicted proteins | sample 9199161 | NCBI WGS metagenome assembly CAJIAT01 (sample SAMEA7708281, study PRJEB35096) | sediment metagenome | biome: marine neritic benthic zone biome [ENVO:01000025]; feature: sediment [ENVO:00002007]; material: shallow marine sediment [ENVO:03000034] sea grass bed [ENVO_01000059] ... | reverse complement strand
TCACCATGCGCCTCGACCCGGGCCAGCGGGACGAGTACCGGCGACGCCACGACGCGATCTGGCCCGAGCTCGCCGAGCTGCTGCGTGAGGCCGGGATCAGCGACTACTCGATCTTCCTGGACGAGACCAGCAACGTGCTCTTCGCGGTCCTGCGCCGTCGCGGGGACCACGCCATGGACGCGCTGCCGGACCACCCCGTCATGCAGCGCTGGTGGGCCCACATGGCCGACATCATGGAGACCGGGCCGGACAACCGCCCCGTCGCCTGCGAGCTGACGCCGGTCTTCCACATGGACTGAGCGCCGGGGGCCAGTACCTCGCCCTGCAGTCGTGTCCCCCCAGATTGGGGAGGGAACTCCCATAGACCCGGGAGTGATCGACATTCCTGCTCACGTATTTAGCTTCGCGGGAACGTGCGCCAGAGAAGAGGAGAGCCCGTGGGTGACCTGCCCGCCGTCGCGGTCATCGACATCGGCAAGAGCAACGCGAAGCTCGTGCTCTGCGAGCGTGCCAGCGGCGCCGTGCTCGACGCGCGCTCGACGCCCAACGAGACGGTGCGCGCCGATCCGTACCCACACTACGACGTGGACGGCCTCTGGGCCTGGATCCTCGAGGGGCTCGCCGTCTTCGCCCGGCGCGCCGCGATCGCCGACATCGTTCCGGTGGCGCACGGCGCGACCGCGGCCCTCGTCGGCGACGACGGGCTCGCCCTGCCGGTCCTCGACTACGAGCACGACGGCCCCGACGAGATCTCCGGGGACTACGCTGCGCTGCGCCCACCCTTCGAGCGAGGCTACTCGCCCTCGCTGCCCGGCGGCCTCAACATCGGCCGCCAGCTCTACTGGCAGCAGGCGCGCTTCGCGCAGCGGTTCGCGGCGGTGCGCCGGATCCTCGCCTACCCGCAGTACTGGTCCTGGCGTCTGTGCGGGGTGGCAGCCTCGGAGGTGACCTCCTACGGCACCCACTCCGACCTCTGGGACGTCCCTGCCGGCGAGCTCTCGGAGCTGTGTCGCGCGCAGGGCTGGGCCGAGCGCATGCCCCCGTTCCGCAAGGCCTGGGAGGTGCTCGGTCTCGTCGACGCCCGGGTCGTCGCCGCGACCGGCCTCCCCGCCGGGTGTCGGGTGCGCTGCGGCGTGCACGACAGCAACGCCTCGCTGCTGCCGCATCTCGGCACCGGTGGCGCTCGCTCGACGGTGGTGTCCACCGGCACCTGGGCGATCACCTTCTCCCTCGGCGGCGGGCTCGGGCGCCTCGACGAGCGCCGGGACTGCCTGGCGAACGTGAACGTGCACGGCGAGCCGGTGCCGAGCGCACGCTTCATGGGCGGGCGCGAGCACGAGCTGCTCACCGCGGAGCTGCCCGCCGGGCGCGCCGACGCCGCGCACCTGCCGGCGCTCTACGACGACGAGCCCGCGATCCTGCCGACGCTGACCCCGGGAGTCGGGCCCTTCGCCACGAGCGCCGGCGGCTGGGTCGAGGGCGCGGCGCCGGGGACAGCGCCGCACGCCGCTGCAGGCCTCTACCTCGCCGCGATGGTCGCCACCTGCCGGTCCCTCGCCGACGGCGGCGGCGCGATCGTGCTCGAGGGTCCCTTCGCCGAGAATGACGCCTTCGTGCAGGCCCTCGCGGACCTGACCGGCGAGCAGGTGCGGTGCATGGCGAGCGAGGGCGGGACGGTCTCCGGGGCTATGCTGCTCGCCCGCGAGCTCGCGGCACCGGCGAGCCCGCCGGAACCGTCCCGCACCGTCCGCCCGAGCGCCGCCGGCGCGAGCGCCCGGGCGTACCTGGAGCGCTGGAGGCAACGTTCGAGCGCGCCGCGCTCGGTCTGAAGCCGCGCCGCCGCGAGACGTGCCTCGACGTTCACCACGACGGACAGGTGGAAATCCTCGTCGGTCGCGTCGGTGATCGGACCGCGCCGGATGATCCCGGCGTTGTTGACGACGATGTCGAGCCCGCCGAGGGACTCTGCCGCCCGCCGCGGCAGGCCGTCGCAGTAGTCCGGGGTCGGACAGGTCGCCGGGAAGACCCACGGCGCAGCCGAGATCTCGGGTCTCGCGGTCGGCCGCGGCGACTCTCGCCCCGAGGTCCGAGAGCCGTCCCAAGATGGCCGAGCCGATCCCGCCCGCCGCTCCGGTCACCAGAGCCCTGCGGCCCGAGAGATCGAGCGCTCCGCTCTCGCTCTGCGCAGCCGGCTAGGCCCGAACGGGCATCGCTACCTGCCCTCGGACCGATCGCAGTCGCTCGCTCGGCGTTCCTCTCCGTGCGGCTACGCCTCCCGGACCGCGGCGACGAGCGCGTCGAGCAGCCGCGAGGGGTCGCCGTCGACGATCGGGATGCGGCGCTGCTCCGGGCTGAGGTAGCCGTTCTCGACGATCCGATCGGCGAAGGCGAGCAGTCCGTCGAAGTACCCTTCGAGATTGAGGATCGCGCACGGCTTGGTGTGGATCGACAGCTGCTTCCACGTCCACATCTCGAACAGCTCGTCGAGGGTCCCGATCCCGCCGGGCAGGCTCACGAAGCCGTCGGCGAGCTCGGCCATCAGCCGCTTGCGCTCGAGCAGGCTGTCCACGGCGTGGACCTCGGTGATCCCGCGATGGACCGCCTCGACCTCGAACAGCCCGCGGGGAATGACGCCGATCACCTCCGCCCCGGCCGCCATCGCCGCGTCGGCAACCGCGCCCATCATGCCGCGACTGCCACCGCCGTAGACGACTCCGATGCCGCGCGCGGCGAGGCCGGCGCCGACCTTCGCGGCGGCGTCGAGGAACGCGGGGTTCGCCCCCGGCCGCGCGCCGCAGAAAACGCCGATCCGCATGGACGCGTCGGACACCTCAGGGACGACCGGGCAGGGGCGGAGGGGACGGGGGCCGAAGGGACGACGTGCCAGCGGGCAGGCCGAGACGGCCTTGCCCCGCCACCGTCGGAGCGGGGGGCGCCGGGCGAGACATCGCTCAGCCCTCCTCGACCTTCTCGACGATCTGGTTCGGCGTGTCCCCGTCGCGGCAGTAAGGGGGCAGGCTCGTCATCTCCGCGTGGATACGGTCGCGCTCGCTCTCGCTGTCGAACCAGCGGTAGCCCTCCCAGGACTCACCGAGCAGGTGCGCGGCGCGGAACGGGTCGTCCGCAGGCATGGTGATCCGAATACCGTAACGCTTCAAGGCGCTGCTCCGGGGCTACGACGGGCGCCCGGCGCGCATCGCGCCGGGCCGCGGGAGTCGAATTGTCGTGCCCGCGAGGCCGCGGGTCCACCCCGTGCGCGCCGCGAGCCGAGGCCGGGCGCCAGCCTCGCGCCGCGGTCACGCTCAGGCTCCCCCGGGGGCCTCGCGCTGCGCTCCGGGCACCTTGCAGGTGCGGATACCGAGCAACGTGTAGGCCGGACACCAGCCGAGCAAGGCGGTGGCCAGAGGCACGAGACCGAGCCAGCCCCAGGGGGTATGGTACGCGCTCGGCACGGCAGCCAGCAGGACGAGCACCACGCCGACGACGATGCGCGCAGTGCGGTCGATCGCTCCAACGTTCTTCATCACCCTTTCTCCTGTTGGTCTCGCTTCGGGGCGATCCTCGCCGCGCGCCTGCGGCACGTCGGTGACTTGATCACCCTGGCCGGGGATGCGGTGGCTGCACGCGGCCGCCGCCCCGCGGGCGCCTGGGGCACGTGCGGTGACGATCGGGCGTTCACGGGAGCTTGCGACATCTCGGGCATCCGGTCATCGGCGGCAACACGGGTAACCAGACGATCGCGCTGGCGCTGGTCTGAGGCGACGGACCGGTCGATCGCGCCGGCCCGCGCGCTCGCACCCGGGCCACGCAGCCCCCCGGCGAGCCGCGCGCGGAGGTACCCTATCGCCTCGTTGACGCAAGCGGCCTCAGCGCCCACCGCCTCGGTCCCCCGAGCGGCGAACTTCAGGCTCCGGAGGGAGTCGCGCGCCCGCGCGGGCACCTCGCGGGATGGAGAGCACATCGTGAATCCGACACGCCTCGTCACGCTGGCCGTCCCGGTGCTCCTAGGCCTCGCGGCCGGGCCGGCCGCAGCCGCAGCCTGCTCCGAGGCGGCCCGCGCCGCCGGTTGGCGGGAGCCGGTGGTGGTCGCGGGCGACCGCATCACCGCCCTCGACGAGCTCGTCGAGGCGCTGCCACCGGGCGGCGTGCTCCTCGTGGGCGAGTCCCACGACCGCTACGAGCACCACCTCAACCAGGTCGAGCTCGTGTGCCGGCTCCACGCCCGCGGCGACGACCTCGCGATCGGGCTGGAGATGTTCCAGCGGCCCTTCCAGCCGTATCTGGACGACTTCGTCGCCGGACGCATCGACCTGGACACGATGCTCGAGCGCACCGAGTACTTCGATCGGTGGCGCTACGACGCGCGCCTCTACGCGCCGATCTTCGAGCTCGCGAGGCGCGAGTCGATCCCGCTGATCGCGCTGAACGCGAGCACCGAGCTGGTGCGCGAGGTGGCGCGCGCCGGCGTCGAGGGGCTCGACGCGGACACCCGCGCCCTGCTCCCGGAGATGCCACCGACGCAGCCGGACGACTACGTCGAGCGCCTGCGCGCAGTGTTCGACCAGCACCCGGCGGGCCCGCACCGCACCTTCGAGCGCTTCGTCGGCACCCAGGTGCTGTGGGACGAGACCATGGCCGCGACCGCCGCCGCGCACCAGGCGGCTCACCCGGGACGCACCCTGGTGGTTCTCGCCGGCAACGGTCACGTGGCGTGGGGTGACGCCATCTCGGGCCGGATCGCGCGGCGTACGGGCCAGATCGGCACGACGGTGGTCAACGACACGCCGGGCCGCGACGCCGATCCGCGCAGCGGCGACTACCTGCTGCTCTCCGAGGAGATCGCCCTGGCCGCGCCCGGCCTCATGGGCGTGCGCCTGGAGGGGAGCGAGGACGGACTGCTGGTGGCCAGCGTCAGCGAGGGCAGCGCCGCCGAGGCGGCCGGGATCACCTCTGGCGAGCGCATCGTACGCCTCGACGGGGCCGAGGTGAGTCGCTTCGCGGAGGTGAAGTCACGCCTGTGGCGGATGGCGCCGGGCGAGGCGATCACTCTCGGCGTGCGCGCCCAGGACGGCGCGACCCGCGAGGTCGCCCTGACCCTGCGCTGAGCCGGGGCCGCCCGGCGACCGAAGCGACACCGGCCTCGCCCGACGTCAGCTGTGCCCCTGCGGGCGTCCTGGCACCCCCCCGGATGCGGCGGTTGCCGAGCGTGGTGCCGGTTCGATCATGATGGCACCCTGTCGGGCACCCGATCCCGGACGATTTGAACGATCACCTGCCCCCACATCACGCCATGACCCGCGTACTCCTCGCCGCGCTCGTCCTGTGCCTGCTCGTCGTCGCGCGGCCCGCCGTGGCGGCCTACGACGCCCGGGTCGAGGCCGCCCAGCGGGCGCTCGCAGAGCTCGGGATCGACCCCGGCCCCGTCGACGGCCTGATGGGCCGGCGCACCCGGGCGGCGCTCGAGGCGTTCCAGAAGGCCAACGACCTCGAGCCCACGGGCCGCGTCGATGCCGCGACGGCCGAGGCGCTCGGGCTCGATGCGGCCCCGGCTTCGGCGCCGGCGCCCGCTCCACAGGCGACGCCGGCGCCGGCGGCGAAGCCGCCTCCACCCAGGACTCCAGCCCGGGTGGGCCGGCTGCTGCGCTACGAGCGTCTCGGCTGGACCCCGCCCGGCAGCGCACGCGCCGCCCGCAAACGCTCCGAGGCTCTGACCGGGATCGACGAGGTGGTCCCGCGCGGCGGCGAGCTGGTGGTCTCCGACGTGACCCAGATCTTCCTGATCGCTCCTCGCGAGGAGCTCCGGGAACGCTGTCGGCCCGAGGCCGGGCAGCCGTCCATGGAGTTCCTGATCGGCCCCGACGGCCCCGTCAACTTCCTCGGCGCGCCGGCGACGCCGCTGTGCCAGCTCGGCATCGGGGTGGTGCTCCGCGAGGGGATGACGCTGCGCATGGTCGAGTCCTGGTGGGGCGAGATCCGGGTGCCCGCGGGCCGGGTCCGGGTCGGGCGCGAGGGGCTGGAGTATCTGCGCTGAGTCCGGCGGGGCCGAGTGACCGATGGGTGCGCTAACATGGCGCGCGGTCAGAGCGGTGTCCGTGCCCTCGCGTGGGTGAGCCGAGGGCGCACCCGGGGGCCGCTCCAACGGCCATCCAGGGCTCAGCGCTTCGCGCAACTTCTCAGGAAACGCACGATCGATGGATAGACGATTCAAGGCGTGGCTCGCTGCAGCCGCTCTCGCGCTCGCCGCCGCCCCCGCGCTCGCACAGCACCCCGCGATGCCAGCCGACCGGGCGCAGGAGGCGGCGCCGTCGCTGCCAGAGAGCCTCACCGCCGGCGAGGTCCGCGACGTCGTCTCCCGGCTCTCCGACGAGGAGGTCCGCTCGCTGCTGATCCAGCAGCTCGACAAGGTCGCGACCGCCGACGCGCCGGCCGAGGGGAGCGCCGCCGACCAGCTCGTGGCCGCGGGCGACCGCGCTCACGAAAATCTGGTGGCGACCCTCGACACGGCGCCCAGGTTCGGGTCGGCGCTCGCGGCCGCCTGGGAGACATTCACCCAAGGCGTCGACATCGGCAGCGGACGCATCGCCCTCGCGGTGCTCCTCGCCATCGTCGCGACCATCGTCGCCGAGCGCGTCTTCGTCAGCCTGGTCGGCTCGATCGGGCGGGGCGGCTCGCCGGACCACGCCCGGGGAGCCCTCTCGCGCTGCGGCCTGCTGGCCGCCCGGATGGTGTGCGATCTGCTGGCCATCGGCGCTGGCCTGCTCGCCGCGGCGGGCGTGCTCTTCGTGGTCCTGAGCAGCGCCGAGCACGCCCCCCAGGTGCTCGCCCGGGTCTTCGGTGCGGTCGCGATCATCCGCGGGGCTGCGGCCATCTCGAAGGCCGTGCTCGCACCGCGCACCCCGTGGCTGCGCCCGCTCCCGATCTCGGACGCGATCGCGCGAGGCGTTCACGCGCGCTTCGTCCTGTTCGTGGCGCTGTGGTTCCTGTCCGGGCTGCCTGCCCGCTCCCTCGCCGTCCTCGGGGCCGAGCCGCGGGTCATCGGGCTGGTCAATCTGGTCACGAGCGTGGTGCTGATCGGCGGCCTGGTGGCCATGGCCCTCCAGGCCCGCGTGCCCGTCGCACGATACATCCGCAGCGCCGCGGGCGAGGGTGGCGGGCTCATGGAGACCCTCGCGAACCGCTGGCACATCTTCGTCACGATCTACCTCGTCGGCCTGTGGGTGCTTGCGATGGGTGTGAGGCTCGGCACCGGCGAGGACGTCTCCGGGCGCGCGATCGCGAGCCTCGCGCTGCTGGCCGCGGTCCCGGTCGCCGACAGCGCGCTGCGCACGCTCTGCGCGACCCTGCTCGCGCCGAAGCCGGCGGAGCCGGCGCCCGCCGCGGCCGACGGCGCGGAAGACGACGAGTCGACGATCATCCTCCAGGACCTCGCTGAGACCGGTCCGCCGGTCGCCGGTCCCTTCGAGCGCGCGATGGTGCGCAACGGTCGCATCCTGCTCGCCCTCGTCGCGATCCTCACCTTCGCGGGGATCTGGAACCTGAATCTCCAGGCCGTGGCCCAGGGGCTCGTCGGGGGCCGGCTCGCCGCATCCCTGTTCGAGATCCTGATCACGCTGATCCTCGCCTACGCCGTGTGGAGCCTGGTGAAGGCCGGCGTCGCGCACCTGCTCGGGGAGGAGCCGGTGGACAAGGGCGAGGAGCAGGACTCGGGCGAGCTGGAGATCGGGGGGCCCGGCCTGTCCCGGGTGGCGACGCTCCTCCCGCTGCTGCGCAAGGTGGTGGCGATCGCGCTGATCGTCATGGTGGTCATGATCGTGCTCTCGGCGCTCGGGGTGAACATCGGGCCGCTCCTCGCCGGTGCCGGCATGCTCGGTCTCGCCATCGGCTTCGGCGCCCAGACGCTGGTCAAGGACGTGATCTCCGGCTTCTTCTTCCTCCTCGACGACGCCTTCCGCATGGGCGAGTACGTGGAGATCGACGCCATCCGGGGCAGCGTCGAGCGCATCTCCGTGCGCTCGCTCCAGCTCCGTCACCACAACGGTCCCGTGCACACGCTGCCCTTCGGCGACATCCGGCACATCACGAACTACAGCCGCGACTGGGCAATCATGAAGTTCGAGATCCGCCTGCCCTTCGAGACCGACATCAACAAGGTTCGCAAGATCATCAAGAAGATCGGTCAGGAGATGATGGAGGACGAGGCGCTCAGCAAGGGACTGCTCCAGCCGCTCAAGTCCCAGGGCGTGAACCGCATGGACGACTCGGCGCTGATCGTGCGCTGCAAGTTCACCTCCAAGCCGGGCGAGCAGTTCGTGCTCCGGCGCGAGGCCTACACGCGCATCCAGACCGCCCTCGCGGCCGAGGGGATCCACTTCGCGCCGCGGCGCGTCATCGTGGAGACCGCCGGCGGCAAGCCGCCGACGGATGCGGAGCTCCAGGCCGCGGCGGGGAGCGACGACTCGCCGCAGCCGGCGGCAGGCGCTGGGGGCGGTCCCGGCTGAGGCCCGCTCGGGCTACCCCGCCGAGAGCTGCCGGTGCGCCAGTCTCGGATTGCGCACCGCGCCTGGCCCGGATCTCACCGGTGCTCGAGATGATCGGTGAGATGCCCCGCTGGCGTCAGCCCCCGGGTCGGTCCACTCGGCCCCGACCGCTGTCCTCGGCGCGCGGCGTCAGCTCGGGCGCTTCGAGGCGTGGGTCGCGAGCCGGTCGATGAAGCCGTCGAGGCCGTGTCGCCTGATCTCCTCGTCGAAGCTGTCCCGGTACATGAGCACCAGGCTCACCCCCTCGAGGGTCACGTCCCAGATGCGCCAGGCGCCATCGACGACGTGCATGCGGTACTGGACCTCGGCGGTGATGCCGCTCGCGAGCTTGACGTGCATGCGGACCGTGGCGCGCTCGTCGCCGGGGCGCCAGCGCGTCGGCGGGAAGCTGATCCGATCCGCGTAGCTCACCATCTCCGCGCTATAGGTGACCATCGCCTTGACCAGGAAGTTCGAGGCGTAGCCGCGGAAGGCGCCCAGATAGGCCGCACGCTGCTCGGCGCTCGCCGCGCGCCAGTGCTTGCCCAGCACCCGGCGCCCGACCCGGTCGAAGTCGATGTGGGGCAGCACCGTGCGCTCGGCCAGGCGCCACGCGAAGCGCGGGTCCGTGCGCAGGGTGTCGCCGCTCACCGCGAGGGTGGTCATGAGCTCCTCGGAGGCCGTGGCGACGAGGTCGCGCGGCGATCGCTCGTCGGCTCCGGCGCCCACGGCGCTCGCGAGCGCGATCACGAGGACCGTGGCGATCCTCGGGAACCCGATGCGGAGGAGCCTGGCGGGGCTCGAGCACATCAGCGGACTCCGATCCTGAGAGCGCCTGGATTCTACCCGAGCGTCTGGCCGAGCGGCCGGGTCGTGGGTGGCCCCGGACCGGCGGAGACCGGCCGGGGTCGCGGTCTCATGCGCCGCGCACCCGCGTCTCGCGATAGATGATGTAGAGCCCGCTCCCGACGATCATCGCCGCGCCGGTCCAGGTCCACAGGTCCGGGAGGTGGCCGAAGAGCAGGTAGCCGAAGGTCGTCGCGCCGAGGAGCTGCAGGTAGTTGAACGGCGAGACGACCGAGGCCGCCGCCGCCTCGAAGGCCTTGACGACGAAGTAGTGCCCGACGCCGGCGAACACGCCGAGGCTCGCGAAGATCACGGCGTCGAGCACGCTCTCCGGCGCCTTCCAGGCGAAGGGCACCACGGGCAGGCAGGCCAGCGTGCCGATCACGGCGGCGTAGGTGATCGAGGTATCGGGCGGGTCGAAGGCGGCGACCCGCCGGGTGAGGATCTGGTAGAGCGCGTAGGCGGCAGCGGTGACGAAGATGAGGCCCGCGGCCCAGTGCGTCACCCCGAGCCCCGGGCGGATCACCACCAGCGCCCCTGCGAAGCCAACCAGCGTCGCGCCCGCTCGCCGCGGCCCGACCCGCTCGCCGAGCATCGGGATCGCGAGGAGGGTCACGAGCAGCGGCGAGGTGAATCCGATCGACGCGGCGGTCGCGAGCGGCACGTGCGGAAGCGCCGAGAAGTAGCACACGGTCGCGAGCAGCATCAGCAGCGAGCGCCCGAGCTGCAGCGCCGGCCGGCGGGTCACGAACAGGGCGAGGCCGCGGCGCGGCATGAACAGGATCACGCAGTAGGCCAGATGGCCGGCGTAGCGGGCCCAGACGATCTCGGCGATCGGGTAGCGTGCGGTGAGGTACTTGACCGCCGCGTTCATGAACGGCAGCACCAGCGCCGCGCAGCACATGAAGCCGATCCCGACGAGGGCGGCGCGCGGCGCGGAGCGTCCGCGATCCCCGATCATCGCGCCGGCCCCGGGGCGGTCGCCGGACCGACGTCGCCGACCCCGGCGCGCGCTGTGCTCGAAGGACTCATGAGGGGCGCCATGGTAACCGCAGGCTGGAGAAGCGGCGGCCGGGGCTCCGTGGATGGTATCTTCGAGGGCTCATCTCATCGGAGCGAGGCATGAGGGAGGACTACGCCACGCTCGCGCTCGAGCGCGACGGCGACCACGTGCTGACGGTGACCCTCGACCGTCCGCAGGCGGCCAACGCCCTGGACACGCGCATGGGCTTCGACCTGCGCGACCTGTGGTCGGGGCTCTACGTCGACCAGGAGGACGTGCGCTGCGTCGTGCTCACCGGCGCCGGCGAGCGCGCCTTCTGCGCCGGCGGCGATCTCAAGGAGCGCAACGGCATGTCCGATGCGGCCTGGGAGAAGCAGCACGCGCTGTTCGAGCAGATGATGCAGGCCATGTGCGCGTGCCCGGTGCCCATCCTCGCCGCCGTGAACGGCGCGGCCTACGGCGGCGGCTGCGAGATCGCGCTCGGCGCCGACTTCGTCTACGCCGCGAGCGGCGCGCGCTTCGCGCTGACGGAGGTGACGCTGGGGATCATGCCGGGCGCCATGGGCACCCAGCACCTGCCGCGTGCGGTGGGCCTGCGCCGCGCCAAGGAGCTGGTGCTGACCGGCCGGCCCTTCAGCGCCGACGAGGCCTGCGCATGGGGCCTGGTGAACCGGGTCTGCGAGCCCGGCGTGCTCCTGGACGATGCCCTCGCGACCGCCCGGACGATCGCGTCGAACGCGCCCATCGCCGTGCGCCAGGCCAAGAAGTCGCTGACGATGGCCACTCAGACGGATCTCGCCATCGGCTACGCCTTCGAGATCGAGGCCTACAACCGCATGGTGCCCACCGAGGATCGGCTCGAGGGCGTGCGCGCCTTCAACGAGAAGCGCCGACCGGAGTTCAAGGGTCGGTAGCTGGAGATCGCTGCGTCGAGGACGGAGCTCGTTGCCGCTCCTCGAGACGCCCTCTGGAGAGCAGACAGCGCAATGACGGAAGACACCGCCACCTTCGAGACCACCATGCCCCTCGCCGAGGACTACCCGGAGATCCGCGACGCGGTGCGCAAGCTCTGCGCCGACTTCCCGGCCGAGTACTGGCGGGGCCTCGATCGAGAGCCGCCGGCGACGAGCTATCCGACCGCGTTCATCGAGGCGCTCACCGGCTCGGGCTTCCTCGGCGCGCTGATCCCCGAGGAGTACGGCGGCTCCGGGCTGCCGCTTCGCGCCGGCGGGGTAATCCTCGAGACCATCCAGGCCACCGACTGCAGCGCGGCGGCGTGCCATGCGCAGATGTACACCATGGGCACGGTGCTTCGGCACGGCAGCGAGGCCCAGAAGCGCGAGTACCTGCCGAAGATCGCCTCCGGCGAGCTGCGCCTGCAGGCCTTCGGCGTCACCGAGCCGACGACCGGATCGGATACGACCCAGCTCAGAACGCGCGCCGAGCGCAGCGCGGACGGATCGCACTACGTCGTCAACGGCCAGAAGGTCTGGACCAGCCGCGCCGCGCACTCGGACCTGATGCTGCTGCTCGCGCGCACCACCCCCG
>CAJIAT010000618.1_pt1 | contig 11928 bp, 6 predicted proteins | sample 9199161 | NCBI WGS metagenome assembly CAJIAT01 (sample SAMEA7708281, study PRJEB35096) | sediment metagenome | biome: marine neritic benthic zone biome [ENVO:01000025]; feature: sediment [ENVO:00002007]; material: shallow marine sediment [ENVO:03000034] sea grass bed [ENVO_01000059] ... | reverse complement strand
GTCGGCGGCGGAATGGACGCTGCCCTCGACGACGTAGCGCACGCGCAGTTTCCGGGCGACCTGCCGTGCGTTCGGGGCGCCGCTGCCGTCCCGCGGCGACGATACGACCGCTACCACGAACAGCGTGGAGAATCGCGACAGGTCGGTGATCAGGTTCTCGCTCAGGCCATCGGCAACGTGGCCTCGTGACGAGTCGCCGGAGAGGTTCCAGAAGGGCATCAAGGCGATCGACGGTCCTGCCAGTAGGTTCCACGGTCCGTCCCGACCGGGGACCGCTGGCTTGCGCGCTTCGGCGAGCGCGGCCTGCATCTCGTCTCCCGGCTTCCGGTCGAGCTCGCGTCGCAGCAGGTCGGCGCAGCGCACGAAGTGAGCCTCCGCGAGTCCGCGCCGGCCGAGCCGGCCGTGGAGCTCGATCAGACGCGCGTGCGCCGCCTCGTCGAGCGGCGAGAGGGCGACCACCGCGCGGGCGGTGGCGACGGCCTCTTCGTCGTCTCCGGCGGACATCTGCAGCGCGAGAAGCCGGGCGAACGCGTCTGCGGCCAGCTCGGCGAGCCGATATCTCTCGGCCAGCATCCACTCCTCGAAGTCGGGCTCGCGCACGTCCATCCCCTCGAGGAACGCTCCCCGGTAGAGACGGAACGCCTCTTCGAGCTCCTCCCGCCGTGCGCCGCGAGCGGCGCGCTCGAACGCCACGACGTCGACCTCGACCGCGTCCGCTGTGAGGTAGAGGCCGTCGGCGTCGCAGCGGAGCACCGTCTCGGCGCTCGAGCCGAGCGTTGCTCGAATGGTGGTCAGCGCCTGGCTCAGGCTGTGGCGGGCATGATCCTCGTCGCGGTCACCCCACAGCAGACCGGCCAGACGGCCGCGCGACGCCCTCTTGCCGGCGCGGACGGCAAGGAACGCAAGAAGTGCCTTGGGTTTCGCCCCGACGCGAGGGTGCCGTGCCCCGTCGCTGAGCGTGATCTCGAAGCCACCCAGGAGCTGGATGCTGACCATGGGCTGAGTCCACCGAATCTTGCTGGGGACTGCTGTTCATTTTGACACAGCTTTGACCGCGTCTTTGACTTATTCATGACGACGCCTCGCCAACATACGCATCGAGGTGTGCGCCCGGTGCCGATGACCGCTGAAGGCGCTTGGGATATGCGATCGCTTCAAGGAGAGAAGGCATGGGAATTCGATTCGCTGTCCTGGCAGGACTTCTCGCGTCTGCCTCGGCCTTCGGTCAGCAGGTGACGCTGGTTCAGGGCCATCCCATCTATCACGAGGACGGAGACGAGGCCGGCGTCGCGATGGCGCTCTCCATCACCGCTGACGATGGTGATGCGGCGTGGCTGCTGCGGACCTGCGAGGAGCTGCGCAGCGTCGCTCGTCTCGAGCGCGAGCAGGACGGGCTCCGCCTGGAGACGATCTTCGTCGTTCCCTACAAGTCGATGGCGGTCGAGGGCTACTATCTGCCCGCGGACCCGAGCTCGGAGCGCAGTGCTCTCGTGGCGGGCCAGCCGGTCGCCAGGTCGTCGCTCGATCGCCTCGTCGCACGGGCTGGCGTCCCGCCCGGCGTGCTCGACGAGACGGGCGTCGAGCAGGAGATCTCCTGTCAGACGGCGGAGCCGCTGTGGACCATCGCGTGGACGGACCTGCGCCGCGTCGGGGGCGAGGCGCCCGAGACGGTCATCGATCACGCGCGCAGCCGATTCCTCGCGGTACACCAGGGCGTGGTCGCCACGGTGGCGACGAGGCGGCTCGCCCGGGCCGACCGTTAGGCGGCGGGCCGGCGCCCGAGAGGGGCGGCGCCGGCGAACGCGTCCGGGGTGTGCGCGTCTTTTCGGCGTGCAGTTCGGCCTGTTCAGTTCGGCCTGAAGAGCTGCCACCCGGAGAACCGCTTGCCGTCCAGCCACGACTCGTAGCGCCCGGCGGCCGAGCGCACGGAACTCGTAGCACCGCTCCTGGCCGCTGTCGCCGCGCACCACGCAGAGGCGGTCTCCCTCGACGGCGGCCTTGTCCGTGCGAGTCCTGGATTGCCCGAAGAAGTCGTTCACGTAGACGTCACCGGTGCCGCCCGGATAGCTGACCAGCATGTAGGCCCAGCCGCTCTCGGTGACGCCGGCTGCCATGTAGCTCGAGCCGATCAGCGCCTGGAGCTCGGCCCCTGACAGCTTCCGGCTCTGCGCGAGCGCTGGATGCGACAGCGGCATCGCGACCAGGGGAACCGCGCACGCTCTGGCGATTCGCATCGGTTCCTCCTTGTCGCGTTGTAGGCCGGGCTGGTTCCGGTGATGCCGCAGTCGGCGACGCCCTTCTGCAGCGCCGGGACGACCTCGGCGAAGGCGATCGTGACCGCGCTTGCGTCGAGACCCTCGATGAAGTCGCCGAGAGTGGTCGAGTAGGTGCGGATCTTCTTCCCCGACGGCAGACGCCGGGGGCCGCTCGATGTCACGCCACGCCCGGGAGTGCCACCACCGCGCTCAGGCAGCGTCCTCGGCGCCGCCGTGGGGAATCGTCTCGACGCCGTCTTCCACCTCGAGCTGGAGGACGTCGTTGAACCGGTTGAAGGCCCCGCACAGCGCCGTGCGCCAGGTCAGCTCGACGATCTGCTCGTCGGAGAAGTGCTCGCTCAGCGCCTCGAAGATCCCGTCCCGAACCCGGTTCGGGTCGACGGTGACCTGCCGGGCGTACTCGATGACGAGCCGGTCCACCGCGTCGAGCTCGGCGAAGCGCTCCGGCTCGAGGATGCCGCGGGCGGCCTCGTCGGAGACGCCCTCCACCGTCAGGAACGGCGTGTGGTGCGAGACGCAGTAGGTGCAGGCGTTGAGCTGGGACACCGTGACGAGGGCGAGCTCGAGATAGCGTCGCGGGAGCACCCCTTCCTCGCGGAGCTCGAGCAGCATGGCGTAGACGTGCCTCAGGATCGGCGGGCGATTCGCCAGCGCACCGATCTGGTTGCCGAACGAGCCGTAGGACATCGCCCGCTCGTAGAGGTCGCGGTCCGCCTGGCTCAGCGTGTCCGATCCGGCGAGCTTCACTCTGGCCAAGGCGCGCTCCTGGTCGACTGCACGGGGCGAGGGTGCCGGATGGCCGCGGGAAAGGAAAGCCGACGCCTTCGCTCTGGTCGCCGACCGCGCGACTGTGTACCGTTCGCGCTCCACGGTACGGGAGTCACCCGATGAGGGGCGCGGGCGAGGCCATCGACTGGCACCGGGACATCTTCGAGGTGCTGCGCGAGGAGGACGTCTCCCTCGTGGCCCACGTCCCCGACGCCGGTCACGGCCCGCTCATCGAGCGCTGCGAGGCGGCGAACGACGTCGACGTGGTCACCCTGACCACCGAGCAGGACGGCGTGGGCCTGCTCTGCGGGGCGTGGGCGGGCGGGCGCAAGGGCGTGCTTCTCATGCAGTCGAGCGGCGTCGGCAACTGCGTCAACGCGCTCGCGCTGCCGGTGATCTGCCGCATCCCGTTCCTCACCATCGTCTCGATGCGGGGAGAATGGGGCGAGTTCATTCCCTGGCAGGTGCCGATGGGCCAGGGCGCGCCGAAGGTGCTCGAGGCGATGGACGCGCACCTGTTCCGGGCCGATCGCGCGGAGGAGGTCGGCACGACGGTGCAGGCGGCGGCGCGCTACGCCTTCAACACGCGACGCTCCGCCGCGGTGCTCCTGTCGCAGAAGATGATCGGCGCCAAGCAGTTCACGGAGGGATAGCCGTGCGCGGAGCACGAGAGACGGCCACCCTGCATCGGCGCGCCGTGGTCGCCGCGCTGCTCGCCGGCAGGCCCGAAGGGCTCGTCGCGGTCTCGAGCCTCGGCAACCCCACCTGGGATCTCGCCGCGGCGGGCGACGATCCGCGCAACTTCCACTTCATCGGCGCGATGGGGCAGGCCGCGCCCTTCGCCCTCGGGCTCGCGATCGCGCAGCCCGGGCGGCGGGTCCTGCTCCTCGCCGGCGACGGTGAGACGCTCATGGGGCTCGGCGCGCTCGCCACGATCGCGAGCCAGGCGCTGGCGAACCTCGCCGTCGTCGTCCTCGACAACGAGTCCTACGTGGAGACCGGCAGCCAGCCGACGGCGACCGCCGGCAGCACCGATCTCGAGGCTGTCGCTCGCGGCTGCGGGATCGCGACCACGCGCAAGGTGACGCGCGAGGCCGAGCTCGGCGAGCTACGGGAGCTCGTGCTCGGCGCGCCGGGGCCGGTCTTCGCGCTGGTCAAGATCGTCCCCGAGGCGCTGCCGCTCGTGTTCCCCCACTCCTTCGACGGCGCGACCGCGATCAACCGCTTTCGCGGCGCCCTCGTGCGCGACGACTGACCCAACACCTCGCCAATCCGGTACCCGTTCCGAGTCGCGAGGCACTGGTGGCGACGGCCGTGACTCGGTCGGCCAGCTCGCGACGCGCCGTAAACACGTCCCTGTGGTCTCGGGCGCAGCATCCATGCTGCGCACGGTCGCGAGCTGGCCGACCGAGTCACGACCTCGAGCGTCTTCTGCGTACTCGGAACAGGTATTCAGGCCAGCATCGCCATCGCGAGCGGTGTGAGCACGGCGGGGACGCTGCGCCGGGCGATCCGCCAGCGGGAGGTCCGGTGCAGCGAGTGGAGCATCTCGTCGCCGTGCTCGCCGAGCGCCTTGCGCGTGCCGCGCAGGATTCGGCGCGCGCACCACACCCGCAGCCAGCCGTCCACGACCGAGTCCGAGACGGCGTCGAGCGACGCGGCGAGGGCGCGCGCGAGCGCGTGGACCACCGCGAGGTAGTCGTTCAGCTCGCGCTCCGGATCGACCGACGCCACGAGCTCGGCGCACCGCTCCCGATCTCCGCGCAGCCCCTCGGCGAGGGCGAGCCAGGCGCGGTGGTAGGCGGCGGTGTGATCGTCGATCTCGGCGAGCGCGCGCGCGTGCACCTGCGCGGCGTCGTCCACCCGGTGGCAGGCCCAGCGCGCGAGCGCGGCCTGGGCGAGGGCGTAGCCGCCGAGGTCGTCGCGCTCGTGCCAGTCGCCGGTCCACTCGATCGCGTCCTCGTCCCAGCCGCGCACGCGCAGCGCGAGCGCCACGGCGGCCCAGGTCTCCGCGTCGGCGCGCACCGCCGGCTCGTTGGCGCGCACGAAACGGCGCAGCTCCTCGAGGTTCCCGTAGCCGGCGAAGGACTCGATGTACTCGGCGGTCGCAGCGAGTCCTGCGGGACCGCTGTCGAAGGCGCTCCGGGCGCGCTCGGCCTCCTCGCTCCAGCGCCCGGCCATGCTCACGCGCTCGCCCCACACGTTGCCGACGATGCGGGCGGACCCCGGCGCCGTGAGGGCCGATGAGAGGATGGCGTCCACGTCGTCTCCCCAGCCCGCGTCGTCGAGGGCGGTGACCGCGGTGTCGAGCACCCAGCGGTCCTCGGTCTCGGTCCGGCACAGCGTTTCCAGGCAGCCGACGGCTCGCGCCCGGTCCCCGAGTGCGCCCGCCACGCGTGCCTCGCGCGCGCGCAGGTAGTCGCTGTCGAGGTTGCCCGAGAGGTTGGCGACGACCTTGCGTGCCTCCTCGTGGGACCGGAGCGAGAACAGGACGTCGAGCAGCAGCAGTCCCGCGAAGCCATAGGCGGGCTGCAGGGCGAGCGCTTGGCGCAGCGCGTTCGCCGCTGCCGCGTTCTCGCCGAGGCGCACCAGGGCGTCGCCCAGGTACCCGTGCGAGCGGGCGTCGTCCGGTGCGATGCGACCCATCTCGAGCGCTGCGTCCCGGTAGGCTCCGTCCTCCCCGAGCTCCCCACGCCAGTCTGCGAGCATCCGCCAGCCCTCGTAGAAGCGCGGCTCCTCGGCGAGGAGGGTCTCCAGATCCGCCGTCGCCGCCCGCGTCTCGCCGCGCAGCCACGCGACGCGCGGGGCGAAGGCGCGGATCTCCGGCGGCGCCTCGCCGCGCCACACCGGGTCGTCGATCGCGGCGAGCGCGTCGTCGTAGCGGCGGGCTTCGAGCAGCGCCTCGAACCGTTCCTCGTGCGCAGCGATCGAACGGGCCTCGGCGGCAATCGCGCGATCGAGGGCCGCGACGCGCTCGTCCACGTCGTCGAGCATCCGCGCCAGCACTCGCCAGCCGCGCGCCTCGCCGGGGCGGCGCTCGGTGAGGCGCCGCGCGGTGTCGGCGGGTAGCTCGGGTCGGTCGAGCTCGAGCGCCCACTCGCGAAGGCGGTCCCAGGCCCACTCGTATCCGGGCTCGAGCTCGAGGGCCCGGCGAAGCCGCCCGAGGGCTGCCTCGCTCTCGCCCTCGCGCCACAGGTAGTCGGCCAGGTAGCCGTGCAGCGGTCCGTCGAGGGGCGCGTGCACCAGCGCGTGCTCGACCACGCTGCGCGCCTCGCCGAACTCACTCGAGCGCTCGTAGGTGTCGGCGAGCATGCGAGCGGCGAGGGCGTAGCTCGGGGAGATGGCGAGCGCCGCGCGGATGGCCTGGCGCTCGCCCTTGCCGTCGCCCGCGCTGCGGCAGGCGAGCGCGTGGTCCAGGCGCAGTCGCGGCTGGAGTGGGAAGCGTTCGACCGCCTCGCCGAGCAGCGAGCAGGCCCCGCGGTGATCGCCCGCGGCCAGACGCTGGCGGCCGAGCGCGGACCATGCGTGCCAGAGATCGGGGCGCGCGCGATGCGCGTCACCGAGGAGCGCGAGCAGCGCGTCCGGCTCGAGCACCCGCTCGGCGACGCGCTGGAACGCGAGCACGCCCTCGCCGCCGACCACCTGCCGGACGAGCTCGTGCTCGACCACCTCGAGCGCCGCCTCCTTGCCCGCACGCGTGGTGCTGGTCTCCACCAGCGCGCCGATCGCGTACTCGTTGTCGACGTCGAAGCGGATCGCCTGCTCGTACAGCGCACGCGCGGCGTCGAGGCGGCCGCGCTGGCGCTCGATGTCGCCGAGCACCGAGTGCGTGACCGACTCCTGGGGGGCGATCGTGCGCGCGTGATCGGCCGCATCCATCGCCTCGTCGAAGCGCCCGCCGCGTGCCCGCAGCAGCGCGAGCTCGCGCCACGCCCAGGCGTCCGTGGGGTGCAGCTCGAGCAGCCGATCGAGGGCGGCCTCGACGATCGGGTCCGGCTCGTCCTCGAGCCAGTCGAGCCTCAGGTGGTGCAGTCCACGGTGATGCGGCAGCCGTTCGATGAGCTCGTCGACGAAGGCGACCGCGGCCTGCGGACCGCGGGTCTCGGCGAGGATCCGCGCCGCCGTCGTGCACACGTTCATGTCGAGGGGGTCGATCTCCAGGAAGGCGCGGCACGCGGCGAGCGCCTCCTCGCTGCGCCCCTCGAGATCGGCGAGCTCGGCGGTGGTCATCAGCAGCCTGGTCTGGGGAGCGCGTCCCCGGGCGCGCTCGAGGAGCGCTCGGGCCCGCGCGCCGCTCCCCTTGCGGGCGTGCACGCCGGCGGCGAAGAGCGCGAGCTCGCCGTCCTCGGGCCGCGCCCGCAGGCCGTTGTCGAGCACCCGCTCCGCGTCCTCGTCCCGATCGACGTCGATGAGCGCCTTGGCGAGCCCGATGGTCGCGAACGCGGATTTGCGCGCATAGCGCTTGTACAGGGCGTTGAGGAAGGCGAGCGCCTCGCCCGCGCGGTTGCGCATCCGGGCCGCCTGGAAATACGTCGTCAGGTAGCGATCCTTCTTGTCCTCGAGGCAGGCCGCGAAGCGATAGAGCTCGAGAGCCTTGTCGAAGGATCGCTCGCGCCAGCGAAGGTTGCCGAGCATCAGGTAGTGCTCCGCGTCGGCCGGTCGGATGCGCAGCAGCCGCAGGACGAGGCGCTCTGCGCGCCGCACCTCGCGCCAGTCGTCGAGCAGCAGGAGGGCGAGCGCGGCGACCAGCCCCGGATCGGCGCTCGGCGAGGCGCACAGCTGTTCGAGGAACTCGAGCCGCTCGCCCCGCCGGCCGAGCATCGCGAGGGACCACTGCTTGGACAGGTGCAGCCGCGGATCGTCCGGGAACTGCTCCAGCAGCGCCTCGGTGCACGCGAGGCTCTGGGCCTCGTCGCCGTCGTAGTCGGCGACCATGCGCTTGCACCACAGCGTCAACCGGTGGCCGGGCGCCCGCGCCTCGAGCCGGGCGAGGGCGTCTTGCGCCGTCGCGGCGTCGTGACGATCGATGGCGTCGCGCAGCACGAACTGCAGGTCGTGCAGCCCGACCTCCGGGAGCTCGACGCCCTCGATCAGATGAGCCTGCGACGGCGGCAGGAAGAGCATCGCCCGCGGTCCGGTGAGCTGGTAGTAGTCGAGGCCCTTGTCGGCCAGGAACATCGAGGTCCGGCGCACCGTCGGGTCGCGCAGCAGCAGCACGCGAAGGCGCGGGTCGTAGCCGACAACCGCCTGCAGGTGCGCCGAGGTGGTCTCCACGGTCGCGATCGCGAAGGGCACGCCGCGGTCGAGGAGGGCGACCGCCGCCTCCCAGGTGAGCTTGAACTCGCGGACCAGGAAGCCGTTCCCGTCGGCCCAGCGCCGCTCGCGGAGATCGGTGGTGCCGTCGAACCAGATCTCGTCGACGATCTCGGGCTGGGCGATCTCGCGGTCGAAGAACGCGCTGATCGCGCTCAGCGTCGCCGGGCCGCAGGTCATGTGGAGCTGGCGCACGAACTGCACCGGCACGCGCACCGGCTCGCTCACCGGCTCGTCCACGTCGGGGTCGGCCTCGGCGGCCGCGTCCATGTTCCCGCCGACGGCCTCGTAGAACCCGCCTCCCGCTTCGCGCGCGCACTCGCGCGCAGCGGCGACGTCACCGCGCCCGTAGCAGATATCGAACCGGTGCGCGGCCTGGAGCCGGCGCACGCCGTCGTCGGCGATCGGCGTCAGCGCGACGTGGCGCTCCAGCACCACGGCCGCATCGTCGAAGCGCTCGTGCTCGATCAGCAGCTCGAGCAGCTCATCGGCCACCGCGAACGACTCGACGTGGCGCATCGCCTCGGTGAGGAGCTCGAGCGCCTCCGCGTCGCGGTTGAGGTTCTGGAGCATCTCGGCGCTGCCCAGCACCGCGGCGCGATGCCAGGGATGGCGCTCGCGGAGCGCGGCGAGCATCGAGAGCGCCTCCTCGAAGCGGTCCTGCAGCGTGAACCAGCGCGAGTACTCCACGGTCAGCCACGGATTGTCCGGATCCAGGGCCCCCGCCTCGTCGAGCAGGGCCTGGGCGCGCTCGAAGTCGCGCAGCTGCGCACGCAGCATCCCTTCGAGCGCGACCCACTCGGAGCGGCATTCGAGCTCGGCGTCCGGCGGCGGACGACCGCGCTCGTGCAGCCGCTCGAGCGCCTGATAGGGCCCCTGGCGCATGGCGAGGAGCCGCGCGTGGTCGAGCGCGACGGTCCAGGAGTCCGGATGCTCCCGGTGCGCGCGGTACAGGTGCGCGCGGCCGAGGCGCGGCGAGCCCAGGTGATAGGCGAGGCGGCCGGCGAGCACGCGCGCCTCGGCGCCTCGCCAGCGCTCCAGCGGCCCGAGCGCGAGCGCCGCCTGGTACGCCTGGAGGTTCAGGCTGCGCGCGTAGAGCGCGCGGACGCCTGCCAGGGCGTCGGCGTCGGGATGGACGAGCGCGGCGGAGCTGGTGTGGGTGGATCCGCCGTGCGCGGCGGGCGGGTGATCCATATGGGCGTTGCCGGATGCGCGATGGACCGAGCCTAGCCCGGATATTGCACCAATTCTCTGCTACGGCCGCCGAGCCACCTGCATTTCCAGGCCGTACTCGCTGCGGACTCCTCAACGTACCGTAAAGTACGCCGTCGTCGTTCCTCGCTCCGTGCGGCCTGGAACTGCAGGCGTCTCGACGCCCTCGCGACGAGAACTGGTGCAATATCCGGGCTAGCGCGCGTGGATACCCGGATCACCGCTGCGCCCGGTCGACTCCGGACCGGGATCACAGTCCGGCTCGATGGGGTGTCTCGCAGGTCTCGCGATGGTCCGCGGCGATGGTCTGCGGCGATGGCCTGCCGCGATGCTATCCGGTCGCCCGCGGCGGGTCCGATTCACCGCACGCGCTGGTCGCGGCGTGCACGAGCGCGTCGCGCAGCGCGCGTGCGCTCGAGCTCGGCGCGAGCAGGGTGAACTCGGGGCCATCGCCGCCGGCCGCGGCGTCGACCAGCGCGACCGTCACCTGCAGGTGCTCCATCGCCGTGCGCGCCGCCGCGCCGTCCGGGAAGGCCGCCGGGTCGAGATCGACGGCGCACAGCCGCTCGAGGACGGCGCGTGCCCGTGGGCCTGCGAGGCGGAGCTCGACCCACCCGCCGCTCTGATCGACGATCGACGCCGAGTCCTCGAGCGCGTCCGCGAGCCGTGCCGCGAGCCCCGGCCCGTCGGCGCTCGCGAGCCACTGCTCGTGGCCCGCCCAGACGATCGCGACGCGCGCATCCAGGGCGTCACCCTCGATGCGCCCGGGCGCGTCCGGCATCGCGAGCCCCAGAGCGTCGAGGCGGCGGCGCAGCTCGTCGCTCATGCCGCGGCGCGCGGCGATGCTCGCCAGGCTCGCGTTGCGGTGCTCGACCAGCCTCGCGCCTCGCCAGCGGAGATCGAGCGGCTCGCCGAGGGGCGAGCGCCGCGTGAGGGCGGGGTCAGCCACGCAGGCGCGCTCCCTGCGGGTCGACGAAGTGCGGGCTCGCGATCTCCACCTCGACGTCGCGCCCGCGCACGAAGTCCACGGCGCGCACGCGCTCGCCGATGCGCGCCGCGCCGCTGCGGATGAAGCCGAGCCCGATCGACGTGCCGAGCGTCGGCGAGTAGGCGACCGAGGTCATGTGGCCCTGGTCGTTCGCGGCGATGGCGGGCTCGCCGATGCCGATGAAGTGCGCGCCCGCGGTCAGCGCCTCGGCGGGCTCCGCCGGTCGAAAGCCCATCAGCCGCGGTCGCGTCTCCTCCACGAGGGCCGGGCGCAGGGCCATCTGACGGCCGATGCAGTCCTTGCTCGCCGACAGCATGCGTCCGAGACCGAGATCCCCGGCCGTGGTGGTGCCGTTCAGCTCGTTGCCCGCCGCGTGTCCCTTCTCGACGCGCAGCACGCCGAGGGCCTCGGTCCCGTAGGGTTCGACGCCGAGCTCCGCACCCGCCGCCATCAGCGCCCGGGCGAGGGCGTCGCCGTAGCCGCGCTCGACCGCGAGCTCGTAGGCGAGCTCGCCGCTGAAGGAGATCCGGAACAGCCGCGCTGCCATGCCGCCGCACACGGTGATCTCACCGGCGGCCATGTAGGGAAAGGCCTCGTTCGAGACGTCGTGCTCGGGGTCGACGACCGCGCGCAGCAGATCGCGCGAGCGTGGACCGGCGAGCGAGAGCTGCGCCCAGTGGTCGGTCGTCGAGACGAGCTGCACGTCGAGCTCGGGCCACAGCACCTGGCGGCAGTACTCGAGGTGCCGGAGCACGCCGGCTGCGTTGGCGGTGGTGGTCGTCATCAGGTAGCGGTGCTCGCCGAGGCGCGCGGTGGTGCCGTCGTCCATGACGAAGCCGTCCTCGCGCAGCATGAGCCCGTAACGTACCCGCCCGACCTTCAGCGTCGAGAACACGTTGGCGTAGACGCGGTCGAGCAGGGTGGCGGAGTCGGGACCCTGGATGTCGATCTTGCCGAGCGTCGACACGTCGCAGATCCCGACCCGCGCGCGCACCGCCTCGACCTCGCGATCGACGCTCTGGCGCCACCCGGTCTCGCCTGCGCGCGGATACCATTGCGCCCGCAGCCAGGCGCCGGCCTCGACGAAGACCGCGCCGCGCTCGCGCGCCCAGTCGTGGGTCGGGGTCAGGCGCGTCGGCCGGAACGCCTCCCCGCGCGAGCGCCCGGCGAAGGCGGCGATCGGCACCGGCGTGTAGGGGGCGCGATAGGTGGTCGTCCCTGTCTCCTCGACCGAGCGGCCCGTGAGCGAGGCCATCACCGCGAGGCCCGTGACGTTCGACGTCTTACCCTGGTCGGTCGCCATGCCGAGGGTGGTGTAGCGCTTCAGATGCTCGACCGCGCGGAAGCCCTCGCGGTGCGCGAGCCCGACGT
>CAJIAT010000127.1_pt1 | contig 11977 bp, 11 predicted proteins | sample 9199161 | NCBI WGS metagenome assembly CAJIAT01 (sample SAMEA7708281, study PRJEB35096) | sediment metagenome | biome: marine neritic benthic zone biome [ENVO:01000025]; feature: sediment [ENVO:00002007]; material: shallow marine sediment [ENVO:03000034] sea grass bed [ENVO_01000059] ... | reverse complement strand
GCCGCAGAGGGCCTGGACTCGCCGCCGGTCGGCGCCGCAGAGGGCCTGGACTCGCCGCCGGTCGGCGCCGCAGAGGGCCTGGACTCGCCGCCGGTCGGCGCCGCAGAGGGCCTGGACTCGCCACCACCGGTCGGTGGCGGTCCCACCGGCGACGCGGGGGCCGCGTCTCGGGACCGGTCTTCCGCCGTCCCGGTCGACGCGCCGTCGCCGTTCGCCGCGGCGCTGGGGCGCTCCTCGGACTGACGTCCCTGACGTCGCCGCTGGCCGCCTCGGCGGCCCCGCCGCGACCCGGAGCGACCGCTGGCCTGGCGAGCCTTCGACCCCTCCTCGCGGGTCTCGTTGGCCCCACCGGCCTCGGCGCTCGGCGCGTCGGCACTTCGGACCTCCGACTGCTCGGCCGCCTTGGTATCGCGGGGCTCTGCGCTGGTCTTCGCCTCGCCGCCGGACTTCGCCTCGCCGGAGCGCCGCGACTGCCCGCGCTGTCCCCGCGAGCGATCGCCACGCGCCGTGCCTTCACGCCTCGCGTCGTTCCGTCCGCGCGACTCGCCGGCGGTCGCGCCGTCCTCGCTCTCCGCCCGACCGTCCCCGCCCGTGCGCCGCGATCCGCGGCGCCGCTCGCTGGTGCTGCTGCTGGAGCCCCGGCGCTGGCCGCGCCGCCGCTCGCCCGGGCGCTGCGCACCGGCACGGGAGCGCTCGCCGGAGCGACTGCGCGGGCGCGAGGTCGCCGCCTCCGCACTCGGCTCCTCGGACGCCGCGCCGCCGAACAGGCTGCTCCACAGCTTTCCGAGGAGCCCGCCGGCAGGCTCGCTCCTCGCCGCCGCTGGCGGCGGCGGTGGGGCCGGCGCCGGGGCCGGCGGCAGGATGGTCTTCACGGCCGGCTCGTCCGCGCGGCCCGTGCCCTGCTCCTCGGTGGCGAATTTCGGCGTTTCCACGACCTCGCTCGAGAGCTCGTAGCTCGACTGGCGGTGCACGTCGTGCTCGGTGTCGTCGTCCCGGATCCGCTCGATCTCGTAGCGCGGCGACTGGAAATGGGGGCTGGGAACGATGATGACGTGTACGCCGTGACGCGACTCGGTCTCGATGATCGACTCGCGCTTCTCGTTGAGCAGGTAGGTCGCGACGTCCACGGGCAGCTTGGCGAGCACCTTCCCCGTGCGCTCCTTCATCGCCTCCTCCTCGACCACGCGCAGCACCGACAGCGCGAGGGATTCCGCGCCTCGGATCGAGCCTTGACCATTGCAGGTGGGGCACACGAGCTGCGTCGAGTCGCCGAGCGAAGGCCGCAGTCGCTGGCGGGACATCTCGAGCAGTCCGAAGCGAGAGATGCGCCCGATCTGCACCCGCGCGCGGTCGCGCTTCAGCGCCTCGCGCAGCCGGTTCTCGACGTCGCGCTGGTTGCGGGCCGGCGTCATGTCGATGAAGTCGATGACGATGAGCCCGCCGACGTCGCGCAGCCGGAGCTGGCGGGCGACCTCGTCAGCGGCCTCGAGATTGGTGGTGAGAGCAGTTTCCTCGATGTCCGAGCCCTTGGTCGCCCGGGCCGAGTTGATGTCCACCGACACCAGCGCCTCGGTGTGGTCGATGACGATCGAGCCGCCCGATGGCAGGCGTACCTGGCGACCGAAGGCCGACTCGATCTGCGACTCGATCTGGTAGCGCGAGAACAGCGGCACCTGGCTGTCGTAGAGCTTGATCTTGGCGAGGCTCTGGGGCATCACCTGCTGGATGAACTCGCGCGCCTGTTCGTAGACCTCGGGGTTGTCGATCAGGATCTCGGCGATGTCCTGCCGGAAGTAGTCCCGGATCGCGCGGATGATGAGGTTGCTCTCCTGATAGACGAGGAAGGGTGCCTTGCGCTCCTCCGTCGCCACCTTCACCGCGTCCCAGACCTTGAGCAGGTAGTCGAGGTCCCACTGCAGCTCCTCGGCTGACTTGCCGACACCTGCCGTGCGCACGATCAGCCCCATGCCAGTCGGCACGTCGAGGGTGCTGAGCGCCTCGCGCAGCTCGCTGCGCTCCTCGCCCTCGACGCGGCGAGAGATCCCGCCTGCGCGCGGGTTGTTCGGCATCAGCACCAGGTAGCGACCCGCGAGGCTCGGGAAGGTGGTGAGTGCGGCCCCCTTGTTGCCCCGCTCCTCCTTCTCGACCTGGACGACCAGCTCCTGCCCGTCGCGCAGCGCGTCCTTGATGGTGACCTTCCCGCGGCCGCCGGACTCCTCCTCATCCCCGTTGCCGCCGGTGCGGTAGTAGTCCCGCGCGACCTCCTTGAACGGAAGGAAGCCGTGACGCTCGGCGCCGTAGTCGATGAAGGCCGCCTCGAGGCTCGGCTCGACCCGAGTGACGCGGCCCTTGAAGATGCTCGCCTTCTTCTGCGCGTAGGCGGCGACCTCGATGTCGAGGTCGTACAGATGCTGCCCCTCGACCATGGCGACCCGCAGCTCCTCGGCCTGGGTCGCGTTGATCAGCATACGTTTCATGTTTCCAGCTTCCCGTCGTGGCGGCACGCGCTCAGCGTGCCGGGTCGGCCGGCGCGACGCGCCGGCGCCAAGGCGCTCGACAGGCGTTTCGTTGAGAGAGGCCGCCATCGGCGGCCCGATCGGAGGACGCTACAACCGTGGCCAGGTGGCACTCGCGGCCCGGATGCGTGCCGGGCCGCCCGCCGTCCACCTGTCATCGTACGGCGCGCGCCCGACCCACCCTGCGGCGCGCTGCCGCCTGCTCCGGCGACCCATCCGTGGCCGCCCGATGCGTCTCAGTGCCGGGATCGCGAGCCCCTTCTCGAGGTTCCGACCTCGTTGCGAGCGCTCTTGCGCCTGCCGCGAGCTCCGGCGAGCTGAATGTCCTGCCGCTCTTCGAGCGCCGTTGTTCCTTCTCGAATCTTCTCGGCCGGTGCGCGCGCCTGGGTCGGGCCGCCGCGGTGTCATACCGGGCACCGCCGGCGCCACCTTCTGCGCCCGGCGCGCCGAGCTCCGGTCCGGCGCAATATATCAATGTCGGTGATGAGCGGCAAACTGGTAGGATCTGTCGATGAGTCCCGAGGACGGCCATAAGCTGCTGCCCGCGCGAGAATTTCTGGTCGACGATAGCCACGCGGGACAGCGCATCGACAACTTCCTCAGCGCCCGCCTGAAGGGGCTGCCACGGGCGCGCATCTATCGCATCCTGCGTCGCGGTGAGGTGCGCGTGAATCGCGGCCGCATCCGCCAGCACTACCGGCTGCGCCTCGGCGACGTGGTGCGCGTGCCACCGGTGAGGCTCGCCCCCGGCCCGGCTCACAGCGCGCCGTCTCGAGCGGCGCGCGCGCGCATCGAGGGTGCGGTGCTGTACGAGCATCACGGGCTGGTGGTCCTCGACAAGCCCGCCGGCCTGGCGGTGCACGGCGGCAGCGGGGTGCGCCACGGCGTCATCGAGGCTCTGCGCGCTGCCCGTCCATCTGCCCGCATGCTCGAGCTGGTGCATCGCCTCGACCGCGAGACCTCCGGCTGCCTGATGGTGGCGACGCGCCGCTCGGTGCTGACCGGATTGCACACGCAGCTGCGCGAGGGACGACTCGAGAAGGTCTACCTCGCGCTGCTCACGGGTCGCTGGCGGGGCGGCGCCCGACGCGTCGACGCACCGCTGCTGAAGAACCAGCTCCGCTCGGGCGAGCGCGTCGTGCGCGTGGACGCGTCGGGCAAGGCGGCGGAGACGCGCTTCGAGCCTCTCGCGATCGGGCAGGCGTACACGCTCGTGCGCGCACGCCCCGCGACCGGCCGTACGCATCAGATCCGCGTGCACGCTGCCAGCATCGGCATGCCGATCGCCGGCGACGCGAAGTACGGCGATCGCGGTCGCGACCGCCTCTCGAGGGACGCCGGGCTCGGCCGGCTCTTCCTGCACGCCTCGCGCGTGCGTCTGACCCATCCGGTGGACGGTGGCGAGGTCGAGGTGGTGGCGCCGCTGCCCGCCGATCTCGCGGCCGTGCTCGAGCGCCTCGGGCTCGCGGCCGATGCGCGGGATGTGTGCTCGCGAAGCGAGCCGGTGGCGCCGGCCACGTCATCTGCGCGATGAGCGCGATCCCACGAGTGCTGGTGTTCGACTGGGACGGCACCATCGCCGACTCCGAGTCGCATATCGTCGCCGCCGCGATCGATGCCATCGACGAGCTCCGCCTGCCGGTGCGAACCGCGTCGCAGATCCGTGAGATCATCGGACTCGGGCTCGCCGAGGCGGTCGCGGCGCTGTACCCGGAGGGCGACGACGCGGCGATCTGCGAGGCCTTCGTGACGGTCTACCGACGCCGGTTCCTCGACGCCGCGCGCGAGCCGATCCCGCTCTTCCCGGGCGCGCGCGAGACCCTCGCCGCGCTCGCCGGGCAGTTCACCCTGGCCGTCGCGACGGGCAAGGGCCGGCGCGGGCTGGACCGCGAGCTCGCCGAGAACGATCTCCACGCCCTGTTCGAGGCGACTCGCTGCGCCGACGAGGCACCGTCGAAGCCGCACCCGGGGATGCTCGAGGAGATCCTCGACGATCTGGGCGCCTCGCCGAGCGAGGCCCTGGTCGTCGGCGACACCGAGTTCGACGTGCTGATGGCGCGAAATGGCGGCGCGCGCGCCGTCGCAGTCGCGAGCGGCGTGCACACGCCCGAGCGCCTGCTGGCGGCCGGCGCCCTCGAGGTGATCGGGTCAGTGGTGGACCTGCCCGGGTGGCTGGCGGCCCTGCCGGCAGCGACGCGCAGCGGTCGACCCTGAGCAATGGGAATGCACGCATCCGTACGTGATGCCGCCCGAGCGCCGGGGCGAGCTCGGGCACAGCTGTGGAACTGCGCCTCGTTGCCGATACCCAGGGGGGAGCCCCGGGGGTGAGGTCGCCCCGGGCGAGGCCGGCCCAGGTGGGGACCCGGGGGCCGGAGACTGGACGCGCGGCGCCCCGCTGGGGGATCGTTGCGCGATAGCATTGCACGAGACATCCGAGATGACCGACCATCCCGACAGCGCGGCTCCGCCGCGCGAGCCCGAGCCCGCGGGCGAAGGACGTGCGGCGCAGCCTGCGACGCCCGGTCCGCCACCCGAGTCCGGAGCAGGACCGACCGAGAAGGGCCCATGGGAGCGCGAGCTCCTCACCCGACTGGCCTACGCCTCGCTGGTCGAGCAGCGCCGCGCCCGGCGCTGGGGGACGGTGTTCCGGCTCGGGATCCTGGTCTACCTGGTGGTGCTGCTGGTGCTCTACTCGCCCGGCGACTGGTGGCCCGACGACAGCGGTCGGCACACGGCCGTGGTCGACGTGCGAGGCGTCATCTCCGACGGCGGCGACGCGAGCGCCGACCGGGTGGTCGCCGGGCTGCGCGCCGCCTTCGAGGATGCCGACACCGCAGGGGTGATCCTGCGCATCAACAGCCCCGGCGGCAGCCCCGTTCAGTCCGCCTACATCCACGACGAGATGCGCCGGCTCCGCGAGGAGCACCCGGAGACGCCTCTGTACGCAGTGATCGGCGACATGGCGGCCTCCGGCGGGTATTTCGTCGCCGCGGCCGCTGACAAGATCTACGCGAACGAGTCCAGCATCGTCGGCTCGATCGGCGTGCTGATGAACGGCTTCGGTTTCGTCGACGCGATGGACAAGGTCGGTGTCGAGCGTCGACTGCTGACCGCCGGGCGCCACAAGGGCCTGCTCGACCCGTTCTCGCCCTCCGTCCCGGAGGAGGTCGCGCACATCGAGACCGTGCTCGAGGAGATCCACGGGCACTTCATCAAGGCCGTGCGCCGGGGACGCGGAGATCGCCTTGCCGAGGACGAGCGACTGTTCACCGGCCTCATCTGGAGCGGCGAGGAGGGCGTCGAGCTGGGCCTCGTGGATGCCTTCGGCAGCAGCGGCCAGGTCGCCCGCGACGTCATCGGCGAGGAGACGATGAAGGACTTCACGCCGCGACGCGGCGTGCTCGACCGCATCGCCAGGCGCATGGGCACCGCGCTCGCGGACGGACTGGCGAACGCGCTGCTCGGACAGCATTCACTGCTGCGCTGAGCCGAGCGGACGATCTCAGCGGGCCGGTGGCCCCGCGTCGCTCGCATGCGCGGCGCCGAGCACCGGCAGGCCGAACTCCGCGAGCAGGGCGCTCAACCGGATGAGCGGCAGCCCGACGAGCGCGCTCGGGTCCTCGCCGACCAGGGCCTCGAACAGCGCGCTGCCGAGGCCCTCGCTGCGAAAGCCGCCCGCGCAGTCCCGCGCATCCTCGAGGTCCACGTAGCGCTCGATCTCCGCACGGGTCAGGGTGCGGAAGCGAACGGTGAAGGGCACGACCTCGACGTGCTCGCGATCGCTCATCGAGTCGACCAGCGCGAGCCCCGTGTGGAAGCGCACATCCCGTCCGGATGCCTCCAGGAGCTGAGCGATGTTCGCGGCCCGCGTGCCCGGCTTGCCGAGCGCCGCGCCGTCGCGCTCGGCGACCTGGTCCGAGCCGATGACGAGCGCGTCGCGTGCCCGCGCGGCCACGGCCCGCGCCTTCGCGAGGGCGAGGCGCGCCGCGAGCGCCTCCGGCGCCTCGCCCGGGTACGCGTCCTCGGCCACACCCGGCGCGGCCTGGGAGAAGGCGAGGCGCAGACGCGCGAGGAGCTCGCGGCGGTACGGGGAGCTCGAGGCGAGGATCAGCTCGCGGGCGGGGGCCTTCGCAGTCACAGCGTGGATTATGCGAGCTGCCACGCCCCTTGGCACGGCCTAGCTTTGACAGCGTTTTTCGCCCTCTGTAACCTAGGCTAGTTATGCCGACTCAAATGCCGGCTCGGGTGGATCCGGCTCGGCTCGCGCGCGCCGGCGCCCGGCTCCGCGGGGTCATCGATCTCGCGAGCCTGGAGAGGCTGGCCGGTCAATGCGAGGCGCCGCCGAGAGGACAGGCCTCGATCGATATCGGTTTCGGCATCGACGGGCACGGTCGGACGCTCATCGATGGCACCGTCGAGGCCAGCGTGGCGGTGGTCTGTCAGCGCTGCCTCGAGGTGATGGGGCTGCCGCTGCGCGCAGCGGTGAGACTGTGCGTGGTGGGTGGTCAGGACGAGGCGCCCGCCGACGGCTTCGAGCCGCTCGAGCTGGACGACGAGACGGTCGCGGTCCAGGCGCTGGTCGAGGACGAGCTGCTGCTCGCGCTGCCGCCGGCGCCGGTCCACCCGCCGGGCGCGTGCGACGCTCCGGCCGAGGCCGCACCGGCCGGGCCGGAGCCGGGGGGCGCGAGCCCGTTCGCGGCGCTGCGCGAGATGATGGACGAGCAGGGCGGTTGAGTCGCCGCGCCCCGCGCGGCGCCAGGAAGGGTCGAGGGGGCCCGCGGACAGCGAAGCGCACGCGGCGAGGCCGCGGCACGTTGGGAGTGATCAATGGCAGTTCAGCAGAGAAAGAAGTCCACCTCGCGACGCGACATGCGGCGCGCCCACGACGCGCTGCGCGGGCCAGTGCTGTCGGTCGAGCCGACCACCGGTGAGACTCACCGCCGCCATCACGTGAGCCCCGATGGCTACTACCGAGGCCGGAAGGTCCTGCCCGACACGGAAGAGTAGGGCTTGAGCCTCACCGTCGCGCTGGACGCGATGGGGGGCGACCGCGGACCCTCGGTCGTCGTTCCCGCCGCGCTGAACGCGCTCTCCGAGACCGCCGGGCTGAGGCTCGTGCTGGTCGGGGACGAGGCGACGCTGCGCGAGGAGCTCGGCCGGCACCGCAGCTCGCAGGCAGATCGGCTCGAGATCCGCCACGCCTCCCAGCAGGTGGAGATGAGCGACCTGCCTTCCACGGCGATGCGCAGCAAGAAGGACTCGTCGATGCGCGTCGCGTTGAACCTCGTCAAGGAGGGCACGGCCAACGCCTGCGTGAGCGCGGGCAACACCGGGGCGCTGATGGCCACGGCGCGCTTCGTGCTGAAGACTCTGCCCGGCATCGATCGTCCGGCGATCATCTCCAGCCTGCCGTCCCTGCGCGGGCATACGCACCTGCTCGATCTCGGCGCCAACGTCGAGTCGCGGCCGCGTCACCTGCTCGAGTTCGCGGTCATGGGCTCGGTGCTGGCGAGCGCGGTCGACAGCGTCGAGCGCCCGCGCGTGGGCCTGCTCAACATCGGCGAGGAGGAGATCAAGGGCAACGAGACGGTCAAGGAGGCCGCTCGCCTCCTCGAGCAGTGCGACATCAACTACATCGGCTTCGTCGAGGGTGACGACATCTACGCGGGGACCGCGGACGTCATCGTGTGTGACGGCTTCGTCGGTAACGTGGCGCTGAAGTCGAGCGAGGGGCTCGCGCAGATGATCGCGCACTTCATCCGCTCGGAGTTCGAGCGCTCCGCCCTCACGCGCGTCGCGGCGCTCATCGCACGTCCGGTGCTGCGCGCGTTCGGTCGCCGGATCGACCCCAGGCGCTACAACGGCGCCAGCCTCGTGGGGCTGCGAGGCATCGTGGTCAAGAGCCACGGCGGGGCCGACGAGGTGGCCTTCGCGCGCGCGATCAAGGTCGCGGCGGCAGAGATCGACAAGGACGTCCCCCATCGGATCAGCGAGCGGATCGCGGCACTGCTCGGCCAGAGCGCCGAGGCGGTATGACCTACTCACGGATCGCCGGGACGGGGAGCTACCTCCCCGAGCGGGTCATGACGAACGCCGAGATCGAGGCGCTGGTCGACACCAGCGACGCCTGGATCCGTGAGCGCACGGGGATCGGAAGGCGCCACATCGTCGCCGAGGACGAGGCGACCACCGATCTGGCCGAGCGCGCCGCGCGGGCCGCGCTCGAGGCGGCGGGCGTGGCGAGCGAGGAGCTGGACCTCATCGTCGTCGGGACCACGACCCCGGACAGGGTCTACCCGTCCGTCGCCTGCCGTCTCCAGGCGCGCCTCGGCGGGGGCGGCTGCGCGGCCTTCGACGTGCAGGCGGTGTGCACGGGCTTCATCTACGCGCTCGGCGTCGCGGACCGGTTCATGAGGGCTGGCGGTGTGCAGCGGGCGCTGGTGGTCGGCGCCGACACCCACTCCAGGCTCCTCGACTGGACGGACCGCGGCACCTGCGTCCTGTTCGGCGACGGGGCGGGCGCGGTCGTACTCGAGGCCGCCGACGAGCCGGGCGTGTTCTCGACGCACCTGCACGCAGACGGGCGCTACGAGCCGCTCCTGTACGTCGAGGGCGGCGTGCCCATCGGCGGCGGACGGATATCCGAGGGACACGCCTACACCAAGATGCGGGGCAACGAGGTCTTCCGCATGGCGGTGCGAACCCTCGCGCGGATCGTCGACGAGACGCTATCCGCGAACGGGATGAGTGAGGCAGACGTCGACTGGCTCATCCCCCACCAGGCGAACATCCGCATCATCGAGGCCACCGCCCGGAAGCTGAAGCTGCCGCCCGAGCGGGTGGTGGTCACGGTCGACGACCACGGCAACACCTCGGCGGCCTCGGTGCCCCTCGCCCTCGACACGGCGGTGCGCGACGGACGCATCCGCCGCGGCGACAACCTCCTGCTGGAGGCGTTCGGGGGCGGCTTCACCTGGGGCTCCGCCCTGCTGCGCTACTGAGAGGATGGCGAAGATGCCACACCCGCTCGCCCTTCACGCCACCCGGCGCCCGCTGCGGGTCTCTTCGAGGCTTGAGCGCTCGGCCACGGGCTGCGACCTGCGCCGGATGCGGCGCCCGGTCCGATGATCGTCGCGGCGACCTTTCCCGGTCAGGGCTCCCAGTCGATCGGCATGCTCGGGGACCTCGCCGGCGCGTGCCCGCAGATCCAGGACACCTTCGCCGAGGCCTCCGAGGCGCTCGGCTACGACCTCTGGCGGCTCGTGAGCGAGGGGCCGGAGGCGAGGCTGAACGCCACCGAGCAGACCCAGCCCGCGATGCTCGCCGCCGGCGTCGCCGTGTGGCGCGCCTGGCGCGCGCGCGGCGGATCCGAGGCGGCCCTCGCCGCCGGCCACAGCCTCGGCGAGTACTCGGCGCTGGTGATCGCCGGCGCGCTCCAGTTCCGCGACGCGGTGCGCATCGTCGCCGCCCGGGGACGCTTCATGCAGGAAGCGGTCCCGGAGGGCACCGGCGGGATCGCCGCGATCCTAGGTCTCGAGGACGAGGCGGTCGAAGCCGTGTGCGCCGACGTGTGCGGCGAGCGCCCGGGCGAGCTCGTCGTTCCGGTGAACTACAACGCGCCGGGCCAGGTGGTGATCGCCGGCCACGCCGCCGCCGTCGAGCGCGCCATCGAGCGCGCCCGGGACGCGGGGGCCCGGCGCGCCGTGCCACTGCCGATGAGCGTGCCCGTGCACTGCGCGCTGATGGAGCCGGCGCGCGAGCGGCTCGTCGAAGCATTCGGTGAGGCGGCCTGGTCCGCGCCGGGGCTTCCGGTGCTACAGAACGCGGACGTCGCCGCGCACGACGACCCGGGCGAGATCCGCGAGGCGCTCGCGCGCCAGCTCGTCGGACCGGTGCGCTGGGCGGCAACGGTGCGCGCGCTCGGCGAGCGCGGGGCCACCGCGCTGCTCGAGCCCGGCCCCGGGCGGGTCCTGAGCGGGCTGGCGCGACGGATCGACCGGCAGCTCCCGGCCCATTCGCTGCACGACGTCGCGAGCCTCGAGTCTGCGCTGGAGGCTCTGAGCGGGGCGCCGGCATGAGCGGGGAAGGGAGCGACCAGGGGAAGGGCCAGGGCGTCGGGGGTCGGGTGGCCCTGGTCACGGGCGCGAGCCGGGGCATCGGCGCGGCCATCGCCGAGGAGCTGGCGCACCAGGGAGCGCGGGTAGTCGGCACGGCCACCACCGAGGCGGGCGCGGCTGCCATCGGTGAGCGCCTGCAAGGGCGAGGGACCGGTGAGGTGCTCGACGTGTGCGACGCCGGCTCCGTGGATGCGCTCTTCGAGCGCCTCTCGGCAGCGGGGCGCGCGCCCGAGATCCTCGTCAACAACGCCGGGATCACCCGCGATACCCTGCTCGCGCGCATGAAGGAGGAGGACTGGGCGGCGGTGATCGACACCAACCTCGGCTCGCTGTACCGGCTCTGCCGCGCCTCGGCGCGCGCCATGATGAAGGCGCGCTTCGGACGCATCGTCAACGTCAGCTCGGTGGTCGGGGAGACCGGCAACGCGGGCCAGGTGAACTACGCCGCGGCGAAGGCGGGGATCTTCGGCTTCACGCGTGCACTGGCTCGCGAGCTCGCCGGTCGCAACGTCACCGTCAACGCCGTCGCACCGGGCTTCATCGATACGGACATGACCCGAGGGCTCACCGATGCCCAGCGCGAGGCGCTGCTCGCGACGATCCCTCTCCGGCGCCTCGGTGCGCCCGCCGACATCGCGGCCGCGGTGGCCTTCCTGGTCTCCGATGGTGCCGCGTACATCACCGGCGCGACGCTCGACGTGAACGGCGGGATGCACATGGGTTGATTCGGATAGTTACTCGAACTTCGACATGTAGTAGTTTGAAATAGCTAGAGTTAATTTTCTCCGCGGTCGCGCTGTGGAGAGGTAGATTCCTTGCAACCAATGCCTGTTTGAATAAACTAGGCGCCGGGCCGCACAGGCCCCGATCGAACGGGAGGATGGACTCGTCATGAGTACTGTTGAAGAGCGCGTCAAGCAGATCGTCGTGGAGCAGCTGGGCGTGAAGGAGGACGAGGTCACGCCCGATGCGTCCTTCGTCGACGATCTCGGCGCTGACTCGCTCGACACCGTCGAGCTGGTCATGGCTCTGGAGGAGGAGTTCAACTGCGAGATCCCCGACGAGGAGGCCGAGAAGATCACGACGGTCCAGCAGGCGATGGACTACATCAACAGCAACACCGAGTAAGCGCGACAGCGTCCGCGGCGGGCGGGCCACGCGCGAGATCACATCGGAGGCCGCCCCGCGGCCTCCTTAGGGCTCTGGTCAGAATAAGTTCGCCATCTGGGGCGCCGAGACGCCCGGCTGGCAAGGCGCGAGGAGGGCGAATGGTCACTCCCTTCAACCGACGAGCAACGCAGACAGTCGGGATGGGTCGGCGGTCCAGATGGTGAAGTTATTCTG
>CAJIAT010000298.1_pt1 | contig 12115 bp, 11 predicted proteins | sample 9199161 | NCBI WGS metagenome assembly CAJIAT01 (sample SAMEA7708281, study PRJEB35096) | sediment metagenome | biome: marine neritic benthic zone biome [ENVO:01000025]; feature: sediment [ENVO:00002007]; material: shallow marine sediment [ENVO:03000034] sea grass bed [ENVO_01000059] ... | reverse complement strand
TATTCCCGAACCGGGGGCCGATCGACTCGGCGACCGGCGTCTGGCTGATGAGCGAAGCGCCGAAGTCGCCGGTGACCGCCCCCAGCAGCCACTCGATGTACCTCACCGGGGCGGGCCGGTCGAGCCCGAGCTGCTCGCGCATGGCAGCCACGTTGTCTTCCGTCGCGCCCATTCCGAGCACGGCCTGCGCGATGTCGCCGGGCAACAGCTCCACGGCGCCGAATATGAGAATCGAGATCACGAGCAGGGTGACGAGCCCCAGCCCGAGCCGCTTGAGAACGATGCTCGCTACATCGCCCATGGCTCACCTCCCAGAACGTTTGGTTGTTGTACTCGCTCACTCCCCGGGCTGAGCGGTCCCTACGACTTGGCGCGAGCTCACGTGCCTTCGGTGGCCGCGTTTGCCTGCCCCCCCAGCCTGTCCCTCCCCACGGGGGGATTCGGCTCCCTGGTGAGAGCCCGGCGGGTCGGACCCGCCGGGCGTTTGCGGGCATCCGAGAGAGCGTCGGTGCCCTGGTGGTGAACACAGGGGGCCGGCGGGCGCTCTCCGCTAGACCCCCGCTCCGCTCGCTGGCCGAGGTGGCCTCAGCCGAACCACCAGCGACTCGTTCCGCGCGCGCCGTCGATCTGCCAGCTCGCTGCGAGGTTCTCCCCGTGCATGACGTTGTCGCGCCTCGCGTAGACGAAGTTGGTGAACATGGGGATGATCGTGCCGCCGTCGTCGCGCGCGAGCTGGCACATCTCGCGGTACATCTCGGCGCGCTTGGTGTCGTCGAGCTCGGTCTTCGCCTTGCGCAGCAGCTCGTTGAAGCGCGGGTTCTTCCAGTGGCTCTCGTTCCAGGCCGCATCGTCCTTGTAGGCGAGGCTCAGCATCACGTCCGGGGTCGGGCGCGCACCCCACTGGACCACGCAGAACGGCTTCTTGAGCCAGACGTCGGAGTAGTAGCCGTCGTTGGGCTCGCGCACGACGTTGATGTTGATTCCGGCGGCCTTCGCGTGCTCGGCGTAGAGAACGCAGAGATCGACAGCGCCCGAGTAGACGCTGTCCGCGACGCTGAGATTGACCGAGAGCCCCTCCTTGCCCGCCTTCTTCAGCAGCGACTTCGCCTGGTCCGGGTCGTACTCGCGCTGCTTCAGATCGGGCCAGTAGGGCATGTTCGGCGACACGTGGAAGTCGTTACCGGGGATCGCGGTGCCGAAGGCGATCTTCTTGATGATGTCCTCGCGGTTGATGGCGAGCTTGAGCGCCGTGCGCACGTTGACGTCGTCGAAGGGCGCCTGGTCGACGAACATCGGCATGGTGATCGCCGCGCCGCTCGGGACGTTGTCGATCTCGATGTTCTTGTTGCGCTTGAGCAGGGAGAGGGTCTTCAGCTCGAGCTGGGTGATGGCGTCGACGTCACCGGTCACGAGGGCCGTCTGGCGGGCGTTCGGATCGTTGAGGACGGTGAGCTCCACCTCGTCGAAGTACGCGCCCTCGAGGTGCCAGCCGTCGTGGCGCACCAGCTTGCTGCCGACGCCGAACTCGTGGTCGAGGAGCTTGTAGGGGCCCGCGCCGGTCCCGGACTGCCAGTCGATGGTGCCGTCGGCGTTCGCCGGGCACATCGCGATGTGGTAGTCGGTCATCAGCCACGGGAAGTCGGCGTTGCCGCCCGAGAGCTTGACCGTGATGGAGTGAGCGTCGTTCTTGACGATGTCGGTGACGTCCTTGAGCAGCGCCTTTGCTGCGGAGGTGCTCTTGTCGCCCCGGTGATGGTTCAGCGAGGCGATGGCGTCGTCGGCCGTGAACGCCTTGCCGTTGTGGAAGGACGCGTTCTTGTTGAGCTGGAACGTCCACTGGGAGGCGTCAGAGGTCGCGCTCCACGAGTCGGCCATGTCCGGCCCGAGCTCGTTGGTCGGGGTGATCATGGTCAGGTAGCTGCGGTGCGTGTGCGCGAGCTGGATGATCGAGAAGCTGAGATAGGTGCCCGGGTCGTGGGTGTCGGACGTGTTGCCGTCGTGCGAGCCGAGGCGGAACGTCCCGCCGCGCTTGGGCGCCGCGGCGACGCTCGAGCTCCACAGCGCCGAGGCGCTCCCGGCGGTCATGCCCGCCGCGACGGCGAAGCGGATGAAGTCGCGGCGGCTCAGGTGTCCGCGCTGACCGTCGGCGGTCATCCGCTCGACGAGTTCAGGATGGATCTTGTCTGTCATGGATGGCTCCTCCGATGTTCCTGTTGTTCGATGTGCCGCGTCGCTCACTGCCGGGTCCGGCCGAGCGGACTCGTCCGGGGCGGCGCCGGCGGCCCGGCGAGCCCGCCGTCGCTCGCCGGCGCGTGGCGCCATGGGTGCGAGACTCGGGGAGGGGGCACGACGGGTTGCGGTGTGGCGACAGCATAACCGATTCGAACTGGCGCAGGTTGGGGCTCTGGGAAGCGCGTGCCGGGGACGCCAGCGCTCTGCCGCGCTGCACAATGGCGCTTGCCCGCGGCGCCTCGATGGGCGAGCCTAGCGCGTGGCTCGCGGCGCCGTGCCGCCGATCGGAGGCCGACACCCGTGGACCAGTCTTTGATGACCGACCGGCCGCCGATCATCGACTGCCTCCAGTACAGCAACTGGTCGGAGGCGATCTTTCGTCAGATGCGCGAAGGCGGTGTCGACGCGGTGCACGTGACGATCGCCTATCACGAGACCTTCCGCGAGACCGTGGCCAACATCGAGCGCTGGAACGAGCGCTTCGCCCGCCACGGCGATCTGATCGTGCCCGGGCGCACCGGCGAGGACGTGCGGCGGGCGCGCGCGGCGAGTCGAACCGCCATCTTCTTCGGCTTCCAGAACCCCTCGCCGATCGAGGACGACATCGGTCTCGTCGAGATCGTCCACGCCCTCGGCGCGCGCTTCATGCAGCTCAGCTACAACAACCAGTCGCTCCTCGCCACCGGCTGCTACGAGGCCGAGGACCCGGGGATCACCCGCTTCGGGCGCCAGGCGATCCGGGAGATGAACCGGGTCGGGCTCGTGGTCGACATGAGTCACTCCGCCGAGCGCTCGACGCTCGAGGCAATCGAGCTCTCCGAGCGTCCGATCGCCATCACGCACGCCAACCCGCACTGGTGGGAGCCGGCGCTGCGCAACAAATCCGAAACGGTGCTCGCCGCGCTCGCCGCCTCCGGCGGGATGCTCGGCTTCTCCCTGTATCCGCACCACCTGCGCGGCAAGTCCGAGTGCACCCTCGAGTCGTTCTGCGAGATGGTCGCCCGGGCGGCCGAGCGCTACGGCGTCGGGCACCTCGGCCTCGGCTCCGACCTGTGCCAGGACCAGCCGGACTCGGTGGTCGAGTGGATGCGCAACGGGCGCTGGTCGCGCGAGACGGACTACGGCGAGGGCTCGGCGGCGGCGCCCGGATTTCCCGCCCAGCCGCCCTGGTTCCGGGACAACACCGGATTCTCGACCGTCGCCGACGGCCTCGCCGCGGTAGGATTCTCCGGCAATGAGGTGGCGCGGCTCATGGGACTGAACTGGCTCGAGTTCTTCGACGCCTCCTTCGGACCGGCGTCGAGGGAGGGGGAGGCGCGTGGCCGCGCGGCCTGACGCGCGCCCTGACGCACGGCCCGGGGCGGATGCACGCGCCCCCGCGCGCGCTGCGCTGCGCGGACCCGACGAGGTCATGCGCCTCGAGCGGATGGGAGCTTTCTTCCCGACTCGCCTGAGCTTCATGCGCCGGCTGCTGCGCGTTCTCCGCGCGTCGCGCGCACGCATCGAGCGAACGCTCTGGCGCCTCGACGGCGAGGGCTACGGCCAGGCCGTCTACTCGGTCGACGTGGACGGGCGGCGCTACAGCCTGTGCTGCTGCTCCCGGGCGCTCGACCCGGCGAAGCGCACCGACCGGGTGATCGCCGACGCCTGGGACGCATCCTTCGTCCTCACCGAGGGGCGCCTCGACGAGGGCGAGCTCGAGCGGATCGCCGCGAGTGCGCCGCGCCAGGAGGCGGGGCGCTTCGAGCCGCGCGACCTCGTGCTCTCGCGCGCGAACAAGAGCGTTCGCGCCTTCGAGCACGTGGTGGAGCGCCTCGCCTGCGGACGCCAGCCGGACCCGGAGCTCATCGGCTCGGTCGGCTACCTGATGCGCACCACGGCGGTCTACGGCAACGGGAAGTTCGGGATCGCCGACCGGGCCCGCGTGGCCGGCGACACCCTGCTCCGCGCGCCGTTCCAGGCCGAGATGCTCGCGGTATACCTGATCCGCGAGTTCACGCTCGATCTCGTCGAGCATGTCGCGGCCAGCCGCGGCGGCGAGCGGGCCGCTCGCCTCGCCCCGGCGCTGCGGCACCATCTCGGCGTCGGGAACTCGACGGGCCTCGGCATGGCGCCGTTCCTGGTCAGCCACCCGGTGCTGCTGAACGCGTGGATGACCGCGCGCGAGACCGCGCTCGCCCGGGTGCGCGCGGTTCGCCGCGCCGAGCCCGATGCACGCGAGCGATTCGCCGAGCTGCTCGCCCGGGCCCGGGCCCACGTCGGCGAGTGGCGGGTCGACGACGCGGCGCAGAGCGCGCGGATCGCCGTGCTCGCCCGCGAGCTCGGCGAGCTGCAGGCGACGGCGACGGCGAGCTGGCTCGCGGAGCCCTCTCCCTGGGAGCGGCTGCACGACGCTGCGAGCGCGTGCTCGCTCGAAACCCAGGAGTGCGTCGTGGCGATGCTCATCGAGCTCTACCCGGCGCTGGTCGACGATCTCGCCGAGCAGATGGACACGAGTGAGCCGAGCCGGCTCGACCCGGCCATGCGCGTCGCCGAGCTGCGCGCGGTCACCGCGCAGGTCTTCGGCTGGGCCGCCGACATCGATCTCCGCGCGCCGTGCGCCGAGCAGCGCTTCTGGTACGTCTCCGAGGAGAAGCTCGAGCCGCGCCTCGGCGAGCGCGCCGCCGAGCCCGGCGCCGACCGCGAGCTGCCGCTCGCCATTGCGCGCGACGCCCAGGCGCTGCTCGGCGCCCTCGACGACGCCGATCCGGGCGAGAGCGTCGCCGAGTTCCTGCTCGCGCACCCGGAGCTGCGTCACATCGTTCGCCGGGCACAGACCGCGGCACACAGACCCTACGCGGAGATCAGGGACAACCTCCTCGACGGAGGGCTGCGCCCGATCGACATGCTGCGCTGCAAGCTCTCGTTCTTCGGCGCGTCGAGGTTCGACCCGCGCTCGGACCGCTGGACCCGGGTGAACCTCTTCCACGGCGCGCCGACCCGCGAGGCGCTCCATGGACGGGACGCCGACGACTGGTGCTTCCCCGCCCTGACCCATCCTCCGGCGTCGTGACGGCGCCGACCGCGAAGGCCGGCCCGCGCGCGCGCGCCGCGACGCGGCCCGCACGGGTCTCGCTCAACGAGGTGCAGCTCGGCGTGCTCAAGGCCGCGCGGGGATGCATGCTGCACGAAGGGCTCTGCGAGGAGCTGTCGCGGGCCGCCGTGTGGCTGTGCCGGGCGGGCCTCGACGGCCTCGGCGCCGCCCTCGAGGCGATGACGGCCCCGGACGCGCGAGCGCCGGCGAGCTGTGAGCGGGTGGCGGACGGCTGGCGCTTCGATCCCGCAGCGGCGGCGGTCGCGGGCCCCTCGGCCCTCGACCTGGTGCTCGCCGAGCCCGGCGTCCGGGTGCTCCTGGCCCGGCTCGACGCGCCGCTGGTCGTTCTCGGGCAGGCGGGCGTTGCCGCGGGCGATCACGACCGTGCCTTCCGGCTCACCGGCGAGGCGGGCTCGGTCGATGTCTGCGGCCAGGGCTTCTCGGCGAGCGTGCGCCCCGAGCGGGCGCTCGCCGGCGCCCGGCTGGGCGTCGAGTCGACCCCCGGCTTCCGGCCCGTCGCCGCGGTGGGCTCGCGCGTCGATGGCATCGAGGTCGATGCGGACGTGCGCGCTCGCATCGACGCGCTCGCGGCACGTACCTACGTGCCGGCGAGCGAGCGCTCGCGCGCGCTCGGGGCCGGAGCCGGACTCGTCGACGTCGACTGACGGCGCCGCGAAGGTCGAACGGTCGAGGCGAGCTCGTGCCGGCAGTTCGTGTTCTGCTCCTCTCCGATACCCACGGGCAGCTCGATCCGCGAGTCGAGGCGCTCGCCGCGGGGTGCGAGATCGTGGTCCACGCGGGCGACGTCGGCGCCGACGAGGTGCTCGATCGGCTCGCCGCCGCGGCGCCCCGCGTGCACGCGATCCGCGGCAACAACGACGTCGCCGGCAAGTGGCGCGGCGATGCGCGGCGGATCGATCTCGAGCTGGCGCCCGAGCTCGCGATCGATCTCCCGGGCGGCGCGCTCGTGGCGGTCCACGGCGATCGCGCCGGGTCACCCGCACGCCGCCACGAGCGCCTGCGCCGCGAGCACGCCGGAGCCCGGGCGGTGCTCTACGGGCACTCGCACCGGCGCTGCGTGGACCGCGCCGCGAGCCCGTGGATCCTCAACCCCGGCGCGGCGGGCCGCGCGCGCACCTACGGTGGACCGTCGTGCCTGGTGCTCACCGCCACGCGCCCGGCCTGGGAGATCGCCGAGCACCGATTCGACCCGCTGCCCAGACGTCGACGCTGAGGAAAAAACGGGGACATGTTCCGTTTCGAGGACGCTTCAGCAACGGAAGAACCGCGTCTCGAGCTTGCGAGTCCTCGAAACGGAACATGTCCCCATTGCGCTCTCCCCGTTTCCTCGTCCCCACTTCGCCATGGGCCATCCTCGTTCCGCGGTCCGTGCGATCCGGCCGCGCGGATGGCCCGAGACAGTGTGACGAATCCGGGCTAGGCTCTCGGAAGCGGAGCTCATAGCGGTGGAGATCATGGTGCGCGGGGCGATGGCTGTGGCAACGCTGCTGCTCGCGTGCGCGGCCCGCGCCGGCGACGTTGCCGTCGAGCGGGCCGTCTTCGAGCGCACCGGCGAGGGAAGCTGGCGTGTTAGCGTCCGGCTTCGCCACGACGACACCGGCTGGGATCACTACGCCGACGCCTGGCGCGTCGTCACCGAGGACGGGACGGTGCTCGGCACGCGGGTCCTCTATCACCCCCACGAGAACGAGCAGCCCTTCACCCGGAGCCTCGGCGGCGTGGCGATCCCGGACGGGACGGCCCGCGTGCGCGTGGAGGGGCACGACAAGGTGCACGGGTGGAGCCCCGACACCATCGCCGTCGACCTCGGGGCGGCGAGCGGCGATCGCTTCGAGGTCAGGCGCTGATCGGGCGCGCGGCGCCGTCCCGGCGCGACGGTGCGGTGCGGGTGATCTTCGTCAACCGCTACTTTCATCCCGACCGCTCCGCGACCAGCCAGATGCTCACCGACCTCGCCTTCGCACTCGCCGGGGCGGGCCGCACGGTGCACGTGATCACCGGCGACGAGCGCATCGACGATCCGCGGGCGCACCTGCCCAGGAGCGAGGTCGTGGGCGGCGTCGTCGTGCGCCGGCTCCGCGGCACGCGGCTCGGCCGGCACAGCCTCCTCGCGAGGGCCGTGGACACGCTCGCCTTCCACCTCGGTGCGGCGCGTGCGCTGCTCGGCCTCGCGCGCCGCGGCGACGTCGTGGTCGCGCAGACCGATCCGCCCCTCATCTGCGTCACCGCGTCGCTGGTCGCCCGGGTGCGCGGCGCGCGACTGGTGAACTGGCTCCACGATCTGTTCCCGGAGATCGCCGAGCGCCTCGGCGTCGCGGGCCTTGGCGGTGCGCCCGGGCGGGCCCTCGTCGCGCTACGGGACCGGGCGCTCGAACGTGCGCGGGTGAACGTCGCGATCGGCGCGCGCATGGCCGACGCCGTGCGCGCCCGCGGGATCGACCCGGCGAGGATCCGCGTGGTGCACAACTGGTGCGACGGCGAGGCCATCGCGCCAGCGAGCGCGGCGGGCAATCCGCTCCGCGAACGCTGGGGCGTCGCGGATCGGTTCGTGATCATGTACTCGGGCAACATGGGCAGGGCGCACGCCTTCGACGGGCTGCTCGACGCCGCGGCGCAGCTCGCCGTCGACACCCGCTTCGCCTTCGTGCTGATCGGCGGCGGTCCGCGGCGCGCCGAGGTCGAGGCGCGGGTGCGCGCGGGGGAGCTCGCCAACGTGGTGCTGCTCCCTGCCCAGCCGCGGGAGGTGCTGGCGTCGAGCCTCGCGGCGGCCGACGTGCACGTCGTCTCGCTGCTTCCCGAGCTCGAGGGCTGCGTGGTGCCGAGCAAGATCTACGGCGCCATGGCCGCGGGACGGCCGGTGCTCGCGCTCGGTGATGGGCACGGCGAGGCCGCGCGCATCGTCGCCGAGGCCGGCTGCGGCGAGTGCGTGAGCGCCGGCGACGGCGCCGGCGTCGCCGCCGCGCTCCGGCGCCTCGCCGACGACCCCGGCGCCTGCGTACGGCTCGGCGCCGCCGCACGGCGCGCCTTCGACTCGCACTACTCGGCGCCCCGCGCCTACGCCGAGTGGGGGCAGGTGATCGACGCCGCCGCCGGGGAGGTCGCACGCCCGTGAGCCTCGCGCTCGCCTGCCTCGTCGCCGCCCTGGTGAGCGGGGCGATGATCGCGGGGCTGCGCGGCGCCGCGCAGCGCATCGGCCTCGTCGATCTCCCGGGCGGGCGCAAGACGCACGTCGGCCAGGTCCCCCTGGTCGGAGGCCTCGCGATGTTCTGCGGCTTCGCCCTCGGCGCGCTGCTCCTCGACGTGCCCCTCGCGGCCTATCGCGGCTTCTTCGCCGCCTGCGGCGTGCTCACGATCGTCGGCGTCCTCGACGACCTGCACGAGCTCTCGTCGCGCTCGCGCTTCGCGGCGCAGATCCTCGCGGCGCTGTTCATGGTCTGGTGGGGAAGGGTGGTGCTCGCCGATCTCGGCCTGCTCGGGGCGGGGGGCGCGCACTTCGCGCTCGGCGCATGGGCCGTGCCGTTCACCGTCTTCTCCACCGTCGGCGTCATCAACGCCATCAACATGTCCGACGGCCTCGACGGGCTCGCCGGCGGCCTCGCGCTGATAGCGCTCCTCGGGCTCGCGCTCGTCGCTCACCTCGCCGGGCTCGTCGAGCAGCTCTCGATCCTCGCGGTGCTCTCGAGCGTGGTCGTCGCCTTCCTCGCGTTCAACGTGCGCCTTCCCGGCCGCGCGCAGGCGCTCGCCTTCATGGGGGACGCGGGGAGCATGGTGCTCGGATTCGCGATCACCTGGTTCGTGATCTCGCTGTCCCAGGGCGAGGGCCGGGCGATGCCCCCGGTGCTCGCGCTCTGGCTGCTCATGGTCCCGCTCTACGACACCGTCTTCCTGCTCGCGTACCGGACCCTCACCGGGCGCATGCCGACGGCCCCGGACTACCAGCACCTGCACCACGTCCTGCAGATGGCCGGGCTGGGGGTCAATGCCACCCTCGCCAGCATCTGCGCGCTGGCGGTGCTCGGCGCCGGGATCGGCATTGCGGGCTGGCGGCTCGGCTGGCCCGAGGCGACCCAGTTCCAGGCGTTCCTCGCAGGCTTCGCGCTCTACGGGCTGCTCATGGGCGTGACGCTGCGCAGCCGGCGGCTGCTCGGCATTCGCCTCGACCGTCGACTGCCCCCGGCGGAGCGGCGCGCCGGCGAGGGGCGCCGGGCGGCGGACCGGCGCGCGGGCGGGGAACGTCGCGAGGACACCGAGCGCCGCACCGGGCGCCGGCGGACGGACTGAACGGCGACGGGGCGAGCCGGGTCCGGCTCGCTCGGGCTCAGATCTCGCTCGCGCGTACCAGCCGCGGGCCAGCGCCGTCCCAGGCGAGCACGCTGTCCTGCTCGTACCAGTCGCCGAGGACGATGCGCGTTGCCGCCTCGCCCTGCACGTCGAAACGGTGCGTCCCGGGCCGGTGGGTGTGACCGTGGACCATGTGGCGCACGCCGTGCTCGCGCAGCGCCGCGACGACCGCCTCATCGGTGACGTCCATGATGTCCTCGGGCTTGAGGCGCGTGATCGCCCGGGAGCGGTGCCAGAGCATGATCGCCTTCTCCGTGCGCGCCGGGAGCGGCATGGCTAGGAACTGACCCTGCACGTTCGGGTCCCGGGCGACCTTGCGGTAGGCCTGGTAGTCCGTGTCCCGGGTGCACAGGATGTCGCCGTGCAGGACGAGCACCCCGGACCCGTGGACCTCGACCACGGTCGGGACTTCCGGCAGCACCCGGCAGCCCGTGCGCTCGGCGAGTCCCTGGCCCATGAGAAAGTCGTGGTTTCCGGGCACGATGTCGACCGGCACCCCGCGCGCCGCGAGGGCGGCGAGGCCCGCCTCGACGTCCGGGTGCGGGGGGCGCACGTCGTCGTCGCCGAGCCACATGTCGAACAGATCGCCGAGGATGTAGAGCCGCTCCGCGGCGGCCGCCGGGCCGTCGAGGAAGGCGAGGAAGGCGTCGACCATCTCCGGGCGGTCGGCACTCAGGTGCACGTCGGAGACGAACAGGACGCTCATGGCCTCGTGCGTCCGCCAGGCGCGTGCGGCGCGCCGTGGCCGCCGCGCGGCGACCTCACTCCTCGGAGACCTCGGCGCGCTCGATGACGACGTCCTCGACCGGCACGTCGCCGTGGCCGCCCCTGCTCCCCGTCCGCACCGACTCGATGCGGCTGACGACGTCCATGCCGTCGACGACCCGGGCGAACACGCAGTAGCCCCAGCCGTCGGCGGTCTCGGAGCGATGGTCGAGGAAATCGTTGTCCTTCACGTTGATGAAGAACTGCGCGCTCGCCGAGTGCGGGTCGGGCCGGCGCGCCATCGCGACGGTGCCGGTCGCGTTGTGCAGCCCGTTGTTGGCCTCGTTGCGGATGGTGCTGCGGGAGGTGGGCTTCTCCGACATGCCCGGAGCGAAGCCGCCGCCCTGGATCATGAAGCCCTCGATGACCCGGTGGAACAGCGTCCCGTCGTAGTGCCCCTCGCGCACGTAGGCAACGAAGTTCTCCACGGTGCCCGGCGCCTTCTCCGCGTCGAGCTCGAGGACGATCTCGCCTTCCGTGGTGGTGAGCGTGACCTTCATGTCTGTCTCCTGAAGTCCCGGCGCGGTGCCCGCGCGCTGCAGGCGACCCGCGGGGGTGCTGATTGACTCGGGGTGCTAGTTGATCTCGACGATCTGCGCGCTCTCGATCACGACCGGCGTCACGGGCACGTCCGAGTACCGGCCGCGCCGTCCCGTGGGCACCGCGCGGATGGCGTCCACGACCTCCATCCCGGCAACCACGCGGCCGAACACCGCGTAGCCCCAGCCGCGCGGCGTCGGCGCGGTGTGGTCGAGATTGGGATTGTCGACGACGTTGATGAAGAACTGCGCGGTCGCCGAGTCCGGATCGCTGGTGCGGGCCATGGCGATGGTGCCGCGCGCGTTGCCGAGACCGTTCTGCGCCTCGTTCGGGATCGACGGGCGCGTGGCCTTGCGGTTGAACTCGCCGTCGAAGCCGCCGCCCTGGATCATGAAGTTCGAGATCACCCGGTGGAACAGCGTGCCGTTGTAGAAACCGTCCCGGGCGTAGGCGAGGAAGTTCTCGGTCGACTTCGGCGCCTTCTCCGCGTCGAGCTCGACGACGATCTCGCCCATGGAGGTCACGAGCCGGACCCGCGGGCCTTCGGCGGCCGCGGTGCCGGCGAGGGTGAGGGCGATGAGAACGGCGGTGAGCTTCGCAAATCTGGCCATTGGCGGCGGTGTCCCGGGTTGGCGAAGGCGCGCAATCATACGGGCTCGCGCCCGTCCGGTCAGCCTGCGCGCCGCCGGGCCGCGTCGTTGACCTGGAGTGGGGCGGAGCCTATCATTCCCTGCTTGCTTGCCTCGGGGCAGTGCGCGAGCCCGCGGCTGCGCGAGGCCGCACCGTCGGGGCATGGCGCAGTCTGGTAGCGCACCTGCTTTGGGAGCAGGGGGTCGGGGGTTCGAATCCCTCTGCCCCGACCAGTCGAGCCAGGCCTGCGTGACTCGCAGGCGGGGCCCGAGGCGCCCGTAGCTCAGCGGATAGAGCAGCGGCCTTCTAAGCCGCTGGTCGCAGGTTCGAGTCCTGCCGGGCGCGCCAACCGCCCGGCTTCGAGCCGCTGCGGCACGTAGTGCAGAGTTTCAACGGTGAGCGTAGCTCAGTTGGTAGAGCCCCGGATTGTGGTTCCGGTGGTCGTGGGTTCGAGCCCCATCGCTCACCCCATCAAGACACCGTGTGTTGCCGAGAGGCCCGAGGGGTTGGACG
>CAJIAT010000030.1_pt1 | contig 12128 bp, 11 predicted proteins | sample 9199161 | NCBI WGS metagenome assembly CAJIAT01 (sample SAMEA7708281, study PRJEB35096) | sediment metagenome | biome: marine neritic benthic zone biome [ENVO:01000025]; feature: sediment [ENVO:00002007]; material: shallow marine sediment [ENVO:03000034] sea grass bed [ENVO_01000059] ... | reverse complement strand
CGGCGTGGTGCTCGTCGACGGCAGCGCCCTCGCCCCCGAGGCCGCGCGCGCCGGCCCCCTGCCAGCGGTCGACTTCGCCGCCGTGCGCGACGGGCTCTTCGACGCGATGTTCCTCGAGGGCACCGATCCGACGGTGAAGCGCGCCATCGTCGAGCGCGCCGCCGCCGTGCCCGTGGCCGTCGGCCAGTCCTTCCACGACGCGATGGTCGACTACGACGCGACGCGCATGCGCGCGGCGCTCGCCGAGCTCGAGGTACCCGTCGCGGTCGTGCAGAGCACCTACATGAACCCCGAGCGCCGCCGCGTCCCGGTCGAGCCCGGGATGCGCGTGCCCTGGCTCGAGCTCGTCGAGGAGGTCGTGGGAGAGGGGCGCATCCAGCTCGTGCCAGGAGTCGGGCACTTCACCATGATCGAGGCGCCGGAGGCGGTGAACGAGGCCATCGCCTCGGTCGCCGCGCGAGCGACCGCCAGCGCCTGAGCGATCGACTCTGGGATCCGGCCTAGCCCGGATATTGCACCAGGCCGGCAGCGAGCCCGGTGCATGAGCTTCGCCGGCGACGCCCCTGCCGGCGCCGGTGCCACCCGGACCGTCCGACGAGGCGGGCGAGCCACGGTGCGCCGTCCGCGCCGAGGTCGAAGGCGTCGCACTCGATGCGGCCGAAGGCGTCGGCGTCGGCGGCCGTGGCCTCGCGAACGTCGAGGTCGGTGTGCGCTGCGGGCGGCGCCTCGCGGCCCCGGCGGAACTTTACCCAGGCGCGGGCGGGCTCGAGCCCGCGGGTCTCGAGCCACGCGCCGAGGGCGTCGGGCTGGGCCTCGGGGTGCACGTGCACGAAGTAGCGGCCGACGCCGGCCTCGGCGTAGAGCGCGACGAGCGCATCGACCGTCGCCTCGAGCTCCGCGTTCCCGGAGCCGAGGCCGATCGCGCGGTTGGCGACGATGGCCGAGTCGGGCAGGGCGCCGGCGACGGAGGCGAAGGCGGTCCCCACGCTCCGGCTGCGAACCCCCAGAGCGGTCTCGAGCTCCGGGCCCGCGGCGTCGTTCAGGTCCTCGAGCGCCGCGCGCTCGACGGCTTCGATCTCGTCGACGTGCGTCCCGGTCATTGCTGCTCCTCGGACTCGCGCAGGTTGCGCAGCGTGCGCCCGTAGGCGCTCGGCTGCGGGAAGATCCGCGGGCAGTCGCCCGCCTCGAGCATTGAATGCGTCACCGCGGTCACGGCGAGGTCAGGACATGGTTCCACGCAGGATCTGCAGCGTGTCGTCGAGGGTGCCCAGATCGTGCCGCAGCCGCGAGCGGGCGCGCTTGTCGAGGCTCTTCAGGACCACGCGGGCGGAGGGCCTCACCCCCGTCTCGAGGTCGACGAGCTGCTGGCGCAGGATGAAGGTCATCAGCCGGCCGTGCAGTGCTATCAGCGTATGCGCGTCCCCCGGCGCGAGCCGCCCTGCCTCCTGCGCCGCGCGCAGGCGCTCGGGGGTCGCCAGCGCGCTCGAGCCGACGCGCAGCGCGAGGGCGCGGGCGAGGCTGACCAGCGGGAGGAGGCCGCCGAGCTTGAGATCCACCCGGCCCTCGTCGTCGGTGCGCACGCGGCGGAACAGCCCCAGGGGGGGCGCCTTCGATGCAACCGAGTCCGCGAGCAGGCCCAGGAAGCGCGGCGCGCCCGAGGCCGTGCGCACCGCCGAGCGGTGCAGCTCCCGCGCGAGCGCGCCGTCACCGCGCACCGAGGTGAGGTCGAAGAAGATGTCCACGCTCAGCAGGTCCTCCGGCCGCGCGTGTCCGAGCCAGCCCTCGATGCGCGCACGCCACGCCTCCACCGTGCCGCGCCAGGGCGCGTTCGACGCCATCACCCCGCCCTTGCAGCGGGGGATCCCGGCCTCGTCGAGGATGTCGGCGACGTGCGCGCCGAAGGCGGCGAACCACGGGTCGTCGGCGTCGCTGCCGTCGTGGATCAGCGCGTTGTCCTGGTCGGCGCTGAGCAGGCTCTCGGAGCGGCCGCCGGAGCCGAGCACGAGGAGCGACCAGGAGGCGGGGGCCGGGCCGAGCCCTTCGCTGCGCACGCGCTCGAGAGCGAGATCGGCGGCGCGGCCGGTCATCGCGCGGATCTCGTTGGAGATGACGCGCGCCGCCTCGACGCCGCCCAGGCCCTCGGCCACGAGCCCCGCGGCCACCTCCGGGACCCGGGCGTGGGCGGCCGCGAGCTCGCCGACGTCGTCCGCGTCGGCGAGCTCGTCGCCGAGGACCACGGCCGCGCGGGCGCGGTGCCCGAGCAGGTCGCGCTGAGAGAGCATGCCCACGGCGCGCCCGTCCTGGTCGACCACGCACAGGTGCCGGATCCGCATCCGGTCCATGCGCCCGAGGGCCCGGTAGAGCAGCTCGTCCGAGTGCATCGACGCGACCGGCACGCTCATCACGGCCCTGACCTCGGTCCGGTCCGGGTCCGCGGCCGTGTCGGCGGTCGCGCGAAGCAGGTCGCGCTCGGTCAGGATCCCGTCCGGCGGCGCGTCCGGCACGCCCACCAGCAGCGCGCCGATGCGGCGCTCGACCATCGTGCGCGCTGCCTCGCGCAGGGTGGTGCTCGCGGCGATCGTCACCGGGAGCGCGCTCATCACCTCGGAGATCGGGCGCGAGAAGACGTAGCTGTCGACCCGCGGCGCCGGCGCCCGCGCCGGGGCTCCGGGCGCAGCGCCGGGCACCGCGTTCCAGCCGGCCTCGGCCTGGCGCAGCACCAGATCCGAGCGCTGCGCGGCGAGGGCCTGCGCCTCGCCGAGGGTGCGCACGTCCGTCTCGATGAGCCGGCGCACCACCGCGGCGTACACGGTTGCCGTCGCCCGGGCGTCGCCGAGCGCCGTGTGACGCCCCTCGACCTTGACCCCCACCGCGTGGGCGAGCGCGTCGAGGCCGAGGTCCGGCAGGCTCGGCTCGAGCGCGCCGACGAGCAGGTGCACGTCGAGCGCTGGCGGCTCATGCCACTCGACGCCAAGGCGTGCCGCCTCGTGGCGCAGGACGGCGAGATCGAAGGCGACGTTGTGACCGACGACGGCGTGACCGGCGAGGCGCTCGCGCAGGATCGCCAGCGCCGCGGAGGCGTCCGGCGCGTCGCGCACGTCGACCTCGCTGATGCCGTGGATCGCGGTCGAGTCGGCGGGGATCGCGACGCCGGGGTCGACGAGCATGTCGATGGCTGGCACATCGAGCACCTTTGCGCCGCGCATGGCGACCGCGCCGATCTGCAGCACCCGGTCGCGCGTGACGTCCAGACCGGTCGTCTCGAGATCGAGGACCAGGGCGGGCAGGCCGGCGAGGGGCGTGTGGCTGGGCGGTCGATGGGTCTCGGACATCGTCCTCGTCACACGAGATCTCGGCGCTCGTCTTCGCGACGGTCAGCCCGGGCGTGCGTGGGCGCGGACCCGGGGGGATGCGCGCGTGCGTCAGTTGAGCAGCAGTCCCACGAGGTGCGCAACTCCGCGCCCGATCTCGCTCTCGAGAGGGAACGACAGCATGCCCATCACCGAGTACCCGAGCAGCCAGGGCATCAGGTAGAAGCGGATCATGTAGAAGAACCAGGCCACGAACAGTGGGATGAGCGGCTGGATGAGAAAGGCGGGGGTGACCGGCCGGAACAGCCTGAGCAGCGGATTGGTCGAGCGCACGAAGAAGCGCATGAAGAAGAAGCTGGAGTCCTCGGGCAGGAACAGTCCCATGGCGAAGCGTCCGATGAGCGTCCACATGATCGCGCCGAGGACGTAGTCGAGGACGATCACCCAGATGGGGAAGGCTCCGATCATCGGTGGCCTGGCCTGCAAGCGTCGGAATGCGGGGGCTGGAGCGCGGGTATCGGAGTGGGAACGGTTAGAAAGAAACGGCCGGGGCGCGCCGTGCGCGCCCCGGCCGTCGAGGTCGAAGCCCCGATCAGTGCGTCGTGCCGAGGATCGTCTCGCCCTTCGGGATCCGGATCTCGTCGACCATGCGCTGGGTCTCCTCGTCCGGCTCCTCCGTCATCAGGCTGACGACGACCATGAGGATCAGGCTCACCGGCATGCCGATGATTCCGAACCTCAGGTGATCGATGCCGAGCCACGGGTCCATCCCCAGGAACGCCGGCGCGACCATGTACAGGTAGACCGACCCTGCGGCGAAGCCGCCCACCATGCCGGCAATGGCGCCAGCGCGGTTGGCCCGCTTCCACCAGACGCCGAGCACCAGCGGGAAGAACAGCCCGGAGCAGGCGAAGTCGAAAGCCCAGGCCACCGCTCCAAGGATGCTGGTGAGCTTCAAGCTCGCCACGAATGCACCGGCCGCGCCGATGACGATCAGCAGGACTCGGGCCACGATCAACCGCTTCGCCGTCTCCGCCTTCGGGTCGATGATCTTGTAGTACAGGTCATGCGACAGGGCGTTGGCGATCGCGAGCAGCAGGCCGTCGGCCGTCGACATCGCGGCGGCCATGCCGCCGGCCGCGACGAGACCCGAGATGACGTAGGGCAGACCTGCGATCTCCGGAGTCGCCAGCACGACGATGTCGCCGCGCATGAAGAACTCGTTGATCTGCAGCATGCCGTCGCCGTTGCTGTCGATGATCTTCAGGAACCCGACGTTCTGCCACTTCTGGATCCACTCGAGCTGGCTCACGTCGGCGATGGCCTTGCCGATGATGCCGGTCGCGAGGTCCGGGTCGAGGACCTGCAGCTTGGTGAAGGTCGCCAGCGCCGGAGCGGTGAAGTAGAGCAGGAAGATGAAGAACAGCGACCACGCCACCGACTGGCGCGCGGCCTTCACCGACGGGGTGGTGAAGTAGCGCATCAGAATGTGCGGCAGCGATGCCGTGCCTGCCATCATGCACAGAGCGAGCGTCGCGAACTTCCAGCTCGCCATCGCCGACTCGCCGGCTGCGGCGAAGGGCACCGTGAGCGCGCGCAGGCCGGCCACCGACTCGGTAGGCATCAGCGTACCCACCTGGTGGAGCTGCTCGAGCTCGCCGATGCGCGCGACGGCATCACCGTAGACGAACTGCGGGATCAGGCCGAAACCCTGCTTGTTCGACATCCAGAACACCGGCACCAGGTAGGCGATGATCAGCACGATGTACTGCGCCACCTGCGTCCAGGTCACCGCCCGCATGCCTCCGAGCATCGAGCAGAGCAGGATGCCGAGCAGGCCGAACCACACGCCCACCTCGAACGGGATCTGCAGCGCACGCGAGGCGATGGTGCCCGTCGCGTTGATCTGCGCCGTCACGTAGGTGAAGGATGCGACGACCAGGACCACGACGCCGAGGAAGCGGGCTAGGTTGCCGCCGTAGCGCGTGCCGATGAAGTCCGGGACGGTGTAGCAGCCGAACTTGCGCAGGTACGGCGCCATCAGCGATGCGACCAGCACGTAGCCGCCGGTCCAGCCGACGACGAAGGCGAGGTAGCCGTGACCGCCGAAGTAGATGCCGCCTGCCATCGCGACGAAGGATGCGCCCGACATCCAGTCCGCGGCCGTCGCCATGCCGTTGAACACCGCGGGGACCTGTCGGCCCGCGACGTAGTAGGCGTCGACCTGCATCGTGCGCGACAGCCAGCCGATGCCGGCGTAGATAGCGATGGTGAACAGGACGAACAGGATGCCGATCGTGTCGGCGCCGACGCCCATCTGCTCGAGGATCGCCATGAGCAGGATGAAGACGAGAAAACCGCCCGTGTACATGCCGTAGATCTTGGGCAGGTTCTCGATGAACGTTCCCTTGGTTGAAGCCATGATTCGCCGCCCCCTACTGGTCTTCGGCCACGCCGCAGTCGCGGTCGATCTTGTCCTGGGTCCAGTTGGACCAGAAGATCAGGACCACGAACACGAACAGCGACCCCTGCGCGGCCATGTAGAAGCCGAGCGGGAATCCAAAGATCGTGATCGCGTTGAGCGCGTTGGCGAACCAGTGAACCAGGAACGCAAAGATGAACCAGATGGTCAACGTGATGATCATCAACCGTTTGGTTCGGTGCCAGTGCACTTCTCTGTCGTCTGCCATCAATTACCCTCCACCTGTCGCTTCGGTAGGCTGTGGGCCTAGCGATTCACCCCGGCTCTCGACCCAGACGACTCCTGAGCGCCGTGCACCGCAGCCCCGTCCGCCACGGCCCGGTCCGGTCTCACGCGGTCGCCGCCTGGGCGACAACCTCGTGCTCGACTCACGGCTTCGAGCACGTCCCGGCGCCCTGTCGCGGGCGCTCTTCTCGGGCGGGCATCTCCATGCCCTCGGGTATCGCGATCCTCGTGAGAAAAAATCCCGGCCTGGCCAGGAGCGGAAGCCTAGTTTATGCCGTTAACATCCCGGAAATCGACGCCGATGGCTCCGGTGCTGGAACGATGACGAAGAACCGCGTTCCGATACGCTCGCGCTGGGCCGCGTTCGCCGAGTATCTCGGCTTCGGTGGACGCGGTCGTGCGCGCCCCGTGGACAGCCCCGATGCGCTCATCGAGTTCGTGCGCACGCGCGCGAGCCACGTGGCGCAGACGTCCCTCTACGGCTACCTCAAGGCTCGCGCCGGGACCCGCTATCCGGAGCTGTTCGAGCACGAGGAATTCATCGAGTCGATCAACATCGCCAAGTGGCAGGTCTGGCTCGCCTGCGGGTCGGACCTGTCGGTCTACGCGGGGGGCCTGCTCGCGGCCCGGGCGCCGGCGGGCGCGGATCGGGTGCCGGCGCTGATGGAGGAGCTGGTCGAGGCCCTCCTCGCCGAGACCGGGACCCCCGACGACGCGGGCGAGGCCTACGCGGCCGATGCCGATGCCTGGCGCGCCCGGGTGCGCGCCTGCCGCTGGTCGCAGATCACCGACGACGAGGGTCCCTTCACCGAGAGCCCGAAGGCGCTCGCGCACTGGGCGCCGGTGGCCGACGTGCTCAAGCGCCACGACGTCGAGATCGTGGAGAACTCCGTCATCTTCCGCTGGATCGAGGTGCGCCGCGCGCTGCGCGCCGTGATCGACGCCGACGCCGTGCTGGCGGACCGGCCCGACCCGATCGCCGTCGCGGAACCATCCCGCGACGACCGGTGACTCCCGGCCGGCGCCGCTCGTCGCTGCACGGCTCGGGTATCCTACGCGCCGCCCACAGCGTGCCGCCGGTGCCCGTGCCCGTGCCGAACCAACCCCTCAGCCGGCGCCGAGTGCGCCATCGTCGCCGCGCCGCGCCCGGCGCGCGCTCGCGTTGAGCGCTCGCCCGATGCCGGCCTGGCGCGCGCGGGTGCTGGCGCTGGTCGAGTCGCCGCGCTTCCAGCGCGCGATCATGGTCCTGATCCTCGTTAACGCGGTGATCCTGGGTCTCGAGACGTCGCCGCGGGCCATGGCGAGCGCCGGCACCATCCTCGTCGCGCTCGACACGGGCATCCTCGCGATATTCGTGGTCGAGCTATCGCTGCGGATCCTCGCCCACCGGCTCGCCTTCTTCCGCGACCCCTGGAGCCTGTTCGACCTCGCCGTCGTGGTCATCGCCCTCGCGCCGGCGACCGAGACCTTCTCGGTGCTGCGCGCCCTGCGCGTGCTGCGCGTGCTGCGGGTGATCTCGGCGGTGCCGAGCATGCGCGGGGTGGTCCGCGGGCTGCTCTCGGCGCTCCCGGGCCTCGGCGCGGTGGTCTCGCTCCTCGCGCTGATCTTCTACGTCGCCGCGGTGGTCGCGACGAAGCTCTTCGGGGGCGCCTTCCCCGAGTGGTTCGGCACCCTGGGGGCCAGCCTGTACTCGCTGTTCCAGATCATGACGCTGGAGAGCTGGTCCATGGGGATCGTGCGTCCGGTGATGGAGGTCTTCCCCCTGGCCTGGGCCTTCTTCGTGCCCTTCATCCTGATCGCCACCTTCACCATGCTGAACCTGTTCATCGGCGTCGTCGTGAACGCCATGCAGGCGCGCTGGCACGAGGAGCAGGGCCGCGCGGAGGAGGAGCACGCGGCGCAGGCGCACCGCGAGCGCGAGCAGATGCTCGAGGAGGTGCGGGCACTGCGGATCGAGGTCCGGGCCCTGCGCGAGAAGCTCGGCAGCCGCTAAGGGGACCTCCGGGCCCCCCGGGGTGTAAGCGAGCGCTTACTCTCAGTTCAGGCCATTCGATACGGCTCAGGTCGCGTGGCGCACGGGGACTGGCGATTGGCGAGCGAGGCCCTTTGGCCGCCCCCGCTCCTACCGTATCGTCGCCCCTCGTTGCGTTCGATGCGAGAGGGTCCATGGAGACGGAGCGGCCGCGCTTCACGACCATCGGCGAGGCGACCACCCACGCCCGGCACGTGGTGGCGACGACGGGACAGGTCGCGTGGCTGGTACGCCTCGGGCCCGGCTGGGGCGTGATGACGCGGCCCGACGCGAGGCTGTGGGAGCCCGCCGCGCGGGGCGGTCGCGGTCGCGGCATCCGCCGGGCTCGCGTCGGTCACCGGACGCGCCGCGCAGACGACGCGTAAACCCGGCCCCGGACCGGACTACACTGCCACCGGGCCGGCGCGCTCGGATCCGAGCCATCCGCCGCGCGAGGCGCGCGCAACCCTCGCGCCGGTCCGCGACGATGGATCGTACGGAAAGGCTCTATCGCATCGAGCAGCTCCTGCGGGCCCGCCGGGCGGTGCCGATGCAGCGCCTCCTCGACGAGCTCGGGGTCTCCCGCGCGACCGTCAAGCGCGACCTCGAGTACATGCGCGAGCGCCTGCGCACGCCGGTCGTCTGGGACCGGTCGCTCGGCGGCTACGTCCTCGGCCACGGCCGTCCCGAGGCGCGCCAGTACGAGCTGCCTGGGCTGTGGTTCAACGCCTCCGAGATCCACGCGCTGCTGACGATGCGCCAGCTCCTCGAGAACCTCCAGCCGGGGCTGCTGGGGCCCCACGTGGAGGCATTGCTCGCGCGGATCCGGGGGCTCCTCCAGGAGGGCGGCCACGAGATCGAGGAGGTCGATCGGCGGATCCGGGTGCTGCACGCGGCGGCACGCTCCGTGCCCATCCCGGTCTTCGAGATCGCCAGCAGCGCCCTGCTCGCGCGCAGGCGCCTCGAGCTCACTCACTGGAGCCGGGCGCGGGACGTGCTCACGACCCGGGAGATCTCCCCCCAGCGCCTCGTCTGCTACCGCGACAACTGGTACCTCGACGCCTGGTGTCACCTGCGGGGGGATCTGCGCTCGTTCTCGCTCGACGCGGTCCGGCGCGTCTCCACCCTCGACCGGCGCGCGAAGAACGTCGCCGAGCGCACCCTCGACGCGCGCCTCGGGTCGGGCTACGGCATCTTCGCGGGCCGCGCCACCCGCCGGGCGCGGCTGCGCTTCACCCCCGAGCGCGCCCGCTGGGTGGCCGACGAGACCTGGCACCCGCGCCAGCGCGGTGAGCTCGACGCGGCCGGGCGCTACGTGCTCGAGATCCCCTACGCGGACGACCGGGAGCTCGTGATGGACGTGCTGCGCTACGGCGCCGACGTCGAGGTGCTCTCGCCGCCGGAGCTGCGCGAGAAGGTGCGGGCGTCGCATGCGGCGGCGGCACGCGCTCATCGCGGAGGAGGCTAGCCCGGATATTGCATCAGGCTCGGTGCCGGCCTGGTGCGGTATTCGGGCTAGCGCGCGGCGCCGTGGTAGCCGAGCACCGTGAGGTCGTCGGGCTTGCTCGGTGCGCCGGGCTCGGGCTCGGTCATGCGCGCGAGGCACGCCTCGCCGAGGTCGCGCACCGCGTCACCGACCGGCCCGACCCGCAGCCGCGCGACGATCTCCGACGTGTACATGTTGTCGAACAGACCGTCGCTCGCGATCAGGATCCGGTCGCGCGCTCTGAGCGCGATCGGCGCGCTCGCCTCGATGTGCATCTGCGGATCGCCGACCACGTTGGAGACGAAGTGCCTCGCGTCGTGCGCCATCGCCGCGCGCTCGTCGATGAGGCCGGCGCCGAGCGCGTAGCCGACCGGTGAGTGCGGGACGGTCTGCAGCCGTACGCGGCCGCGGCCGCCGACGATGAGCACGCCGACGTCGCCGACGTGGTAGGCGCGCGCCACGCCCGCGCTGATCGCGACCACCGCGAGCGTCGTGGCGGCCTCCGGGTCGCGGGCGATCACCTCCCGGTTGGCTGCGGCCAGGGCCTCGAGGACGAGGGCCCCCGGGTCCACGAGGTCCGAGGACTCCGGGTCGGCGGCCTCGGGCGAGCCGAAGCCCGCGGCGCGCAGGCGATCGCAGAGCGTACGCACGGCCGTGTGCGCGGCCTCCGCCCCGTTCGGCCTGCCCCCGAGGCCGTCCGCGACGATCAGCGCCGTGGCCTCGCCGTGCACGAGCACCGCGGCGGCGTCCTCGTTCGTCGCATCCTTCGCCGGCGAACGCCGGGAGAGGATGCAGGCGCTGCCGCCGCCGTCGAGGGGGAGATCCTCGAGCGTCGCCTCGCAGCCCGCGTACAGGTGCGTGGAAAGGGGCGTGGGGGGTCGCGCGCCGCGCCTCGGGGCCCGGGCCATCAGCGACAAGCCGGTGCGTGAGCAGCGATCCCGTTTCCTCCCGGCGCCGGCGCCGGCGCGGTGGTCGCACGCCAGGGCACGGGCCGGAGCCCGCCGAGCGCTTGTCGCGTCACACCGTGGCTAACCGGACCCTGGACGCGAGGCTTCCCGGAACCGATTCTAGTGCGGTGGCGAGAATCTTGCGTTTCCCGGGAAGTCATTTATTTCCTCTCACGCTTCGAGCGGCAGGCCGCGCCGAGGAGAGATGGCCCGCTTCGACGGGGCCGCGGGGCGAAGCGCCGCTCGCGCCCGAGCCGGCAGGCGCCGTGCGCCGGAGGCCGAGAGGCGGCAGGAGGGGCCCATGACCGTCATCGACAGGCGCTCGCGAGCGGTAGAACCTCGCGCGCAGGGGCGCGCCCGGGCATGAGCGCTCCCGACCCGCGCGTGGTCGAGGCCTTCGACCTGCGTGCGCTGCCGTGCGGCTTCTACGCGGACCCCTACCCGACCTACCGCGCTCTGCGTGAGCTCGCCCCTGTCCACCGCTGTCCGGACGGAAGCTGGTTCCTCACCCGCTACGCCGACTGCCTGTCGGTCTATCGCGACCACGCGCGCCTCAGCTCGGACAAGCGCGCGGAGTTCGGGCCGAAGTTCGGCTCCGGACCGCTGTTCGAGCACCACACCACCAGCATGGTGTTCCGCGACCCGCCGGACCACACGCGGCTGCGGCGGCTGGTGCAGCCCTTCTTCACCGCGCGGGCGCTGGAGGCGGTGCGTCCCCGCGTCGAGGCGCTCGTCGAGGAGATGCTCGAGCGCCTCGAGGCCGCCGGCGAGGCGGATCTGGTCGCCGATTTCGCCTTCGCGCTCCCGGCCGAGGTGGTCTGCGATCTGCTCGGCGTGCCGCGCGGGGACCGGGGCCAGCTCCGCGCCTGGGCCAAGGTGATCCTCGGCGCCCTGGAGCCCGTCACCCCCGCGCCGGTCGTGCGTGCCGGTGACGCGGCGGTGGCCGAGTTCTGCGACTACCTGCGCGAGCTCGTCGCGGGCAAGCGCCGACACGGCGCCGTCGACGACGCCGACGTCCTCGGTCGGCTCGTGAACGCGCTCGACGACGAGGGCCTGAGCGAGGACGAGCTGCTGCAGAACTGCATCTTCATGCTCAACGCCGGGCACGAGACGACCACGAACCTCATTGCCAACGGCGTCAACGCGCTGCTCGACGCACCGGACCAGCTCGCCCGGGTGCGCGAGGAGCCCGAGGTGCGCGCGAGCGCCGTGGACGAGCTGCTGCGCTTCGAGAGCTCCAACCAGCTCGGCAATCGTCGCGTCGTCGCGCCGGTGCGGATCGGCGGCGTGGATCTCGAGCCGGGGGATCTGGTCACGCTCGGCATCGGTGCGGCGAACCGCGATCCGGAGCAGTTTCCCGACCCGGACCGCCTCGACGTCGCGCGCCAGCCGAACCGACACCTCGCCTTCGCGGCCGGCATCCACACCTGCGCCGGCGCGAACCTCGGACGCATGGAGGCGTCGATCGCCATCGGCCGGCTGCTCGAGCGCTTCCCGACCCTGCATCGCACCGGGCCCGTGGAGCGCGATCACCGGGCTCGCTTTCGTGTCGTGCGCCGGATGCCGATCGCGGTGTAGGCGCCTGTGCCGCAGCGCCCGACGCCAGCACGGGCCCCGGCTCGCCACCCGCTGCGTCAGAGCCCGACCGCGCTCGGAACCTCGCCGG
>CAJIAT010000159.1_pt1 | contig 12138 bp, 10 predicted proteins | sample 9199161 | NCBI WGS metagenome assembly CAJIAT01 (sample SAMEA7708281, study PRJEB35096) | sediment metagenome | biome: marine neritic benthic zone biome [ENVO:01000025]; feature: sediment [ENVO:00002007]; material: shallow marine sediment [ENVO:03000034] sea grass bed [ENVO_01000059] ... | reverse complement strand
CCCGCCCCCGACGAGCGCCGACAGCGCAGCCTCCGTGCCTCGCCACCACAGCACTGCCGCGGCGAGACACAGGGTGACGACGGTCTGGGCGCCGACGATCCGGAACGCGGCCTGTCGGTGATCCGGGACGGGGCCGGGCCCCTCCGGACCGCTGGCGCTCGTGCGGTGCACGATGCCTCCCACAGGACCGAAGCTCAAACCTCGCGGATTGTATTGGCCTTCATTGTGCAGTGCAACCGAGCTTCCGAGGCTGCGTGGATGCCGCCACGGCGAGTCCCGGAGACGCCGACCGTCGGCCCCGCCGGCGCCGCGCGATCTGGGCCAGCCCGGACGTTTCACCGATCCGCGCGATGAGCGCACGGGCGACCGGTGAGATATCCGGGCTAGACTCTACTTGCGCGTTCCGCCGTCGCGAGATCCAAAGTGACACACGAGACATCTCCGAGCCGGGAGCCCGCTCCGCTCGCCGCCCTCGCTCCCGGGGCGCTCGCGATGGCGCTGATCGTGACCAGCGCGAACGTGCTGGTGATGTACCCGATCAACGACTGGCTGACCTGGGGCGCCTTCACCTACCCGGTGTCGTTTCTGGTCACGGACCTGTGCAACCGTGCCCTCGGGCCGCGCAGCGCGCGCCGGGTGGTCTACGTCGGCTTCGTCGTCGCGGTGGTGCTCTCGATCTGGCTCGCCACGCCACGCATCGCCCTGGCCTCGGGGACGGCCTTCCTCGCCGCGCAGGTTCTGGACGTGCAGATCTTCGACCGTCTGCGCGCGTCGGCTCGCTGGTGGACGCCACCGCTGGTCTCGTCGAGCATCGCCTCGGCGCTCGACACGGTCCTGTTCTTCACGATTGCGTTCGCGGGCACGGGCCTGCCCTGGGTGACGCTGGCCCTCGGCGACTACCTGGTCAAGCTCGCGCTCGCGCTGGTCATGCTGGTGCCCTTCGGGATCGCGATCAGGACCCGGCTGGTGGCGACGAGCTGAGCCCGCGCGCCCAGCCGGTGGGGCGGCGCTCGCCTCAGCGCCTGTGCCCGAGGCGCTCGAGGATGCCCTCGAGCTGCTCGAGCGAGTCGTAGCTGATCGACACCGTCCCCTTGCCCTTGCGCCGCTGCCTGATGGCCACGGGCGCGCCGATCAGCTCCGAGACCGAGTCCTCGAGGCGACGCACGTCGGGGTCGACGCGCCGGGGAGGCTTCCTCGCGGTAGTGCCGTCGCTCGCGAGCCGGCGCACGAGGGCCTCGGTCTCGCGCACCGAGAGCCCCTGGCGCGCGACCCGGGCGCCGGCCTCGCGCTGGCGGGGAGCGTCGAGGGCGAGGAGCGCCCGGCCGTGCCCCATCTCGAGCTGGCCGGTCTCGAGCAGCTCGCGCACCTCCGGCTCGAGGTCGAGCAGCCGGATGAGGTTGGAGACGGCGACCCGGGATCGACCCACCGCCTCGGCCGCTTCCTGGTGGGTCAGGGAGAACTCGTCGACTAGGCGCCTGAGCGCGGCCGCTTCCTCGATGGGGTTGAGGTCCTCGCGCTGGACGTTCTCGATGAGGGCCATCGCCAGCGCCGCATCGTCCTCGACCTCGCGCACGACGGCGGGGATCTCGGTGAGGCCCGCGAGCTGCGCGGCCCGCCACCTGCGCTCGCCGGCGACGAGCTCGTAGTGCTCCCCGTCGCCGCTCGGTCGCACCACGACCGGCTGGACGATGCCCCGGGCCCGGATCGAGCTCGCGAGCTCCTCCAGGGTGGCCTCGTCGAAGTGGACCCGCGGCTGGAATCGGCCACGGCGCACCAGGTCGATCGGGATGGAGTCACCAGCGCTGCGGGTCGGCGCCGTCGCGGGCGCGGGGTCGTTCGACAGTGCACCGGCGCCGAGCAGCGCGTCGAGGCCGCGCCCTAGACCTTTCTTCTTCGCCATGAGGCGTGCTACTGCGCCGCTTTGAGGTGCGCCCCGTCACGGCGCAGCACCTCGCCCGCCAGGGCCAGGTAGGCGAGCGCGCCGCTCGAGTTCTTGTCGTAGAGCAGCGCCGGCAGCCCGTGGCTCGGCGCCTCGGCGAGACGCACGTTGCGCGGGACGACGGTGCTGTACACCTTGCCGCCGAAGTGCTTCACCAGCTGCTGGGAGACCTGATTGGACAGGTTGTTGCGCGGGTCGAACATCGTGCGCAGCAGACCGTCGACGCGCAGCGCGGGGTTGAGGATCGCACGGATCTTCTCGACGGTGTCGAGCAGCGCGCTGAGCCCCTCGAGCGCGTAGTACTCGCACTGCATCGGGATCATCACCGCATCGGCCGCGACGAGCGCGTTGACCGTGAGCATGCTGAGCGCCGGGGGGCAGTCGACGATGATGTAGTCGAAGCGCCCGCGCACGGGCTCGAGCGCGTGGCGCAGCCGGAGCTCGCGACCGAGCTCGTCCAGAAGCGCGACCTCTGCCCCGGTGAGGTCGGAGTTGCTGGGCAGGAGCGTGTAGCTCGAGTGCTCGACCCACACCCCGGCCTCCTCGACCGTCGTGTCGCCCATGAGCACGTCGTAGGTCGACAGATCGAGCGAGTTCTTGTCGACGCCGCTGCCCATGGTCGCGTTGCCCTGCGGGTCGAGGTCGATCAGCAGGATACGGCGCTTGGCCGCGGCGAGGGACGCGCCGAGGTTGAGGCTGGTGGTCGTCTTGCCGACGCCACCCTTCTGATTCGCGACCGCGATGACCTTCGCCATTGCGCGAAAGAATAGCACGCGCGCCACTTCCCCGGTGGGCCTCCCGGGTGGGCCCTCAGGGGCGCCAGCGCACCAGATGGCGCTCGGCGCCGAGCCCGGGGACCTCGAGGGGGACGACCTCGGCCGCGGCCGCATCGGCCTCGTCGAGCGCAGCCACCTCCGCGGCCGGAGCGCGCCCCTTCATCGCGAGCAGCACGCCGCCGTCGGCGAGCAGGTGGCGCGAGGCGGCGACGAGCTCGGCGAGCGGCGCGAGGGCCCGGCTGACGATGCAGGGGAAGCCCGCCCGGTCCGCGTGCGCCTCGACGCGGGCGGTGACCACGTGGACGTTCGCCAGATCGAGCGCCCCCGCGACGTGCACACAGAACCGCGTGCGCTTCGCGCTCGAGTCGATCAAGACCACCTCGAGCGCCGGGCGGGCGATCGCGAGCACCAGCCCGGGCAACCCGGCCCCGGTGCCTACGTCGAGGAGCCGCGAGCCCTCGAGCCACGGCATCACGGCCAGGCAGTCGAGCAGGTGGCGGGTGACCATCTCGTCGCGGTCGCGCACCGCGGTGAGGTTGTAGGCGCGGTTCCAGCGCTCGAGCAGTTCCAGGTAGTCGAGCATGCGCGCCGCGGCGGCGGGCTCGAGGGCCAGTCCGAGGGCGGCGATCCCGGCGTCGAGTCGCTGCGCCGGCGCCACCGCGCCGGGCGCGCCGGTCATTCAGGCACTCCGCCGCGCGCCCGTCGAGCCAGCGGCGCGTCGCTTCAGGTGCACCAGCAGCAACGAGATGGCGGCCGGCGTCACGCCCGGGATGCGCGAGGCCTGTCCGACCGTCGACGGGCGCGCCTCGGCGAGGCGCTCGCGGACCTCGTTGGACAGGCCCTTCACCTCGTCGTAGTCGAGGTCCTCGTCGATCGCCGCGTCCTGTCGGCGTCGGTTGCGCTCGATCTCCGCACGCTGGCGCTCGACGTAACCGTGGTAGCGGGCCTCGATCTCGAGCTGCGCGGCGACCACCGGATCGTCGGTGCCCCGGCCTACGACAGGGATCGCGGCCAGGCCGGCGTAGCCGACCTCGGGGCGGCGCAGCAGCTCGAGCGCGCTCGCGTCGCGGGCGAGCGGGCCGCCGAAGAGGCGCTCGGCGAGCGCCGGGTCCAGGTCCGCCGGCCGCACGCGGGTCGCCGCGAGGCGGCCGCGCTCGGCCTCGATGGCGTCGCGCTTGTCGCACCAGGCTCGCCAGCGACGCTCATCCACGAGGCCGAGCGCGCGACCGCGCTCGGTGAGTCGCGCGTCCGCATTGTCCTCGCGCAGCAGGAGCCGGTGCTCGGCGCGACTCGTGAACATGCGATACGGCTCGGTGGTGCCCCGGGTCACGAGATCGTCGACCAGCACCCCGAGGTAGGCCTCGTCGCGTCGCGCGACGAAGGGCTCGCTGCCGGCGACCGCCCGCGCCGCGTTGACCCCCGCGAGCAGCCCCTGGGCCGCCGCCTCCTCGTAGCCGGTGGTCCCGTTGATCTGTCCGGCGAGGTATAGACCGGGCATGGCGACCGTCTCGAGCGAGGGCCGGAGGTCCCGCGGGTCGAGGTAGTCGTACTCGATCGCGTAGCCAGGACGGGTGATGTGGGCGCGCTCGAGGCCGGCGATCGAGCGCACGAGCGCGTGCTGCACGTCGAACGGGAGGCTCGTGGAGATCCCGTTCGGATAGACCTCGTGCGTGTCCAGGCCCTCGGGCTCGACGAAGATCTGGTGCGAGGCCCGCTCCGCGAAGCGCACGACCTTGTCCTCGACCGAGGGGCAGTAGCGCGGCCCCACGCCCTCGATGGCGCCGCCGTAGAGCGGCGATCGGTCGAGGGCCGCGCGGATGATCGCGTGGGTGCGCTCGTTGGTGTGGGTGATGTGACACGGCACCTGCGCGGGGTGCTCCGCTGGATCGCCGAGAAAGGAGAACACGGGCGCCGGCTCGTCGCCCGGCTGCACCGCGAGACGCGATCGATCGATCGTGCGTCCGTCGAGCCGCGGCGGCGTGCCCGTCTTCAGCCGCCCGACGCGCAAGCCGCGCTCGCGCAGGCGCCGGGCGAGCGCGTTGGCAGGGGCATCCCCGGCACGCCCGCCCGCATGGGTGGCCTCGCCGACGTGGATTCGACCGCCGAGGAAGGTGCCGACGGTGAGCACCACCGCGCGCGCGCGGACCTCGAGCCCGAGCTCGGTGCGAACGCCCACCGCGCGCGCGCGCTCGACCACGAGATCCCCCACGGACTGCTGGAACAGATCGAGGCCCTGCTGGGCGTCGATGGCCCGGCGCACCGCGCGCCGATACAGGGTGCGGTCGATCTGGGCCCGGGTCGCGCGCACCGCGGGCCCCTTGCGCGCGTTCAGCGTGCGGAACTGGATCCCCGCGCGGTCCGCGGCCGCGGCCATCAGGCCACCGAGCGCGTCGATCTCGCGCACCAGATGCCCCTTGCCGATGCCACCGATCGCCGGGTTGCAGCTCATCTGCCCGAGCGTGTCGATGCTCTGGGTGAGCAGCACGGTCCGCGCGCCGGTGCGGGCGCAGGCGAGGGCGGCCTCGACGCCGGCGTGGCCGCCGCCGACCACGATGACGTCGTAGGACTCGGGGTGACGCATCAGGCGCTCCGGCCGCGCCGTCGGCGCAGGAAATCACGGCGCATCAGTCTACCGGACGCGGCCTGCAGCCACTACCGCGCGGGCGCGATCGCGTCCTATACTCATCTGTTTTACCCGGGGGGTTGCCAGTGGTGACCGAGCGAGATGCCAGGTACGACGTGTCGACCTTCCAGGGGCTCGTCATGGCCCTGTCGGACTACTGGACGGGTCAGGGCTGCGTGCTCCTGCAACCCTACGACATGGAGGTCGGCGCCGGGACCTTCCACCCGGGATCGTTCCTGCGGGCCATCGGTCCCGAGCCGTGGAGCGCGGCGCACGTGCAGCCCTCGCGGCGCCCTACCGACGGGCGCTACGGTGAGAACCCGAACCGTCTCCAGCACTACTACCAGTTCCAGGTCGTCATCAAGCCCTCGCCGTTCGAGATCCAGGAGATGTACCTCGGCTCGCTCGTCGCCCTCGGCGTCGACCCGCTCGAGCACGACATCCGCTTCGTCGAGGACAACTGGGAGAGCCCGACCCTCGGCGCCTGGGGACTCGGCTGGGAGGTCTGGCTGAACGGGATGGAGATCACCCAGTTCACCTACTTCCAGCAGGTCGGCGGCCTCGAGTGCCGGCCGGTCACCGCCGAGATCGCCTACGGCCTCGAGCGGATCGCGATGTACCTGCAGGGGGTGGACAGCGTCTTCGACCTCGTCTGGGCCGATGGTCCACTCGGGCGCGTGAGCTACGGGGACGTGTTCCATCAGAACGAGGTCGAGATGTCCGCGTACAACTTCGAGCACGCCGACACCGGGGCGCTGTTCGCGCGCTTCGACGCGTGCGAGCGCGCCTGCGAGGCGCTCGTCGAGCAGGGGCTCTCGCTCCCGGCCTACGATCAGGTCCTCGCCGCCTCGCACGCGTTCAACCTGCTCGACGCCCGCCACGCGATCTCGGTCACCGAGCGCCAGCGCTTCATCCTGCGCGTGCGCAAGCTCGCTCGCGACGCCGCGCGCACCTATTACGCGCAGCGCGAGAAGCTCGGCTTCCCGCTCGTCGGCGAAGGCACCAGCATCGACGACGTCGAGGTCACCGACGCCGAGGTCACGGACACCGAGGTCTCGGATGCCTGAGCCGCGGGACCTGCTGGTCGAGGTCGGCGCCGAGGAGCTGCCGCCGAAGGCGCTCCGGCCGATGGCCGAGGCCTTCGCGAGGGAGGTCAGCGCGGGGCTCGAGGCCCACGGGCTCGAGATCGGTGAGGCCCGCGTGTACGCCACGCCGCGCCGGATCGCCGTGCTCGTCGAGCGCGTTCCCGTCGCCCAGCCCAACCGCGAGAGCGAGCGCCGCGGGCCGGGCCTGAAGATCGCCTTCGACGAGGACGGCAAGCCGACGAAGGCGGCGGAGGGCTTCGCGCGCTCCGTCGGCGTGGAGGTCGACCAGCTCGAGCACCTCGAGACCGCCGAGGGGGCCTGGCTGGTGTTCCGCTCCATCGACGTCGGCGAGCCGACCTCCTCGCTGGTGCAGCCGATCGTGGAGCAGGCCCTGTCGAGCCTGCCCATCCCCCGGCGCATGCGCTGGGCCGATTCGCCGGTGGAGTTCTCCAGGCCCGTGCACTGGGTGGTCGCACTGCTCGGCCCGGACATCGTCGAGGCGCAGATCATGGGTCTGAGCGCGGGGCGCATGACGCGCGGTCACCGCTTCCACCATCCGGAGCCGATCTCCATCGCCCGCCCCGAGGACTACGAGCGCTCCCTGTACCGGCAGGGCAAGGTCGTCGCGGACCTGGCCGCGCGACGCGAGACCATCCGGACCCAGGTCGAGGCGGCGGCGTCCGAGCTCGGCGGCACCGCACTGATGGACGAGGCCCTGCTGGAGGAGGTCACCGCCCTGGTCGAATGGCCCGTGCCGGTGGTCGGCTCCTTCGAGGATCGTTTCCTCGAGCTCCCGGAGGCGGTGCTCGTCTCGACGCTCCAGGGTCACCAGCGTTACTTCCCCGTGCGCGGTGACGACGGCGCGATGCTCGCGCGTTTCATCACCATCAGCAACATCGAGAGCCTGCGCCCGCAGTCGGTGCGCGAGGGTAACGAGCGGGTCGTGCGTCCGCGCCTCGCCGACGCGGAGTTCTTCTACCGCACCGATCTCCAGACCCCGCTGCCCGCACGACGCGAGGCGCTCGAGCGGATCGTGTTCCAGGACAAGCTCGGCTCCATGCTCGCCAAGAGCGACCGCGTCGCGCGCCTCGCTGGCCACGTGGCCATCGCCATGGGCGCGGACCCGGCGATGGTCAAGCTCGCGCGGCGCGCGGGCGAGCTCTCGAAGTGCGACCTGGTGACCGACGTGGTCGGGGAGTTCCCGGAGCTGCAGGGTGAGATGGGGGCCGTCTACGCGCGCGCCGCCGGGGAGCCCGAGGAGGTGGTGGAGGCGCTCGGCGAGCTCTACCGCCCGCGTTTCGCCGGTGACGCGATCCCCGGCAACAGCACCGGGCGGGCGCTCGCGATCGCCGACAAGCTCGACACCCTGGTCGGCATCTTCGGGATCGGCCAGGCGCCGACCGGGGACCGGGACCCCTTCGCGCTGCGCCGCGCGGCGCTCGGGGTCCTGCGAATCATCATCGAGGGCGAGCTCGATCTCGACCTCTCGCGTCTCGTGACCTCCGCCGCCGAGGGCTTCGAGGGGTTGTTCGAGACCGGCCCGGTCACCGATGAGGTCTTCGCCTTCGCCACCGAGCGCCTGCGCGCGTACTTCGCCGACCGGGGTGTCGGCCCCGACGTGTTCGCCGCGGTCCACGCCCTCGCCGTCACGCGCCCGCACGACTTCGCGCGCCGGGTCGGCGCCGTGGATGCCTTCCGCGAGCTGCCGGAGGCCGCGAGCCTCGCCGCCGCCAACAAGCGCATCCAGAACATCCTGAGGCAGGCCGATTCGAAGATCCCCGGCGACGTCGACGACACGCTCTTCCGCGAGGACGCGGAGTGGAACCTCGCAGCGAAGGTCGTGGGGCTCACGCCGCGGGTGCGCGGGATGCTCAAGCAGGGCGACTACACCGGGGCGATGACGACGCTCGCCGGGCTGCGCGAGGCGATCGATACGTTCTTCGACACGGTGAAGGTGATGGACGACAACCCGGCGGTGCGCGGCAACCGGCTGGCGCTGCTCGGTGCGATCGGCGATCTGTTCCTGGCGACGGCCGACGTCTCGCGTCTCCAGGGCTGAGCCCGCGCCGGGCGGCCGCGCCGGGCCCCACGGCGCTTGCGGCGCCGGCCGCGTCTTCGAGCGCCGCCTCGGGTAGGATCGGCGCCGATGAGCGCCGCACCCGAGCCGACGGGGCCCCTGCCCTACCTGCGCGCCAGCGTCTTCTACGCGGGACTGGTGCTCGCGACCCTGGTCTTCGCCCCGCTCGCGCTGCTGGCGCTCGTCCTGCCCTACCGCGTCCGCTATCAGATCGTCACGCGCTGGGCGTTCCTGATGACCTGGTGGCTCGGCGTGACCTGCGGGCTGCGCCACACGGTCGAGGGACTGGAGAACATCCCCGACACGCCCACCATCGTCCTCGCCAAGCACGAGTCCGCATGGGAGACCATCGTGCTGCAGGAGTACTTCTCGCCCCAGACCTGGGTGCTCAAGCGCGAGCTGACGCGGATCCCCTTCTTCGGCTGGGGTCTGGCCACGCTGCGCCCGATCGCCATCGACCGCGCAGCGGGCAAGAACGCCATGGATCAGGTGGTGCGCCAGGGACGCGCGCGTCTCGCCGACCGGATCTGGGTCGTGATCTTCCCCGAGGGCACGCGCGTCGCTCCGGGAACGCGGCGCCGCTACAAGATGGGAGGCGCGATCCTCGCCGAGCGCACGGGCTATCCGGTCGTGCCCGTCGCCCACGACTCCGGCGACTTCTGGCCACGCAACAGCTTCGTCAAGCGACCCGGCACCATTCGCCTGGTGATCGGCGAGCCGCTCGATACGACCGAGCTCTCGGCGGCGGAGATCAACGCGCGGGTCGAGGCCTGGATCGAGGCTACCCTCGCGAGGCTGCGCGGGTCGGCCTCGCCCGGCCCGTCGCCGGACACCGCGGACGCGGCCTGAGCGCCAGCCCTGGCGGGCTGCGAGCAGCGCGAGCGGCTCCGGCGCGGCGCCGGGACGAGCGGCAGCCAGCGCACAGGAGCGGATCGGGGCCGGGCGCGCAAGAGCGACCCGTAGCGAGCCATGGCGGGCCATGGCGGGCCCACAGCGGTTATGCTGACGTGCGAGCCTCGCGCGTCGACGCGTGCGGCACGGCTGCCCGAGCGAGCCCCATGAGCCCAGCGCGTACCTTCCCCACGACGCGCATGCGTCGCATGCGCCGCGACCCGTTCTCGCGCCGACTCATGCGCGAGTCGACGCTCACCGCCGACGACCTCATCTATCCGATGTTCGTCCACGAGCGCCCGGGCCGCGAGGCGGTCCCATCGATGCCTGGGATCGAGCGCGTCGACATCGACGCCCTGCTCGACCAGGCGGAGGCCGCGCTCGAGATCGGGATCCCCGCGCTCGCCCTGTTCCCGGTCACGGCGCCCGAGGCGAAGAGCGACGACGCCCGCGCCGCCCACGACGCGGACGGCCTGGTCCAGCGCGCCGTGCGTGCGCTGAAGAGCCGTTTTCCCGAGCTCGGAGTGGTCACCGACGTCGCCCTGGACCCCTACACATCCCACGGCCAGGACGGGTTGCTCGACGAGAGCGGCTACGTCGTGAACGACCTCACCGTGGAGACGCTGGTCCGACAGGCGCTGTCGCACGCGGAGGCGGGCGTGGACGTGGTCGCGCCGTCGGACATGATGGACGGTCGCATACGCGCGGTGCGCGAAGCCCTCGAGGGAGCCGGCTTCCTCAACACCCGCATTCTCGCTTACTCGGCGAAGTACGCCTCCGCCTACTACGGCCCGTTCCGCGACGCGGTGGGCTCGGCGACGAGCCTGGGCGGCGCCGACAAGTACAGCTACCAGATGGATCCTGGCAACTGCGACGAGGCGCTGCACGAGGTGCGGCTGGATCTCGAGGAAGGCGCCGACATGGTGATGGTCAAGCCCGGCATGCCGTACCTCGACGTCGTGCGGAGGGTCAAGGACACCTTCGGCGTGCCGACGATGGTCTACCAGGTGAGCGGCGAGTACGCGATGCTGATGGCCGCAGTGGGCAACGGCTGGCTCGACGAGCGGGCGGTCGTCACCGAGGCGCTGCTCGGCTTCAAACGCGCGGGCGCGGACGCGGTGCTGACCTACTTCGCGCCCCGCGTCGCGGGCTGGCTGCGGGAGTAGGGGGACAGGCTCCTTTCGCCGGAAGCGAAAGGAGCCTGTGTCGCTCGCGATCGTCAGAGATTGTAGCCGCGCTCCTCGTGCTGGCTGATGTCGAGCCCCTCGGTCTCCTCGTCGGCGCTCACCCGCAGCCCGGTGATCGCGTCGACGACCTTGAGCGCGACGAAGGTGACGACGGCGGTCCAGGCGACCGTCGCGGCCACGCCGACGATCTGCACCAGCAGCTGGCTGCCCGTGCCCATTCCGTCGGCGAATCCGGCGCCGCCGAAGTTGGCCGATACGAAGACACCCACCAGGGTGGTGCCCAGGATGCCGCCGACGCCGTGGACCGGGAACACGTCGAGGGAGTCGTCGATCTTCAGGGTGCGCTTGAGATAGTTGGTCGCGGTGAAGCAGAGCACTCCCGCGAGCAGCCCGAGGGCCAGCGCGCCGATCGGGCCCACGAATCCGGACGCCGGTGTGATGGTGCCGAGCCCTGCGACCATCCCGGTGACGATGCCGAGCACGCTCGGCTTGCCGTAGCGCAGCCACTCCATCGCCATCCAGCTCAGCGACGCGGTGGCCGCGCTGATGTGCGTGACCAGCATTGCCATGCCCGCATCGCCGTTCGCGGCAACGGCGCTGCCCGCGTTGAAGCCGAACCAGCCGACCCACAGCATGCCGGCACCGGCGACGGTGAGAACGAGGTTGTGGGGCGGCATCGGCGTGGTCGGGAAGCCGCTGCGCGTGCCCATCACCACCGCGGCGACGAGCGCACCGACGCCGGCGGTGATGTGCACGACCGTGCCGCCGGCGAAGTCGAGGAGCCCCATGGAGCCGAGCCAGCCCCCGCCCCACACCCAGTGGCACACGGGGACGTAGACGAAGGTCAGCCAGATGGCAGAGAACAGGAGCATCGAGGAGAAGCGCATACGCTCGGCGAATCCGCCCACGACGAGCGCCGGCGTGATGATCGCGAAGGTCATCTGGAACATGACGAAGACGGTCTCGGGGATCGTGCCCGAGAGCTCGCCGCGTCCGACGCCCGCGAGGAAGACCTTCCCGAGATCGCCGATCAGCGCGTTGCCCTCGCCGAAGGCGAGCGAGTAGCCCCACACGAGCCACACGATCGACGCCAGACAGGTGATCGCGAAGCACTGCATCAGGACCGAGAGCGAGTTCTTCGACCGCACCAGCCCCATGTAGAACAGGGACAGCCCCGGAATGGTCATGAACAGGACGAGCGCCGTCGAGGTCAACAGCCAGCTGGTGTCGCCGCTGTCGAGGCCGTCCGCGGCCGCGGGCAGCGCCGACAGGGCGAGCAGGGCGCCCGCGATCGGCGCGAGCAGCGCCTTGCCCTTGTGATGCATCTTCGAATCCCCCCTGCCCGTCTCGATCCTGCGTTGTTCGATTGGGCCATTCTCGGCCCTGCCGTTCCTGGCCCCGCTGCTCCTGGGCCTGCCGTGTCCGATCACAGCGCTTCGACCCCGGTCTCGGCGGTGCGGATGCGCACCGCCTGCTCCACCGGCGATACGAAGATCTTTCCGTCGCCGATCTTGCCGGTGCGCGCCGCCGTGGCGATCGCCTCGATGACGCGCTCGACCT
>CAJIAT010000475.1_pt1 | contig 12162 bp, 8 predicted proteins | sample 9199161 | NCBI WGS metagenome assembly CAJIAT01 (sample SAMEA7708281, study PRJEB35096) | sediment metagenome | biome: marine neritic benthic zone biome [ENVO:01000025]; feature: sediment [ENVO:00002007]; material: shallow marine sediment [ENVO:03000034] sea grass bed [ENVO_01000059] ... | reverse complement strand
GTCGCGAAGCTCGGGGCGCTGCGCGACCTCGGCGTCGACCACTTCGGCCTGTACCTCATGCACGATGACGAGGACGCGACGCTCGAGGCGTACGGGCGCCAGATCCTGCCGGCCATGACCGGCTAGCCCGGAGATCGCGCCAGTTCGCTGAGGGAGGCCGTGGCGACGGTCGTGACCCGACCGGCCATCTCGCGACGCGCCGTGAACACGTCCGTGTGGGCTCGGGCGCAGCATCCATGCTGCGCACGGTCGCGAGATGGCCGACCGGGTCACGACCTCGAGCGTCTTTCGAGCCTCGGCACAGGATCTGGCTAGCCCGAGCATCTCACCGATTCGTCGCGAGACGTCCAGGCAGGGATCAGACCTCCGTCAGCGCGCCGTACATCTCGGGCCGGCGGTCGCGGAAGAACTGCCAGAGATCGCGCACCTCGCGGACCTGATCCATGTCCATGTCGGCGACGACCAGCTCGTCCTCGTCCTCGCTGGCCTCGACGAGCAGCTGCCCGCGCGGGTCGACCACGTAGGAGCTGCCGTAGAACCGGCCGATGTTCCAGGGCCCCTCGGTCCCCGGACGGTTGACGGCGCCGATGAACACGCCGTTGGCGACCGCCGAGGCGGGCTGCTCGAGCTTCCAGAGGTACTGGCTGAGGCCTGCGACGGTGGCCGACGGGTTGACGATGTACTCCGCGCCGTTCAGCGCGAGGCCACGCCAGCCCTCGGGGAAGTGCCGGTCGTAGCAGATGTAGACCCCTAGCCTGCAGTACGCCGTGTCGAAGACGGGCCACCCGGAGTTCCCCGGCTTGAAGAAGAACTTCTCGTAGAAGCCGGCGACCTGCGGGATGTGGGTCTTGCGATACTTGCCGAGGTAGGTCCCGTCCGCGTCGATGACCGCGGCGGTGTTGTAGTACACGCCGGTCATCGCCTCCTCGTAGATCGGAACCACGATGACCATGCTGTGCCGCGCCGCCCGCTCGCGCATGAGCTCGACCGTCGGGCCGTCGGGGACCCTCTCGGCCGCGGCGTACCACTTCGAGTCCTGGCTCGGGCAGAAGTACGGCTGGTGGAAGACCTCCTGCAGGCACAGCACGTTGACACCCTGCTCGCCGGCCCGATCGATCAGCGGCAGATGCGCCTCGAGCATCTTCTCGCGAATCGCCGCCGGCGACTCGGAGGTGTCGCCCTTGAGGGCCACCTGGATCAATCCCGCTCTGACAGTTGCCATCCGATCTCTCCACAGGCCGCAGTGGGTCACCGACGCGCGGTGGCTCCCGCGCGCCGCCGGTGAGCGTGCGGGGCCCGGGGGCCCTCGCCGGCCTGCTAGCCTAATGCGCCGATCGCGAATAGGCTACACCTTCGGCGGCGCACACGAGGGAGGACCCCGGGGATGTCGATCCTGTTGAGAGGCGGCACGGTCGTCACGGCCGACCAGAGCATTCGCGCGGACGTCCTCACCGAGGACGGCCGGATCAGCGCCATCGGCGAGGGCCTCGACGCGCCGGCGGGCGCAGAGGTGGTGGACGTGGGAGGTTGCTACGTCATGCCCGGCGGCATCGATCCGCACACGCACATGGAGCTGCCCTTCATGGGCACCGTGGCGTCGGAGGACTTCTACACCGGGACCACCGCGGGCATGGTAGGGGGCACCACGATGATCATCGACTTCGTGATCCCCAACCCGCAGCAGAATCTGATCGAGGCCTACGAGACCTGGCGGGGCTGGGCGGAGAAGGCGGCGAGCGACTACAGCTTTCACGTCGCCGTCACCTGGTGGGACGAGACGGTCCATCGCGACATGGGGCTCCTCACCACCGAGCGCGGCGTCAACAGCTTCAAGCACTTCATGGCGTACAAGGGCGCCATCATGGCCGATGACGAGGTGCTCGTGAACAGCTTCGGGCGCGCGCGCGAGCTCGGCGCGCTGTGCACGGTCCACGCGGAGAACGGCGAGCTGGTCTTCCATCTCCAGAACCAGCTCCTCGAGCAAGGAATCACCGGGCCCGAAGGGCATCCGATGTCACGGCCGCCGGAGGTCGAGGGCGAAGCGGCGAACCGAGCGATTCAGGTCGCCCAGGTGATGGACGTGCCGCTCTACGTCGTGCACAACTCGTGCCGCGAGTCGCTCGCAGCGATCACCCGGGCACGCCAGTCGGGGCAACGGGTCTTCGGCGAGGTCCTCGCCGGACACCTGCTCGTAGACGACGAGGTCTACCGGCATCCGGACTGGGACCATGCAGCCGCCCACGTGATGAGCCCGCCGTTCCGTGCGAAGGGCCACCAGGAGGCACTCTGGAAGGGCATCCAGTCAGGGATGCTGCAGACCACCGCGACCGATCACTGCTGCTTCTGCGCGCCCCAGAAGCGCATGGGGCACAACAACTTCACGCAGATCCCGAACGGCACCGGCGGGGTCGAGGATCGCATGCACGTGCTGTGGACGCACGGGGTAGGCAGCGGCCGGCTCACCCCGAACGAGTACGTCGCCATCACCTCGACCAACGCGGCGAAGATCTTCAACGTCTATCCGCGCAAGGGGTCCATCTCGGTCGGCGCGGACGCCGACATCGCCGTGCTCGACCCCGAGAAGGAGAAGATCATCTCGAAGGACACGCATCACCAGAACGTGGACTTCAACATCTTCGAGGGGATGAAGGTCAAGGGCGTCAACGTGCTCACGGTGAGCCAGGGGAAGATCACCTATCGCGACGGCGAGATCCGCGCCGAGCGCGGCGTCGGCCGCTACGTCGAGCGCCCCTGCTTTGCCCCGTACTACGACGCGATGCGCGTGCGCCGCGACCGGCACGCGCCGAGCGCGGTCGAGCGGATGTCCGCGCCCACGGTGTGAGGGGTGCTGTCTGGCGCCGGTCCCCGACGCGCCGGCGATGGCCCCGGGCGTGGCGAGCGCCACGCCCGGGGCTGGACGATCACATGCCCATCGCCTTGTTCCACACGTCGTGCGTCCAGGCGCCGCTCGGCCGCTTGCTGATGACCGGCGCCGACTCGCCCTTGAGAAGCACGTCCACGGTGCGCTCGTAGTCAGCCGGCTCGAGGTACCCGATGCCCTTCGTGTATCCGGCGATGAGCTTGTTGATCTCGCCCATCATGCGCTTCTGGTGCTTCTCGGTCTGCGCCCCGGTCTCGTCGTTCTCGAGGACGATCTCTGCCGCCTCGTCGGGGTTGGTGCCGGCGTACTCCCAGCCCTTGAAGGAGGCTTTGAGGAATCGCGAGATCTTGTCGACGAAGGCTGCGTCCGCGAGCTTGCCCTCGAGCACGTAGAGGCCGTCCTCGAGCGTCGCGACGCCCTGGTCCTCGTACTTGAACACGACCAGATCGTCCGGGGTGAGCCCGGCGTCGATGACCTGCCAGTACTCGTTGTAGGTCATCGTGGAGATGCAGGCCGCCTGCTTCTGCAGGATCGGGTCGACGTTGAATCCCTGCTTGAGGACGGTCACGCCCGAGTCACCGCCGGTGGTCGGGATGCCGAGCTTGTCCATCCAGCTCAGGAACGGGTACTCGTTCCCGAAGAACCACACCCCGAGAGTCTTGCCTGGGAAGTCGGACGGCGTCCTCACACCGCTGTCCTTTCGGCACGTGAGCATCATCCCCGAGCTCTTGAAGACCTGAGCGATGTTGACCAGCGCAACGCCCTTCTCCCGGGTCGCGAGCGCCGAAGGCATCCAGTCGATGATGATGTCCGCGCCGCCGCCCGCGATCACCTGCGGCGGCGAGATGTCGGGACCGCCCGGCTTGATGGTGACGTCGAGGTCGACCTCGTCGTAGAACCCCTTGTCCTTGGCGACGAAGTAGCCCGCGAACTGCGCCTGCGTGACCCACTTGAGCTGCAACGTCACCTTGTCCTTGCCGTGCGCGACGGTGCCCGTGAGCGCGAGCACCGTGACACCGAGCATTGCGGCGAGCTTCTTCATGCGACCCTCCCTTCTGATCTCGAGTTGCTTGTCCTGGCGGGCTCGCGGGCAGTGCGCCTCGCGGGCCTGCAGCCTTCACGCTCGGATGCCGGCTGAGACGACGACGCCACCGGTCAGCCCCGGTAGGACGGGTGCCAGTGCGTGAGCCCACGCTCGAGCACCGTCAAGGCGCCGTAGAACAGCGACCCGGAGACCGCGGCGACGGCGATCGTGGCCCAGACCATCTCCACGTTCATGCGGCCGATCTCGGTGGAGATCCGGAATCCCATTCCGACGATCGGTGTGCCGAAGAACTCCGCGACGATGGCGCCAATCAGCGCCAGCGTCGAATTGATTTTCAGGGCGTTGAACACGAATGGCAAGGCGCTCGGGATCCTCAGCGAGACGAGGGTCCGCAGGTATCCGGCCCCGTAGGAGCGCATCAGGTCGCGCTCGATCCGCCCGACGCAGTTCAGGCCGCTGATAGAGTTGACCAGCATCGGGAAGAAGGTCATGACGGTGACCACGGCCGCCTTCGACTGCCAGTCGAAGCCGAACCACATGACCATGATGGGCGCGATGCCGACGATCGGCAGCGCGCTCACGAGGTTTCCCAGGGGCAGAAGGCCACGCTGGAGAAAGGGGATCCGGTCGACGAGGACGGCGACGGCGAAGCCGCTGGCGCAGCCGATGGCGTATCCGGGCAGGACCGAGCGCACGAACGTCTGGTGGAAGTCCGCAGCGAGGGTGGCCGTCGAAGCCGCGATGGCGGAGCCGATGGCGCCCGGGGCGGGGAGCAGCACCGCGGGCACGGCGAACCCCACCACGAAGACCTGCCAGAGGTAGAGCAGCCACGCCCCGAACGCCGCCGGCACCAGCAGTCCGGCGAGGCGTCCGGACCCGGCGCCCTCGCCGCCGAGCCCGGCGAGCGCCGACAGAGCGCGCCACACCAGCAGCGCGTGCGCCGCGACGTAGCCCCAGATCGCCCCATCGACCGTGAAACCCTCCGCGACCAGCCCCGAGATCGCGACCGGCGGGAAAGCGCCGAGGACCGCGGCGGCGGTGAGCGCCGTCGCGTCGCGTCCCGCCGTCTGGCGCTGGCGCCAGGCGGCAACGCCGACGGCCATCGCCAGGCAGGCGAGCAGCGCCGGCCGGTCGGTCCAGGCGACGAGCGTGTCGTCGGAGCGGGCCACGGGGCGGCTCAGGGCGAGGAGCGCGGCGACGCCGAACAGCGCGGCCGCCCAGTCCCGCGGCCCGCTCATCGCTCGGCGCCCATCAGGCGCAGGGTGACGCGCTCGGCGGCCCCGACCGCGGCGACCAGCACCGCCGCGAGCAGCGCACCGACGAGGAGCGCGGCCCAGATCTGGATGGTCTGCCCGTAATAGGAGCCGACGAGCAGACGTGCCCCGATCCCCGCCGAGGCGCCGGTCGGCAGCTCACCGACGATCGCGCCTACCAGAGCGATCGCGATCGCCACCTTGAGGCTCGCGAAGAGGAAAGGCACCGAGGCGGGCCAGCGCAGCTTCCAGAAGATCTGCGATCCCCGAGCGCTGTAGGTGCGCATCAGGTCCATCTGCAGCGGGTCCGGCGACCGCAGCCCCTTGACCATGCCGATGGTCACGGGAAAGAAGCAGAGATAGGTCGAGATGATCGCCTTGGGCACCAGGCCGGTGAACCCGATGGAGCCGAGAACCACGATGATCATCGGTGCGAGAGCGAGGATCGGGATCGTCTGCGATGCGATGACCCAGGGCATGAGGCTCTTGTCGAGGGTACGGACGTGAACGATGCACACGGCGAGCGCCACGCCGAGCGTTGCGCCCATGGCGAAACCGACCAGGGTCGAGGAGAGCGTCACCCACGAGTGGAACACGAGGCTGCGCTTGGAGGTGATCTTGCGTTCGAAGACCGTTCTTCGGATCTCGCCGAATACCTGGTGGGGCGCGGGCAGCACCGGGCGCTCCATCGCCCAGGCGTCGTCGACCAGCCGCTTCCAGCTCCACTCGGTGCTCTGACGCTCGTACTGGTCGAGGAGCCTCGGCGCGTTGAGCTTGACCGCTCCGGCGTACCACAGGCAGACGATCGCGAGGACCACGACGCCGATCGGGCCGGCGTTGGTGCGACCGAGCAGGGCCCGGGCGATCGCGCCCATCGCTAGCGTCGTGCTCCGCAGATATCTTGACATTCTCGCCGGCTCCCGACGCGCCTGGCTGCGGTGCACCTCGTCGCGATAGCGACGGCTATCCCTCCTCGGCGCGCCTTGGCAGTCACGCCGGATAGCTCGCCGAGAATGTCAAGATATCTGCGGAGCACGACACTAGAACGCTGTACCGAAGGGACGGGATGCGCGAGACATGGCCGCCGCCCCGGGAGGTCCCGGGAGTGCTCCGGGACGCCGGTCGCTGCCGCCCCTGCCTGCGACGGACCCGCCGGGAGAGGGCTCACCTCGCGCCGCGAACGACCGACAATCCTTCGCTCGCATTCAGCTCGCCTCGTCGTCGTAGGAGTGACCGGACCGGAGCCCCTCGCGCACCCGGTGCGCGATCGCCATGAACTGCGCGGAGTCGCGCACGTCGAGGGTCCGGTCCGGCGGCAGGTCGCACTCGATGACATCGACGATTCGCCCCGGCCGCGGCGTCATCACGACGATCTTCGTCGACAGGTACACCGCCTCGGGGATCGAGTGGGTGACGAAGACGACCGTCTTGGCGGTCTTGCGCCAGAGCGCGAGCAGCTGCTCGTTCAGATGGTCGCGCGTGATCTCGTCGAGCGCGCCGAAGGGCTCGTCCATCAACAGAAGCTCGGGCTCGAAGCTCAGCGCACGGGCGATGGAAACGCGCTGCTGCATGCCCCCGGAGAGCTGCCAGGGGTGGCGCTTCTCGAATCCGGTGAGATTGACCAGCTCGAGATAGCGCGCGGCGCGGGCCTTTCTCTCCGCCCGAGCGATTCCCATCACCTCGAGGGGCAGCATGACGTTGCGCTCCACCGTGCGCCACGGATACAGGGCGGGCGCCTGGAAGACGTAGCCGTAGGCGCGCGCCTCGCGCGCGGCGCCTGGGGACATGCCGTTGACCGTGATCGTGCCGCCGGTGGGCTGCTCGAGGTCGGCGATGATGCGCATCGCGGTGGTCTTGCCGCATCCGGAAGGGCCGATCAGCGATACGAACTCTCCGCGCTCGATCGTCAGGTCGATCTCCGCGAGCGCGTACACGGGACCGTGAGGCGTGTCGAAGGTCAGCGAGAGGCCGCGCGCCTCGACGACCCGCCCAAGGCTCGGTCCGGGCGCTCCCCGCTTCTCGTTCGTGCTCACCGGGCGAGCGGCCCCCCGCGATGATGCCGAGCGCAGGATGCTACGCGGGTGCCATTCCGGGGACCAGGGCGTCCGCTGTTTCGGGGTCTCGGGCCGGCCGCAACCGCGCAGTCCCGATCCCCGGCAGGTGACGCCTCCCTTCCTGGGAACGAGCTTCGCCGCTAAGGTATCGACCGCCGTCGACGGGAGCGCCAGGCCGGGCGAGCGGCGCAAGGCGCCCTGGCCTCGCCCCGGCACACGACGCAGGAGCGCGCCAACATGGATTTCGAGACCGTCCTTCGCAACGAGCTCGAGGAGATCGCGCTGCGCCGCAGCCGCCGCGAAACGTCCCCCGAGGCGCAGGCCGGCGGCACCGGCGCAGACGGGCCACGCCTCGTCCTCGACGCGATCCGCGAACGCATCGCGAAGGAACCGCACGTCGACCCCGACGCGCCGCGCGATCTGACCGGGATCGCGATCTCCGGCGGCGGGATCCGCTCCGCGACCTTCGCCCTCGGCGTGCTCCAGGCACTCTCGGAGCGCCGGCTCTTCGAGCGCGCGGACTACCTCTCGACGGTCTCCGGTGGCGGCTACATCGGCTCGTGTCTGAGCTCGATGTTCGCGAACGGCGAGCGTCGGTTTCCGTTCCGTCCCGGGGCTGGCCGCCTCGAGCAGGCTCCGGTGAAGCACCTGCGCCGGTACTCCAACTACCTGCTCCCGCGCGGCCCAATCGACGTGCTGCGCATGCCCGGAGTGCTCCTGCGCGGCATCCTGTCCACCGGGATCGCGGTGCTCCCGTGGCTGATGGCAGCGGTGATCATCCTCGTCCTCGTCGCCGGCGCGCGCATCTCGGACGCGCTCGTCAACGGCACGGCCGCGGTGGTCGACGTCTCCATGTCCCTCGATGCGCGGGGCCAGCCCGACTACGCGTTCAGCATCCGCAGGGCGATGGTCAGGCGCCCCAACCCCGGCAGCGCGAGCCGCATGAGCTGCGCCGGTGACCCGGAGCACGTGTGGAGCCCTGCCACGAACCGCGTGGTGGAGACCTTCGCCGAGGTGGTCGAGCACATCCCGTGCACGCGCGGCGATTTCGTCGTCTACGGACTCCCCGAGGGCACCCTGCTCCACACCGTGTGCGCCGCGCGCGAAGTCGGCCCGGATGCCTACCGGGAGACCACCTCGGAGCCCGGTATCCGCTCGTGCTCGGCGTGCGCCGCAGAGGCCGTTCACACCGCAGTCGGTGAATGGGTCTGCCTGCGGCCGGAGCCGGCGGACGTGCGCCAGCTCGACGATGGTGGCTGGTACCTCGCCCGGGAGCCGGCGCCGCTGGTGCGCGCGTCCTTCCCCGTCGCGTCCCGGGAGGGATTCACGCTGACCGTCAAGCAGCGCTCGAAGACCGTGGAGAGCGAGGAAGAGCGCCTGAGCTGGCAACCCTCTTCGATCTGGGACGGAAGCTTCCGCTTCACGCTGCTCACGCTCGCGGCCACCGGCATCGCGCTCGCCCTGTTCCCGCTCGCGAGCCGCCTCGCCTCGGCGCTGCCGGATCGCAGCGCAGCGCCCCTGCGGCGCGCGGCGAGCAACGTCTACCCTGCCCTGTTCGTCGCCCTCGTGGCGGTGGCCTTCGCCGAGGCCCAGCCCATCGCCGCTTACCATTTCACCGCCACCTGGAGCTGGCTCACCGCGTCGGCGGCCTTCACCAACGTGGACAACCTGGTCTACGTGCTGCTCGGCCTCGGCGTGGCGACCTGCGCCTGGATCCTGCGTCCGAGCCAGGCGACGGAGCAGTCCTCGGGGCGGGGCAAGCTGTTCCTCATCGGGCTCGTCGGTCCCGTCGGGCTGTGGCTCCTCGCGCTGCTCCTGACCCACTGGACGCTGTGCCGGCCACCGGATGCGGTGTACTCGGTGATCGAGGCGCACGACCTGCCGGAGCGGATCCACGAGTGGCTCGTGCCGCTGATTGGCGAGGGACCGACGCGAGCGATCGGCTTCCCGGCGGGCGAGTTCGAGGGCCGCGTCAGCCCGAGCATGTGCTTCGGTCCGACGCAGAACCCGCTGGATGGCGCAAGCGCAGACTCTCCGGGCGAAGCGCTCCCGCTGCCGTCGGGGGCCTACGTCGCCCTGCACGTCTACGCGGTCGTCGCGCTTCTCGCGCTGCTCTACAACCTCCTCTGTCTCAACGTCAACCACACTTCTCTGCACCGCTACTATCGCGATCGCCTGAGCGCCGCGTACCTGTTCAAGCGCGGCTCGAAGGGCGACGACGTGGTCGCGAACGACGCGCAGACCCTCGACGGTCTCGGCGCCGAAGAGTGCATCGGCCCCTACCATCTCATCAACGGCGCCCTGAACTTCAGCAGGGGCGCGCGCGCGAGCGAGTCCTCGGACGCCAGTGGCGGGGAGCGCCCGGGCCAGCGGGTCGACCACTTCCTGTTCAGCATGCTCGCGATCGGCAGCGATCAGACCGGCTACTGCGACGCGCGCCGGATGCGGCGGGCCGACCGGCACGTGAACCTCGGCACGGCGATGGCGATCTCCGGCGCCGCGGCGTCGCCGCGGATGGGTGAGCTCACCGTATCGACCCTCGCAATGCTCATGGTGCTGCTCAACGTCAGGCTCGGCTACTGGGTGCCGAACCCGGGCCGTGTCGAGGGCAGGAAGTCGCCGTGGCCCTTGCTGCGGCTCCCGGGACCATGGTACCTGCTGAGGGAGATGTCTGGCCGGATGCCGCTGCGGCTGCCCTTCGTGAACGTCTCGGACGGCGGGCACATCGAGAACCTGGGCCTCTTCGCACTGATCAGGCGTCGCTGCCGGCTGATCGTCTCCATCGACGGCGAGCGCGACTCGCCCACGGGCGATCACAGCTTCGCGGGTCTCGCCACGGCGATCCGCATGGCACGCATCGTCCTCGGCGTCGAGATCCAGATCGACGTGAATCGCGTCGGCGCCCCCGGAGAGCCGCACTTCGCCGTGGGGCGTATCCGCTACGGCGGCGTTCACCCCGACGGCTGGCTGATCTACCTGAAGCTCTCCTATTCCGGCGACGAGAACCCTTACGTGCGCGAGTACCGCCGGCGCGACCCGCAGTTCCCGCACCAGTCGACCGGCGACCAGTTCTTCGACGAGGCGCAGTTCGAAGCCTATCGGGCGCTCGGCCAGCACGTCGCCGAGACCTTCCTGCGCGCGCGCGTGGAGCAGCTCGCCGACGGCGAGCACCTGGCCGAGCTGCGCGCCCCGGGCCAGCGCGGCGGGCCCGCCGGTCCACGGGCCGAGGCGACGGTCCCGGGCTGAAGGCGCGCGGACGGCGCGCGGAGTCGAGCCTCCGGGCACGAGTGCATCGCACGGTGCCGGCCCCGCGCGGGGGCACCGGGCAGGGGTATGATGCGCTGCGCGGGGGGACGGACAGCCCGGACCGACCCGCACGGCGCGCGAGCTGGCCGTCGCCACGAGGACGCGGTGCGCCCGAGCGCTGCGTCTCTCCCCGACACGGCCCGGCGCCGTGGGAGAGCGCTCCGGACCGACCACTCGAGAAGGGTGCGGTCCCCCGACGTCGCGGAGGCGTTCTACGGTGCGATCCAGGCTCGGGACCCAGCGCGTCGCATCGCAGGGGCGCTCCCCGGCACGCTCGGCCCTGCTCGTGGCGATCCTGCTCGCTGGCTGCGCCAGTGCACCTCCGACCAGCGAGGACTGGCCGGCCTCATTGCCTCCGCGCTCGAACTACGAGCAGCTGTACGCGCTGGACTCGGCCCGTGGGGAGGTCGAGCCCCTCGAGGAGTACCTGACGTGGGTGACCCGCTTCTACGAGGGGTGGGGTCCCTTTCCCTACGGCTGGAACGCGATGTCCCAGGCGGCTCTCGAGGCGGTCCCCGAGGAGCGCTACGCGCTGGTGGTCGCCAAGCTCGACTACCTCGGCCAGCTCATCTCCGGCGAGTGGGCGAAGTCGCGGGCGCGCACCCGCATCCCGAACCGCGCGATCGCGGCCTGGGCGCAGGCGATGAACGAGGCGATCGAGCGCGGGGAGGTCGAAGCGCTGCTCGAGCGGGCGATCGCCGACGTCGAGCGCCTCCTCGCCGGGGAGCTCGAGGGTGACGTCGTGCGGCTCGAACGATACTACCCGGACGTCGATCCCGAGGCCTGAGCCCCTGCCTCCGCGGCAGCTCGCGAGCTCCGGCGGGTAACCGCGTCCCCGGCCGATCAAGCGCTTGCGTCGTTCTGTGACCGCGTTCTCGCATCTCGCGGCAACGCCGGCTGGCAGAGCTGAGAGAATCCGACGGCGTCCCGGACACAGGACCGAAGCCACGTGGACATACTCGAGCAGCTCAAGCAGGAAAGGGCGCACATGCGCTCCCACGCCATGGGCGCGCCGCGCGAGCCCGAGCGTCACGGTCCCGAGGGCACCCAGGCCGTCCAGCGGGCCATGGAGAGCCTCTATGCGCGCCTGGAGAGGCTCGCAGGCGGCCTGCGTGAGCTCGACCCGAACGTCGGCGCGCGATACGAGGTGCCGCAGGTCGGCACCCTCGCCGACCTGCGCCAGGGGGACTACGCGGTCGAGACCTACGATCCGGTCGCGCCCCGCTTCGCCTTCACCTTCAACTGCATCGGTGAGAGGCCGCTCACCCGCGCCGCGCCCTCGGTGGAGCAGAAGAACCTGATCCGCGAGCAGGTCGAGAACCTGGACCTGACCGTGCACATCGACGACATGTCGACCTGGCACTACATCGTCTCGGTCAAGCCCCTCGTCCCGGTGCGTCTGGTCTTCGAGCCGTCGCCGGACGGCGAGGAGATCCGCATGACTGCCCACAACCTCGAGGCGCTCGGCCGCAAGCTCTACTCCCTGCACCCGGAAGTCATCGGCGAGGAGCTCTGCAACGAGATCGGCAAGCTCGTGCTGCGCCGGGCGAACCGCTTCGCCGAGTTCGCCGGCAACCACGTCTCGGAAGACATCCGGCGACGGCTCCAGGACCGGGTGAAGGC
>CAJIAT010000492.1_pt1 | contig 12202 bp, 10 predicted proteins | sample 9199161 | NCBI WGS metagenome assembly CAJIAT01 (sample SAMEA7708281, study PRJEB35096) | sediment metagenome | biome: marine neritic benthic zone biome [ENVO:01000025]; feature: sediment [ENVO:00002007]; material: shallow marine sediment [ENVO:03000034] sea grass bed [ENVO_01000059] ... | reverse complement strand
TCGACCCGGCACGGACCCGCCGCCACGTTGCGACCGGTCGCACCGGTCCGTATCCAGGAGCCGACGGTAGTGCCCGACCGCCGAAGCGTGGTATGCGGAATCGCACAACGGAGTCGCTGCCGGCCGAGGCCCTGGCCCGGATATCTCACCGATTTCACGCGCCCTCGCTCGTCCCTTGAATCCGCACGAGTCCAGGGATGGACGAGGTAGAACGAAGCAGGAGCCCGAGTCGAGCGGATCCGTCGAGCTTGGAAGTACGACCTGTACGGCGAGCGCTCGCCGAATCCGCTGCGAATCCAAGGTCCTGCGCGATCATCACGCGAATCGGTGAGATATCCGGGCTAGCCGCTGACGCGGCTCGCCCGAGCGACGGCGCTCATCGATGCATCCCATCCTCATCGTCGTTCCCGCCGCCGCGCTGGTCCTCGGGCCCCGGCTGTGGGTCGAGCACGTCCACAAGCGCCACTCGCGGGAGGAGCTCGAGGTCGGCAGGACCGGGAGCGAGGTCGCCCGGGAGCTGCTCGATCGCCACCGGCTGACCGGCGTCGCGGTCGAGTGCACCGACATCGGCGACCACTACGACCTGCGGCGCAAGGCGGTTCGCCTGTCTCGTGAGAACTACGAGAGCCGCACCCTGGCGGCGATCGTCGCCGCCGCGCACGAGGTCGGCCACGCGCTGCAGGACGCCGCCGAGTACCCGCCCTTCCGGTGGCGGGCGGCGCTCAGCCAGGTTGCCAGGGTCACCGGGGAGCTCGGCACCATCTTGCTGATCGCGGCGCCGGCCACGGCGCTGGTCACGCGCAACCCGCTCCCGACCACCGTCGTGGGCACGACCGCCTTCGCGGTGCTCGGCACCGGCGTCGCCGCCCAGCTCGCGGCGTTGCCGACGGAGTGGGACGCGAGCTTCGGGCGGGCGCTGCCGCTGCTCGAAGGGGAGTACCTGCGGGGCGAGCAGGTCGACGGCGCGCGGGAGATGCTGCTCGCATGCTCGCTCACCTACCTGGCCTCTTCCCTCGCGGCGGTTCTCCAGTTCTGGCCGTGGCTTCCGCGCCGCCCGATGATGATGGTGTCTGCCCTCGCGGCACCCGGCCCTTTCCCGCAAGCCCCCGAGCGGCCGAATCGACGGCTGCCACGAGCCCGCCGCCAACGCGAAGCGGGCGCGGTGCGAAGCCTCGTGCGACTGCTCGGCAAGCCCGTCATCCGGAGCTGGTACCAGGCGCGCGCCGTGGCGAGCGGCCCCGCGCTCGCGGCGCCGGCTCGGCGCTCGCGATCCGCCTGATCTCAGGGAGCTGAGCATGTCACGAGAGACGACCGGCGCGCGTATCCGAGCCGTGCACACCTCGGTCCGTGGCCGGATCCGGATGGAGATCGCGGGGCTGTATCGCGCCCCGCGGCTGGCCCGGGTGCTCGAGGCGACGCTCGACGCCGTGGCCGGCGTCAGGCGGGTGCAGGCGAGCCACCTCACCGGACGGCTGCTCGTCGTCTACCGGCCGGGTGACGTCGCTCTCGATGCGCTGCTCGGGGAGATCCTCGCGCTCCTGGAGGTCCATGCGCGCGGGAGCAGGCTCGCCACCCCCGCGGCCGCGCGCCGCAAGCGCGCCAATCCAGCCCAGGTGCTCGAGGGGCTGGGGAGCCTGCGAAGCCACCTCGCAACGCTCCTCGCGCCGCGCCATGCGCTGCCGGCCTTCGCTGCGGTGGCAAGCGCCGCTGCGGCGCAATCGCGAGGACCCCGGGAACAGCCCGCCCTGCCGTGGCACACGATGGAGGCGCGCAGCGTCCTCGCGCAGCTCCAGTCATCGGAGAAGGCGGGGCTCAGCTCGGTGGAAGCGGGCGAGCGCCTGCGCGTGTTCGGGCCGAACTCCCTCGAGGCGCACAAGCGGCGGCCGGATCTCGAGATCTTCCTCGGCCAGTTCAACAGCCTGCCGGTGGCGCTGCTCGGCGCGTCGGCGGTCATCTCGATATTCACCGGCGGCGCCGTCGACGCGGCGGTGATCCTCGGCGTCGTCGTGATCAACTCCGCGATCGGCTTCGTCACCGAGCGTCAGGCCGAGCTGACCATCGCCTCGCTCGCGGACACCGGGGCGCGCAGCGCCCAGGTGCTTCGTGACGGCGGGGTCTATCAGATCGACATCGAGGAGATCGTCCCCGGTGACGTGCTCGTCCTCGCGCCGGGGGCGTACGTCGCCGCCGATCTGCGTCTGCTCGGCGCCCACCGCCTGAGCGTCGACGAGTCGGCGCTGACCGGCGAGAGCCTGCCGGTCAAGAAGGAGCCGACGCAGGTCGCTCAGGCGGACACCGCGCTGGGCGATCGATCCAACATGGCCTTCATGGGCACCCACGTCACCGGCGGCAGCGGCACGGGCGTCGTCATCGCGACGGCGAAGGCTTCGCAGCTCGGCCAGATCCAGACCATGGTCGGCGAGGCGGAAGCGCCGGAGACGCCCATGCAGAAGCAGCTCGACCGCATGGGGACGCAGCTCGCGCTCCTGAGCGGCGCCGTCTGCGCCGGGGTCTTCGGCGTCGGTCTGCTGCGCGGGATCGGCTGGCTGCCGATGCTCAAGTCCTCGGTCTCGCTCGCCGTGGCCGCGGTCCCGGAGGGCCTGCCTGCGGTCGCGACGACGACCCTCGCGATGGGTATCGCGGACATGCGCAAGCGCAACGTGGCGGTGCGACACATCGACGCGGTGGAGTCGCTCGGCTCGGTCCAGGTGTTCTGTCTCGACAAGACCGGCACGCTGACGATGAACCGCATGGCAGTCGTCGCGCTGCACGCGGGCGACCGGAACATCGCCGTCACCGAGGGGGTGTTCACCGCGGACGGCGAGGCCCTCGAGCCGCAGCAGTGCGAGGAGCTCATCCGTCTGATGCAGGTGACGTCGCTGTGCAGCGAGGTCGTCGTCGCAGGCAGCGACGAGGAGCCGCAGCTCGAGGGCTCGGCCACCGAGTGCGCCCTCGTCGAGCTGGCGATGAACGCCGGCGTCGAGGTCGCCGCGCTGCGCGAGCACTACGCGACCGCCCGGGTGCGCTACCGCGCCGAGGGACGACCCTACATGAGCACGCTGCACTCCACCGAGGACGGAAAGCATCTCCTCGCGGTGAAGGGCAGCCCGGAGGAGCTGCTGGCCCTGTGCGATCACCGCATGGTCGACGGCAAGCGCGTGCGTCTCAATCAGCAGGCGCGGGCGCGCATCATCGGGGAGAACCGGCAGATGGCCGCGGACGCGCTCCGCGTCCTCGGCGTCGCCTACCGCGATCTGAACAGCGCCCGCATGCCGGCCAAGACGGGGCGTCTCACCTGGCTCGGGCTCGCGGGCATGGCCGACCCGATGCGCGCGGGCATGGACGAGCTGATGGCGCAGTACCACCGCGCCGGGATCCGCACCGTGATGATCACCGGCGACCAGAGCGCGACGGCTCAGGCCATCGGCCAGCAGCTCGGCCTGAGCCAGGGCGGGCCCCTGCGGGTGCTCGAGTCCGGTGCGCTCGAGGGCATGGACCCCGAGATCCTGGCCGGCCTCGCCAAGGACGTCCACGTGTTCGCCCGGGTGAGCCCGGCGCACAAGCTCAAGATCGTCCAGGGCCTGCAGCGTGCCGGGCTGGTCGTGGCCATGACCGGCGACGGGATCAACGACGGCCCCGCGCTGAAGGCCGCGGACGTGGGCGTCGCCATGGGCGAGGGCGGGACCGACGTCGCACGCTCCGTCTCCGACGTCGTGCTCGAGGACGACAACCTGCACACGATGGAGACGGCCGTCCGTCAGGGCCGGACGATCTACAACAACATCCGCAAGACCATCCACTTCATGGTCTCCACCAATCTGACGGAGATCGAGGTCATGCTCGCCGGCATCGCGACGGGCATGGGTGAGCCGCTCAACCCGATGCAGCTCCTGTGGGTGAACCTGGTCACCGACATCTTCCCGGGCCTCGCCCTGTCCCTCGAGCCGGCCGAGCCCGACATCATGGACCGTCCACCGCGCGATCCGGGCGAGGCCATCATCCGCGGCAGCGATCTGAAGCGCATGCTGTTCGAGTCCGGCGTCATCGGCGTCGGCACCATGGCTGCGTTCCTCTATGGCCGCAGCCGATACGGCGCCGGGGCACCGCAGGCGAGCACGCTCGCGTTCACCACGCTGACGCTCAACGAGCTTGCCCACTCGCTGAGCGCGAGGTCTCGCTACCGCGCGGTCCTCACCCGGCGCCGCCTGCCGCCGAACCGGCATTTGAACAGGGCGGTGCTGGGGATGCTCGCCCTCCAGGGCGTCGCAACCTTCGTGCCCGGGGTACGGCGCCTGCTCGGAACCGCGCCGATCGGGCTCGTCGATCTCCTCGTGGTCGCCGGCGCAACCCTCGGGCCGCTGGTGGTGAACGAGCTCACCAAGCCGCCGATGCCGGAGTCGGTGCGCGGCGAAGCGGCAGACGGCTCGGCGGCGCTCGAGGGCGCGGAGTCCGACGAGGGGATCGAGGCCAGTGAGAGGCGGGAGGCCGTGGCCACATGAGTGACGATTTCATCTTCACCTCGGAATCCATCACCCGAGGACACCCCGACAAGCTCTGCGACCAGGTGAGCGACGCTATCGTCGATCGGTTCCTGGAGATGGACCACCACTCGAGCATCGTCGCCGAGTGCGCGGTCTCGAGCGGGATCCTGTTCATCGCGGCGCGCTACGCCTCCGTGGCCAAGCTGGACATCCCGGACGTGGCGCGCAGCGTGATCCGCGACGTCGGCTACCCGAAGGAGGTCTTCGACGCAGACGCCTGCTCGATCATGACGAGCTTCGTCGACCGCACCGCGAGCGAGTACGAGCCGCTCGAGCTCGAGAACTTCGGCGACGAGGCCATCAATCTGATCACCGCCAAGCAGCCGGTGACCGCCTTCGGCTACGCCTGCGCGCAGACCTCGACGCTCATGCCGCTGCCCGTGTGGCTCGCGCACAGGCTCGTCGACGTCCAGGATTCGGCCGGTATCCAGAAGAAGCTCCCCTACCTGCTCCCGGACGGCAAGTCCCAGGTCAGCATCGAGTACCGGGACGGGAAGCCGAAGCGCGTGCACGGCATCACCATGGTCGCGAGCCAGCTCGCCGAGGGCACGCCCGACCTCGCAGAGCTTCGCCAGGACCTCATCGAGCACGTCATCCTGCCCGTCTGCGCCGAGGCCGAGTGCGAGCCCGACGCGGAAACGGAGATGTTCATCAACCCGGAGGGCCCGCTCGTCGGCGGGGGCCCGAGCTACCACTCGGGTCTGACCGGGCGCAAGACCGGCGTCGACACCTACGGCGAGTACGCGCGCCACAGCGGCGCGGCGCTCAGCGGCAAGGACCCGATGCGCATCGACCGCGTTGCTGCCTACGCCGCGCGCTACGCGGCCAAGAACGTCGTCGCGGCGGAGCTCGCCGGCGAGTGCGAGGTCTCCCTCAGCTACTCCGTCGGCGTGGCGAAGCCGGTGAGCGTTCGCGTGCGCACCTTCGGGACCGGTGAGCTCGGCGACAGCGAGATCAACGACCGCGTGCGCGAGGTCTTCGACTTCCGCGCCGCGGCGATCGTGCGCGATCTCGAGCTGCGCCAGCTCCCACGCAGGAACAGGGGCGATTTCTACCGCCGTCTTTCCGTGTACGGGCACATGGGGCGTGTCGATCTCAAGGCGCCCTGGGAGCGGACCGACAAGGTGGACCAGCTGAAGTAGCGGAACACCGGACTCGGGGCTCGCCGGCGCGAGCGGCCCGACCCTTCACACGGCCCACACGACGCGAGCCCTGGCAGGAAGACTCAGATGGAACCGATTCAGACACTCACCCTGGTGGTCTTCCTCGCGACCATCCTGATGGTCATCGTGCGCTGGATAGACAGCGTGGTCGCCGCCATGGTGGGCGTGGTGCTCATGGTCATGATCGGCGCCATGACAGAGGACCAGGCCTTCAAGTTCGTCGACTGGAACGTCATCGCGATCCTGGTCAGCATCTGGCTCATCGCCGGCTACTTCGGCAAGACGGGTATTCCCGAGTATCTCGGCGAGATGAGCCTGCAGCTGTCGAAGGGCAGCGTTCCGCTCTTCGTGACGCTCATCGGCGGGCTCTCGGGCTTCATCTCGATGTTCATCGACAACGTCGTGGTGGTCCTGATGCTCGCCCCGGTCGTCTTCCACATCCGCAAGCTCTACAGCTTCGAGGCGACGGGTGCGATCCTCTTCATCGGGCTGTGCTCGAACTTCATGGGCACGGCCCTGCTGCTCGGAGACCTGCCGCCTCAGATGCTGCACAGCGTTTCGGGCATCGAGTTCCTCGGCTTCATCTGGCACTCGGGCCGGCCCTCGTCGTTCATCGTCCTGACGGCCACCTACCTCGTCGTGGTCGCCTACTTCTACTTCAAGTTCCGGGCCTCGTCGATGGCGGACGTGCACATCGATCCGGCCCTGGTCGCCGCCGACAGCAGCCCCGCATCGCATATCAGGAACCCGCGCTTCGCATGGGTGGTCTGCATCGTCTTCCTGCTCACCATCGTCGCGATGGCCTTGCGCGAGCTGCTCGGCGTACGGCTCGGCTACATCGCCGTGACCGGCGCGCTGACCCTGGTGCTCGTGTTCGAGATCTTCGGCGATGCCTGGAAGCTCGAGCCCCCCGATCTCGAAGGCATGCTCGCCGAGCTCGACTGGAAGGCGATCGGCTTCTACGTGGCCCTGTTCGCGCTGGTCGGCGGCCTGGAGAACGTTCACATCCTCGACATCGTCGCCAAGTGGCTGATCCCGTTCCTGGAGGAAAGCCTGCTGCTCGGCGTGAGCATCCTGTACTGGGTGACCGCGCCGATCGTCGGGGTCGTGGAGCACGACGCGTACATCCTGACGCTGCTCTACGTGATCCGGGACCTCGGGGAGTCGGGGGTGGTCGACCCCTGGCCGCTCTACTGGGCGCTGGTCTGGTCCGGCACGCTAGGGAGCAATCTGACGATTGCCGGTGCACCAGCCCTCTACGTCGCGCTGTCCATGGGCGAGAAGGAGGACGCGAAGAAGTGGTCTCTGAGGCAGTTCCTGGCCTTCACGGTGCCCTATGTGGTGATCTCGCTCATTGTCTGCTATGTGCTAATGGTGTTCATCTGGATCTTGCCGTTCATGTCCGCAGCCCCTTGAAGCCCTGCGGGCGATGGCCGCTCGAGCTCGAGGAGACGCTTTAGATGCTGAAGTACGAACGGATGATGGTCGCCACGGACTTCTCGCGGGTGAGCGAGATCGCAGCGCGAGAGGCCATCGAGCTCTCGCGGCACTACGGATCCGAGCTCGTATTCCTGCACGTGGTCGAGCACTTCCCGGAGCACCTGCCCCACTACCACATCGCCCACGAGGACATGGACCCCGAGGAGTTCATCGTCCACCGCGCGAAGGAGGATCTCGCGGCGCTCTGCGAGCGGCTCGGGCGCCCCGATGCGACGCGCGAGGTCAAGCTCACAACCCGCTCGGCCAAGGTGGAGATCGTCCACTTCGCGATCGAGCAGAAGATCGGGCTGATCATCATCGGGTCGCGGGGCCGACACAGCCTCCTCGACGTGCTGAGCGGCTCGACTGCGACCGGCGTCGTGCGGGCGGCTCCGTGCGACGTGTTCGTGATCCACGACCCGGACGAGCGCCCCTCCGCGCCGACCTGAGCTCGTCGGGTCGGACATCCGGGCTGAGCACCTGTTCCGAATCGCAAGTCGGGCTCGAGGTCGTGACTCGATCGGCCAGCTCGCGACCGTGCGCAGGGTGGATGCTGCGCCCGAGCCCACAGGGATGTGTTGACGGCGTGTCTCGAGATGGCCGATCGAGTCACGGCCGTCGGCACCAGGGTCCCGTGACTCGGAACAGGTAGTCAGTCCTCGGCCTGCTCTCCATCGAGCTCCCGGTAGTCGAAGGCACGGGCCGAGGCGCGCATCTCCACCACCGGCTCGTATGCGCCGTCGTCGATCGGCACGATGTCGTCGATGAGCAGCGCCGCGCGCGCCGCGGTGACGCCCGGATCGTTCGCCGCCTCGCGCAGCGCGTCACATATCCGCTCGGCGTCCTCGGCCGGGAGCCGCGCGCTCACCGCGTAGGGCAGCGCCGGCACCATCGGGCTCCAGTCGATGATCTCCAGCCCCTCGAGCTCGTCCGGTGCGTGGTGCGAGAGCAGCGCGTGTGTCACCGCGTCGATGGCGGCGAGGTCGGCCTGGCCCTCGCGCAGCGCGGCGATGCTGCCGCGGTGCGTCCGGGTCCACAGGACGCGAGAGAAGAACCGCCCGCGCGCCGCGAGCGGCGCGACCATCGCGCGCAGGCAGTTGCAGCCGGACTGGGAATCCGGCCCGTTGACCGCGACCACGCAGTCCCGGAAACCCTCGAGGCTGCGGGCCGGGTCGCCCTCACGCGTGACGAGCGCGCTGCTGTAGAGATGCCCCTCGCAGCCAGGGGCGGCATAGACCGGCGCCGCGCAGGCGCTCAGCGATCCGGCGAGCGCGAAGCGCAGCGGATAGCCGCAGGTCTGGGTGAGCAGCAGGTCCGGCGAACGCCATGCCTCCTCGCGCACCGCGCTGCGGGTGAGCGCGTCGGGGACGTCGTCGAAGCCCGCCTGGCGCAGCGCCCGGGCGATGGCCCGCCACCAGGCGTCGGTGGCGGCGCGGACCTCGGGCAGGTCGTACATGGGCAGCGATGCCAGCATCTCACGCCCTCGGGTGCACGGGGACGAATGCTGGCCGCAACGCATAGCGGCGCACCAGCTCGCCGTAGCCCGAGTAGACGTAGTGCCCGTTCAGCGCCAGGAGCGCGTCGCGGTGCTCGCGATAGAAGCGCGGGATCGCGAACCACGGCATGGTCGGGTGCCGGTGGTGGACGATGTGCAGGTTGTTCCACAGGAACAGCAGTCCGAAGAACCAGTTCGACTCGACGCTCGCGACCCGCTCGTAGGGCGACTCGCCCCAGCGGTGCTCGAGGAAGGGACGGATCCATCCGAGCACCATGCCGCCGTAGGCGAAGAAGAGCAGGTACTGCCACAGCGGCATGCCGGCGACGCCGGTGACGAACCAGAGGATCGCCGCGACGCCGGCGCCGTGCGCGAGCCACAGTGGGAGATCTCGGAGCTCGCCGCGGGCGATGGGCGCGAGATCTCGCACCACCAGCCTGGAGAGCCGGATCGGCGGACCGAGCGCCAGGCGTCCGAAGAAGGTCTGGTTGACCACGAGCAGCGCCCGACGGACCCGGGAGTAGCGGGCCCAGTCCGCCTGGCGATGGTAGACCGACTCGGTGTCCTTGCCGGGATAGGTCAGCTGCGGGTTGCGGTGGTGGATCGAGTGGCTGCGCCGGTAGACCTGGAACGGCAGCCACAGCCCGATCGGCGGCCAGACCATTGCGAGGCGCAGCCACGCAGGGCAGGTGCGCCAGCCGTGGATCGCCTCGTGCTGGAGGCTGAAGTGCAGCGCGGTCACGTAGGCGCCGGCGCCGAGCAGCGCCCACCAGGGCAGCGCCTCGTGGCCGAGGACGAGAGCGAGCCAGCTGCCGTAGAGCCCCGCAGCGAGGAGCCAGGTCGGGCCCTCGCGGCGTTGGAACCAGTGCGCGTCGGCGTCAGGCCAGGAGCTCATGCAGGCTCAGCCCGTGCACCAGCCGGGCGCCTCGGCCTCGAGGTCGTTGACGAGCCACACCCCGTCGTCGCGCCGCTCGGCGAGGAAGCGACGATGGGTCTCGCCGTCGCGCCAGCGCAGCTCCAGGGCGCCGCCTGGGAGACGTCGCTCCTCGACCTCCGAGGCGTCCGGGAGCGCGATGCCCCGGCTCTCGGCGACGCCCTCGAGGGCGAGGAAGGCGTGCCCGTAGCGGTCCCGGAGGGGCGTCCAGGACTGCGCCTGGCGGCCCGATGCGTCGAGGTAGAGCTTGCACGCGAGCTCCTTGCCGCCGCCGGTGGCGACGACGAGGACGATGGCGATCAGGGCGACGACGAAGCCGGCGAGGACCTTGAGCTTGCCCGCCAGCGCAGCCCACGGCGCGAGCCGCGAATCGATGTCGGCGACGTCCTTTTCGAGCCCGGGCTTCTCTGCCATAGTCGCTCGCACGCGGGTCTCGGGGAGAGCGACCGTGCGCACGCGCTCCATTCTCCTGGTTCTCACCCTCGCCGCAAGCACGGCGCAGGCAGGGGTGCTCGACAACTGCTATCCGCGCCTCGGGGCCGAGTGCGTCGCCCTCGACAGCGGTCCGCTCATCGCCTCGACCGAGGAGTTCCTCGCCCGGCGCGGGCCCCTCGCCGCCACGCCGCAGGGCGGCGCGGCGCTGCTGATGCACGCGCTCATCCGGCGCAACCAGGACCCGGTCGAGGGCTCGCGCATGCTGGTGCTGGCGCTGCATCCGGACAACCTCGTCTCGAGCAGCGCCGAGACCGGCTACGAGGGCTACGGACCGAGCCGCTCGACCGGGTATCTCATCGATCAGATCGACAAGATGCCCCAGTGCATGGACACCTACGCGCCGCCCGGCGACTCGCTGGTCTTCCGCTTTCGCGACCAGACCAAGCACGTCGGCACGATCGAGTCCGGGCGCTACACGGTATTCCTGTGCACGCCGGCCGCGAGCATCTGTCGCGCCGTGAGCATGCGCCGCTCGCCGCGTGGCTTCTGGAAGGTCTACAACCTGTCGTCGATCGCGACCGGCTGCGCGCTCCCTCCGGCGAACGCCAAGCCGGATCTCTGAGTGACCCTGTTCCTGGTCGCGAGCCAGTGTGGCGACGGCCGTGACTCGATCGGCCGTCCCGCGACCCGCCGTAAACACGTCCCTGTGGGCTCGGGCGCAGCATCCATGCTGCGCACGGTCGCGAGCCGACCGATCGAGTCACGACCTCGAGCGCGTTCTGCACCTCGGAACAGGTCTCTGGACGACACTGCCCGCCCCACCGGTCCGTCGATCGATGAGGTCGACGAGGGCCTGCTACGAGGTCATTGACCTGGCCCCGTGCCCGGGGCGTCCCGATCGCGGACAATCGCGCCGGCCACCCGAACCGCGGGTGCCTGCCCGGCGGCTCGGGGGTCGAACGTGCTCATCTGGCTCTACTTCTCCATCTGCGTCGCCCTGATCGCCGCGGCGGGGGTCAAGCTCTCCGGCTACGCGGACGTCGTGGCGGAGAAGACCGGCCTCGGCGGAACCTGGATCGGGCTGATCATGCTCGCCTCGGTCACCTCGCTCCCGGAGCTCGCCACCGGGGTCACCTCGGTCACCAGCGCCGGGGTCCCGGACATCGCGGTCGGCGACGTCCTCGGGAGCTGCGTGTTCAACGTCCTGATCATCGTCGTCCTGGACATGCTGCACCGGGAGAGCTCGCTCTTCCATCGGGCGAGCCCGGCGCACGTGCTCTCCGGCGCCTTCGGCATCATGCTCATCGGAATCGCCGGCTTCGGATTGCTGCTCTCCGCAGCAGGGATTCGAGGCGCCATCGGCCACGTGGGTCTCTACTCGCCGGTGATCCTGGTGCTCTACGGGGTGGCGATGCGCACGGTCTTCCTCTACGAGCGGCGCAACGTCGCCGAGCTCGCCGCCGAGGTCGCCGAGCGCTACGCGCACATCACGCTGCACCACGCGCTCGTCGGCTACGCGGCGACGGCTGCGGTGGTGGTCTCCGCGGGCATCGCGCTGCCCTTCGTCGCCGACCGGCTCGCCGATCAGATGGGCTGGAGCGAGAGCTTCGTCGGCACGGTCTTCGTCGCCTTCGCCACCTCCCTGCCGGAGATCGTCACGACCATCGCCGCGTTCCGCATCGGCGCGGTGGACATGGCGATCAGCAACCTGTTCGGGAGCAACCTGTTCAACGTGGCGATCCTCGCGGTGGACGACGCCTTCTACCTCCAGGGGCCGCTGCTCGCCCATGTCTCCCCGGCCCACGCGATCTCGGCGCTGTCGGCCATCGTCATGAGCGCCACGGCGGTCGCGGCCATCTTCTTCAGCCCGCGGGCGCGGGTGCTGGACCTGGTCGGATGGGCCAGCATCGCGCTGGTCGTGACCTACCTGCTGAACGGCTACGCGCAGTTCCTGGTCGGCCGCGGCTGAGCGGAGCCCGAGCCGAGCGAGTACGGCCTGGAAATGCAGATGGATCGGCGGCCGTAGCAGGGAATCGGCGCAACGTCCGGGCTGGCCCGATGCGGCTCAGCCGGCCACCGTGGGCCGCTCCCAGGCCTCGGCGAAGCGCTGCGCGCAGCGGGCGATCCAGCGCGCCGCCGCCTGGTCGATGCCCAG
>CAJIAT010000663.1_pt1 | contig 12223 bp, 8 predicted proteins | sample 9199161 | NCBI WGS metagenome assembly CAJIAT01 (sample SAMEA7708281, study PRJEB35096) | sediment metagenome | biome: marine neritic benthic zone biome [ENVO:01000025]; feature: sediment [ENVO:00002007]; material: shallow marine sediment [ENVO:03000034] sea grass bed [ENVO_01000059] ... | reverse complement strand
TCAGCGTTGGGCCAAGATGGCGGTCACTTCCACCCCAGTTCAAATTCGGCCCTCCAAGTGCAAAGGAGCCCACTTACTTGATCCGCTACCGGTGTGGGCCGTACGGGTTTGGGAAGTCGATCCGCCAGCAGGTCAGGAGCGTCTGGACTGGGTTCTGTTGACCAACGAGCCGGTGGAGAGCTTTGAAGATGCGTATCGCGTGGTCAGTTGGTACGAAAAGCGTTGGATTATCGAAGAATTCCACAAAGGCATGAAATCGGGTTGCAAGATCGAGGGGCTTCAATTCACCCATGAAGACCGTTTGCAGCCTTCCATTGCGATTCTCTCGGTACTCACGTTGACGCTGTTGCAGCTTCGCAACGCCAGTCGCCGGAAGGACGCCAAGACTCGCAAGGCGACCGAAGTCATCGGCGAGAACTACGTCGAAGTGCTCAGCCAGTGGCGCCACAAGCGAGCGAAATCGGACTGGACGGTTCACGAGTTCTACATGGCGTTGGCGCGTCTAGGTGGACACCTCAATCGCAAGCATGATCATCCACCGGGGTGGCAGGTACTCTGGGAAGGGTGGAAGGAACTTCTTCCGATGGTAATCGGATACGATGTGGCCAAAGCCAAGTACAAAAAATGTGGCTAAACCTAAGCGCTAGCGACCGGTTTTCCCCGGCGCTGGTGATAACCGTGTCGCTAGCCCGGATATTTCACTCGCGGATGCTTGAAGCCCTATAGCGCGAAAGCCTTAGTCCTGGTAGGTATTGGAGTTACCACACTTCAATCCTCAAGCAAGACAAAGGCTTCGCAATGACACAGCGTAAACGACGCAAGGCAGTTTTGAAACGACTCCGGCGAAGGGCTGTTGAGTTTGATTTCGATGGCGGACGCCTCACTTCCGACGCCGGGCTGCTGTTGCTCCGGCAGGTCGATGTCAAACTCGGACTGATCGACGCGATCAACGAGGCGATTCCCGATCCTCGCAACCAGGCCAAGGTCGTTCACCGGCAGCGAGAGATGATTGCCCAGAGGGTGTTCGCCATCGCCGCCGGGTACGAAGACGAGAACGACCATCACAACCTCCGCTTCGATCCCGCTCTCCAGCTGGCCGCCGATCGAGAGCCCGAGCAGGAGTCCCCGCTGGCCAGCCCATCGACCCTCTGCCGACTGGAGAATCGCGTGCTGCGAAAGTCAGCCGTTCGATTGCATGAGGTCCTGGTCAATCAGTTCTTGGACAGCTACGACAAACCGCCGGAAGAAATCACACTCGATTTCGACGCTACCGATGATCCGACTCACGGAAAGCAAGAAGGGCGGTTCTTTCACGGTTACTACCGCAGTTACTGTTACTTGCCGCTGTACGTCTTCTGCGGCACCCAGCCGCTGGTGGCCTATCTCAGACCCAGCAACATCGACGCGGCCAAACACAGCCGGGCGATCGTCAAACTGCTGGTCGAAAAAATCCGCACTCGCTGGCCCGAAGTGAGGATTGTGATCCGCGGCGACAGTGGTTTCTGCCGCTGGCGTTTGATGCGGTGCTGCGAGCGGTTGGGGGTGAAGTACATCTTCGGCTTGGCCAAGAACTCACGCTTGCGTGGCTTGGCCAGCCCGCTGATCGATCAAGCCCAGGCGGACTTCCAGGCCAGCGGCGAGAAACAACGGCAGTTCATGTGGATTCGCTACGCCGCGGGCAGCTGGGATCGGGAGCGTCAAGTGATCGCCAAAGCGGAGCATTCGGCCAAAGGTGAAAACCCTCGTTATGTGGTCACCAACTTGTTCGACCACACGTTGCCCAGGGGCGTGGACTGTTCCCCTGCCGTACCGCCGGGACAGGTTTACGACGAGCTGTACTGCCTTCGCGGCGAAATGGAAAACCGCATCAAGGAACAACAACTGTGTCTGTTCGCCGATCGGACAAGTTGCTCGAAGATGCCTGCCAACCAACTTCGTCTGCTGTTTTCGACGTTTGCCTACATGTTGATCGATGGTCTGCGTCGAATTGCTCTGGTGGGTAGCGAATGGGCAACTGCGCGTGCCGACACGATTCGCTTGCGTTTGATCAAGGTGGCCGCTCGCGTGCGTGTGACGGCCCGCCGCGTGGTTTACCACCTGGCAAGTAGTTGTCCTTACGAAACGATGTTCCGACGAGTTGTGGAGAAGCTATGTGATACTGGTTAGCTGAACCCATCGCGAAGTTCAACGCACCCACCGGCCGACCGCAGGCGGTGGGGGTCGGGGGCGGTTTGTCCACCAGACAACACTGCGGCCGTCGTCAGGCAAATTTTCGTCCCGCCAAGGGCACGAACCCGATCTACAAACCACCGGTGCAATATCCGGGCTAGCAGCGAGGCAGAGCGGATCGCGCCCGGGTGAGCCGACGCGGCCGCGGATCTGCAGCCGCACCTCAGGCCGCGGAGCGGCGCCCGGCCGGGCGCGGGCGCGGCGGCTCGACGGGCTCGGTCGGCGCTTCGAGCTGGGGCTCTCCGGCGCGGAACACCTCCAGGGTGCCGCGCTCCATCGCGTTCCACAGCTCGTTGTCGGTGAGCGGTCGCGAGGCGATGACCGTCACCACGTCCCTCGGCGTCGTCTCCGCGGCGAAGTCGATCGTCTCCCCGGTGTCGATCAGCCGCGCCTGTCCGAACGGGTGCCTGCGGGTGATCCAGCACATGCGCGTGCTGCAATAGACGAGGAGCTCGAAGGAGTCGCTCAGCATGAAGTTGAAGGTGCCGAGCGCGTCCACTTCCCGGGCGAGGTCGAGGACCAGGCCCCGCAGGACCCCGGGCTTGCGCGGGCGCTCGGGGAGCCGGTCCCGGATCCGATCGAGCATCCAGCAGAAGGCGTGCTCGCTGTCGGTCGAACCGACCGTCCGGTAGCGGCCGAGGGGCCATCGCTTCACGCCCTTGAGCTGCCCGTTGTGGGCGAAGGTCCAGTCCGCGCCCCAGAGCTCGCGGGTGAAGGGGTGGGTGTTCTCCAGGCACACCCGTCCCCGGTTGGCCTTGCGGATGTGACTGATGACGATGCAGCTCCTGATCGCGTAGCGCCGGATCAGCTCGGCGATCTCCGAGGCGACGCTCGGGCGCGGATCGTGGAAGGACCTGGCCCCGCGGCCCTCGTAAAGGCTGATTCCCCAGCCGTCGCGATGCGGACCGGTGCGCCCACCGCGCTGCATCAGCCCGCTGAAGCTGAAACAGATGTCCGTGGGCACATTCGCGCTCATGCCGAGCAGCTCGCACATCGTCACGCTCTCCGGGGCCAGCCGGGGGCCGCAGTGTCATCTTGGATCGAATCCTCCGCCGACCCAACGCCTGACGGGGAGAGGCAGGCCCCGGGGTCGGACCCCGGGTCGTTCGGCGGTGCACGCGTTCGTCACACCGGGACCGGAGATGACGAGCGCCACCCCCCACCCGCCGGTGGCCCGCGCCCAGCCCTCGGCCGTGAAGCCTGCACCCTGCTCGTTGCGGGCCTGGACGTGGGCGATGCCGTCGCCCAGGCCACGGCACAGGTCGAGGGTGTGCACCCCCGGGACGCCGACGACGGTCGTGACCCCGTATCGGTGCAGCAGGCGGACGGTGGCCTCGCCGCAGGTGATGGCCGTGTCCATGCGAGTCCTCACCGGTCGTCGGTCACGTCAGGGACTCGAGACTGCGTGCTCGAGGCCCGGCATCCATGCTGCGCACGGTCGCGTGACGGCCGATCGAGTCACGGCCGTCGCCAAGGTGTCTCGCGACTCGGAACAGATGTGTCGAGGTACTAGGCGGCGGTCGGATAGCCGCGATCGGTGTGCAGCCACTTCTCGAGCATGTCGTGCACGTCGCTGATCTCGTAGGGCTTGGCGAGGAAGTCGTCCATCCCGCACTCGAAGCAGCTCGACCGGCCCTCCTGGAGCACGCTGGCGGTCAGCGCGATGATCGGCAACCGGCGCTCGGAGCTGTCGGCCTGCGCCTCCCGGGCGCGGATGCGCCGGGTCGCCTCGTAGCCATCGAGCTCCGGCATGTTGCAGTCCATGAACACCAGGTCGTAGCGCCGGTGCGCGACCATCTCCACCGCCTGGGAACCGTCGACGGCGATGTCGACGTCGACTCCGAGGAACTCCAGGATTCGCCGCGCCACGCGCTGGCTCATGGGGTTGTCCTCGGCGACCAGGATCCGTGCGCGGTAGGGCGCCGACGGGCCTGCGGCGCTCGCCCGGGCCGAGGCCGGGGCGTTTGCATCGCTACCCGCGGCCCCCATGACCTGCTCGAGAGCCCGTCGCAGTGCGCGCTGGTGGATCGGCTTGCGCACCGTGGCGTCGAAGTCCGCGCGTCCTGCCGCGTCGACGAACGTGCTGCCGACGTCGACCTCGAGCAGGATCATCGGGAGCCGGGCGCGGTCGCGGGCCTCGCGCAGACCGCGCGCCAGGGTCCCCCCGTCGACGCCCGGCAGCGTGCGATCGACCAGCGCCACGTCGAGATCCCCGGCGAGGTAGGCGTCGCGGCGCACCAGCTCGAGGGCCCGGCGACCGCTCGCGGCGACGGTCACGCTCATGCCCCAGGCCTCGAGCTGCTGGCGAACGACGCGCTGGCACGTGGGGTTGTCCTCGACCAGCAGCGCGTGCGCCTGGCGCAGGCGTTCGGAGACGGGCTCGGCCTCCTCGTCCTCACCACGCTCCACCGGAACCGAGAACGAGAAGCGCGAGCCCCGCTCGAGCTCGCCGCGCACGCCGATCTCGCCGCCCATGAGCTCGACCAGCTGCCTGCAGATCGCCAGCCCGAGGCCGGTACCACCGAACTCCCGCGTCGTCGACGAGTCCGCCTGGGAGAAGGAGTCGAAGATCCGCTCGCGATCGGCCTCGGCGACGCCGATGCCGGTGTCCGCGACCTCGCAGGTGAGCCGCACGCCGTCGCGCCGCTCGTCGATCCTGCCCTTGACCGCGATCTCTCCCTGGAACGTGAACTTGATGGCGTTGTTCAGCAGATTGACCAGGATCTGCTGCAGTCGGCCCATGTCCGCGCGCACGCGGTAGGGGCCCCTCACCGGGACGCCCGAGATGATCTCGAGACCCTGCCGCGATGCCTCGTCGGCGAACAGGGTGACCGTGCGCTCGAGCAGATCGCGCAGGTCGAACTCCACGATGTCGAGCTCGATCTTGCCCGACTCGAGGCGCGAATAGTCCAGGATCTCGTTCACCACCCGTAGCAGCTGGTCGCTGCTCGACTTGATCATCTGGGCGCACTCGAGCTGCTTGGCCGGAAGCTCGGAGTAGAGCAGGTAGTCGGTCATACCCATGATCCCGTTCATGGGCGTGCGGATCTCGTGGCTCATCCGCGCCAGGAACTCCGACTTCGACTTGGCGGCCACCTGGGCCTCGTCGCGGGCCTGACGGATCGAGTCCTCCACCCGCTTTCGCTCGTCGACCATGCGGTTGAAGGCATCGGCGAGGTCCTGGAACTCGTCCCCCGAGTCCACCTCCGCTCGGCGCTCGACCTCGCCGCCGGCAACCGCCTCGGTGGCACTCAGCAACGTCGAGAGCGGCGTGGTGACCAGGCGCGAGACGAACCAGCCGATCGCCATGAGCAGACCGACGGTCGACAGCGCCATCACCGCGATGGTGTTGCGGAGCTCGTTCGGCACCTCCACGAACTCCTCGAAGGGAAGCGTCACCATGACCGCCCAGGGAGTCGTGGGAATCGGGGCATAGGCGACGAAGCCGTCGAGCCCGAGCAGGTTGGCGCGGCCGAAGCCGCTTCCGGCCGCGAGCACGGCCTCGACCAGCGCCTGGGACGACTCGTCGTCGCCCCGGATGCGCGAGAACAGCCGGGTCTGGTCCGGATACGACAGCAGCCGGCCCTGGGCATCGACCACCATGGCGAAGCCGAGATCGCCCACGCGCTCGTCGCGCGCAGGTCTGACGAGGTCCGCGAGCGGTGCGGCCCCGCGAATGATGCCGCCGAACTGGTCGAAGAAGTCGAGGTGGGTGTAGATGAAGCTGATCGAAGGCTCGCGCCAGACGCCGTGCTCGACCTGCGACATCACCACCTCGTTGACACGGCCGGTGGACTGCTCGAACAGCGAGCTGTCGGAGATGTCCTGATACTGGTCGGTCGGGCGGCCCTGCTCGACTCGCTCGGCCTCGCGGCCGCTCTCGTCCACGAAGGTCAGCAGCGGGAACTGCTCCGCGTTCTCGGCAAAGAGCCTGCTCAGGGAGTAGAAGGCGTAGTCGCGCGCGTAGCGCTCCGCCGCATCGGAGTGGGCGAGGCGCCGGATCCGATCCCGGCGGTCGTTGACGAGGTGCGAGATCTCGGCGCTCACCGCGCGCGCCACGACCGAGAGCATGGCGCCCTGCTGCTCGACGACGGCGGTGACCAGCATGCGGTGGCTGACGACGCCGACGAGAATGGTGACGATCAGCACCAGCCCCGAGTAGGGCAGCAGGATCTTGCGCTTGATCGAGCGCGCCATGCGACTAGCCGAGGGCCTCGGGGCGGCGCATCGGCTACAGCAGCGGGACGGCCAGGTTTCGTCGAATCACGTCGCGCGCATCCTGCGTCGACAGGTAGCCGACGAAGCGTGCGGCGCAGCCCTCGAGCGGCTCGAGATAGACGATGCCCAGCGGCAGCGACATCCCCGAGCGCTCGGTCTCGGGCGCACCGGACGGGGTCGTCACCCCCTCGATCTCGATCTCGCGAAGGCGCGTGCCCGCGATCAGGGTCTTGGGCACGAAACCGATCGTGAACGGCCGCTCGATCAGTAGCTGCAGGGTCTCGAGGCTGCTGTAGGTGGGCTTGGCGTGGGCCGGGAGCCGCTCGAAGGAGGGGATGTGGCCGAGCACCGTGCGCAGCGTCGTGCCACCGTCGCGGGTGAGCGGGTAGATCGCGTGCGCCGGTCCGCCCACCGCGTCCCAGCTCGCGACCTTGCCGTCGTAGATGGCCACCAGCTCCGACGGCGTGATCCGCTCGACGCCGGTGACCGACGGGTGCGTGACGAAGACGACCTTCGTCACGGCGAACGGCTTGTAGACCATGCCCGGGACGCGGTCGCCTTCTCTGGGCTCACGCGAGACCCGCGCGAGCTCCGCCTTGCCCGCCACGAGCGCTCTCAGGCCGCCGCGCGAGCCCATCGAGTCGAGCACCCGCACGGCGCACCCCTCCTGCTTCGTGGCGAACGTGCGCGCGAGCTCTCGCAGCATGCTCTGGCTGGCCCCGGTGCCCGCGATGCGGACCGTGTCGAGCGCCGCCGCGACGTCGACGACGAGGAGCAGACCGATGAGGAGGGCAGCACGGAGATCCCACGCGCTCCGGCGGCGGCGGCAGGGCACGGCAGGCGGTGGGAGAACGCCGTTCTTCGACGGCTCGCGCCTGGCCCCGAGATGGGCGGCATCGTAGGTCATGGTAACGTTTTTCAGATCGGCCGAACGGGCAACCGCAAACGGCCGTGCTGCGGTTGCGAGGTCGAAAAAGGCCACGATGGCCTTTTTCAACAGCTTATCAAGCCGTGCTCCTCCCACGGTCTGCATGTTAGCGGGGGAATTCTCGAACTCAAGCGTTCACCGAAGGCGAGGATTCCGTGTCCTCGTAGGGTGCGCCGGCAGGCCAGAGACCGGACCGCGCGACAAGTTAATGACGCATTCGGCCGGTTTTTAGGGAAAACAAAGCGTTAGGATGACCTCGGATGTCGGGATTTCCCGCGAATTCGACACGAATTTGACGGTTGGGCCTGTTCTGTTCCTGAATTATGGGTCACTCTAGGAAAGTGATTCTGAAAAAATAGCCAAGAGCTGGGGGTGGCTAGGTGATATCGCGAGTGCTTCGTTCGACCCACAAGTGGGTGGCCGTGGTCGTGGCTCTCCCACTCCTCGTCGTCATGGTGACAGGGATCGTCCTGCTGGTGCGCAAGCCGGTGGAGCTGATTCAACCGGCGGCGGCCCGCGGCTCGGCGACACTCGATCCACGCGTGGCGCACCAGGCAATCCTGGACGCCGTACGCACGGTGCCGCAGATGGAGGTGAGCGGCTGGCAGGACATCATGCTGACGGACTACCGCCCGCGGCGCGGCATCGTCAAGGTGCGCAACCACGCGCAGTACGAGACCCAGGTGGACGCCGCGAACGGCTCGGTGATCAAGTCGGGGCAGCGCCTCAACGACATCGTGATGCGTTTTCACGGCGGGTCCCCGTGGAGCTGGCGTCTGTGGGTCTACGTGCCCGTGGGCCTGGCGACGCTCTACCTGACCCTGTCGGGGATCTATCTGGGCGCGGTCTCGTCGGTGCGCCGCTGGCGGGGCTGGCGCGCGCAGAGCCACAGCCGTGAGCGCCACCGCGGCAGCGACCGGTTCAACCTGGCGAAGTTCTGCCTGAGGTACCACTTCTGGCTGGCCCTCGTCGTCATGGTGCCGTGGCTGATCGTGGTGACCTCCGGCTTGATGATGCAGCTCCGCGACCAGGTGCCGGGGATCACCAACCCGCTCGAGCGCGGGGTCTCGGCCACCCCGACGCTCAGCTACCCGAGAGTGCTCGAGGTCGCGAAGACGATCCCCGAGCTGGGGGTCGAGGGCTGGTCCAACATCTGGCGCGTGTACACCTACCCCAACGCCGGCGTCATCCAGATCCGCACCAAGCGCGGGGTGGAGGCGCAGCTCGACGCCTCCACCGGCGAGGTGCTGCTGGTCGCCACGCGCGAGAAGGATTTCTGGGAGGACCTGCACGAGGGCATCGTCGGGCGCCACCACCTGCGCTCGGGCCAGCTGTTCGAGAGCAAGGTGAACCTGAGCATGGTGCTGTTCCTGCCCGTGCACCTGTGTGCGCTGGTCATGTGGGTGCTGGGAGCGATCTACTTCGTGCGCACGCAGCTGTCGCGCGGGCGCCGGCAGACGGCTCCGCAGGTCTTCGAGCCCGCAGGGGCCCTGCCGCAGCCTGCCGGCGGCGACGACTAGCGAGTCGGCGCGGGTCGCGGATCGAGGTGGTGAGGGGCTGCCAACCGGCAGCCCCCCGCTGCGTTCACGCGATCCCCGGGCGGGAGACCGTCGGTCGCAGGCGGTCGGCCGGTGCCGCAGGCCGCCAGGGGGGTCGCACGACGTCGAGGGCATCCTCGTCCGTGTCCCGGACAAGGAGGTCAGTCTTTCGGCCTGTTGTCCCTCACGTGCACGGCCTTTCCCTCCGAGCGCGCGATGGCGCCGACGTCGAGCAGCGCCACCACCGCCGAGATCCCGATGAACGACTTGATGTCACGCTCGAGCGCGCGGGCGAGCGCCTCGCGCTCGCCGGGACCTGCGCCGGCGCTGCCGGGCGCCGGCTCGACCAGCACTCGCATGGTGTCCAGAGGGCCTTCGCGATCCAGCTCGATGAAGTAGTGCGGTGACAGTCCCGGCTGCCGGCACACGAGCTCCTCGATCTGGGTGGGGAAGACGTTGACCCCACGCACGATGAGCATGTCGTCACTGCGGCCGGTCACCTTCTCCATGCGCCGCATGGTGCGCGCCGTGCCCGGGAGCAGCCGGGTGAGATCACGGGTGCGGTAGCGGATGACCGGCAGCGCTTCCTTGGTCAGGGTGGTGAAGACCAGCTCTCCTCGCTCGCCCTCGGGGAGCACGGCGCCCGTCGCGGGATCGATGACCTCCGGGTAGAAGTGGTCCTCCCACAGCGTCAACCCGTCCTTGGTCTCGATGCACTCCTGGCCGACTCCCGGCCCGATCACCTCCGACAGACCGTAGATGTCCACCGCGTCGAGGCCGAGCCGCGTCTCGAGCTCCGAGCGCATCGCCTCGGTCCAGGGCTCGGCGCCGAAGATCCCCACCCGCAGGCTGCAGACGGACGGATCGGCGCCCTGGCGCTCGAACTCGTCGGCGATGTTGAGCGCATAGGAGGGCGTCACCATGATGATGTCGGGCTCGAGATCCTGGATCAGCTGGACCTGGCGCGGCGTGAACCCTCCGGAGACCGGGATCACGGTGCATCCCAGGCGCTCGGCGCCGTAATGAGCGCCGAGACCGCCGGTGAACAGGCCGTAGCCGTAGGCGACGTGCACCTTGTCGCTGCGGCGACCGCCGGCCGCGTGGACCGAGCGCGCCATCACCTCGGACCAGGTGTCCACGTCGGCCTGGGTGTAGCCCACCACGGTCGGCTTGCCGGTGGTGCCGCTCGAGGCGTGGACGCGGACCACCTGCTCCATCGGCACCGCGAACATGCCGAAGGGGAAGCTCTGACGGAGATCCTCCTTGGTGGTGTGAGGGAACCTGGCGAGATCCTCGAGCGAGCGCAGGTCGTCAGGGTGCACCCCGGCCGCGTCGAACTTCGTCCGGTAGGCCGCGACGTTCTCGTAGGCGTGGCCGAGCGACCAGCGCAGGCGTTCGAGCTGCAGCGCTGCGAGCTCGTCGCGGCTCGCCGACTCGATGGGATGCAGTCCGACCCCGGCCGATTCCCCGCCCATGTCGTCCCTCCCCGGGGTCCTGTCGCTGGGCCAGTGTAGAGCAACTCGCGCCGCCGCCGACGCTGCAGCGATGTGCGCGGCTGCGTCCGAAACCGTTACGCTGACGCCGCTGCCCGGGAAACGGTGTCTCCCCGGGGTCCCTCGAGAGACGAGCACCTTCGAATGCACCAGGAGAGCGACGCCGGCCCGGCGCCCGGAAACACGCCAGTGACGGACTTGCGCACCTGCCTCGAGGCGGCGGGCGTGGACCGTGCGCGCGCGGCCGCCCTGGACGAAGCGCTCGGCGGGCTGCGCCGGGCCGACGATGCCGGCCCCCACGCCCTCGACGCGGACGCGGCGCGGGCAGGTCCGGTGTTCCGTCAGGGCTGGGAGCTGCTCGACGCCCTGCCCGCGCGCTCCGGGCGCTCCGCGACGGAGCGGCACGCCGGCGAGGCGCTGCTCGGCGCCGTGGCGGACCTGTGCCGGCGCTTCTGCCGGACCCACCGCGTCGCGATGTACCGCATCGTCACCGACGACCTGGCCCGATCCCTACGGGTCGACGACCTGCTGTGGGCGGCCGCCGGGCGCTGGCCAGGCCTGGTGCCCACCCGCGAGGAGCTCGCCGAGGAGTCGCGCCGCAAGCAGATGGACAAGGACGGTCGGGAGATCCAGCAGGGGATCTTCGCGAGCCAGATGCTGAGCGACCCGCTCATCGGCCGCCACCTGTGCGAGAGCATGCTGGAGCCGACGGCCGAAGCGCGCGAGCTGCTCGAGCGCTTCGAGGCCGAGGGCGCGGTCGATCTGGGCACGATGCGGGTCGACGCACGCGGCGAGACCGGCCACGTGACGTTCCAGTATCCCGGGACGCTCAACGCCGAGGACGACTCGACCGTCGTCCCGCTCGAGATCGCCATCGATCTGGTGCTGCTGCACCCGGGCCTGCGAATGGGGATCCTCCGGGGCTGCGAGGTGCAGCACCGGAAGTACGCCGGCCGGCGGATCTTCTCAGCCGGGATCAACCTGACGCTGCTCTACGAGGGGAAGATCTCGTATCTGTTCTACCTGGTACGCGACCTCGGCCTGGTGAACAAGCTCTTCCGCGGCCTGGTGCTCGATCGCACGCCGCCCGAGGAGCCTGAGACGACCGCGGAGATCCCCTGGGTCGCCGTCGTCGACGGGTTTGCGATCGGCGGCGGCTGCCAGCTGCTGCTGGTGATGGACTACGTGATCGCGGAGGAAGGCGCGTACTTCAACCTCCCCGCCCGGAGAGAAGGGATCATCCCGGGAGCTGCGAACCTGCGCCTGCCGCGCTTCCTGGGTGAGCGCCTCGCGCGTCAGGCGATCATGTTCGACACCACCTTCTCGGTCGACAGTCCGCAGGCGGCGGCCATGATCAACGAGGTGCACCCGCGCGGCGAGCTGGACGCTGCGGTCGAACGCTGCGTGGCCAACGCGCTCGGCTCCGGCATGGTCAGCGCCGGGGGCAATCGCAAGGCGCTGCGCGTCGGCACCGAGAGCCTCGACTCCTTCCGCGCCTATATGGCCACCTACGCCGACGAGCAGGCGCGCTGCCACCTCTCAGAGCAGCTGGTGAGCAACCTCGAGCGCCACTGGCTCGCGCGGCGGGCGCGGCAGACCTAGCCCGCATATTGCACCAGGCCGGCAGCGAGCCGGCTGCAACTGACTGACTCGCTGAGGGAAACTTTATCGGTGCGACGAGCTGCAGTGGCGACGTTCTGTCCTCGGCTCGCTGCCTATCGCAGACCTGGCTTGTTCATGCACGCCTGGGCTTGCTGTTCGCGCGAGCGATAGCTACGGCTATCGCTCGCGCTCCACAGCGGCGCCCAGACGCACCT
>CAJIAT010000668.1_pt1 | contig 12251 bp, 10 predicted proteins | sample 9199161 | NCBI WGS metagenome assembly CAJIAT01 (sample SAMEA7708281, study PRJEB35096) | sediment metagenome | biome: marine neritic benthic zone biome [ENVO:01000025]; feature: sediment [ENVO:00002007]; material: shallow marine sediment [ENVO:03000034] sea grass bed [ENVO_01000059] ... | reverse complement strand
CATCCCAGACCCTATGACTACTTCTCGACGCTGCGTGCCAAGCTCCACTGGTCCAAGGATCTCTAGCCCGCATATTGCATCAGGCATCGTGGATCCTGGCGCAGGACAGGTGCGTCTGGGCGCCGCTGTGGAGTGCGAGTGATAGCCGTCGCTATCACTCGCGCGAACAGCAAGCCCAGGGGTGCATGGACAAGCCAGGGCCGCGATAGGCAGCGAGCCCAGCGCGAAATGCGCTCGCATGCGCGCGCGGAACGCTCCACTTCTCTCACGCCTGCTCAACGAGTTGCAGCGGGCTCGCTGCCGGCCTGGTGCAATATGCGGGCTAGCCCGGACATTGCGCCTCCAGGGCTCTCTGGCCGACGGCCGAAGAGCGCCGTTCGACGGCCGGCGACGAGGGGACGGCCGTGCTGAGCCATCTGAGCGTCCGCGACTTCGCCATCGTCGAGGCGCTCGAGCTCGAGCTCGGCCCCGGGATGACCGTGCTGACGGGCGAGACCGGCGCGGGCAAGTCGATCCTGCTCGATGCGCTCGGACTCGTCCTCGGCGACCGTGCCGCGACGGGACTGGTGCGAGCCGGCGCCGAACGCGCGGAGGTGGTCGCGGTCTTCGACCTCGCCCGCGGCAGCGATGCGGCGGCGTTCCTCGCCGGGCACGAGCTCGACGCGGACGAGGGCGAGTGCATCGTGCGCCGGACCGTCTCCGCCGAGGGCCGCTCGCGCGCCTACGTCAATGCCCGGGCCGTCCCGGCGCAGACCTTGCGAGCCCTCGGCGAGCTCCTGGTCGACATCCACGGGCAGCATGCCCACCAGTCCCTGACGCGCGCCGCCGACCAGCGCGCGCTCCTCGACCGCTACGCGGGCAACGAGTCCCTGCTAGAGCGCACGCGCGACGTGCACCGGGCCTGGCAGGCGCTCGAGACCGAATGCGCGGACCTCGGCGAGAGCAGCGCGGACCGCGAGGCGCGCGAGGACTATCTGCGCTTCCAGATCGAGGAGCTCGGCGCGCAGCTCGAGGCAGCCGGCGACCTCGACGCGCTCGGCGACGAGCACCGTCGTCTCGCGCACGCGGAGCAGCTCCTGGCGACCGTCGCCCGGGTGATCGACAGCCTCGACGGTGAGCACGGTGCGAGCGCGTCCGGCCTGCTCGGCGGCGCGGTCCGCGAGCTCGGCGAGGCGCTCGGCAACGATCCCGCCCTCGGCCCGGCTCACGAGCTGCTCGAGAGCGCGCTGATCCAGCTCGACGAGGCGGCCGGGGAGCTCGCCCGCTACCGGGACGGGCTCGAGATCTCGCCGGCCAGGCTCGCCGAGCTCGAGACCCGAATCGACGCGCTCGAGGGTCTGGCGCGCAAGCACCGGGTACGCCCCGCCGAGCTCGCCGGCGTGCTCGAGACGCTCTCGACGGATCTGGAACGAAGCGAGCGATCCGCCGAGCGGCTCGCCGCGCTCGAGGCGGAACGTGACGCCGTGCTCGCGCGCTACGAGGCCTGCGACGCCGCCCTCGGCAAAGCTCGCCGGGCTGCCGCGGGACGGCTCGGCGACGCGGTGATGGACAAGCTCGCGAGCCTGGGGATGCCAGGCGCCCGGCTCGAGGTCGAGGTGGGAGCGGGCGAGAGCCCCGAGCCGCGGGCGCACGGCAGCCACCAGATCCGGCTGCGGGTCTCCGCCAACCCCGGACAGGCACCGCAGCCGCTCGCCCAGGTGGCCTCCGGCGGCGAGCTGTCGCGGCTGAGCCTCGCCATCCAGGTGGTGGGCAACGGCGATCGCGGCATCCCCACGCTCGTCTTCGACGAGGTCGACGCGGGAGTCGGGGGGCGCATCGCGGAGATGGTCGGCCGCGAGCTCGCAGGCCTCGGAGCCGCCCGCCAGGTGCTGTGCGTGACCCACCTGCCCCAGGTCGCGTGCCAGGCGCACCGGCACGTGCAGGTGCTCAAGCGCAGCGCCGGGGCGAGCACCTGGACCTCGGTGCAGCCGCTCGACGCCGAGGCCCGGGTCATGGAGCTCGCGCGCATGCTCGGTGGGGAGGCGATCACGGACCGGACGGTGGCGCACGCGCGGGAGCTGCTGTCGCGCGAGTGACGCCTGCCCGCCCCCCCCGGCGCCGGAAAGGTTGCGGCGGCGCGATGCGGCATATAATGAGCGGTCATCCTGCGACCGTGCGCCGATGCCGACCGCCACCGCCCGCCTGCTCGCCCCGCTGCTCCCGGCGCTCGTCGTCCTCGTCGCCGCCTGCAAGTCGCCGTCGCTGCCCGTCGTCTACCGGATCGACGTCCAGCAGGGCAACGTCATCACCCAGGACATGCTCGACCAGCTCGAGCCGGGCATGGACAAGCGCAAGGTGCGCTTCATCCTCGGGACGCCGCTCATCCAGGACTCGTTCAACCCGGACCGCTGGGACTACTACTACAGCTATCAGGACCGGCGGAAGGACCGCAGCGCGCGCCGCGTGACGCTGTGGTTCGAGCAGGGCCGGCTGGCGAAGGTCGACGGCCACGTCCTGCTCGCCGAGGGACGCCGCGAGGCGGCGCCTCGAGGGGACCAGATGGTCGTCGTCCCCGAGCGCCGGGACCCGGGGATCTTCGCCGCCCTCACACCGCCGTTCCTCAAGCGCGACAAGCGTGAGGCGTCTCTCGAGCGCAGCACGCCCGAGGAGGCGGAGGCCGCCGCGAGGGAGCGGCGGGAAGAGCAGCTGGCCGCCGCCGAGCCCGCCGAGGAGACCGCGCCCGCGGCGCCGGCAGCCGATGGCGTGTCCGAGGCGCAGGTCCGCGAGGAGACCGAGTACTTCCAGCGCCTGTTCCAGGGCTACGGCCGGGAGCCGTCGGAGGTCGAGTCGCTGATACCGCAGGCCGAGCCCGAGCCCGTCCCAGATCCCGTTGCGGAGCCCGCGCCGGGGCCGGCACCCGAGGAGACCGCGGGGGAGTCCCGGGAGCCGAGCGCCGAGGAGGTCGCGGCCGGCGAGGCCAGCGCGCCCGAGGCGAGCGAGGAGGAGAAAGGCTTCTTCAGCCGCATGGTCGACCGGCTGCGGCGCGAGCGCACCGGGGAGGAGAGCGAGGGCGGGGAAGCCGAGAGCGACTCCGCGCCCGCACCGCGCGTCGAGCTGCCGGGAGAGGAGGACTAGCCCGCATCTTGCACCAGGCCGGCAGCGAGCCCGCTGCAACTCGTTGAGCAGGCGTGAGAAAAGTGGAGCGTTCCGCGCGCGCATGCGAGCGCATTTCGCGCTGGGCTCGCTGCCTATCGCGGCCCCGGCTTGTCCATGCACGCCTGGGCTTGCTGTTCGCGCGAGTGATAGCGACGGCTATCACTCGCACTCCACAGCGGCGCCCAGACGCACCGTCCTGCGCCAGGATCCACGATGCCTGATGCAATATGCGGGCTAACCCTTCACACCTCGTCGTCGGCGCGCCGCGCGGCCTGTGCCCGGGCCCGCTCGCGTCGCGCCGTCTTCGGGTCGCGCACGAGAGGTCGATAGAGCTCGACCCGGTCGCCGTGCTCGAGCAGACGATCGGGCTCGACGAGCTCGCCGAAGACCCCGAGCCGCCCGCGCACCACCTCGAGCCCGGAGAACTCGGCGAGGATGCCGGACTCGCGCACCGCCCGCTCGGCGGTGCACGGGGCCCGCACGGTCAGGCGCACGACGCGCTGGCGCTCGGGCGTCGCGTGTGCGACCTCGACCTCAATCGGCCCCTTGGCGACCATAGACCTCTTCGGCGCGCCGGCAGAACGCATCGACCATCGTGTTGGCGATCTCGGAGAAGACCGGCCCGAGCAGCTTGCGCAGCAGACCGCTCGAGAGCTCGAAGTCGAGGTCGAGCTCGACCTTGCAGCCATCATCGCCGAGCGGCAGGAAGCGCCAGTGCCCGCCGAGGCGCTGGAACGGGCCGTCCACGAGGGTGATGTCGATCCGCGCGCCCTGCTCGAGCTGGTTGCGGGTGGTGAATCGCTTGCGCACCGGACCCTTGGCGATCTCGATGCTCGCCAGCACCTGGCCGTCGCTGCGCTCGTGGACGTCGGCGCTCGCGCACCAGGGCAGGAACTGCGGGTATTCCTCGACCCGGTCGACCAGGCAGAACATCTGCTCGGCGGCGTAGGGAACGAGGGCGGACTTGACGACGTGTGGCACGGGCGCTCGGGCACGGGCCCGGGCTCGGCCGGGCGAGGATGGGTCCGGGGTGCAGCGGCGCGAATCCTAGCCTGGATCCGCCGCCGATTCACCACTCGGCGCCGGATTCGTCGAACCCAGGCGACCGGGGGAAGCCCACCCCACGCGGGGCTCCGCTGCGCGGAGCGACCCGTTGGTACCCGCGCGGGCGCTGTGAAACAATCGCGCGCCCGCGGCGCCGATAGTCCCCGCGACGAACCTGGACCGATGGGCAAGGGCAAGCAAGGCAAGGGCGGTCCGCCCGCCACCATCGCGCTGAACAAGAAGGCGCGCCACGACTACTTCATCGAGGAGTCGCTCGAGGCCGGCATCGCGCTCGAGGGCTGGGAGGTGAAGAGCCTGCGCGACGGTCGCGTGCAGCTGCGCGAGGCCTACGTCGTCATCAAGGACGGGGAAGCCTGGCTGCTCGGCGCGCACATTACGCCCCTCGTCACGGCGTCTACCCACATCCGCCCCGATCCGACCCGCACACGCAAGCTGCTGCTGCACCGGCGCGAGATCGATCGCCTCACCGGCGCCGTCGAGCGCCAGGGCTACGCCCTGGTGCCCACGCGGCTGTACTGGAGCCGCGGCAAGGCCAAGCTCGACGTCGGCCTCGCGAAGGGCAAGAAGCAGCACGACAAGCGCGCCAGCGAGCGCGAGCGCGACTGGCAGCGGGAGAAGGCGCGCGTGCTGAAGCACGGATGATGAGACGCAGGGCTTGGGCACCCGGCCCACCGCCCCCATCTACGATGCGCCTGTCAACGCACGCCCTGGGGGCGTAGAATGAGTGGTGCTCCACGGGGGCGACATGGCTTCGACGTGGGTGATGAAGCCGGAGGTGCATGCCGAGGTGCAGCGGACCTCGTAAAACCAGCTGCAAACCAGCTTAGTTGCGAACGACGACAACTACGCCCTGGCGGCTTAAGCGCTGCCAGCCTCTGCCCGGCATGTGCTTGTGCATCCGGTTCCCAGGGGTCGACACTCACAAGATCGCGGGAAAGCCTGTCTCCGTCTGACCCGCTAAATCCAAGGAGGCTCGCTGGGGCGTGGCCCTGCCCGTCGGGCAGCGCACCGGTCAAATGAGTAGACGCGGCTAAGCATGTAGATCCGAAGGTGGACCGCTTGCGGACGCGGGTTCGATTCCCGCCGCCTCCACCAATTCGAGGCCCTGGGTTCTCCAGGGCCTCAATCACTTACAGCCCGTACCTAGCGTGCCACATGGGGCATCGCCCGGGCCGAGGGCGCAGGGTTCGGAGCATGAGTCCCTTCACGGCGCCGCGTGGGCCATGGCGCGCGCCCCATTGACCATCGGCCTCGAGGCGCGCGCCGATCTCTACCTCGCGCTCGGGCGTCAGCTCGGCGCGGGTCTCGACGCCGCGCGGGCGCTCGCAGGGGCGCGCGGCATCGCCGGCGGTCGCCACGATGATGCCATCGGCGAGGTCGCGCGGATGGTCCGAGGCGGGCGCGATCTCGCCGAGGCCGGTCGGCGCGCGGGGCTGTGGACGGTCTCGGATCATCGTCTCGTCCATCATGCCGAGCACGTGGGTGGCGTCGACCGGGCGTTCGCCATGCTCGCCCAGAGCTACCGGCGGCGCCACCAGCGCCTGCGTCGCGCCCGCGGCCGGATGCTGATGCCGGCGTTCGTGCTGGTGCTCGGGCTGCTCGTGGGCCCGCTTCCCGCGCTCATCGGCGGCAGCATCGGAGTCGGTGGCTATCTGCTGCGCTCGCTCGGCGCGCTCGCCGTGCTCGCGGCGATCGTCGCTTTGCTCGCCCAGGCGGCACGCGGCGTCACCACAGGCGGCCTACCCGGGAGGCTGCGCACCGCGGTGGATGTCGTGCCGGGACTGCGTGCACTGGTGCTGGCCCACGATCGTGCGCGTGCACTCGACGTCATCGCCATGCGCCATGCGGCGGGCTTTCCCGCGGCCGAGGCGCTCGCCGATCTCGGCGCAGATCTGGTCGATCGACGTCTCGCGCGAGGGCTGGACCGCGCGGCCCGAGCGGTGGCCCGCGGGGAGCCATTCTCCGAGTCGCTGCGCCACGCCGGGCTCGTCGACGACGGTGCGGGACACGCGCTGCTCGGCGCTGCCGAGGCGGCCGGGCGCGTCGACGAGGGGCTGGCCCGCGCGGCGGGGGACGCCGCCGATCGCCTCGACGAGATCTACGAGCTCGCAGCCGAGTGGTCGCCCCGGATCGTCTACGGTGCCGTGGTGCTCTGGGTGGTGGGGGGGATACTGTGAGATCGAGCGACCGAACGCGGCGCCCGCCGGCCGCTCATGTTACGGAGCGGACGAAGGTCTCGTTGCAACGCTCGAGGTGTCGCGACAGCTCCTTTAGCGCGCGGCGATAGACGTGGCGCTTGAAGAAGATGACCTCGCGAGGAGGATGCCAGTATGGCACCCACTTCCAGTGATCGAACTCGGGCTGATGCGACGCGTCCAGGCGGACCGCGCTCTCCTCGCCGACCAGGCGCAGGAGGTACCAGACCTGCTTCTGGCCGATGCAAAGGGGCGCGCTGCGGCGGCGGATGAAGCGCTTCGGCAAGGTGTAGCGAAGCCAGCCGCGGGTCGCGCCGACCAGCTCCACGTGCTCCGGCCCGAGGCCGAGCTCCTCCGTGAGCTCTCGATACATCGCCTCTTCCGGCGTCTCGTGCGCCTTGATCCCCCCCTGCGGGAACTGCCAGGCGTCCTGACCTACGCGTCTCGCCCAGAGCACCTCTGCACACGAGTTGACGACGACGATTCCGACATTCGGCCTGAAGCCATCCGAATCGATCATCATCACGGGCTCGTGGAACGCTCGACGCGTAGTGTTCCACGAAGCCCCGGCGGGGCGCAACGCACCCTCCCGGGGTCAGCCGTGCGACGACTCGTGGCGTGAGCACCTGGCAGGAAATCGCTGTCGTGTCGGCAGCGAGCACCGCAAGGAGCGCGTGCGTCGGATCGAGGTGCACCAAGCACCGACCAGCTGCAGTTCCGACCCGGCATCACTGGGCCTGGCGTGTGCTGCGTCGACGAGCCGATATCGTCCTGTCGCCCGGGCACCTAGCCCGGATATCTCACCGATTTCACACGCGCTCGCTTGTCCCTTGAATCCATGCGAGTCCATGGCAGGGAGTGCTCCCGGCACTCCCACTGCATTCCCGCCATCCATGGCGGTCAGTGGACGAGGTAGAACGAAGCACGCCTGGACTGCTCCAGGCAATCCAGGCACTTCCTCCGGTCCCTGGAGGTCGGATGCCCGAGTCGACGAGTCCATGGCAGGGAGTGCTCCCGGCACTCCCACCGCATTCCCGCCATCCATGGCGGTCAGTGGCGCCGTGAATTCAAGGGACAAGCGAGGGCGCGTGCGATCGGTGAGATATCCGTGCTATAGCCCCCCACCCGGGCGGCTACCCGAGGTCGGCGCTCAGCGGAAGAACCGTCCCTGGAGCGTGCGCTGGTTCTCGTAGATCGACCCCTGATCCGGGGCCGGCGGATACGGCAGCCGTATCGGGACGTCCGTCATGCGAGGCGTGGGCACCGCAGCACCGGAGACGATGCTCGCGACGTAGCTGTCCCAGTCGAGCCGCTCGCCCACGGGCCACGCGTCCGCGGCACAGTACTGGTGGAGCAGCAGGCGCCGCGGCGCACCCGAGACGTTGCGGGCCGAGCCATGCAGCGCGCGCACATGGTGGACGGTGATGCTGCCCGCGGCGCCGGTGAGCGCCTCGGCCGAGGAGATGTCGGCGCCCTCGGCGGCGACGTCCACCCCTCCGCAGAAGTGCCCATCCACGTGGTGGTCGAAGACGGGTCCACGGTGACTGCAGGGCACCACCATCAGCGGTCCGTTGTCCGGCGTCATGTCGTCGAGCATGAAGCCGACCGCGGCGAGATCGTCGTTCGTATGCGGGTAGAAGGCCCAGTCCTGGTGCCACTCGACTGGCGCGCCACCACTGGCCTCCTTCAGATTGAGCTTGGACTTGTCGAAGCGCACGCCGCGCCGCCCCCAAAGCGCCTCGAGAATCTCCAGCACCACCGGATGCCCGCGGAGCCGCGCGAATGCCAGATGGTGCAGATCGGGCCCCTTCAGCCGCCGCACCCTCGGCGCCTCGGGCCTGTGGTCGTCCTCGAGATCGTAGAGCGCATCGTTGGCGGTCACCGCGCTCGCGCCGGCGACGAGCTGGTCCGCCGCGGTGCGCACATCCTCGAGCTCCTCGCGCCCGAGCACCCCGGGAACGACCAGGTATCCCAGCTCCCGGTAACGGGCGACATGACCGTCGTCGATCATTCGATGGTCCTCGTAAAGGGCCGCCGATCGATGCTAACCGCATGTTTCCCCGATTTCACCCGCCTCCCCGGCGTGCGGGGCGCGAGACGTTCACAGTGCAGGACGCCGGGGACCCGGATCCCCGATGTGGCGCCCTCTCCGACTCGCCGGCAGCCCCGACGGTGCGCATCGAAGGGCCCGCGGCACGTATAATTCGCATTCTGCAGCGCAGGGCGTAGCGCCCGGAGGCACGCTTGAGTAGTACCCCGAGCCGCGACGATCGCGTCTCGCTCAGCGAGCGCGTCCACGCCGGCATCCAGCACGCCCTGCCCCACCATCTCCTCTCCGCGCTGATGCACCGCGCGACCAGGGTCCGTCTGCCGCTGTGGAAGAACTGGCAGATCGGCTGGTTCGTGCGGCGCTACGGCGTCGACCTGGGCGAGGCCGAGAACCACCGCCCGGTCGACTACGCGCACTTCAACGCCTTCTTCACCCGCAGGCTGCGCCCGGAGACACGACCGCTCGGCACCGAGGCGGGCGCCGTCAGCTCCCCCGCAGACGGCCTGCTGAGCGAGTTCGGCACGGTTCGCGACGGCACTCTGATCCAGGCGAAGGGCCGCTCGTACTCCACCACCGCGCTCCTCGGCGGCCGCGAGGCGCTCGCCCGGGCATTCGAGGGCGGCGCCTATGCGACGGTCTACCTGTCTCCCCGCGACTACCATCGGGTGCACATGCCGATCAGCGGCCGCTTGCGCGAGATGATCCACGTCCCCGGACGGCTCTACAGCGTGAGCCTCGCCACGGTGCGGCTGGTCGACGGCCTGTTCGCGCGCAACGAGCGCGTCATCTCGGTGTTCGACACCGAGCACGGCCCGCTCGCCGTGGTGCTGATCGGCGCGGTCTTCGTCGGCAGCATCGAGCAGGTCTGGTCGGGCGTCGTGACCCCGCCCCGGGCGCGACGACCGACCGAGGTGCGCTATGGCAACGGCACCGTGCGCCTCGAGCGCGGCGCGGAGATGGGCCGCTTCAACATGGGATCGACGGTCGTGGTGCTGCTCGGTAACACCGAGTTGCGCTGGACCCCCGGTCTCGAGTCGGGCCAGGTCGTGCGTCAGGGCCAGACGATAGCGACGGCAGCCTGACCCCGGACGGGAGGGCCGCTCCCGAGGATCGGGCCTCTCGGGGAGACGCGCGAGGGTACCAGCCTTGCGCCGTCAGCCCCCGAACGCTCGCGCACACAGGGCCAGCAGCCCGCCCGGATAGATGCCGAGGGCGAGGATCGCGAGCCCGTTGGCGCCGATGACCACCTGCACGTCCGCGCCCGGGCGCGCCCGCACCGCGTCCGAAGGCGGGTCGAAGTACATGAGGCGCACCACGCGCAGATAGTAGTAGAGGCCGATCACGGAGAAGAGCACCGCGACGACCGCGAGCCAGCTCTGCCCTGCGGCGACCAGCTCGCGGAGCACCGACCACTTCGCCCAGAAGCCCGCCAGCGGTGGCACGCCGGCCATCGAGAGCATCAGCACCATCATCAGCATGGCGAGCCAGGGGTTGCGCTCGTTCAGGCCGCGGAAATCCTCGAGCTGGTCGCACTCGTGGCCGTTGCGCCCGAGCGCGACGACCATCCCGAAGGCGCCCACCACCATCAGCGTGTAGACGATCACGTAGAACATCGAGGCGGCGTAGCCGTCCGGGTTGCCTGCGATCACGCCGAGGAACAGGAACCCGACGTGCGCGATCGTCGAGTAGGCGAGCATTCGCTTGATGTTGCTCTGGGCAATCGCGATGACGTTGCCGATTCCCATGGAGAGCACGGCGAGGATGATCAGCATCTGCTGCCAGTCCCCGTGAAGTGACCCGAGGCCGTCGACGAGCAGTCGCATCAACATCGCGAACGCCGCGATCTTCGGCGCCGATCCGATGAACAGGGTCACGGGCGTCGGTGCGCCCTCGTAGACGTCCGGCACCCACATGTGGAACGGCACGGCGCCCAGCTTGAAGGCCACGCCGACGACCAGGAACACCAGACCGAGAATCAGCACCACGTTTCCGCGCCCGCTGTCCGAGATGGCCTCGTGAACGGTCGCGAGATCGAGCGAGCCTGTTGCACCGTAGATCAACGACATACCGTAGAGCAGCATCCCCGAGGCGAGCGCGCCGAGCACGAAGTACTTCATCGCGGCCTCCGAGGCCACGAGGGAGTCGCGATCGAGAGCCACCAATGCATAGAGCGACAGCGACAGCAGCTCGAGCCCGAGGTAGACGGTGAGGAAGCTACGCGCCGAGATGAGCACCATCATCCCGAGAGCGGCGAAGAGCACGAGCATGAAGTATTCGCCCTTCAGCGCGTTGCGCTCGACGAGATAAGCCCTCATGTAGAAGAGGGCGAAATAGGTCACGAGGAGCACGAAGATCTTGAGCACCGCGCCCATCTCGTCGTTGACGTAGGTCCCGTCGAAGGTCACCTGGGCCTCGGACGGATAGACCACGATCGCGAGCAGCGCAGCGATCACCACGCTCGCCTGGGCGAGCTGGAATGTAAGCGTGCGGGTGCGCGCGGGCACGAGCACGTCGACCAGGAGCACGACGCAGGCGGCCACGAGCATGAACAGCTCGGGCAGCGCGGGCGTCAGGTCCGGTGCCACGAAGCTCATCGCCTCCCCTCCTCGCGCTCTGCGACGTTCAAAGCTTGCTCCTCGCCATGTGCTCGAGCAGGTTGTCCACCGTCGGCCCCATGATCTCCATGAGCGGCGCAGGCCACAGGCCGAACAGGAGCACGGCCGCCGCGAGCGCGCCGAGGATGACTATCTCGCGGCCGTTGACGTCCGAGAGGCCCGCGACCGAATCGTTCGCCACGTCACCATAGATCACCCGCTTGTACATCCACAGCGTGTAGGCTGCGCCGAACACGAGCGTCGTCGCGGCGAGGAAGGCGATCCAGAACCCGGCCTTGAAGCTCGAAAGGATCACCATGAACTCTCCGACGAAGCCGGAGGTGCCCGGAAGACCGGAGTTCGCCAGCGCGAACAGCATCATGAAGGCGGCGAAGATCGGCATCGTGTTGACGACGCCGCCGTAGTCGGCGATCTCGCGGCTGTGCATACGGTCGTACATGACTCCCACGCAGAGGAAGAGCGCTCCGGATATGAACCCGTGGGAGATCATCTGGATGACTGCGCCCTGGACGCCCAGCGCCGCGCCGTCCACGTCACCGACATCGATGAGCCGGAAGGCAATGAAGAGCCCGAGCGTCGCGAATCCCATGTGGGAGATGGACGAGTAGGCGATCAGCTTCTTCATGTCCGGCTGGACCAGGGCGACGAGACCGATGTAGACGATCGCGACGAGCGAGAGGGCGATCATCAGCGAGTCGAGGTATGCCGCGGCGTCGGGAGTGATGGGCAGGCTGAAGCGCAGGAATCCGTAGCCCCCGAGCTTCAGCATGATCGCTGCCAGGATCACCGAGCCGCCGGTCGGCGCCTCCACGTGCGCGTCAGGCAGCCAGGTATGCACCGGCCACATCGGCACCTTGACCGCGAAGGCGAGCAGGAAGGCGACGAAGACCAGAATCTGCGCCTCGAGACCGATCGACACCTCGTGCATGTCCAGGACCGCGAAGGAGTCGGCCTCGGAGTAGAGGTAGAGGATCGCGACGAGCATCAGCACCGAGCCGAGGAACGTGTAGAGGAAGAACTTGATGGTCGCGTAGATCCGGCGCGGCCCGCCCCACACACCGATGATGACGAACATCGGGATCAGGAGCGCCTCCCAGAACACGTAGAAGAGCACCGCGTCGAGGGCGCTGAAGGCGCCGATCATGAGCCCCTCGAGGAACAGGAAGGCGGCCATGTACTGGGCAGGCTTGT
>CAJIAT010000049.1_pt1 | contig 12319 bp, 11 predicted proteins | sample 9199161 | NCBI WGS metagenome assembly CAJIAT01 (sample SAMEA7708281, study PRJEB35096) | sediment metagenome | biome: marine neritic benthic zone biome [ENVO:01000025]; feature: sediment [ENVO:00002007]; material: shallow marine sediment [ENVO:03000034] sea grass bed [ENVO_01000059] ... | reverse complement strand
GCCCTTCGACGGAAACGGATAGGTGAACTGGAAGAACCCGTTCCGGTCGACGCGGGAAGGTAGTCTCTCGTCGTCCAGGAAGAACGCCGTACCCAGAACCAGCTTGCCGCCGTACTTGCCGATCTCGCTGACCGGCTCCTCGACCAGAGGGTTCTCCGGCAACCGTTCTTCGAGCGGTGGCAGCTTCCCGGCCTTGACCAGCTCCGCCAGCATCGGCGCTTCGTTTGCAGCGAACGCCGGAGCCGCATGGATCAAACCAACCGCGAGAACGACCTGTATTGTTCTGTTCATGTCCACCTCTCCTCCCTTAGTGCGGTGCAGCATGTCTTGTCGTCGAAAATCGTTCCTGTACAGCGTCTGAAACAACAGTGTCGCAGTGCGTCACGAAACAAGGTCCGGGAAGTTCACTCGCGTGTCAACTACGTGAGTGGCGACGGCGGCCGGCTTCGTATCGCGACGGTGCGAGCGAGCCGGATGCTGCGCCGCACCGTGAACGGGCTGCTTGCGGGGCCACGACATCATCGACGTCAATGTGGACGCCCGAGGGAGCCGTATCGCTGATTGCAGGCGCGGCGATGTCGAGCGGTCGTGTCATCGGTCACCGTGGTCTCGTCGAGACGCCCCACTCGATACCTCCAGAGCCCGGGCGTAGTGCCTCATCGCCGGTGATCGACGCCGTTGCCCCGAGGAGAGGCGCGGCACTTCCGAGGAAGACTGAACCGAGCGGCCCGGGTTGTGCCTGGGTAGCGGAGCTCGCGGTCGGACAAGCGCCGAACCAGGTCAGCGCCGGTCGCCACCCTGCCCGAGTCGGCCAGGACCCGCTCGACGAATCGCGCGAGGTGTAGCGCAAGTTGGTCGGCGGGGCGTTGTTGTAGACTGCAACAGCGCCCGTTGAGCGAACAGGAGCACACAGAGATGCCGAAGCGGCTGGTGGCTGGCGTGGATTGCTCGACTCAGGCGACCAAGGTGGTGGTCGTGGACGTCGATACGGGTGCAGAGGTCGCAAGCGGGCGGGTTGCGCACGACGTGTTTCGCGACGGCCCGACAAGCGAAACGGATCCCGAGAACTGGTGTAGCGCGCTGGCCGGTGCCCTCTCGCAAACCGGCTGCCCTGAGCGTATCGACGCGATCTCGATCGCCGCACAACAGTTGGGTCTCGTCACGCTCGACAGCGCGCATCGGCCGCTCAGGCCGGCCATTCTGTGGGACGACACGCGGTCGGCCCGCACAGCAGATCAGCTGTGGGATGCATTCGGCGGGCCGGATCGCTGGGCTGAAGTCGTCGGTACGCGACCCCTCGCCGGGTTCTCGGTGGCGTCGTGGGCGTGGCTGCGGGATGCGGAGCCCGAGATCGCCGAGAAGACGGCCTTCATCCGTCTACCGCATGACTACCTGACCGAGAGACTCACCGGCAACGGCGTGACCGACCGGGGCGATGCGTCCGGTACCGCCTGGTGGTCCAGCCGCAAGGAGGCGTACGTGCCGGAGGTGCTGGATCATCCGCTCGTCGGGCTGAGCCGGTCGATGCTTCCCCGGGTTCTGCAGCCGGACGAGGCAGCCGGAACGCTCAGCAGCGACGCGGCACAATGGACAGCGCTTCGCGCCGGCATCCCCATCGCCTGTGGGACCGGTGACAACATGGCGGCCGCGCTCGCCCTCGCCGTCGATCCCGGGACGCCGGTCATCAGCCTGGGAACCTCCGGAACCGCCTACATGCGCTCGAGCCGCGCTCCGGCGGATGCGTCCGGGCAGGTTTTCGCGCACGCTTCGGCCAGCGGCGACCACTTGCCGCTGACCTGCACCCTGAACGCGACCCTGGCGGTGGACAACATTGCCCGGATGCTGGGCCTCGAGCGCACCGCGGTGGCGCCTCGCACGCGGGTCGTCGTCATGCCGTTTCTCAGTGGCGAGCGGCTTCCGAACTACCCGAACGCGCGCGGCAGCGTCGTCGGCATCGACCACGCCACGACCGCTGGCGAGATACTGCTCGCGGCCTACGAGGGTGTCGCCTATTCGCTGGTGGAATCGCTCGACGTCTTGCACGCTCATTCTTCCGGGGTCGATGCGGATGCGCCGATTGTTCTCGTGGGCGGCGGCGCAAAGGGCGCGGTCTGGCAGGAAACCGTCGCGCGGCTATCCGGGCGTGAGCTGGTCATCCCCGAGGCCGCCGAGCTCGTTGCGTTCGGCGCGGCAGCACAGGCGGCGGGAATTCTGAACGATGAGCCTGCGGTGGACGTTGCGGCGCGCTGGAAGCTGGCGGACGGGTCGAGAGTCGCTGCCCGCGCCGTCGACAGCGAGGCGGTCGAGCGCAATGCGCTCATCCGCGAATCGGCGCACGAGCTCAACACCCGCGAGCTCTTCGCGACGTGAGGCGGACGCGTTCGCGTGAGCGAGAGATTCCGGCGTTGCCGGAGAGCCGGCCGGCTGAGCGACTCGTATCCGGTCGCGCATTTCAGCAATGGGATCCCCGGTTGAATTGCCGCTCGCGGACTTCAGCGCTTCTCGACGCAATCCATCGCGGTCCGAGGATGAGGACACGTGTGCTCAGCTTCGTTGCTCGTTGCACGGGTGGCGCCCGGCGATGGCGATGATCGACGTGGGACACGATGCGAAGAAGAACTGGTCGTGGATCGACGAATGCCGAAGGATTGCCAAAGGCATTCGCCTGCGTGCACTCAGACATACGATTGTACACGGCGGGTACTTGAGCCAGGCCTGCTCGTCGGCGGACATGCTCGGTTTGCTCTATGGGCACGCGATGCAGCTCGGCCCCAGCGAAGGGCCACCTGTTCCGCCGCCGTTTCTCGGCTCGCCGTCTGCCACCAACACCCACCAGATCAGCGGCATGCTGTACAACGGGCGCCGAGCACCCGACCTGGACCGATTCTTCCTCTCACCCACTCATTACGCGCTCGCGCTCTACTCGACGCTCATCGAAACAGGCAGGTTAGACGAGTCGTGTCTGGACCAGTTCAATGTCGACGGCAGCTCCGTGGAAATGATCGGTGCAGAGCATTCGCCAGGACACGAGACGAATGGCGGATCCTTCGGGCAGACGATATCCCAGGCAGCCGGCGTCGCGTGGGCGCGGCGCGCCAAGGGCGACACCGGCACGGTGTGGGTATTTCTCTCGGACGGCGAATGCCAGGAAGGTCAAACCTGGGAAGCCATCATGTCCATGTCATTTCACAAGATCGGCAATATCAAGATCGTGGTGGATGTCAATGGACAGCAGGTCGATGGCAGAACCGCTGATGTCATGAATCTGGAACCGCTGTGTGACAAGTTCACCGCGTTCGGCGCACGCGCGGAGCAGGTCGACGGTCATGATTTCACGGCCATGCGCGCAGCGCTCGAGACTCCACACGATGACCGACCCCTGGTCGTGCTCGCCCGCACGTCTCCCTATCAAGGCATGGAGGTGCTCGAGGAGCGCTTCCCACACCTGCACTACGTGCGATTCAAGGACGAAGCGGAGCGAGGCCGCTACCGTCAGCAGCTGACGCTACTGGAGCGGTAAGGACCGTACGATGGAACTGCTCAAACGCGTACACGCCAGGAGTATCGTCGAGTGGGGCAGATCGCACGGCGATGCCGTCGTTCTTTCAGGTGATCTGACGAGCTCATGTGAGGTGGACGGGTTTCGCGACGCTTTCCCGGATCGATTCCTGTCGATGGGATTGATGGAGCAGAACATGATGAGCTTTGCGGCCGGATTGGCCCGCGAAGGTCTGATCCCGATGGTTCACACGTTCGCGGTGTTCATGTACAGGCGTTCGCTCGATCAGATCGAGATGTCAATTGCCTATCCGAATCTCCCGGTCAAGATCTTCGGATTCCTGCCCGGAGTGACGACGCCGGGTGGTGCCAGCCACCAGGCGATCAACGATATCGCGGTGCTGCGCTCTCTTCCGAACATGACGATCATCGAGACCGCCGATGCCACCGATGTCGAGAGTGCCCTGGAGCTATCGAACACGGTCGATGGTCCGGTCTATATCCGAATGATGCGCGGCGAGCTACCTCGCCTGTTCCCCGCAAACGATCCGACGGTCCTGGGCAAGGCGCGCATCTTGTCGAGCGGGTCTGACATCGCGCTGCTGACAACCGGCATCTGTACCGAAGAAGGACTGAGGGTGACGTCCGTCCTCGAGGCGCGCGGCGTCAGCGTTCAGCACCTGCATGTCACAACGCTCAAACCATTCGATGACCCGACGGTCAGGGAGGCGTTGGCGAAGGCGCGCCATGGCGTCGTCACGATGGAGAACCACACCTCGCTGGGTGGACTGGGCACCTGCGTGGCCGAGATGATCGCCGAGTCCGGCATCGGGAAGAAACTCGTCAAGGTGGCGCTCGATGACACGTATCTACAGGGCGCGAGTCGCGGTTTCTTGATGAAGCGCTACGGAATCGATGCTGGCGCACTGGTGGCTGCCATCGAGTCACTCGTCGGAGAGCAGTTGAACATTTCTGAAACGGACCTCGCCACCGCCAGGGTGGATGGCTACTTCAGCGACAAGCAGCAAGAGGCGCTGTAGCCGTGCGGGCCCAGGGTCCGGAACAACGGGACAAGGGGGCGTGGAGGAAGCGCGCCTCGCGCGCGCATCGGTCGACAAGACCTTGACCCGTCGGCGTCGACCAGCACGCCATCGCTCTCGAAGGCCCCGATGTCGATGTCGATGCCAAGGGCGTAGCCAGTCAGGTGTAGTCGTCCCGATCGAGGCTGAACTCCGGGCCGATTCGCGCCAGCGCCTCCGCGAGCAGCTCGACGAGTGCCTCCAGGTCGCGGAGGTCGCACACCTCGAGGCTCGAATGGGAGTAGCGCATCGGGAAGCCGAGATCGATGGATGCGACCCCCTCGCCGACCGACTGTACGTAGGAGAGGTCGGTCAGCAGCCCGATGTGCGCGCTGCGCTGCAAGGGCAGGCCCTGCGCCCGTGCCGCCTGCTCGAGCAGGTGCACCATCGCGGGATGGGGGATCACGCCGTTCAGCGTGCCGCGGCCGTGGAACGAGTACAGGCTCATCGCCGGTCCACCGCCGAGCGCCACGTCGCCGCGCTCGTGCATGTCAGGTGTGTCGGTCGCGAGCACGAGGTCGAGCTGCATCGCGATGTCCGGAGCCAGCTGGCGGGCGGCCGGTAGCGCGCCGCGCAGGTTGAACTCCTCCTGCACGGAGAACACGAGGTGCAGCGTCGGCAGCGCGACATCGCGCCCGCGCAGCTCGCGCGCGAGCTCGAGGATCACGGCGCAGCCGGCGCGATCGTCGATCGACGTGCCGGCGATCCGGTCCCCGGCCAGGGCCAGCACGCGGGGCAGGTAGATCACCGGCGCACCGATCTCGATGCCCACGGCGGCCACCGCCTCGGCCGAGCCGAGCCCGGTGTCGAGATAGACCTCTGAACAGGGCACGACCCGGTACTTCTCGTCCGGGGTGGTCGCGTGGTGGCTCTTGTTCGCGAGCACGGCCGGGACGTCGCGGCCCTCGCCGACGCAGATGAGCACCGCCTGCGAGGCCATCGCCCGCTCCGGCACGCCGCCGAGGCGCTCGAGGCGGACGAAGCCGTCCGCCTCGATCTTGCGCACGATGAAGCCGAGCTGATCCATGTGCGTGAAGAGCATCACGCTCGGCGCGCCCGGCGTGCCCTCGAGGGTCGCGACGAGATTGCCCAGCCGGTCGGCGCGCGACTCGATACCGAGCGCGGCGAGCCGATCGCGAATCCGCCGGCGCACCCGATCCTCGTGGCCGCTGAGGCCAGGGATCCGCATCAGCTCGGCCAGCGTCTCCCGGAGCCGTTCGCGCATCTCGTCTACTCTCCCCGCGCGGCGCGCGCGAGGCGCATGAACTGTGCGGCTCGTTCCGGGTCCACCGCGTTCCACGTGTCGCCGTCGATCTTGAGCGACGAGCCGACGATGCAACCGTCGGCGATCGCGAGCACGTCGGCGACCGTCTCGTGCCGCACGCCCGTGTTCGCGAGCACCGGCGTGTCGGGGAGAACCGCCTTGACCGACTCGAGGTCCGTGAGCGCTGCCATCTCGCCGGTGATCTGTCCGGAGACGAGCACGGCGTCGGGAATGCTCGAGAAGACCGCGCTGCGGGCACGGTCGGATAGCGGTCGGCGGTCGAGCGAGTCGGCGAACTCGGCCGATACGTTGTAGAGCATGGCGAGGTCGCCGCGCCCGAGCCGGTCCCGATACCGCATCGCCGCTCCGGCATCCGGCGCCCATGGACCGAAGTCCGACGCATACGTGCCGGTGAAGATCTCACGCACGAACCTGGCGCCGGTGGCCGCGGCCAGGGCGATGCTGCTCTGCGGATCCCAGAGCACGTTGACGCCGAACGGCACGGCGATCGTCTCGCGCAGCCGGCCGATAACGTAGGCCATCGTCGCCGTCGACGCCCGGTCGACGTCGAGCTCGTAGGGACGGTCGTTCTCGTTGCCGAACATCACCGCGTCGAAGCCGGCGTGCTGAAGCGCCGCGAGGTCTCTCGCGGCGTCCTCGACGATGCCCTCGAGCCCGCGCTCCGGGTCGTGTAGCGGCGTGCCGGGCAGGGCACCGAGATGGACCATGCCGATGACCGGCTTGGTCGATCCGAACACCCGCGCGAAGTTCCCTGCCATCCCGATCGCCTCCGAACACCGGCGTCCGACAGTCTAAGCGCCCGGTGCACGCGGCGCGACGACGTTTCGTCCCTACGCGACCAATGGCTTTACCTCGCCAACATCGAGCCCATCTCCGCCGCCGATGCCGAGCGAATCGCGGCAGATGCCCAACGGAGCGGACAGTACCTGGCCTCGTATCAGTCGAATCGGAGGATCGCCGCTTCCACAGCTGGCCCCGATCACGCCAGTCGGTACCGGCCCACCTTCTCCGGGTCCAGCCGCACGCCGAGGCCTGCGCCGTCGGGGATGCTTATGAACCCGGGCCGCGGCCAGAGGTCCTCGGCGAGGATGTCCACGGCGGTGCCCATGGGCTTCATGGAGCCGATCTCGTGGGGTGGAGCCAGGTTCGAGGCACAGGCGGCGAGGTGAGCCTCGGCCACCGCTGCCAGTCCCATCTCGAAGACGTGGCCGAGCACCGCCTTGAGGCCCGCGGCGGCGAGCATCTCGATGATCACCCGCGCGCCGTCGAGCCCGTGTTTCGTCACCTTGACCTTCATCCGGTCGGCCGCCTCGAGCCGGATGACGTTCATGGCCTCCCGCGGAGTGGCCACCATGTCGTCGGTCATCATGGGCACCCCAACCGCTCGGCGCACCTCCCGCATACCCAGGATGTCGCGCCGCGCGACGGGCTGCTCAACGTGCTCGATGTCGTAGCGCTCGATGGCCCGGATCAGGCGAACTGCGTCCGCGGGGTCGTAGTGATCGTTGGCGTCCACCCGCAGCGCCGCATCCGGACCCATGGCCTCGCGCACGGCAGCCACCCGGGCGATGTCGTTGCCCACCGTCTCGCCCACCTTGATCTTGACAGCCTGGAAGCCCTCGGCCACCTCCGCAGCGGCCTGCTGCGCCATGTCCTGTGGCGACGTCATGCCCACCACGGGCCCGATCACCGGCACGTGCTCGTGCACGCGTCCCCCTAGGAGGTCGGTCACCGGCACGCCCATCGCCTTCGCCTGCAGATCGTGCAGCGCCACGTTCACCGCCGCCTTGGTCCAGGGGCGCTCCTTCAGGGTGTGCGCGACGCGGGTGCAGGCAGCGTTGCGATCAGAAATCGCCATCCCGACCAGGGCGGGCGTCACGGCGTCTCGCACCGAGGCGAGGATCTCCTCGGGCAGCTCCTCCGGCTTGCCCGGCGGCGCGCACACGACCTCGGCATTGCCCTCCACGCCCTCGTGCTCGGTGAGCAGGCGAAGCACGATGGAGGTGTGCGTGCGGGTCTGGCCTTCGGAGATCCTGAAGTCGTGGGATCCGGTCACCCGCACTGGGATCGCCTCGACGGCGCAAATCGTCAGCCGCTCGCTCACGGGGGGAAGCGCTCCACCTGGAACTCACGCCCGCGAAGCATGTCCTCGAGGGACCCGAACGCGTTCATGTAATGACCGGCGAAGCCGGTCGCCTCCACCCGACGGAACATGTCCGTCCAGTCGACGATCCCTTCTCCCGGCTGCATATGGACCTCGTACTCGCCGTTGTTGTCCGCCATGCGCACCTCGCCCAGGCGATCCGAGGGTCCGTCGTCGAGGAAGCCGGCGATTCCCTCCGGCACCAAGGTCGCGTGGTTGATGGTGAAGGACCAGCCGAGGTTGGGTGAGTCCAGGCGGTCGAAGTAGTAGTTCGTCTCCTCCACCGTGTGAGCGAGATAGTGCACCTCGGCACGCTCCGGCTCCCAGTTGAGATTCTCTAGCAGCAACCGAACGCCCCTGTCCTCGGCGTAGCCACAGATCCTCTTGAGTCGCTCGACTCCAGTTTCCATGCGCTTGGGAACGTCGTCGGTGAAGTGGTATCCGGCGTGCACCACGATCCACTCTCCTGCAAGCTTTTTGCAGGCGTCGATGTAAGCCTTCAGGTAGGCATCCACTGCGTCGTCGAGGAAGGGCGAAAACTCGGAGACGTTGACCGCGGACAGCGTATGAAGGCCCAGGTGGATGCCGTTCTCCGCGCATCTCTCGCGAATCGGCGTGCAGCGTTCGTCGTCGAAGCTCCTGAGCGCGTTGGGCTCCACGTCGATCTGGCAGTCGATATAGCGCACGTCGTTGTCGATGGCCCACTGCACGGCGCCCTCGACCGACAGCTTACGCCCGCAATCGACACCGATCCGATCCTTGATGTTCATGATTTCAGCCCGCCCCGTGTCGTGCCCCATGCGGCGTCAGCCACGCATCAGGTCCGGGAGCCAGGTGGCAAGCCCCGGGACTGCGATGGCGATGAGCATGAAGATGATGATGCCTAGAAAGAACGGCGTGTTCGCCTTGATAACGCGAATCTGGTCGACCCGCGCTATCCGCCCGGCGATGATTAGAGCGATGGCCATGGGCGGCGTGACCTGCCCGATCACGACGGCGATGACCATCAGCACCCCGAAGTGCACGAGGTCGATGTTGAACGCAACGAGCGTCGGCAGGATGATGGGCAGCAGCACGGGGATCAGAGGATCCAGGATCATTCCGGCGAGGATGGCGAGCATCACCAGCGCCAGGATCCGCAGGTACTCGCTGTCGACGACCACCACGACGTCGATGAGGCGCACCAGCGCGTCCGGGACATGGGCGTTGGTGAGCCCCGCGCCCAGGGCGAACGACAGGCCCACGATGATCAGCAGCTCGCCGGAGAGCTGCACCGCATTGACCAGCACCCGGTAGAGCTCCTTGAGACTGAGCGCCCGATGCACGAATACCGCCAGAGTGAAGGCGTATACGACAGCGAACGCGCCGGCCTCCGACGGCGTGAACACCCCGATCACGAGCCCGCCGACGATGATCACCGGTAGCCCGAACGAGAGGATGGCTCGCCGCCCGCAGCGCCACACCTCCTCCAGGGCGAAGGCGGAGAACGGCAGCCAGCCCCGACGTCGCGCCAGCCAAGCGACGATCAGCATCTGCGACAGGCCGAGCAGCAGGCCCGGGATCAGGCCCGCCAGGAACAGGGCGCCCAGCGACACGCCGGTGACCGCCGAGTACAGGATCATGGGCGAGCTCGGCGGGATCATGGGCCCGATTCCCGCCGAGGAGGCGGTGAGCGCGGCGGAGAAGTCCGCCGGGTACCTGTTGGCCTTCATGGCCGGGATGACGATGGAGCCGGTGCCTGCGAGATCGGCGGTGGACGAGCCGATCATGCCGCCGAAGAACATGCTCGTGAGCACGTTGACGTGGGCGAGGCCGCCACGCAGGGAGCCGACGATGGCGCGCGCGAACTCGAACAGTCGCGCCGAGATCCCGCCCGCGTTCATCAGGCCGCCGGCCAGGACGAACAGCGGCAGCGCGATCAGCACGAACCGCCCGAGCCCGGACATCATAGTCTGGGGCAGGGTCAGCGCCCAGGCGCCGGATACGTAGAAGTTCAGCATCACCGCCGCGGCGAGCGACACCAGCATCGGCACGCGCAGCACCAGCAGCAGGCACAGCACCGCGATCGAAAGCGCTGCTCCCGCGAGCCCCGTCATGAAGACGCTCCACGCCGGCCACGGCGGCGTGCCCGCCACTCGCGGTAGAACTCCGCCGCGAAGGCCATGGCGGCGCCTACCGATCCGAACACCAGCGCCGAGGTCGACCAACCGGTGGGGATCTCCGCGTACAGTGCCACGTCGCCACCGAACTGACGCACGAAGTCCAGGGAGACCCAGCCCATGAAAAGCAGCACCGCGACGCACAGTCCGTAGCCGACGTTCGCGATGAGGCCCTGGAGAGGCTCCGGGATGCGTTCGAAGAAGAAGTCGATGCGGATGACGGTGCCGCGTCGAACAGAGAGGAACACGCCGGTCATCGCGAGCCACGGCATGGCCATCTGCACCATCTCCTCGGCCCAGATGAAGCTGTAGTCAATGGTGTAGCGGCACACCGCGTTGACGAAGATGACCAGCACGATGGCCACTAGCACCGAGACCCCCACCACTTCGACCATGCGGTTCACGAGTCGGTCGGCAAACGGCTGCCCCTGGTCAGGATCCCGCAGCTCCAGGTGGCGCGTGGCCTCGGCGATCTGCTCCGCCACGCGCTCGGAGTCCGGACGGACCTGGGGTGCTGGATCCGGTTCGGCGGTGTCGTTCGAGTGACTCATGGCGTTTCCGTTCACACCGACGCGGGCCGACCCGCATCAGTGGGGACGGCGTAACCGTCGGACCCGGGAGGCCGGTTGACCGCCCTACCTCCCGGGACGACGTGAGGGAGGGGCTAGTTGCCCGCGGCCTCGACGAATCTCGCGGCGAAGTCCTCGCCGGCGATCTTTCCGATCTCCTTGGCGATGGGCACCGACGCAGTCCTGAAGGCCACTGGATCGATGTCGTTGAACTGCACCTTGCCCTTGGACAGCTCGATGATCTCCTCCTCGAGCCGCTCGTCGTTATCCGCCCCGTACTGACGGCTCTGGATCACGGCCGTGCGGGCCGCGTTCGTGACCTGTTCCTTTTGCTCGGCGGTGAGCGACTCGTAGCGCTTCAGGTTCATCACGAAGGTGATGGGCGTATAGACGTGGCGAGACTTGGAAATGTACTTCTGCACCTCGTACCAGGACATCTTGCGGATATTGCCGAACGGATTCTCCTGACCGTCGATGACGCCTTGCTGCAGAGCCAGGTAGATCTCACCCATGTTCATCTTGATGGGCGAGGCGCCCAGCATCTTGAAGGACAGGATTCGGGTCTTGCTGCCCGGGGTGCGCAGCTTGATGCCCTTCAGATCCTCCGGCTTGACGATGGGGCGCACGTTGTTGGTGATCTGGCGGAACCCGATCTCGCCGAACCCCAGCACCTTCAGGCCCGCCTTCTCCTGGAGTGAGCGATCCAGCTCGTCGCCGATAGGACCGTCCAGGACCTCGCTCACCTGCTCGCGGCTGGAGAACAGAAAGGGGATGTCGAACACGGCGAACTTGGGGTCGAGCTGCACGGCGTCCGAGCCGATGGGGATGACGTCTAGCTGCCCTGTGCGCACCTGCTGCATGTGCACGATCTCGTCACCCAACGTGCCGCTGTCGAAGTACTCGATCTTCACCGAGTCGCCCATCTCCACCTTCAGCGCGTCGCGAAACGCAGCGAGCATGAACTGGGTGGAGGCGCCCGGCGTGCTCTCCACGGACAACCGCAGGTCGAGAGGCTGCTGCGCGTGAGCGCCTGTGACACCGAGCAGGCAGATGGCAAGGGCCAACGACCCTCCTCGGCTGATTCCGCTGATCTTCGTTCTCATCGTCTCCTCCTTTGGCTGTTCTCCCGCATCCCGTGCGACGCATGAGCGTGGCCTTCGCGGGGAGCCTCACGTCACGAGCCGACGGCCGCGTGCTTCTTATCGGGCGTGGAACGGAGCTCGCGTGGCGGCCTGGGAGGGACGCCGACGGAGGCTGGCTCCCATATTGAGTCTGAACGGGCTGCCGTTCAACCGTCGCTTCAGGGCTCCAATCCCGGCCGTGGCCCGCCGGCCTTCTGCGGGACGCCATGTCGAGGGCCATCCAGGCCGCCGACATGGCAGGCATTCGGGCGTCCGTGACCCACGCAAAGAGCGACCAGGCCCGAGCCTTCTACAAGCGTTTCGATTTCGTGCTCCTCGCCACTGATCCCTACCACCTGTATTGCCTCATCGAGGACATCCGCCGATTCACAGGGGAGTGAATGTCCACCGGACGTAGCGGGTCGGCATCCAGACATGCGGTTTGCGAGCTGCACATCCGTGTCG
>CAJIAT010000192.1_pt1 | contig 12468 bp, 12 predicted proteins | sample 9199161 | NCBI WGS metagenome assembly CAJIAT01 (sample SAMEA7708281, study PRJEB35096) | sediment metagenome | biome: marine neritic benthic zone biome [ENVO:01000025]; feature: sediment [ENVO:00002007]; material: shallow marine sediment [ENVO:03000034] sea grass bed [ENVO_01000059] ... | reverse complement strand
GGGATCGGACGCGTCTCCGGGCACGAGTGCGTGATCGTCGCGAACGACGCGACGGTCAAGGGCGGCACCTACTACCCGCTGACAGTGAAGAAGCACCTGCGGGCCCAGGAGATCGCCCGCGAGAACCGGCTGCCGTGCATCTACCTGGTCGACTCCGGCGGAGCCAACCTGCCGAACCAGGACGAGATCTTTCCCGACCGCGAGCACTTCGGCCGGATCTTCTACAACCAGGCAACCATGTCCGCCCTCGGGATCCCGCAGGTCGCCGTGGTGATGGGCTCGTGCACCGCCGGCGGTGCCTACGTGCCGGCGATGTCCGACGAGAGCATCATCGTGCGCGAGCAGGGGACGATCTTCCTCGGCGGACCGCCGCTGGTGAAGGCGGCGACGGGCGAGGAGATCAGCGCCGAGGCGCTCGGCGGCGCCGACGTGCACTGCCGCACCTCCGGGGTCACCGACCACTACGCCGAGGACGATCGGGACGCGCTGGTGATCGCGCGGCGCTCGCTCGCGCACGTCGCGCGCTCCTCGGGAGCGAGCGTGGACCGGCGCGAGCCGGTCGAGCCGCTCTTCCCCGCCGAGGAGCTCTACGGGGTGGTGCCCGAGGACCTGCGACAGCCCTTCGACGCGCGCGAGGTGATCGCGCGCATCGTCGACGGCTCCGAGCTCGACGAGTTCAAGCACCTCTACGGCACGACCCTGGTGACGGGCTTCGCGCGCATCCACGGCTACCCCGTGGGCATCGTGGCCAACAACGGTATCCTGTTCTCCGAGTCGGCCCTGAAGGGCGCGCACTTCGTTGAGCTGTGCTGCCAGCGCCGCATCCCGCTCGTGTTCCTGCAGAACATCACCGGCTTCATGGTCGGGTCGAAGTACGAGGCCGGCGGGATCGCGAAGGACGGCGCGAAGCTGGTCACCGCGGTCTCCTGCGCGCAGGTCCCCAAGCTCACGGTGATCGTCGGCGGCAGCTTCGGCGCCGGGAACTACGGCATGTGCGGGCGCGCCTTCGGCCCGCGCTTCCTGTGGACCTGGCCGAATGCACGCATCTCCGTGATGGGCGGCGAGCAGGCCGCCAGCGTGCTCGCCCAGGTGCGCCGGGACGCCGTCGAGCGCCGCGGCGAGCACTGGGCCGAGGCCGACGAGGCGTCGTTCAAGCGCTCGATCCGCGAGCAGTACGAGCACCAGGGCCACCCCTACTACGCGAGCGCACGGCTGTGGGACGACGGGATCATCGACCCGGCCGAGACCCGGAACATCCTCGGGCTCGGCCTTGCGGCGGCGCTCAACGCCCCCATCGAGCCGACGCGCTTCGGCGTGTTCCGGATGTAGCGCCGCGCGCAGGAGGATCGAGGTGAGCAGCGATCCGGTGGTGCTCGAGATTGCGGCGTCAGGCGTCGCAACGGTGACGCTCGCACGGCCCGAGGTCCACAACGCCTTCGATGACGCGCTCATCGCGCGCCTGGCGGAGATCCTCGATGAGCTCGGCGCCTCGCGCGCGGCCCGCGTGGTGGTGCTGCGATCCGAGGGCCGGAGCTTCTCGGCGGGCGCCGATCTCGAGTGGATGCGGCGCATGGCCGGCTACTCCGAGGAGCGCAACCACGCGGACGCGCTGGCGCTCGCGCACATGCTGCGCCGTCTCGCGAGCCTGCGCCAGCCGACCGTGGCCGCGGTGCAGGGCGCCGCCTTCGGCGGCGGCGCCGGCCTCGTCGCCTGCTGTGACATCGTGGTCGCGAGCGGGGCCGCACGCTTCAGCTTCTCCGAGGTCAAGCTCGGCCTGATCCCGGCCACCATCAGTCCCTTCGTACTGCGCGCGATCGGCGCGCGGCGCGCGCGGGCGCTGTTCCTGACCGGCGAGGTGTTCGGCGCCGAGGTCGCCGAGCGCATCGGCCTCGTGCACCGCGTGGTCGAGGCCGAATCGCTCGAGAGCGCAACCGGCGAGGTCGCCTCGTCGCTCGCCGGCTACGGCCGCCAGACCCTGGCCGCGATCGGGGCCCTGGTCGACCACGTCGACGGGCGCGCCCTGGACGGGGGCCTGCTCGAGGAGACCGCAGCGCGCATCGCCGCGCAGCGCGCGAGCGCCGAGGGGCGCGAGGGGATCGCCGCCTTCCTCGACAAGCGCCCGCCGCGCTGGCCCGAGGACGACGGGACGTGATGCGCTCGGTGCTCGTCGCCAACCGCGGTGAGATCGCCTGCCGCGTGATGCGCACGGCGCGCGAGATGGGGATGCGCACGATCGCGGTCTACTCCGACGCGGACGCCGACGCCCTCCACGTGCGCGAGGCCGACGCGGCGCGGCGCATCGGCCCGGCCCCCGCGGCCGAGAGCTATCTCCTGCCCGAGGCGATCGTCGCCGCGGCGCGCGCCACCGGGGCCGAGGCCATCCACCCCGGCTACGGCTTCCTCTCCGAGTCGACCGCGCTCGCAGCGGCCTGCGCAGCGGCGAGCATCGTCTTCGTCGGTCCGCCGGTCCCGGCGATCGAGGCGATGGGTCGCAAGGACGCGGCGCAGGCGCTGATGGCCGGCGCCGGGATCCCGGTGCTCCCCGGCTACCGCGACGCGGCGCAAGATGACGGCGCCCTCGCCGCCGGCGCCGAGGCCACCGGCTACCCGGTGATCGTCAAGCCGAGCGCCGGGGGCGGCGGCAAGGGCATGCGCGTGGTGCACGAGCCCGCCGCGCTCGGCGGCGCCCTCGAGTCGGCGCGGCGCGAGGCGACGAGCGCCTTCGGCGATGCGCACCTCGTCATCGAGCGCTACCTGGAGCGCCCGCGGCACGTCGAGGTGCAGGTCTTCTGCGACACCCACGGCGGCGCGATGCACCTGCTCGAGCGCGACTGCTCGGTGCAGCGCAGGCACCAGAAGGTGGTCGAGGAGGCGCCCGCGCCGGGACTGCCCCTGGGGCTGCGCGAACGAATGGGCGCGGCCGCGGTGGAGGCGGCACGCACGATCGGTTACGTCGGCGCGGGGACCGTGGAGTTCCTGCTCCAGGCGACCCCGGGAGAGCCGCTCGCGGCGGACGCGCCCTTCTACTTCATGGAGATGAACACCCGGCTCCAGGTCGAGCACCCGGTGACGGAGATGATCCTCGGGCTCGATCTCGTCGAGTGGCAGCTGCGCATCGCGGCCGGCGAGCGGCTGCCGCGATCGCAGGCGACGATCGCCCCCGCCGGCCACGCCGTCGAGGTGCGCGTCTACGCGGAGGACCCGGGCAACGCCTTCCTCCCATCGACCGGCCGCGTCGAGGCGCTCGACCTGCCCGAGGCCCGGCCGTGGCTGCGGGTCGACAGCGGCGTGGCCGCGGGCGACGCGGTGAGCGTGCATTACGACCCGATGCTCGCGAAGGTGATCGCGCTGGGCGAGAGCCGCGCCCAGGCGATCGAGCGGCTCCTCGCGGCGCTCGCGCGCTGCGACGTGGTCGGGCCGACCACCAATCTCTCGTACCTCGAGCGCATCGTCGCTCACCCGGCGTTTCGTGCGGGCGAGGTGGACACGAGCTTCGTCGATCGCCACGCCGACGCATTGCTCGACGCCGGGGAGAGGGCGTCACGCGCCGTGCCCCTCGCCGCGATCGCAGCGGCGCTCGCCGAGGATGCCGAGCGTGCGCGAGAGGGCGCCTCGCCCTGGCTTCGCCTCGCCGACTGGCGCCTGAACGAGCCGCGCAGCCGCGAGGTCGAGGTCGAGCTCGACGGCGAGCGCCGGCGCACCCGTCTCGACCGCGTCGGCGACGAGACCTTCGTCGTGCGCAGCGGCGAGGAGCGCTGGCAGGCGCGGATGCGGCTCGGCCGAGGCGACCGCCAGCCGGGGAATCGGAAACCTGGAGAGCGGGCGCGGGGCGACCTGCTCACCGGCGAGCTCGACGGCGAGCGCGTGTCGCTGCGCGTGCGCAGCGTCGGCGGTGCGCTGCGCCTGCACGGCGCGGGGCTGCGCGTCACCGCGCGCGTCCGCGACCCGGACCGCCGCGAGCGCGCCGCCGAGGCCGAGAGCGGCCACCTCGCCTCGCCGATGCCCGGCAAGGTCGTCAAGGTCCTCGCCGCACCGGGCGACGAGGTCGCGGCCGGGCAGGCGCTGGTGGTCGTGGAGGCGATGAAGATGGAGCACACGGTCGCCGCGCCGCGCGCGGGACGGGTGCGCAGCGTCGCCTGCCGGGAGGGCGAGCAGGTCGACGAGGGCGTGGAGCTGGTGACGCTCGAGGAGTGATCCCGGCCGCCGAACCCACTACCCGAACCAAACGGGTCAGCGACGCGCCACGTCCGTCGGGCGGCAGGGATCGCCGGGCTGCCTTGTCCATCTGCGCCTGTAGCATCGGCCGGACCGTCCGATCAAGCTTGCCCGCGCCCGTCTTGCGTAGCATGGTCGCGAGGCCCGGTCGATTCGCGGCCGACGTCACGATGGTGAGACGCGGTGCCTCGCGCGATCGGGTCGAGGGAGACGACACAAAGGACACTGAGAACCCATGGGAATCCAGCTTCGACCCAGCCATACAGGGACCGGCCTGCTACATCGCGTTCTGATGCTGCTCTGTCTCGCGGTGGCCGCGTCCCCGGCCGCCGCGCAGGAGGGCCAGATCGCGCAGGAGGCCGTCGACGACTCGCTGAGAACGTTTCGCAACTTCGTCGCCAACCCGGATATGAAGTGGTTCAGGGATCACGTCGGGCGAGCGCAGGGCATCATGATCGTCCCCGAGCTCGGCCGCGGTGGGTTCATCCTCGGGGCCAAGGGCGGCAGCGGCGTGCTCCTTCGTCGCGATGCGGCGACGGGTGAGTGGAGCTACCCGTCGTTCACCGGACTGGGCGGGGTGACCTTCGGGTTCCAGGTGGGCGCGGAGGTGGCCGAGGTCGTGCTGCTGATCATGACCGAGCAGGGCATGGATGCCATGTCGACGCCCCGCTTCCAGCTCGGGACAGGATTCGGCCTCGCCGCCGGCCCGGTCGGTGGCGGTACCCAGGCGGCGACCGCGGACGTGCTCTCGTTCACCCGCAGCCGCGGAGCCTTCGGCGGCGTGACGGTCTCGGGCGCTCGGGTGCAGGAGCTGAGCGATCGGAACGCAGCCTTCTACGGACGTCCCGTGAGCGCGCTGGACATCCTCGTCCGGGGCAGCGTCAGCAACGCCGGAGCGGATCGGCTGCGGACCGCACTCGCCTCGACCGCCGGCGGCAGGGCCGCGCTGATCACGGAGTACGACGTCGCGACGATCCAGCGGGCGCTGAAGGCGCGAGGCCACGACCCCGGCGTCGTGGACGGGATCTGGGGTCCGAACACCGAGCGCGCGATCCGGGCGTTCCAGGCCGAGTCGGGGCTGGAGGTGACCGGAAGACCCTCCGCAGAGCTCCAGAGCCGCCTGACGACGAACTGAGCGGCTCTCCCCGCGACGCGTCGCGGGTTGCGGCGCGTCGCGGCGGCCTGGCCGCCGCCGGGTGTGGGTGCGTCTTCCCTCGCAACGCGACCGGGTTGATTCCCGGCCCGCATCGACACATCCTCGACGCGACAGATATCTCCAGACGGCTCTTTGCAACGTCACAGGGCTCGGCTACCTTGCGCCCTTCAGCGCGCTCGCGTTGACGAGGGCCAGCGCCGTGCGGTGGCCGGGTACCCGACGATCGACCGAATGCCGCAGATCCGCCAGGAGGGTGTGATGGCGCGAACCGGGGACGACGGGTCCGAGCGAACCGAGGGGTCGGAGCTCCGCGCGTTTCTCTTTCTCACCGTGGTGCTCGCGCCCGTGATCACCGTGGCGGTGGTCGGCGGCTACGGCTTCGCGGTGTGGATGCTGCAGCTGATCAACGGCCCGCCCGGCCCGCCTTCCTGAGCGCCGGGCACGGATTCTCGAGCCGCCGCCAGGCGGGAGGTCACGAAATGCGCGAGAGAGCACCGACGGCGACGACCACGCGCCGTGCATTCCTCACCGCTGGAGCGCACCGCACGGAGACCCACATCGCGAGCGTGCTGGTGCACGCCCGTCCCGAGCACGTCGAGGATCTCTCGGCACGCTTCACGCGGCTGCCGGGGGTCGAGGCCCACGGCTCGAACGGCGCGGGCAAGCTGATTCTCACCATCGAGGCGGACGGCGACGACGTCCTGGTCGACCGGATGACCCGCATCGAGATCGAGAACGACGTCATCGCCGCGACGCTCGTCTACCACCACGTGGAAGACCTCGGCGAGGAGGAGGGCGCGAGCGATGACGCATGAGAAGACGGGACCGAAGCTCACGCGCCGCGACTACATCAAGGCGCAGGCGATCACGGCGGCGGCGGCCGCCGCGGGCATGCCCGCGGCGGCGAAGGCCCAGGACATACGCGCGACGCGCCAGGGCGGCGAGCTGACCTGGTCGAAGGCAGCGTGCCGCTTCTGCGGCACCGGCTGCAGCATCATGGTCGGGACGAAGGAAGGCCGCGTGGTCGCGACCCACGGCGACGCGCTCTCGGAGGTGAACCGGGGGCTGAGCTGCGTCAAGGGCTACTTCCTCTCCAAGATCATGTACGGCCGCGACCGGCTCACCGAGCCGCTGCTGCGCATGCGCGACGGCGAGTACGCCAAGGACGGCGAGTTCACGCCCGTGTCCTGGGACACCGCCTTCGACGTGATGGCGGCCAAGTTCAAGCAGGCGCTCGAGGACAAGGGTCCGACCTCGGTCGGCATGTTCGGCTCCGGCCAGTGGACCGTCTGGGAGGGCTACGCCGCCGCGAAGCTGTTCAAGGCGGGCTTCCGCTCGAACAACATCGACCCGAACGCACGCCACTGCATGGCGTCGGCGGTGGCGGGCTTCATGCGCACCTTCGGCATCGACGAGCCGATGGGCTGCTACGACGACCTCGAGGCCGCGGACGCCTTCGTGCTCTGGGGCTCGAACATGGCCGAGATGCACCCGATCCTCTGGACCCGCATCGCCGACCGGCGCCTGAGCGCGCCGCACGTCAGGGTGGCCGTGCTCTCGACCTTCGAGCACCGCAGCTTCAATCTCGCCGACGTGCCGATCGTGTTCACCCCGCAGACCGATCTGGCGATCCTGAACTACATCGCGAAGCACATCATCGAGAGCGGCCGGGTCAACGAGGCCTTCGTCGGCAGTCACGTCACCTTCCGCCGCGGCAACCCCGACATCGGCTACGGCCTGCGCCCGGAGCACCCGCTCGAGCGCAAGGCGGCCAACGCCGACAAGGCCGGAGGTTCCGAGGAGATCGGCTTCGAGGAGTACGCGAAGTTCGTCAGCGACTACGACCTCGACTCGGTCTCGAAGCTCTCGGGCGTTCCGAAGACGCGCCTCGAGGAGCTCGCCGAGCTGTACGCGGACCCGGCGACCAAGGTGACGTCGCTGTGGACCATGGGGTTCAACCAGCACACCCGCGGCGTGTGGGCCAACAACCTCGTCTACAACCTGCACCTGCTCACGGGGAAGATCTCCGAGGCAGGCAACAGCCCGTTCTCGCTGACGGGCCAGCCGTCGGCCTGCGGCACCGCGCGCGAGGTGGGCACCTTCTCGCACCGGCTCCCCGCGGACATGGTGGTCGCGAACCCGAAGCACCGCGAGATCACCGAGAAGCTCTGGAAGCTCCCGGCCGGCCTGATCCCCCCGAAGCCCGGCTTCCACGCCGTGCTCCAGAACCGGATGCTGAAGGACGGCGTGCTCAACGCCTACTGGGTCCAGGTCAACAACAACATGCAGGCCGCGGCGAACCTCAACGAGGAGGGGCTGCCGGGCTACCGGAACCCGGACAACTTCATCGTGGTGTCCGACGCCTATCCGACGGTGACCGCGCAGGCAGCCGACCTCATCCTCCCGACCGCCATGTGGGTCGAGAAGGAGGGCGCCTACGGCAACGCGGAGCGGCGTACCCAATTCTGGCACCAGCTCGTGGATGCCCCGGGCGAGTCGCGCTCCGATCTCTGGCAGCTCGTCGAGTTCTCCAAGCGCTTCACCACCGACGAGGTCTGGCCCGCCGAGATCCTCGAGGCCGACCCCGAGTATCGCGGCAAGACGCTGTACGAGGTGCTCTACGCCAACGGCCAGGTCGACCGCTACCCCCTCGACCAGGCGAGCCTGGAGTACGAGAACGACGAGTCGAAGCACTTCGGCTTCTATCTCCAGAAGGGGCTGTTCGAGGAGTACGCCGAGTTCGGGCGCGACCACGGCCACGATCTCGCGTCCTTCGACACGTACCACGAGGTCCGCGGCCTGCGCTGGCCGGTGGTCGACGGGCGCGAGACCCGCTGGCGGTTCCGCGAGGGCTCCGATCCCTACGTGGAGGCCGGTACCGGCGTGCAGTTCTACGGCAACAAGGACAACAAGGCCCGCATCTTCGCCCTGCCCTACGAGCCCGCCGCGGAATCGCCGGACGAGGAGTACGACCTCTGGCTCTCGACGGGCCGCGTGCTCGAGCACTGGCACTCGGGCTCGATGACGCAGCGCGTCCCCGAGCTCTACCGCTCGTTCCCGGACGCGGTCGTGTTCATGCACCCGGACGACGCGAAGGACCGGGGCCTGCGCCGGGGCACCGAGGTGCGGGTGGTGTCGCGTCGCGGCGAGATCCGCACGCGGGTGGAGACCCGGGGACGCAACAAGGTGCCGCGCGGCCTCGTCTTCGTCCCCTGGTTCGACGCGAGCCAGCTCATCAACAAGGTGACCCTCGACGCCACCGACCCGATCTCGAAGGAGACCGACTTCAAGAAGTGCGCGGTCAAGGTGGTGACGGCATGAGCGCCTCGAGATGGCTGTCCCTCGGACTCACCGGGCTGATCGCCGCGGCCGGCGCCCCGGCGCTCGCCGACCCGGACGCCATCGCGACCCTGCGCGGCGGGCCGATCGCCGAGGAGCCGGCCCCGCCACGGCTCGGCGACCCGCGCAACGACGACCGGCGCCTCGCCCGCAACTACCCCGAGCAGCCGCCGACCATCCCGCACAAGGTGCGCGACTACCAGGTCGACCTGAACGCCAACCGCTGCCTCAACTGCCACAGCAGGCGCGGCGTGGAGGAGTCGCAGGCGCCGATGGTCAGCGTCACGCACTTCACGGACCGTGACGGCCAGGTCCGCGGCTTCATGTCGCCGCGCCGGTACTTCTGCATGCAGTGCCACGTGCCGCAGATGGACGCGCGCGAGCTGGTCGAGAACGACTTCGTCGACGTCGCGGATCTCGTCAAGCCTGGCGGGGGCGACCGATGAGCCTCGCCGAGCGGGCGCGCCGCTACTGGACGATCCTGAGCACGCCCAGCCGCTACTACAGTCTGGGCTTCCTCACCCTCGGCGGCTTCATCGCCGGGATCATCTTCTGGGGCGCGTTCAATACCGGGCTCGAGCTCACCAACACCGAGGCCTTCTGCACCTCCTGCCACGAGATGCGGGACAACGTGTTCGAGGAGGTCAAGCCCACCATCCACTACACGAACCGCTCGGGCGTGCGCGCGACCTGCCCGGACTGCCACGTCCCGCACGAGTGGACGGACAAGATCGCCCGCAAGATGCAGGCGTCCAAGGAAGTCTGGGGCACCGTCTTCGGCACCATCAACACGCGGGAGAAGTTCCTCGACAAGCGCCTGCAGCTCGCCCAGCACGAGTGGGCGAGGCTCAAGGCCAACGACTCGCTCGAGTGCCGGAACTGCCACGAGCTCGAGTCGATGGATCTGACGGTGCAGAGCAAGCGCGCGGCCGAGGCGCACGAGCGCTACCTGCTGTCGCGCGAGAAGACCTGCATCGACTGCCACCGCGGGATCGCGCACCAGCTGCCCGAGAACACGGCGTCGATCGAGTAGCGGCCTTTCGCCGCGGTCGCGGACCGGCGAGGGCCTGGCCGTGAGGAATGGTTCGGCGCCGGCCCGACGATTCACCGGCCGAGGTCGAGAAGAGGGGCCCGGTCGTGCCGGACCCCTCGGACACTGCGCGCTCGAGCTACTCGAGCGTGACCTTCATACCGCCACCGGCGAGCTGGGCGTCGAGGCCGCCGGACTTGCCGCGCAGGCGCATCGTCACGCCCTTGTCGTTGGCCATGTCCATCACGCTCTTGCCCTTGCCGACGGTGATCTGCGCCTTGGTCTCGGAGTAGGTCCCGTTGAAGTCCGCGAGGGTCTTCAGACCGTACACCTCACCGACGGCGTCGGAGCCGGACAGGCCGGCGGCGCCGACCTTCAGGCCGCCGACGCGGAACTTGTGCATCTGGCCCTTGCAGTTCAGCGTGCCGCTGCCGCCGCCGATGGTGACGATGAAGCCCATCTCCTTGCGCGAGATCTCGACCGTGCAGTCAGGGTTGCCCATCCCGTGCTTGTCGGCCATGACGGGCGCCGAGCCCAGCGCGAGAACCGGCGCGAGAAACAGTCCACCCAGGTACTTGTTCATTCTTCACACTCCATTATCGAGCGGTCGCAAGCCTACCTCGAAAGCCGACGCCGTAGGTGACCCGCATCAAGACAAGACCAGACGAATCGACGAATGCGGGTATCGCCTGCGTCCTCGAGGCGTTCCAGCCCCCAGGCGATCGAGAATCCTAGCCTCGGCATTGTCGGACGGCTCGCGCCGACTTGTCCAGGCCTCGGCCGGTGGAACGAACGGGGTCCGGGCGGTGCCGGGCTCTCAGGACTCCCGGCCCGCCATGTACTGCTCGACGCGCCGCTCGCGGTCGGCCTGCAGCACCGCGTTCGTGTCCACCTGGGGCGCGGCGTCGATCTCGGGCCGCCGGATGCGCTCCACGATGCGACCGAGGAGACCGATGAGCAGGATCATGAGTCCGACCACGAGCCCGCCGCCGGCGCCGAGCAGGACGAACTCGCGGATCTGAAACGGCTCGAGGAGCAGCGCCTGGCGGGTGATGGCCTCGCGGCCGGCGCCTTCCGACATGAGGGTGTAGCTGACGTACAGGAAGCGCACCATCCCGGCGCCGAGGGCGCCGTACAACGTGCACAGCAACAGCGTCCAGAGAGCTCTCAACATTCGATGCACCCCTGGCGATCCACCGCATCTCCCGCGCGATGCTCGTCTTGCGTACGGTGCTCCGTACGATGAGTAATGTAGCAGACGCCTGAATCGGCGAGCAGGGCGCGCCGTGCCTCGCTGCCCGGTGGACGATCCCGCGATCCCTTCCCTGCGACCCGGTCCCGCCTGAACCGCCGGTCCCGAGAGGACTACCCGAGCCTGGTACCGGCCTCGGCCGGGCCGCGCAGCTCGACGACGTTGCCGTCCGGATCGCGGGTGTAGATGGACGGCCCGTAGCCTTCCGCGCCGTAGCGCCGGGCGGGGGGGTCGGCCTCGAGACCGGCGGCCGCCAGATGGGCGAGGATCGCCTCGGGCTCGAAGGGGTCGACGCGCAGACAGAGGTGATCGAGGTTTCGGCCCTCGGCACCCGGCGGCGCCCCACCGGCCAGTCCGAGCTCGCGGGCAGTGTCGACGAGATCGACGAGCGAGTCGCCGGCCCGCAGCTGATACAGACCCAGACCTTCGATCTCGCGCTCGAGGGTGCAGCCGAGCACGCCGACGTAGAAGTCGACGAGCGCGGCGACATCGGCGGTGCGGATGACCAGGTGATCCAGCCGCGAGACGGTGAATGGAGCCTGCGCGTGCATCGCTCGACCTCCCTGCGCGCTCGAGTTCCCGCGCCCGGTCTGCCCTTCGGCCGTCCCCGCTCGCCGACCGCGCTCAGCTGCGCCGCGACACCCCGACGGGCAGCCGGGCGAGGCGGGCGTACTCCCCGGTCACGAACCGCTGCGGGTCGCGCAGATGGTCGAGCACCATCTCGGTGGCGTCAACGCCCCAGAACAGGAGCTCGCCGTCGACGAAGGTCGGCACGCCGAACACGCCCTCGCCGATCGCCTCCTCGGTGTTCTCGCGCAGCCGCGCCTTCACCGCCGGCGCGCCGATGGCGCTCGCGACGTCGTCCACGCCGAGGGTGCGCGCGAGCGCCTCCCACGCCTCGCCCTCGAGCGAGCCGCCTTCGCACCAGATGAACTCGAAGATCCGTCCCACCGCGTCGGGCCGTCCGTCGAGGGCGACGGCGAGGCGCAGCGCCGGCAGCGGATTGAACGGGTGCACATCGGGCCAGCGCATGGCGATCCCCTCGCGCTCGGCGACCCACTGGACGTAGCGATAGGTGAAGGTGCGCTTGGCGGGGATCTCGGCCGGACCGAGGCTGCCGGAGCGCTCGAGGAGCCCGGCGAACAGCACCGGGCGAAGGGCGAGGTCCGCCTCACTCGCCAGCTCGCCCAGGCGCCGCCACTGGAGGAAGGCGAAGGGCGAGATGAAGTCGAAGTACCAGTTCAGGCGTCGCATCGTCGACTCCCGTGCCGGGCTAGCCCGGATATTGCACCAATTCGCGAAGGGATCGCGCAGGGCCTTGGATTCACAGGGCTTCTTTGGAGCGCCGGGAATACTGACCGTATTTCCAAGCTCCGAAGAAGCCCTGTGGATTCAAGGAACAAGCGAGGATTCGTGAAATCGGTGCAATATCCGGGCTAGATACCTGTTCCGGGTCGCAGAGCACGCTCGAGGTCG
>CAJIAT010000453.1_pt1 | contig 12469 bp, 9 predicted proteins | sample 9199161 | NCBI WGS metagenome assembly CAJIAT01 (sample SAMEA7708281, study PRJEB35096) | sediment metagenome | biome: marine neritic benthic zone biome [ENVO:01000025]; feature: sediment [ENVO:00002007]; material: shallow marine sediment [ENVO:03000034] sea grass bed [ENVO_01000059] ... | reverse complement strand
TGAGAGCAGGAGGAGGCGCGGCGAGCCGATGGCCCCCGAGGAGACCACCACCTCCCGGCTCGCGCGCACGAGCGTCGAGGCGCCGCCGCCCGACGGCGCGAGCTCCACGCCCACCGCGCGGCCGCCCTCGAAGACGACGCGCGTCGCGGTGACTCCAGTGCGCACCTCGAGATTCGGGCGCGAGGCGTTGGGATGCACATAGGCGGTCGCGCTCGAGGAGCGTGCGCCGTCGGCCTGGGTGACCTGGTAGAAGCCGCAGCCCTCGGTGCGCGCGCCGTTGAAGTCGGGGTTGTAGGGAATCCCGTACTGCTGGGCGGCGCGGATGAAGGCGTCGGCGATCGGCAGCGGGGCGATCGGCGTGGACACCCCGACGGGCCCGTCGCCGCCGTGGTACTCGTCGGCGAAGCGCTGGTTGCGCTCGGACCGCCGGAAGTAGGGCAGCACCTCCCGGTAGGACCAGCCGTCGCAGCCGTGTCGCTGCGCCCAGGCGTCGTAGACCTCGGGCGCCCCGCGCGTGTACACCTGGGCGTTGATCGTCGAGCCGCCGCCGAGCACCTTGGCCTGGGTGTACCAGAGCACGCGGTCGCGCATGTGCCGCTGGGGAACGGTGGACCAGCCCCAGCTGGCGATCCCCTTGGTCATCTTCGCGAAGCCCGCCGGGATCCGGAACAGGGTGCTCGAGTCCGTGTCCCCCGCCTCGAGGAGCAGCACGCGCACGTCCGGGTCCTCGCTCAGGCGGCTGGCGATGACGCACCCGGCCGAGCCGGCGCCCGTGACCACGAAATCGTAGCTCTCCATCATGCTCGCTCCCACCGCACCGCGGGCGCACTGTGCCACCGCCCCGGGCGGGCACCAAGTCCGTTGGCCCCTCCGGCTCTGTCCTGAGCGTGGCTTCGCGTTACATTAAGCAGTTGCGCTGCCGTTGATCCCGAGCAGCCGCCACAGGGCCGTTGCGGCTGCGACGTCGAGGACGCCAGGGCTGATGGCTTCTCGACGGCGTCTCGCGCAGCGGCCCGCCAACAGGACACACGATGGGCCGCACCGACCACATCCGCGCGATCTCCCTCGCCTTCGACGGCGCGCGCAGCCTCGACGACGCGCTGCAGGCGGTCGCCGAGCAGGTCGCCGAGGAGACCGGCGCGGACTTCGCCGCCGTCTACCTCAAGCCGGACCCCGAGGGGCGCATCGTGCGCCGTGCGCTCGCACGCGGAGACGCGATTCCCGAGGGCGGCCCCCTGATGCTCGAGGCCGCGGCCCTCGCCGAGGGCGTGGCGCGGCGGCGCGAGCCGGCGCTGGTGAACGAGCTCGGCGCGAGCGTCGCCGGAGAGCCGGGGCGCCCGCGGTTGCGCCCGCGCGGTGCCCTGGTGGCGGCGCCGGCGATCCACGCCGGCCAGACCGGCGGGGTGGTGCTCGCTGCGAGCACCACCCCTCATCGCTTCGAGGCGGGCGCTCTCGAGTTCCTGCTCACCGTCGCCGCGCAGCTCGCGGCCCGCGTCTCCCGGGCGATGGTCCGCGAGGAGCTCGGTGCGGCGCTGGTCACAGGTGGTGGCGGCGGGCGCAGCTACCAGGGCGCGGCCGGCGCACCCGGGCTCGCCATCGGGCGGGTCGTGGTCGTGGGGCGGGTGGATCTCGCCGACGTCCGGGACCGACCGATCGAGGACGTCGAGGGGGAGATCGCTCGGGTCCGCGCCGCAATCGCCGGGTTCCGCCAGGAGCTCGAGCGCTTCACGGCGCGCTCGCGGCTCGGCGGACCGGACAGCGAGGCGCGTGCGATCTTCGAGGTCTACCGTCAGCTCGCGGGCGACAAGGGGCTGGTCGAGGAGATCGTCGATCGGGTGCGCGACGGCAACTGGGCCCGGGGGGCGCTGCGCGCGGTGATCGAGGAGAAGGCGGCCGTCTTCGAGCGCCTCGAGGACAGCTACCTGCGGGCCCGCGCCGAGGACTTCCGCGAGATTGGCCGGCGCATCCTGCGCCACCTCGACGGCCCGGGCGGCCCGCGCGAGTACCCCGACGAATGCATCCTCGCCGCCGAGGAGATCGGCATCGTCGAGCTCGCCGAGGTGCCCCGGGAGCGACTCGCGGGACTGGTCTCCCGGCAGGGGTCGGTGCTGTCCCACGCGGCGGTTCTCGCCCGGGCGCTCAACGTGCCGGCGGTGATGGGGCTCTCGGAGCTCACCCTCGCCGACCTCGAGGGCCAGGAGGTGGTCGTCGACGGGCACAAGGGCGCGCTGGTGGTGGCGCCGCCCGCGGAGCTCATAGAGGTCTACCGCGCTGCCGCCCGGGAGGACGCGGAGGTGCTCGAGCGGCTCGGCCGCGACGGCGCCGAGCCCGCGGTCACGCGCGACGGCGTGCGCATCCGCATGTACGCGCCGGCGGGCATCATCGCGGATCTGGAGCCGGTCAGGGCGGAGTCCGTGGAGGGGATCGGCCTGTACCGCACCGAGTTCGCCTTCATGACGCGCGACGCGTTCCCCACCGAGCGCGAGCAGACCGCGCTGTACCGGGAGGTGCTCGAGGCGATGGCTCCGCGGCCCGTGACCATGCGCACCCTCGATGCTGGTGGGGACAAGCCGCTGCCCTACTTCGCCGTGGAGGAGCGCAATCCCTTCCTCGGCTGGCGCGGGATCCGCATGAGCCTCGACCACCCGGAGCTCTTCCTCACCCAGGTCCGCGCGATGCTCGCGGCCAACGTCGGGCTCGGCAACCTGCGCATGATGTTCCCGATGATCGCGAGCGTCGACGAGCTCGACGCGGCGCTCGCCTTCGTCGAGCAGGCGAGCGGGGAGCTGGAAGAGGAGGGCGTGGGGCTGGACGCGTTCGAGCTCGGCGTGATGATCGAGGTGCCGTCGGCCGTCTACCAGATCGAGGCCCTCGCACGGCGGGTCGATTTCGTCTCGATCGGGACCAACGATCTGGTCCAGTACCTGCTCGCCGTCGATCGGGACAACGCGCGGGTCGCGAATCGCTACGACACGCTGCACCCCGCGGTGCTCGGTGCCCTGAACGAGGTCGCCGTGCGTGCCAACCGCGTCGGCACCGCGGTGGGCGTGTGCGGCGAGATGGCCGGCGAGCCGGAGGCGGTTCTCGCCCTGCTCGGGATGGGCGTCGACGACCTGAGCACGAGCCCCGCGCGGCTGCCCGTGGCGAAGGCCGTGGTGCGGGCGGCCACGCGCGCCCGGGCGCGCGAGGTGATCGGCGAGGCGCTGACGCTCGAGAGCGGCGCCGGCATCCGGCGGCTGCTCCGCGACGAGCTCCGGCGACTCGGGCTCGGGGAGCTGGTCGCGCGCACGCCGGAGCCCGCGCTCGCGGGGGCTTCGTGAGGGCGCCGACCAGGGTCGCGGTGGCTGGCCTCGGCGCGGTGGGCGCAGCGCTCGCGCGCAGGCTCGCCGCCGGCGTCGACGGGCTCGAGCTCGCCGCGGTCTCCGCCAGGCGCCGGGAACACTGGATAGAGCGCCTCGGCGAGGAGGGACTCGAGACGCCCGTGGTCGCGGCGCAGGCGCTCGCCGAGCGGGCCGACGTGGTCGTCGAATGCCTGCCCGCGGCCGAGTTCGAGACCGTCGCGGCGCCGGCCGTCGAGGCGGGACGGGTGCTGGTGCCGGTGAGCGTGGGCGCCCTGCTCGAGCACCCTGGCCTCATCGAGCGGGCCCGGGCGACGGGCGCGCGCATCGTGGTGCCGACCGGCGCGCTCCTCGGACTGGACGCGGTGCGCGCAGCGGCCGAGGGGCGGATCGACTCGGTGACGATGGTGACGCGCAAGCCCCCCGGGGGGCTCGCCGGTGCGCCTCACCTCCTCGACAGGGGCATCGAGCTCGAGGGCCTCGCCGAGCCCCTGCTGGTGTTCTCGGGCAGCGCGCGCGAGGGCGCGCGGGGCTTCCCTGCCAACGTGAACGTCGCTGCGGCGCTCGGGCTGGCGGGGATCGGGGTCGACCGGACGCGTCTCGAGATCTGGGCCGACCCGAGCGTCTCGCGCAACACGCACCGGATCGTGGTCGAGGCGGACAGCGCACGCTTCGAGCTCGCCATCGAGAACGTGCCGAGCGAGGAGAACCCGCGCACCGGGCGGATCGTGGCGCTCAGCGTGCTGGCGACGCTGCGCCGGCTCGTGGACCCGCTCGTGATCGGAACCTGAGGTCCCGACGGGCGCAGGCGCCTCAGCCCGCGCGCAGGAGCAGGCTCTCGGCGGCGCGCGCGAGCGGGGCCGGGCGCCCGAGGTGGTAGCCCTGGGCGAGGGCGCAGCCGAGGCGCGCCAGCAGCTCGCGCTGGCGTTGGTTCTCCACGCCCTCGGCGACCGTCGTCAGGTCCAGCGCCCGGGCCATCGCGATCACCGATTCCACGATCCTGGCGTCGCCCGCGTCGGTGTCCATGTCGCGCACGAAGCTGCGGTCGATCTTGAGCTCGGTGACCGGGAATCGCCGCAGGTAGCTGAGCGAGGAGAAACCGGTCCCGAAGTCGTCCACGGCGAGGCCGACGCCGAGCTCGCGCAGCCCGCCGAGAGTCGCGCGGATCCGCTCGTCGTCCTCGATGAGCAGCGATTCGGTGATCTCGAGCACCAGGCGATCGGGTCCGAGGCCGGCCTCGGCGAGGACCGACTCGACGAGCTCCGGTCCGAAGCCGGCGCGAAACTGGTGGCTCGAGACGTTCACCGAGAGCCGCGGTGTCTGCGGGACGCCGGCGATCTCCGTGCAGGCGCGACGCAGGACCCAGTCGCCGATGCTGCCGATGAGACCCGACTCCTCCGCGACGGGGATGAAGTCGCCGGGCGGGACGTCGCCGCGCTCGGGGTGGTGCCAGCGGGCCAGCGCCTCGAGGCCGACGGCCTCGCCGCTCGCGAGCGAGCAGATCGGCTGGAAGTGCAGGTGCAGCTCGCCGCGATCGATCGCGCGCCGCAGGTCCGCCTCCATGGACACGAAGCGCCGCGCACGCTCGGTCATCTCGCGGGTGAAGTAGCGCAGCGTGCCGCGCCCTGCCTCCTTCGCCTGGTACATGGCCAGATCCGCGTTGCGTAGCAGCGTCTCGGCGTCCTCGCCGTCGTCCGGACACAGGGTGATCCCGATGCTGGCCCCGGCGTAGACCTCGTAGTCACCGACCTCGAAGGGGCGCGAGAGCTTCTCGATGATGGTCTCGGCGATCACCGCGGGCGCCATGCCGTCGTCGAGCCCGCCGAGGATCACGGTGAACTCGTCCCCGCCGAGCCGAGCCACGATATCCGTCGCGCGCACCGAGCTGCGGATCCGGCGTGCCGCCTCGACGAGCAGCTCGTCACCGGCGCCGTGCCCGTGGCTGTCGTTGATGTTCTTGAAGCGGTCGAGGTCGATGAACAGGATCGCCGCGTGCTGGCGCGAGCGGTGCACCCGGGCGACGGTCTCCTCGATCTGCTCCATGAAGCGAGCGCGGTTCGGGAGCCGGGTGAGCGGGTCGAAGTTGGCCCGGAAGCGGATGTCCTCCTCGGCGCGGCGGATCTCGGTGATGTCGGTGTAGATCCCGACGGTGCCGTCGTCGGAGGTGGGGTGCTCGGCGACCCGAAGGCAGCGGCCGTCGCCGAGGGTGAACTCGGCGCCGCTGCGCCGGCGGTGGCCGCCGACGGCCTCGGCGAGCCAGTCGGTCGGCGCGCTGACCTCGCCGAAGGCGCCGCGCGCGAGGCTCTGGCGCATCAGGGCCTCGTAGCTCATCCCCGTCGGCTCTTCCGCGGCGCAGAGATGCAGCGCCTTGAAGCGCGCGTTGCACAGGACCAGCCGGTCGTCGGCATCCCACAGCGCGAAGCCGTCCGGGAGCGAGGCGACGGCCTCGGCGAGCTGGCGCCGGGTATCGGTGAGGGCGGTCTCGATCGCATGGCGGTGACCGACGGCGCCGGCGCGCAGCCACAGCAGGAGCGCCCCGACGATGGCGAGGGCGACGCCCGTGCTGCGCTCGGAGACCCAGCGGTCGTGGGCGCCGCCCCAGCCGCCGGCAGGCGCTGCCGCCATCTGCCAGCGGCCGACCGGCAGGCTCACGTCGAGCAGCACCGCGTCGCGCTCGAACAGCGACGGGTCGCCGTCGAAGACCGCGCCCCCGGCGCCGAGGCCGTCGATGCCCCGCAGCGCCACCTCGAGCCCGCTCCCCGCCTCACGCAGGCCTGCGTGGGCGAGGAGACGCTCGAGGTCGATGACGGTCGCGAGCAGGCCCCAGAACCGGCCGGTGCGCGGCGTCGCTCCCGGGGGGGTCTCGTAGATCGGCGCCCGGCCGATGAGGCCGACCCCGCCCTGCACCATCTCGAGCGGACCGGCGACCACGAGCTTGCCGGAGTCGCGCGCCCGAAGCGCCGCCTCGCGCTGGGCGGGCACCTCGCGGTAGTCGAGGCCGAGCGCGGCCTCGTTGCCCTCGATCGGATGCATGTGGGTGATCACGAGGTCTCGCGCCGCGGCGATGTTGCGCAGCTGATTGGGCTGCTCGAAGAGCTCGCGCGCGAGACGGGCGAAGCGCGCCTGGTCGATCTCGGGGTCGACGGCGATCTGCGCGGCGAGCCCCTGGGTGAGCAGCAGGTTGCCGAGCAGCGCGGACTCCAGGCGCGCGCGCAGGACCGAGGCGCGCTCGAGCACGCGCTCGTGCTCCTCGCCGTGGGTGCGCTCGGCGGCGAGCCCCACGTAGATCTCGGTGACGGCGACGATCGCGCAGGCGAGGCCGACCGGCAGCAGCCAGCGCGACCAGCTGCCCTGTGGCGGAGCGGTCGGCAAGAGCACGTTCCTCCCAGCGGCGTACGTCGACGAGTTATCGGCCTGCCGGGCGGCGAGCTTGAGCCCGCGGGGCGGCGTTGCGCCGGCAGCGGAACGCGTCGACACTGGGCGCCGAGCCCCGGGCGAAGCGCCAGCGATGCTCCCGATTACCGGCTACACGGACCGTCTCTCCGTCGCCCCGGGCGAGACGCTCGAGGTCAAGGTCTCGAGCGTGCTCGAGACGCCCTATGAGGCCCGGCTGGTGCGCGTGCGCTGTGGCGATCCGAACCCGGCGGGACCCGGGATCCGCGAGCAGCCGGTCGAGGCGGACTTCGCCGGGACCTATCCCTCGCGCAGCCAGCCCGTGGCGCTCGGGTCCTACGCCCGCGTCGCCGATGCGGCGGCCCTCGACGGCGTGACGAGCTTCACCGTCGCCGCGACCGTGTGGCCCACCACCCCGGAGCAGGGCGAGCAGGGGATCGTGTCGCGGCTCGACGCCGACGGGCGGGGCTTCGCCCTGGCGCTCGGCCCGCAGGGCGCCTCGGCCCGCGTCGGCGCGGCCGAGCTCACCGTGGGCAAGGCGCTGCGGCCGCGGGCCTGGTATCGCCTGTGGGCGAGCTACGACGCCGCTCACGGGCGACTCGCGGTGGGACAGGCGCCGCTCGAGATGGCGCACGGTGTCGACGAGGCCGGCGAGGCGGTGCTGGACTCGGTTCCCGCGAGCGCGTCGCAGCCGTCCACACCCCTGCTCCTCGCGGCCCTAGGAGGCGCTTCGGTCCACGGGCACTACAACGGCAAGCTGGAGGCGCCGGCGATCGCCGGGGTGGCCCTCGACGGTCCGGACGCGGCGGCCCTCGCGGCCGGGAGCTGGGCGGGGACGCCGGTCGCAGCCTGGGACTTCTCCGTCGACATCCCCGGCGCGCGGGCCTACGACGTCGGGCCCGGGCGCCTGCACGCCGAGCTCGTCAACCTGCCGGCGCGGGGGATGACCGGCGCGCGCTGGGACGGCTCGGAGACGTGCTGGCGGCACGCCCCGGCGCAATACGGGGCGATCCACTTCCACGACACCGATCTCTACGACTGCGCCTGGGAGAGCGACTTCGCCTGGACCGTGCCCGAGGATCTGCCGAGCGGCGTCTACGCCGTGCGCCTCGACTGCGAGGGCGTCGAGGAGATGCTGCCCTTCGTCGTGCGCCCGCCCCGGGGGCGAGCCGATCCGGGTTCCCGGGGCGCGAAGGTCTGCGTGCTGCTACCGACCTTCACCTACGTCGTCTACGCCAACTACGCGCGCGGCAACACGAACGAGGCCTACCGCGCGCGCGTCGCCGCCTGGCCCGAGGCACGCCCCTGGACTCCGGACGAGCATCCCGAGTACGGGCACTCGACCTACAACTTCCACCGCGACGGCAGCGGGATCTGCCACTCCTCCCGGCTGCGACCGATCATCACCATGCGCTCGGGCGCCTTCGCCTACCCCGAGGACCGGGCCGGCTCGGGCCTTCGCCACTTCCCCGCCGACACCCATCTCATCGACTGGCTCGAGGCCATGGGCCACGACCACGACGTCGTCACCGACGAGGACCTGCACGCCGAGGGCGCCGCCCTGCTCGAGCCCTACCGGGTGGTGCTCACCACCACCCACCCCGAGTACCACACGGCCGAGACCTGGGACGCGGTGAAGCGCTACACCGAGGGGTCCGGCAAGCTCATGTATCTCGGTGGCAACGGCTTCTACTGGCGCGTCGCGCTGCACCGCGATCTGCCGGGGGTGATCGAGATCCGGCGCGGCGAGGGCGGGATCCGCGCCTGGGCCTCGGAGCCGGGCGAGTACCACAACGCCTTCGACGGCGCCTACGGCGGCCTGTGGCGCCGCAGCGGCCGGCCCCCGCAGCGCATCGTCGGCGTCGGCTTCACCGCCCAGGGCACCTTCGAGGGCTCCTACTACCGCAAGACGCCCGAGGCCGACGATCCGCGGGTCGCCTGGATCTTCGAAGGCGTCGAGGAGTCCATCATCGGTGACTTCGGCCTGAGCGGCTCCGGCGCCGCGGGCTTCGAGCTGGACCGTCACGACCTGCGCCTCGGGTCGCCTCCGGACGCCGTCGTGGTCGCGCGCTCCGAGGGCCACAGCGACAACGTGGTGCTGGTGCCCGAGGAGCACCTCACGCACCTCGCGACCTGGCCCGGTGAGCCGCCGGAGCGCCTCGTGCGTGCGGACATGACCTATTTCGAGACCGCAGGCGGCGGCGCCGTGTTCTCCGTAGGCTCGATCGCCTACTGCGGCAGCCTCTCCCACGACGGCTACCGCAACAACGTCTCGAAGCTCACCGACAACGTGCTGCGGCGCTTCCGCGACGGTCCGGGCTGATGGCGGGCGACGAGCGGCCCGGACGCCGGGAGGACCACGAGGCCCGCGCGCGCAGGCTCGCCGAGCGCCAGCTCGATAACCTCGAGCGCCGGTTCTCGAGCAGCCCGAAGGTCTACTACGCGCTGCTGCTCGCGGTGCTCGCAGTGCTGCTCGTCATCGCCCTCGCGAGCTGAGCTGCGGCGCGAACGCCCCGACAACGACCAGAGGAGGAGAACGCCCATGCCCGCCTACGTGATCGGCAGGGTCACCGTCACCGACCCCGAGCAGTACGGCGAGTACACCGCCGAGAGCCCCGGATCCATCGCCGAGTTCGGCGGGCGCTTCATCGCTCGCGGCGGGGAGCTCACCACCTTCGAGGGCCCGGAGGAGACGCGCCGGATCGTGGTGTTGGAGTTCGATTCCGCCGAGCAGGCGAAGGCCTGGTACCACTCCGAGCGTTACACCCGCGTGCGCAAGCTGCGCGAGGGCGCCGCCGACTTCGAGATGGTGCTGGTGGAGGGCGTCGCGTGACCATGGATCTCTTCGCGCTCCACGGCAGGGTCGCCATCGTCACCGGCGGCAACGGGGGTATCGGCCTCGGCATGGCGCGCGGGCTCGCGCGCGCCGGCGCGCGCGTCGCGGTGGTCGGGCGCAACGCCGGGAAGTCGGCGGCGGCGGTCGCCGAGCTCGCCGCCCTCGGCAGCGACGCATTCGCCGTCGAGGCGGACGTGTCGAGCGGCGCGGGCGCCGAGGCGATGGTCGCGGCGGTCGCCGAGCGAGCCGGGCGCATCGACATCCTCGTCAACAACGCCGGGACCAACGTGCGCAAGCGCCCGGAGGATCTCTCCGAGGAAGAGTGGCACCTCGTCGTGGACACCAATCTGACCAGCGCCTTCGTGTGCTCCAAGGCGTGCTACCCGCACCTCAAGGCCGCCGGCTCCGGGAAGGTGCTGAACAACGGCTCGATGATGTCGATCTTCGGCGCGCCCTGGTCGCCGGTCTACGCCGCGACCAAGGGCGGGATGGTGCAGCTCACCAAGTCGCTCGCCACCGCCTGGGCGCCGGACAACATCCAGGTCAACTGCTTCCTGCCCGGCTGGATCGACACCGATCTCACGCGCCGGGCGCGGCGCGAGATCGACGGGCTCCACGATCGCGTGCTGGCGCGCACGCCGGCCGGGCGCTGGGGGGATATCGACGACTTCCAGGGCCTCGCGGTGTTCCTCGCCAGCCCCGCCTCGGACTTCCTGACCGGCGCGGCGATCCCGCTGGATGGGGGTTACTCGGTCATGGGGTGATGATCGAGCAGGGCCTCGGGCAGGGCGACCAAGGAGCGGGCATTCGAACCGCTCGTGTGTGGTGCTCCGCGGGCTTTGGGGCCGGTGGCGTCTCTGACAGCTTTCCCGTGGATCTGGGGCATGAACAGCTGAACCGCTGATCTCGCGACCGGATCCTCACTCCCCCGCCGACGCCACCTGCCCACCGATCAGCCACCCGGCCACGGCCCCGGCTGCCGTCGCCGCGAGCTGGCCATCACCGTTCCCGATGTTCGAGCCGATGTAGCCGCCGAGTGCCGCACCAGCGGCAGCGCCGAGGATGCCTGACCCGTTTCCGATCGAGACCGAGACGTTGGTCGAGGTGGGCTCGACGGCATCGACGGGCTCGTAGTACTCCGGTGCCGGAAGCTCGTGGTGGTAGAGGTGAACCTCGCGTACCCGGCGCTCCCGGTGGCGGTGCGAGTGGCGTTTGTGCGACCGCTTGGAATAGCAGTGCCGCTGATGGTCCGCGTGCTTCGCTCGGTAGCCGTGCGCCGGCGCCCAGCACGGCGGCTTCGCCATGGCCGCGTCGGCGACGCCCAGCAGCAGCGCGAGCGGGAGGAGTGCCACGGCGGTCCACTTCGCGAGCATGGACCCCAGCCGGTTGTTCTTCGCTCTCGTATTCATCGTCGTCTCCGTCAGGGGCTGTTCCCGTGACCTGTAGAGACGATAGGGCAGAGCCCCTGAATTCCCGCTGAACGAGTCCCGAATCCACCGGTGTCGATCAGGCGGTGGCGCGGTCGATCGGACTGCAACAAGCCCTGCCGACCCCCGGCCGTTCGCGTCGATTCTGACTCGCGGACATGGTGCGCCGCCGCATCCGAGGCTCTGACGACGGCACCGGACCCTGAGCAGGGACAGCCCGAGCAGCCACGTCCGACACACTGTTTGATATCGACATTTCCGTCCGTTACGTTCGCAGGTCCGAGTGGCACGAGCGGAGAGACCGATGGCGAACGAGATCGAAGTCGTTGCGCGCGGCTGGGAATTTGTCGGGCGTGGGGATTGGGATGCTCTCGTCGAAGACTACGTCGAGGACATGCTGTTCGTCATGCCAGGACAAACGGACGTGCTCGAAGGCCGTGCTGCATTTCGGAAAGCGCTCGACAACATTGGCTCAGCGCTTCCGGCTGGGTTCGAGATCACATCCTTGCGCCAGATTGGCGGCGATGGCGAGGTGGTGTCCATTGTCGAGTGGAAGAGCGAGAAGCTCCCGACCGGCAGTCAACTCGCCGTGTTGTTCAGGTTCACGGACGGAAAGATCCACGAAGAACGCTGGTTCGTCGATACAGAGCAGTGGAAAGCGGCTTTCTGATCCGCACCCGTCTTCTCCTCCCGGGTAGGGCTGTGGCGAGTAGCCACGAGCCCTCCTGCGCCCAAGGGAATGACCCTGCTTGACCTTGAACGCTACCACCCCATCGCAGTGCCCCCGAGTCGGGGGCGCCATGCCTCCCCTTGCCGCGACCGGCACGGCCATCCGGCTGGATGGCGGCTGCTCGGTCATGGGATGATGCGAGCCAGGAAGGGGCGAGCGCCGAGGCGTCGCCCAGTCGACTCGATCCGATCGACCCGAGGACCTCCCAGATGACCGATGGCACCGTGTTCCGCGGCGTGCTCGCGCCCGTGCTCACCCCGTTCGACGAGAATCTCGATCCCGATCCGGTACGCTTCGTCGCGCACGCCCGCTGGCTCCTCGAGGACGGCTGCACCGGGCTCGCGCCCTTCGGCACCACCGGGGAGGCCGTTTCCCTCGGCCTCGTCGAGCGCCAGCGCCTCCTCGAGGCCCTGGTCGACGGCGGCGTCGACCCGGGCGTCCTGATGCCCGGCACGGGCCTGTGCTCCATCGCGGACACCGTGGCCCTGACTCGGGCCGCGGTCGAGGCCGGCTGCGGCGGCGTGATGGTGCTCCCGCCGTTCTACTACAAGGGCGTCAGCGACGACGGCATCTACCGGCACTTCGCCGAGATCATCGAGCGTGTCGGCGACGCTCGGCTGAAGGTCTACCTCTACCACATCCCGCCCCAGGCGGTGATCGGCTTCTCCGTGGAGCTCGTCGGCCGGTTGCTCCGCGATTACCCGGGCACCGTCGTCGGCCTCAAGGACAGCTCCGGGGACTGGAG
>CAJIAT010000134.1_pt1 | contig 12495 bp, 9 predicted proteins | sample 9199161 | NCBI WGS metagenome assembly CAJIAT01 (sample SAMEA7708281, study PRJEB35096) | sediment metagenome | biome: marine neritic benthic zone biome [ENVO:01000025]; feature: sediment [ENVO:00002007]; material: shallow marine sediment [ENVO:03000034] sea grass bed [ENVO_01000059] ... | reverse complement strand
AGCTTGCCGTCGGCGACCTGGCGCATCACGTGCAGCGCTGCGTAGCCGAGGTCGACCGGGTTCCACAGCACCACCGACTTGACGCAGCCGGAGCCGACGTAGGGCTTCATCGCGTTGGGGGTGGCGAGCCCGACCACCGCGACCTCGCCGCAGAGCTGCGCCTGGGTGACGGCCTCCTCCGAGGCGAGGGCCACCACCGTGGTCTTCCCGAACAGGCCGTCGAGATCCTCGCCGTACTTGTTGATCAGCGTGGTCGCCTGGTTGAACGACAGGATGTTGTCCTCCTGCGCCTCGACGGTCTCGAGCCAGGTCATCTTCGGGTGGCACTTCTCCTGGTAGGCCTGCATCTCGGCGATCCAGCGGGCCTGGTTGGGCGTGGTGAAGGTCGAGGTGACGATGGCGAACTTGCCGTCCTCGCCGATCTCCGCGGCCATCGCGTCGATCATCGACTTGCCGATGCCGTTGAACTCGGCCTGGTTGACGAACCACTCCCGCGCGTCTGGCTGTGAGTTCGCATCGTATCCGACGACGTGGATCCCCTTGCCGAGCGCCTTCTTCAGCACCGGCGCGATCGCGACCGGGTCGTTGGCGGCGAACAGCACGCCGTCCACGCCCTGGGTGATGTAGTTGTCGATGAACGTGATCTGGTCGTCGATGTTGGCCTCGGTCGGCCCGTCGGTCGAGACCTTCACGTTGCCGAGCTCCGCGGCGGCCTGGCGCATGCCCTCGGTGGTCGCCGCGAAGTACCCGATGCCGACGAGCTTCGGCACGTCGACGACAGTGATGGCCTTGCCCATCCGGTCCGGCGCCGAGGCCGGCTGGCCTCCGTCGTAGGGCTTGGCCGCCATCGCCGGCATCGAGCCGTCGCAGCCGAGTGGGCTGGTGGCGAGATCGTCTCCGCCGTCCCACTTGTCCGCCGCCAGCGCACCGCTCGAGAGTGCTCCGAGCGCCGCTGCGATGATCGTTCTCTTGAACATGACACTGCCTCCTCTGGTTGAGCCTGCAAGGACCGGATCGACTCTGTCTGCGCCGTCTGCGGCGGCGCCGCGGTCCGATCTTCCCACCCGGGCCCGCCTCGAAGGGCGGGCACCTTCATCGTGCACAGGGGCCGACGCTGCTCAGCCCTCGGATCCCCGTACCGAAGTCCAGACGCGCCAGGACTCGGTGGCCCCGGCTCTATACAGGTGTACTTAGCTAGCCTCCACCCCGGCGCGACTGCAGCAAATTGGTGATCAGTATCGATCCGATGAGCACGGACCCGATCACCACGATCGTCGCGTCACCCTTGACGCCCACCAGCGCGAGGCCGTTCTTCAGGAACTGGATGAGCGTGAAGCCGAGGACGGTGCCGGCGATCGTCCCCACGCCGCCGAAGATGCTCGTGCCGCCGAGGACGACGGCGGAGATCACGTCGAGCTCGAGGCCCGTGCCCATATCCGACCGGGTCGTGCTCACACGAGAGACGAAGATGAAGCCGGCGATCCCGGCCATGGTCCCCGAGAGCGTGTAGATCGTGAGCTTGATCCGGTTGACGGCGATCCCCGAGAAACGCGCCGCCGCTTCGTTGTGGCCGATCGCGTAGAGCGCGCGGCCGAAGGTCGTCCGGGCGAGCACCACCCAGAACGCGATCACGGCGACCAGCAGCACCCAGAGCTGGCTCGGGACGCCGAGGATCTCGCCTTGCCCCATCTTGAAGAACCACTCGGGATACCCTCGCACGGACCGCGCCTGACTGATGCCCTCGGCGAGACCGCGGTAGAGCGCGAGCGTTGCGAGGGTCATGATCAGCGGCGGCACGCGCACGCGCACGATGAGCAGACCGTTCAGGAAGCCGGCGAGCATCCCGGTCACGATCGCGAGGACGATGGACAGCTCGAGCGGGACGCCGAGGTTCTTCCACGAGTAGCCGAGGACGATCGCCGACAGCCCCATGATCGAGCCGACGGAGAGATCGATCCCGCCGGTGATGATGATGAACGTCATCGGCAGGGCGACGAGGGCGACCTCGGTCATGAGCCGGCCCTGGTTCAGGACGTTTTCCACCGACAGGAACTTGTCCGATGACAGGGAGACGGCGGTGATCGACGCCAGGAGCAGCGCGAGCAGCACGTGCTCGTGCCCGATCCGCAGTCGCGTGGCCTCGCCGGTGCCCATCTACCGCTCCCCGCGCTGGCGCTTGCGCCGCCACAGGTCGGCGAGCACCGTCGCCAGGATCAGCATGCCCTGGAAGGCGCGCATCCAGTACGGCGAGATGCTCACGAAGATGAGCGATGAGGCGATGGCAGCGAGCAGGATCGCCGCGAGCGTCGAGCCGATGACCGTGCCGGTGCCGCCGAGGATGCTCACGCCGCCGACGACCGAGGCGGTGATGATCGTCAGCTCGAGGTTCGGCGGGACCGTCGACTGGATGACGCTGAGCTGCGTCGCGAAGAGGATGGCTGCGACGCCCACGAAGAATCCGTGGATAGTGAACGCCTTCATCACCGTGGTGGTGGGGTCGATGCCCGAGAGCCGGGCCGCCTCGACGTTGCCGCCCACGGCGTAGAAGGATCGCCCGGTCGCGCTCGTGCGCATCCACACGGCGGCGGCGAGGGTCAGCACGACCATGAAGTAGACCGGTGACGCGATCCCGAACAGCTTCGCCTTGGCGAGGAAGAAGCCTTCCGGGAGATCGGTGATCCACGCGCCCTTGGTGACGCTGATGAGCCCTCCCTTGAGGATGCTGAGCATGCCCAGGGTGACGACGATCGAGGGAATACGCAGGTAGGCCACCAGCGCGCCCATCAGTGCGGTCGTCGCCATCCCGACGAGGATCGGCACCGTCCAGCACACGACGATCGGATAGCCGTTCACCGCGAGGGTGCCGCTGATGGTGGCCAGCACGCCGATCAGGGAGCCGACGGAGATGTCGATGTTGCCGGTCATGATCACCATTGACATCCCGATGGCGGCGACGGCGATGTAGGCGTTCCCCAGGAAGACGCTGTTCAGGTTGCGCTCGGCGAGGAAACGCGGGTTCACCGCGCCGACGCCGATCATCAGCACCACGAGCGCGAGCAGCAGCACCGCCTCCTGGGTGAACAGGATCCGGCGCACCTGACGCAGCGCCGGCGACGGGGACGAGGCGATCGGCTGCGCGGCTGCCACGTCGCTCACCGCGGCGCCGGGTCAGGGCCAGGGCCGGCGGCGCGCTTCGCCACGGGAACGTGTCGCGTCACCGCTCAGCCCACCCTCGCGCGCTGCGGACCACGAGCCGGGGCGGCGGCGTCGCTGAGCATCGCGGCGGCGATCCGCTCCTGCGTCGCCTCGGCGCGCTCGAAGGTCGAGACGATCCGCCCGCCGCGCATGACCAGGACGCGATCGCTCATGCCGAGGATCTCCGGCAGCTCGCTCGAGATCATGATGATGCCCATGCCCTGGCGGGCGAGCTCGCTCATGAGCCGATGGATCTCCGCCTTGGCGCCGACGTCGATGCCGCGGGTCGGCTCGTCCATGATCAGGATCCTCGGACGGGTCGCGAGCCACTTGCCGAGCACCACCTTCTGCTGGTTGCCCCCGGAGAGCTTGCCGGCGATCTGGTCGATGCCGCTCGCACGGATCTGGAACTGCTCGGCGCTGCTCCGGGCGAGGCGCGCCTCGGCAGCGCGGTCGATGAACGCCCGGCGCGAGACCCGGTCGAGCACCGCGAGCGAGATGTTCTCCGCGATCGGCATCGGACGCACCAGGCCGTGGTGCGCCCGGTCCTCGGGGATGTAGGCGATCCCGAGGGCCTTGGCGTCGGCCGGCTTGCGGATGGCGACGGGCTTGCCCTCGACGCGGATCTCGCCGCCGGTGAGGGGAGTGATGCCGAACAGCGTCTGGGCGAACTCGCTGCGGCCAGATCCCACGAGCCCCGCGATGCCGAGGATCTCGCCACGGCGAAGCTCGAGGCTGACTCCGTTGGTCATCGGCTGGCGCACGACCTCGTCCGCCTCGAGGACGACCTCGCCCAGCTCGGCCTCGAGCTTCGGGAACAGGGCCTCGATCCTGCGCCCGACCATCATCTCGATGAGCTCGTCGCGATCGGTGTCGCTCACCTGGCGCGTCGCGACGTAGTGGCCGTCGCGCAGCACCGTGACGCGGTCCGCGAGCAGGAACACCTCTTCGAGGCGATGGGAGATGTACACGATGCCGACGCCGCGCTCGCGCAGGAGCCTGACGATGTCGAAGAGCAGCTCGACGTCGCGCTCGGTGAGCGCTGCCGTCGGCTCGTCCATGATCAGCACCCGCGCGTCCTGGGAGAGCGCCTTGGCGATCTCCACACGCTGCCGGTTGCCCACCGACAGCGATCCGACGGGCGCGTCGACGTCCAGGTCGTGGATGTCGAGCGATGCGAGGAGCTCGCGCGCGCCGTCGCGCATTCGCCGCCAGTCGACGAGCCCGAGACGGCTCCTCGGGGCGTGACCGATGAACACGTTCTCGGCCACGGTCAGCTCGGGGATCAGGAGCAGCTCCTGATAGATCGTCGCGATCCCGGCGCGCTGTGCGTCGAGGGGCGATGCGAGCTCGAGAGCCGCGCCGTCGAGGGTCATGGTCCCGCCGTCCGGCGAGTGGACGCCGGACATGATCTTGATGAGCGTGGACTTCCCGGCGCCGTTCTCACCGAGGAGGGCGTGCACCTCGCCGGGGCGCACGTCGAAGCGAACGTCGGCGAGGGCGCGAACGCCAGGGAACGCCTTGTCGATGCCCGCGAGCTCGAGGACGGGCCTCATGGGATGCTCTCCGAATCCGTCGCGCTCTCGTGCACCGCAACCGTCAACAGGCTCACCCCGGCATCGGCGAGCATGGTGCGCTCCTCCTCACCGATACCGTCATCGGTGATCAGCGTGCCGATGTCCGGGAGCGGGAACATGATGTGGCTCGAGCGTCTGGAGAACTTGCTCGAGTCCGCGAGCACCACGAGCTCGTCGGCCTGGTCGAACAGGCGCTGCTCGGCCTGGATGAGGAGCGGGTCGGTCTCGAGCAGCCCGTGCCGGCTGATGCCCTGCGCGCCGACGAACATCCGCCGCGCGTAGAAGTGCCGCGAGACGTCGTTCTCGAAGGGCGTGAGCATCACGCCCTGCTCGCGGTAGATGGTGCCTCCCGGCATCGAGACCGTGTGACCGGTCTGGCGGAGCAGGAACTCGGCGATGGGGAAGGAGTTGGTGAGCACCTGCAGGCGCCGGTCGTCGAGGAAGTGCACCATCTGGAACGTGGTGGTGCCGCCGTTGATGATCACCGCCTCGCCGTCCGAGCACATCATCGCGGCCCGCTCGGCGATGGCCCGCTTGTGCCGTGCGTTGATGCTCTGGTTGACCTCGAAGGGCCGCCCCGAGAGCCTGACCTGCTGGGTCGGCGAGAGGGCCTCCGCGCCGCCGCGCACCCGGCGCAGCGCCTTCTTCAGATGCAGTGCAGCGACGTCGCGGCGCACGGTGGCCGCGGACGCCTCGGTGAGCTCCATGATCTCCTGGGTGGTGACGAAGGGACGCTCCCGCACGGCCTTCAGGATCAGACGGTGGCGCTCTCGCTCGTGCATGCCTCCCCCCGCGGAACGACGCTTCCCGAGGGTTCCACTCTGCGCAGGCCATGTCAATCAAGAACGCTCAAATTAGATCAGAATCGAGCTGATACTGCGGCGCAGCACGCGCGTTCTTGATTGGGATTGATTGACAGTGATTGATATTGCGCGCTACAAGGCGTGGAGCGAACGGGATGGAGGGGATCCCATGCACGCGGAGTCCGGCGACCAGCTCCTGTCCAGCCGCTGGAGCGTGGATCGAGCCGCCTCGATGAGCGAGCCCGAGCTGCTCCTGCACCGCTCCAACCTGCTCGGCGCGGACACGCGGATCACCAACTTCGGCGGTGGCAACACCTCCGCGAAGATCCTGGAGCGCGACCCGCTGACCGGCGAGCCCGCGGAGGTGCTGTGGGTGAAGGGCTCGGGCGGCGATCTCGGCACCATGGCGCTCGACGGCTTCGCGACGCTGTACATGGATCGGCTACGCGCGCTGGAGTCGCTGTACCGTGGCGAGGAGCACGAGGACGAGATGGTCGCCTACCTGCCCCACGCGACGTTCAACCTGAACGCGCGGGCGGCGTCGATCGACACGCCGCTGCACGCCTTCGTCCCGCACGCGCACGTCGATCACATGCACCCGGATGCGGTCATCGCGATCGCCGCCGCCGAGGACGGCGAGGCGATCACGCGCTCGATCTACGGTGAAGACGTCGGCTGGCTCCCGTGGCGGCGGCCGGGCTTCGAGCTCGGGCTCTGGCTGCGCGACTTCTGCGAGGCGCATCCGTCGGCGCGCGGCGTCGTGCTCGCGAGCCACGGGCTGTTCACCTGGGGCGCGTCGGCGCGCTCGTGCTACGAGACGACGCTGGAGGTGATCAACGAGGCGATCCGGTGGCTCGCCGGGCGGACCGACGCGGTCACCGTCTTCGGCGGCGTGGCGGCCGCTCCCCTCGACGCGACGTCCCGGCGCGCCGTCGCATCGGCGCTGATGCCCGCGCTGCGCGGCCGGATCGCACGCGGCGAGCGCAAGGTCGGCCACTTCGACGACGGCGACGCGGTGCTCGAGTACGTGAGCTCGAACCGGCTCCGCGACCTCGCCGCGCTCGGGACGAGCTGCCCGGACCACTTCCTGCGCACCAAGATCCGCCCGCTCGTCGTCGCCCTGGCGCCCGGGAGCGCCGATCCTGGCGACGCCATCGCGAGGCTCGATGCGGCGCTCGCGGCTTACCGCGACGACTATCGCGCCTACTACGAGCGCTGCCGGCACGCGGACAGCCCGCCGATGCGCGACGCCAACCCCGTCGTCTATCTCGTGCCGGGTGCGGGCATGATCACCTTCGCCCGCGACAAGGCGACCGCGCGCATCGCCGCGGAGTTCTACGTCAATGCGATCAACGTGATGCGCGGCGCGAGCACCGTCTCGCGCTACGTCGGGCTCGACGAGCAGGCCGCCTTCGACATCGAGTACTGGCTCCTCGAGGAGGCCAAGCTGCGGCGCATGCCCGCGCCGCGCCCGCTCGCCGGCCGCGTCGCCCTCATCACCGGCGCCGCGGGGGCGATCGGCCGGGCCACCGCCGAGCGGCTGCTCCGCGAAGGCGCCTGTGCCGTGCTCACCGACATCGACCAGCCCGCCCTCGACGCGACGCACGAGGAGCTCTCGGCGCGCTTCGGCACGGACGTGGTGCGATCGATCGTGGTCGACGTCACCAGTGAGGAGCAGGTGAGCCGCGCCTTCGCGGAGGCGGTGTGCGAGTACGGCGGGCTCGACATCCTGGTGTCGAACGCAGGGATCGCCTCGTCCGCGCCGATCGAGGACACGGCCCTGTCGATGTGGAACCACAACATGGACATCCTCGCCACCGGCTACTTCCTCGTCGCCCGCGAGGCGTTCCGCGTGCTCAAGCGCCAGGGCACGGGCGGCTCCATCGTCTTCGTCGCCTCGAAGAACGGTCTCGCCGCCTCCCCCAACGCCTCCGCCTACTGCACCGCCAAGGCCGCCGAGATCCACCTCGCGCGCTGCCTCGCCCTGGAGGGCGCCGCCGAGGGCATCCGCGTCAACGTCGTCAATCCGGACGCGGTCCTGCGCGGCTCGAAGATCTGGTCGGGCGAGTGGCGCGCGCAGCGCGCGCAGGCCTACAGCGTCGACCCGCAGGGGCTGGAGGAGCTGTACCGCGAGCGCTCCATGCTCAAGCTGTCGGTGTTTCCGGAGGACATCGCCGAGGCGGCCTACTTCTTCGTCTCGGACATGGCCTCGAAGTCGACGGGGAACATCGTCAACGTCGACGCCGGCAACGCCCAGGCGTTCAGCCGATAGCGGCTAGATGCCTGTGCCGGCAGGGGCTGCGTGCGAGCCCACAGGATGTGTTCACCGCGGGTCGCGAGAGGGCCGAGCGAGTCACGACCGTCGGCATCGGTGTCTCGCGGCTCGGAGCAACTATTCGGCCACCGGTCGAGGAGCAGTGCGATGGAGCAGATGATCGATCCGGACCTCGTGGCCAGCGAGAACGCTCGGCGCATGGACGCCGTCGGGCGCGACTACGCAGCCCTCGGCGAGACGCTCGCGCGCCGTGGCCACGACATCGACGCGGTGAAGGCGAAGGTGGCCGCCTTCGGCGTGGCCGTGCCGTCCTGGGGGGTGGGCACCGGGGGCACGCGCTTCGCCCGCTTCCCGGGGCCGGGTGAGCCGCGCGACGTCTTCGACAAGCTCGAGGACTGCGCGGCGATCCATCAGCTCACCGACGCGACACCCCGGGTCTCGCTGCACATCCCCTGGGACCGGGCGGACGATCCCCGCGAGCTCGCCGAGCGGGCCGAGGCCCACCGTCTCGGCTTCGACGCGATGAACTCCAACACCTTCCAGGACCAGCCCGGCCAGGCGCTGTCCTACAAGTTCGGCTCGCTCAGCCACGTCGACGCGGCGGTGCGCGAGCAGGCGGTGGCCCACAACCTCGAGTGCATCGCCTTCGGCCAGGCGATCGGCTCGAAGGCGTTGACGGTGTGGATCGCGGACGGGTCGAACTTCCCCGGCCAGAGCCACCTCACGCGCGCCTTCGAGCGTTACCTCGAGTCGATGGGCGCCATCTACGCCGCGCTCCCGGACCGCTGGCGCGTGTTCACCGAGCACAAGATGTTCGAGCCGGCCTTCTACTCGACGGTGGTGCAGGACTGGGGGACGAATCTCATGATCGCCCAGCACCTCGGGCCGAAGGCGGCCTGCCTGGTCGATCTGGGGCACCACGCGCCGAACGTGAACATCGAGATGATCGTCGCGCGGCTGATCCACGCGCGAAAGCTCGGCGGCTTCCACTTCAACGACTCCAAGTACGGCGACGACGATCTGGACACCGGAGCGATCGATCCCTTCCGGCTGTTCCTGGTGTTCAACGAGCTGGTCGACGCGGAGCTCGCCGGTGCGCCCGACTTCGAGCCCGCGCACATGCTCGACCAGTCGCACAACGTGACGGACCCCATCGAGAGCCTGATGACGAGTGCCAACGAGGTGCGGCGCGCCTACGCGCAGGCCCTGGTGGTCGACCGCGCCGCGCTCGATGAGCGCCAGGGCGCCAACGACGTGCTGATGGCGGCGCAGACGCTCAAGGAGGGCTTCAGGACCGACGTCGAGCCGATCCTGGCGATGGCGCGCCACGAGCGCGGCGCAGCCATCGATCCGGTGGCGACCTACCGTGCGTCGGGCTACCGCCAGGCGAAGGCCGCGGAACGTCCCGCCCGCGCGGGCGCGGGCGGCGGTATCGTCTGAGCCGACCCGCAGGGGTCAGCCGAGGATCTCGCTCAGGTGCTCGCGCCAGTCCTGCTCGCGGGCGACCGACTCGCGCTGCCCCGGGCGGCTGTCCAGGACGACCACGCCATCGTTGCCGAGCGAGCGGGCGACGGAGCAGGCATCCTCGGCGCGGTCGAGCAGGTCGTCTACCCGCTGTGGCCGCTCGTCCAGCTCGAGCACCCCGACGCTCACCCCGAGGCGGAAGGTCGCTGCCTGCCACACGAAGGTCTCGCGCTCGATGGCCGCGCAGATGCGGTGGGCCATTGCGCTCGCCTCCTCGCGGCCGCACCGATCCTTGAGGATCGCGTAGTCGTCGACCGAGCTGTGGCAGCGCGCGATCGTCGACCCGAGCGCCTCGTCCAGGCGCCGCTCGATGACGCTGTTGAGCGCGTGCTCGGCATCGGTGCCGCAGCGCTCGGCGATCTCGCGCTGGCGCTCGACGTGCACGTAGAACAGGGCCCGCGGCGTCTCGCGGCTCGCCTGCTCGGCGACGCGGGCCGCGTCCCGGGCGAAGCGCCGCTCGACGGCGCAGCGGCGCGGCCGGTCGCCAGCGCGACCGGCCGCGAGTGGAGAGGGGCTCTGATCCCCGGTGTGGCTCGTGCTCATCGACTCGTCTCCTGCATCTCCTCGGTCGCCGTCGCGCGACGACGAGGTGGGCCCGGAGCGGCGCGGCCCGGAGGCCGCCTGACCGATCCTCCGATTGGTCCCGACCATACCCCTTCCGGAGGACGATGAGTATTCGAATTCGTAATGTGTTTGTGACGTTTTGTGCAGCGACCCCCAGGTGGGTCGTGCTCGGCGTGGGTGACACTCTCGATTCCCTTGGCGGTCACGCGCCGCGAGATGGTGGCCGCGACGAGAGGGGGATGAGTGATCACCCCCCCACGCCGGCGTGGTGCCGGCGCTCCGGAGCCCCCGGGGCGCGCGAGCCTCAGCCGAAGCGCCGGGCTGCCCGGGCGCGGGCCTTCGCCGCTTCGCGCTCGCGGCTCCTCGACGGGGCGTCGGTCGCGAGCGCGCCGAGGAGGCGCGTCGCGCAGTGGGCTACCTCGTCGACCGCGCCCTCGAAGGCCGCGCGGTTGCGCTCCGATGGCCGGTTGTAGCCGGACACCTTGCGCACGAACTGCAGCGCCGCGGCCCGGATCTCCTCCTCGGTCGCTGGTGGCTCGAAGTTGAACAGCGTCCTGATGTTCCTGCACATGCTGGCTGACGCTCGCGGTGCGTCCGCTCGCGGCAGGTTGTTCGATCGCCGCCGGCGAGCCAGGCGGCCTGCGCGCGACGATCGGCCCGAGCGGTGGACGGTAGACTGCCGTGCCGGCGTCGAGGCGGCCGCAGCAACGGGGGAGCGATGTCAACGATCCGTGACTGGCTGGACCTCCTGCCGAAGGCCGAGCTGCACCTGCACCTGGAAGGGGCGATCCCGCTCGACGCGCTGTGGGCCCTGATCGAGAAGTACGGCGGCGATCCGAGCGTGCCGGCGCGCGACGATCTGCGCGCACGGCTGACCTACCCGGATTTCCCTTCCTTCATCGAGACCTGGATCTGGAAGAACGGCTTCCTGCGCGAGGCCGAGGATTTCACGCACATCGCCGAGGCCGCGGCGCGCAGCCTCGCCGAGCAGCGCATTCGCTACGCGGAGCTGTTCTTCTCGCCTTCGCGCTTCGAAGAGCGTGGTCTCTCGCCACAGGTCCTGGCCGAGGCCATCCGCCGCGGTCTGGACCGGGTCACCGGGACCGAGGTCTGGCTCATCGCCGACCTCGTCCGCGACCACGGGCCCGAGCGGGCCGTGCGCACCGTCGCCGAGGTCGCCGAGATCCGCGACTGCGGCGTCATCGGGGTCGGCCTCGGCGGCTCCGAGCATCGCCATCCGGCGGAGCAGTTCGAGGCCGCCTTCGAGGCGGCCCGCGCCCGCGGCCTGCGCACCACCGCGCACGCGGGTGAGGCGGCGGGGGCGGGCAGCGTGCGCGCCGCGCTCGAGGTGCTCGGCGTGGAGCGGATCGGCCACGCGACCAGGGCCGAGGAGGATCCGGCGTTGCTCGCTCTGCTGGCCGAGCGCCAGGTGCCCATCGAGCTCTGCCCGCTGTCGAACGTCGCCACCGGCGTCATCTCCGAAATCGACGCCCACCCGGTACGTCGCTACCAGGATCTCGGCCTGTGCCTGACCATCAACACCGATGACCCGGGCATGTTCCACAACAGCCTCGCCGAGGAGCTCGCGCTGCTGCACGAGCGCTTCGCCTTCGGTGCCGACGAGATCCGGGGCCTGGTGCTGAACGCGGTGCGCGCGGCCTGGCAGGGCGCCGAGCGCCGCGCCACGCTGGAGGAGGCGTTCACGAGCGACTCGGCCTGGGCGCGCTCGCCTGCGGCTTCCTGAGCGCCGCTCACCGGGGGGCGCCGGCACCTGTTGGATCGACGCCCGCGATCTCGGCCAGGAGCGAGAAGAAGGCTCGCTTGCGTGGCGTGCTGAGCGCCCAGCTCACCGGAGGATTCTGGTACCCGACCTCGTAGTCGCCCCAGGCGGCGGTGCCGCCGGCGCCCGGCCCGGGGTCGAAGTAGCCCCAGCCTGCGCGGCGCGAGAGAGCGGCGAGAAAGTTGTTCTGCGGCTGGTCGAAATCGAAGTGGTCGTCCTCGTTGAAGAAGACGGGCTGTCCCCGGTAGGTCGCGATGGCCCGGGCGGCGTCGACCCGCTCGGCGAGGGCGCGCGGATCGTCGATGTGGTTGCCGTGCAGGGCGACGTAGTCCGACGCCTCCACCACGGCCTCGCTCGGCAGCTCGCGGTGCGTGAAGCTCGTCCCGACGAGGAGGCGTCGGTCCCCGTCCGTCACCGAGCGGGCCAGCTCGATGAGCTCGTGCACCCGCGGTGGGGTGAGAATCGGGTGCTCGTAGCGCGGCACGTCGCACTCGTTGTTGATCTCCACCAAGACGTTCGTGAGCCCGCGCTCGAGCAGCCATTCGCAGGCGCCGGTGGCCGCCCGACACACCGCCTCCTCGTCGCGCAGCCGCTCGTCCTGGCCGAAGTAGAACAGGCCCAGCACGACCACCAGCCCGGTATCCCCCGCCGCCCGGATCAGCCGCTCCGCGCGCGAGAGGTAAGCCGGGCGCAGCGCGCCGTCCGGCTCGAAGGCGCCGCTGTCCCAGGGCTGCGAGCGGACCCCGTGCTCGAGCCCCGACCAGATGGCGGCGACGT
>CAJIAT010000123.1_pt1 | contig 12697 bp, 14 predicted proteins | sample 9199161 | NCBI WGS metagenome assembly CAJIAT01 (sample SAMEA7708281, study PRJEB35096) | sediment metagenome | biome: marine neritic benthic zone biome [ENVO:01000025]; feature: sediment [ENVO:00002007]; material: shallow marine sediment [ENVO:03000034] sea grass bed [ENVO_01000059] ... | reverse complement strand
GCATGCTCGGGATCCACACCCTCGGCTTCTTCGTCGACAGCGCCTTCGCCGACGTGCGCGTGGACCGGGCGCTGGTGCTGATCGCGGTGACCGCGCTGCTCAACATCGCGGTCGATCACGTCTCGCGCCGCATCAGGGTGCGGCTCCGGCTGCGCACCTCGTTCGACAACGTCTGAGACGATTTGGCGGGGGTCGCGTCAGGCCCCGAAACCTGACAGCAGCCGCTCCCAGCCGGCCAGCTCCGCGTCGGGGTCGAAGCGGTGCGCCCCGGCGGCCGCCCTCGCTGCGAGCGCGTCGAGGAAGCCCGGCTCGCGCTCCGCGCGCTCGAGGACCCGGGCCAGCTCGGCCTCGTCCCCTGCGCGGTAGTACCCCTCGTGATCCTCGCCCAGCAGCCCGCGGTTGCCGGAGATGTCGCTGGCGATGACCGGCAGCGCGCTGACGATGGCCTCGGAGACCACGTTGGCGCCGCCCTCCATCACCGAGCTGATGACCATGGCGTGGCTGCGCGCATAACACTGGCGCACCTTCCAGGGCGGCACCGGGCCGCGCCACCGGTAGCGGGGATTCGCCGCTTCCTCGGCGCGCGCGGCCTCGGCCCAGTCCGGCGTGGTCGCGCCGCCCAGGTGGACCACGCGAAGCCTCGAGGAGGGGGCCATCAGCCGCGCCGCGCGGGCCGCGCGCAGCGGGTCCTTCTCCTCGCGCAGATGGCCCACCACGCAGATCTGGAACCAGCGTCGGCTGGGCGTGCGCGGCGCCCGGGGCGGCCGGCAGGACTGATGGATGATCGCGAGCTTGTCCGCGAAGGCGTCGGGGATGTCCGAGTGCACCCGGTCGTGCAGTCCGACCAGCCGGTCCGCGGCGCGCATCGTGGCGAGCGTGGTCTCGGGCTCGGTGTGCTGGAAGCGGTAGATGTCGGTGCCCGAGAGCAGGACGATCAGCGGCGCGGCCGGCTGCCGGGCCTTGAACGCGGCGGCGGCCCCGGCGCTGCGCCAGGCGTGAATCGCCACCATCAGATCGGCGGGCTCGCCGGTATCGTCCATCGCGATCGACACGCGATGCCCCAGCCGGCGTAACATCGCGCCCCAGCGCACGGCGGTCACCCGGTTGCCGCTGCGCGAGCCCGTGGCGGCCGGCGTGATCAACGCGACCTTCATCGGACCACCCTGGAGAGATCCCCTGGATGCTGACCGCGATCCCCCCCGTGAAGATGGTGTCGGTCGTCGCGCTGAAGGACCACATGCGCGACGCGCGCCGGCGCACCCTGGAGCTGATCGAGGATCTGGACGACCGGCAGATCATCGGTCCGCAGCTGCCCATCGTGAACCCGATGCTGTGGGAGATCGGTCACGTGGCGTGGTTCCACGAGCACTTCATCCTGCAGCGAGCCTACTACCGGGATCCCATCGACGAGCGCGCCCAGTCGCTCTACGACTCCATCGCCATCGCCCACGACGAGCGCTGGGATCTGCCCTTGCTCTCGCGATCGCAGACGCTGGAGTACATGCACCGCGTCGAGGAGCAGGTGCTCGAGCGGCTCACCGGCCAGAGCGGCGATCTGGTGGACAGCTACCTCTACCAGTTCACCACCTTCCACGAGGACATGCACGACGAGGCGTTCCTGTGGACGCGCCAGACCCTCGGCTATCCCACGCCGAGGCTGGCGGTGACCGACACGGTCGGCGCACCGATGGACGCCGATGCCGGCGCGCTGCCCGGCGACGTCGACGTGCCTGGCGGGCGGTTCCTGCTCGGGGCGCCGGGCGATGCGCCCTTCGTCTTCGACAACGAGAAGTGGTGCCATCCCGTCCACGTGGAGCCGTTCCGCATCGCCCGGGCAGCGGTGACCAACGCCGAGTTCGCGGCGTTCGTGGACGACGGCGGCTACGGCCGGCGCGAGCTGTGGTGCGACCGCGGATGGGCGTGGCGCGCGCAGCACGGCGCCGAGCATCCCGTGTACTGGCGGCCCGACGGCGCGGGCGGGTGGGTCGTGCGTACCTTCGACCGCGAGGCGGCCCTGGCACCGCACCGGGCCGTCATCCACGTGAGCTGGTACGAGGCGTCCGCCTGGTGCCGCTGGGCCGGCCGGCGCCTGCCTACGGAAGCGGAGTGGGAGGTGGCGGCGCTCGGCATGCCGAGCGCGGACGGCGCGGCGCTGGCCGACGACAAGCGACGCTACCCCTGGGGCCACGAGCCGCCGGATCCCGAGCGCTGCAACCTGGACGCGCGCGGCCTGGGAACGGTGGACGTGGCGTCCTGCCCGCGCACCGACAGCGCCTTCGGCTGCCGTCAGATGCTGGGCAACGCGTGGGAGTGGTGCGAGAACTGGTTCACGCCGTATCCGGGATTCGTGCCGGATGCCTACAAGGAGTACTCGCAGACGCTCTTCGGCCACACCAAGGTCCTGCGCGGCGGCGCGTGGACCACCCGCTCGCGCATGGTGACCGGGCTCTACCGCAACTTCTTCGGGCCCGAGCGACGGGACGTCTTCGGCGGCTTCAGGACCTGTGCCCTGGCGGCATGAGTGGCGCTCGTGGCGCGCCGGTCGGGCGCTGCCGATCAGATGACCCGCACCGCCGGCGCGCCGTCGTCCACGTGCCCCACCACCCTGGCGTCCCGGTGTCCGTCGGCGTGGAACAGGCGCAGCACCTCGTCGACCGTGTCCGGCGTGCAGGCGACGAGCAGGCCGCCGCTGGTCTGCGGATCCCGCAGCAGGTTGGTCTCCGCTTCGCTGATGCCGTCGGGCAGCGTGACGTGCGCGCCGTAGCTCGCCCAGTTGCGTCCCGCGGCGCCGGTGTTGTAACCCCGCTCCGCGTAACGCCGGGCCGCGTCCAGCACCGGCACCTGCCCGAGCTCGAGGGTCGCGGCCACGCCGGCGCCTCGGCACATCTCCAGCAGGTGACCCAGCAGCCCGAAGCCCGTGACGTCCGTCATCGCGTGCACGCCGTCCAGCTCCGACAGCCGGGCACCGACGCTGTTCAGGCGCGTCGCCGTCGACACCATCTGCTCGTAGCCTTCCTGGTCGAGCTCGGCCTTGTTGGCGGCCGCACCCAGGATGCCGATGCCGAGCGGCTTGCCGAGGACCAGCCGGTCGCCGGGGCGCGCGGCGCTGTTGGCCCTGACCCGATCGGGATGCACCAGACCCATCGCCACCAGCCCGTAGATGGGCTCGCCGATGTCGATGCTGTGCCCGCCCGCTACCGCGATACCAGCCTCGACGCAGACGTCGCTGCCCCCGGCGAAGATCCGCTGCACGACCTCCGGGGCGAGCTTTCCCGCAGGGATCCCCGCGATGGCGAGCGCCATGATCGGCTTGCCGCCCATGGCGTACACATCCGACAGGGCGTTGGCCGCGGCCATGCGACCGAAGTCGTACGGGTCGTCCACGATCGGCATGAAGAAATCGGTGGTCGCGATGAGCGCCTGCTCACCGTTCAGGCGATAGACGGCCGCATCGTCGGCGTGCTCGTTGCCGACCAGCAGGTTGGGATCGCGGTAGTCGCGGGGCAGCTTCGAGAGCAGCTCTTCCAGCACCGACGGTGCCAGTTTGCAGCCTCAACCGCCGCCGTGCGAGAGCTCGGTGAGCCGTGGCGTCGTGACGCTCATGGGTGTGTCCGTGTGGCGTGTTCCGGTCGAACGGCAGTATACAAGCGAACCGGAAGTGGATGCCGGCGCCGTCGAGGAGAGGCTCTGCTTCAACAACACTCTTCAGTCAATCGAACCGCACGGTTCATCGGCGCTCGGCACGGGCACCGGCTCGCAGGCCTTGCCCGCCTGGACCCGTGCGCGGGTGCCCTCGAATTGCCGAGCGTAGTCCTCGGACGAGAGCGTGGCGTTCAGGGCGTCGAGCCTCAGGCGCTCGGAGCGCGGCACCGTGCGTCCCTCGGCGCGCAGTCCGTCCCAGCGGGCCCGTACGGCGTGCTTCTTCTTCGTCTGGTGCGGTTGCACCTCGTCCATGTAGCGCGGATCCACGTCGCCTTCGATCGTCACGAATCCCGCCGCCTCTGCCGCCTGCATCAGCTCGAGACCTGCCCGCGTCCGGACGAGAACCGCATTCGTGCCGGGATCCTGATCCTCGGCTGCGGGATCGGGCGAGCCGCCGGGCCACGTGTCCGATGCCGCGACGTCCGCAGCCTCACCGATGCCGTCGGGGCAGACCTTGCAGCGGAAGGGCAGCGTCCACTGGCTCTCGTCGGTGCCCCAGAAATCGGTGTAGCGAAACTCGCGTCCGCCGCCGTCGCGAGTCACATAGCGCATCCGACCCGGACAGCCGTGCCCTCGGTAGCGGAACTCGGTGAGCTCACCCGGGTCGACACCTTCTCGCTCGCGCAGGAACCGGTCCATGCCCTCGGGCGGCATGAAGCCACCACAGACCAGGGCGAGCGAGAATCTCACCAGCCGACTCACCCGCTCGTCCGCGCGCGCGAGGTTGCGCAACGCCGCGACGTCACAGGGCTTGCCCACGTAGGCGAACGGCTCTCCGCGCGCCAGCATCTCACCGACATCGACGAGCGGGGCGGTGGGCCCATAGCGCGAGCCGGCGCCCGCCAGCACCTCGCTCGGGGTATGCGACACCTGGCGCTCGCCGAACGTCGCCTCGGTGCCGTGTGGCTTCACATGGAGCACGAAGGCCACCTCGCCCGAGGACACGAGGTACTGCGCCAGCGCCGTCAGCACACCCCCGGTGGAGCCCTTCCATCGGACCTCGGGGTCGGTGGCGTAGGCACGCACGATGCGCCGAAAGGGCCCCCACACGAGGTCGGTCTGCGTCGCGTCGCCCTCGAGCGCCGCGGGGAGCCCGTCGAGCCGGGTGCCGGGACACACGTCGACGATGCGATCGACCGTCTCGTGACTCAGTGCCCCGACCACCACCGGTCGCTCGTAGCCGCTCTGCACCTTGCGGATCTGCACGCTGTCCGGCCCCGCCATCGACTGGCAGATGCCGCAGCCGATGCACATCCCGTCCTCGACGATCCGGTACAGACGCTCCTGCGGGGTGACGGGTGCTGGGCGGGTCATGCCGGCGCTCCGTTCATCGCGGCCAGGCAGGCGTCGATCAAGGACTCGACGCCTTGCTCAGCGCTCTCGCTGCGCTCGGCGTCGACCATCAGCATGCCCGATCCACTGGTCTCCGTCCCCCTTGCCTGACGACCATCGCGCCTGGGCCCTGGCCGGGTCGGCTGACGCGACAGGGCCATCAGGCAACGACGTTCGAGGGCGCGCCCGCGTGGAAGTTCTCCACGTGCTCGATGACCTGATCCCAGAGAGTCTGCATGGCCGCACTGCTGGCCCAGGCCACGTGCGGGGTCAGGATGAAGTTGGGTCGCTCGAGCAGCCTGAAGAAGGGATGATCGTCGGCCGGCGGCTCCCCGGCGAGCACGTCGATTCCGGCGCCGCCGATCAGACCTTCCTCGATGGCCTGGACGAGGGCCTCGTCCTGGATCAGGCCACCGCGCGCCGTGTTGACGACGATGGCCTGCGGCTTCATCTTCCGGAACTCCTCGATCCCGAGCATGCCCTGGGTCGAGGGCAGCAGCGGACAGTGCAGGGTGATGGCATCCGACGTCGCCAGCAGCTCGTCCTTGTCGACGAAGGTCTGCGTCGCGCGCATCTCGTCGGTCACGAGCTCGTGGTCGAGGAAGACGGTCTCCATGCCGAACCCGTTCCGCGCTATTGCGGCGACGGACTGGCCGAGCGCACCTTCGCCGACGATACCGAGACGGCTGCCCCTGAGGTCCTCGATCGGGTGGTTGAAGAAGCAGAACTGCCCTGCCCGCTGCCATTCGCCGGCGGCCACGTCGTTGCGGAAGCCGACGATGGAGCGGCGAAGCGCGAGGATGAGCGCCATGGCGTGCTCGGGTACCGTGTTCACGGCGTAGCCCCGGACGTTGGAGACGACTACGCCGCGGGCTCGGCAAGCATCCTTGTCGATGACGTCATGGCCCGTGGCTGCCACGGCGATCATCTTCAGCTTCGGCGCCGCCGCCAGCTGCTCCGCTCCGATGGGCGCCTTGTTGGTGATGGCGATGTCCGCGTCCGCCAGACGTTCGGCCACCTGGTCGGGCGCCGTCCGGGCGTGCTCGGTCCAACTGTGATCGAAGTCCGGTCGGGTGACCCGGACGCTCGGACCGATGGTGTCGCGGTCAAGGAAGACGATGTGCACGGTCTGGCCTCCATCTCGGGTGTCGGTTCCGGTGGTCCTTCAGAGCCTGGTGGGTGGTGACGTCGAGTCCGCCGCAGCCGTGGAGGTCGCGGTCGCCTCTCGGCAGAGCCAGTCCTCGACGGCAGACCCGGTCGACCGTGAGGCCGGCAGAGACAGATAGCACATCGGCGCCGCCGCGCACCATCTGCGCCTGGCCCGGCTGGAAGACGTAGCCGTACTCGCCGGGCACCTTGCCGCGGAGAAACCCCATGTAGACGGGCCTGCGGTATGCAGCGATGTCGGCGAAGCGGCAGGCGTCGGGATCGGAGCGAGGGTCGCGATGACCGGCAGGTCGTCGGCCAGAGCCTGGGCGCCGTGATGCTATCTCGAACGGCTCGCTCGGCGCAGCCGGTCCGAGGCGCCGATCCTGGCCGAGCTGTACCTGACCCGCATCGCGCAGTCCGACTCGATCGCCACGTCGCCGGAGACCATCGCCGGGTATCCGGCGGGAATTCAGTCGCTCGTCGACCTCAGAAAGCTATCGTACTGACGCCTGATGATCTCATAGCACGGGCACGCGACGGCGCGCAGTCGGATTAGGTCCAGGATGTCGATGCGCCCGCGACGATACGCGATCAACTGCTGCTCGTAGAGAGTTCGTGCGGCGACGGACACGCTGCTCCGGCGTACGCCGAGCAGGTGGGCGATCGACTCCTGCGTCGCGCGCAGCTCACCAGATCCGACTCGGTCGTGCGTCATCAGCAACCACCGGGCCAGACGTGCCTCGACGCTGTGGAATCGATTGCAGATCGCCGATTGGGCGATCTGCATGACGAAGGCGCTGACGGATCTGGACAGCAGACCCTGCAACCGGCCACGCTGCGCGGTGTGGCGTGCAAGCATGTCGACCGCGAGTCGCATCGCGCTGCCGCCGTCCCGGACGATGGAGAGGTTGCGGCACTCCACTCCACCGAGATGGGTTACGAGTCCCACGGCTCCCTCATTGCCCTCCATGGCCACTTCGACGGACCGGCGATCGTCGACGTTCACGAGCAACGAGATGACAGCGTCATTCGGGAAGTAGATGTATCGGACGACGTCGCCCGGCGCGCAGAGCACCTCGTTGCCATCGAGCGCGACCTCCTCGAGGCTCGGCTTCAGGCGCCGGTACTCTGCCCTCGCGAGCGTCCCAAGAATTCGGTTTCGAGCGAGCTTCCCATGGGTCGCGGCGGACATCGGGCTACGAGCCCACGATCGGGCGCGCGCATCGGTCTGTCCCGCGCGCAGCGCTGTTGGACCCGAACAGGCCAGATCTCTCGGACATGGGGTCGCCGACCGGATTTCGAGCACAAGCAAGACGCTACCATGCGCGCCGCCGGGGATCTGCGCGGTCGCGGACATTGCGGGCCGCTCGCGCTACGGGGCCGGCCTCTGCCAGTAGGTCATCAGCCGATCACACTCCGTCTTCACGACCTGGTAGCACTCGCAGGTCCTGGCTTCGAGCCCGGCGCGGTCCACGATCGTGATGTGACCGCGTCTGTAGCGGATCAGACCGGCACTCTGCAGGCCGTGGGCCGCGGCCGAGACACCACCCCGACGAACGCCGAGCATGCTGGCTATCAGCTCCTGGGTCATGATCAGCTCATCTGAGTCGAGCCGGTCGTGGGCCAGCAATAGGCAGCGACACAACCGCTGCTCGACGGAATGCAGTCGACTGCAGACCGCCGTCTGCGCCATCTGGGTGAGCAGCGCCTGGGTGTACAACAACAGCAGCCGATGGAGCTCCCCGACGCGCTTGAACTCCTCGCGAAAGCGCTTCAGCTTGAGTCGATAGGCTCCGCCCGCACTCTGAACCACGGCCCTGCTAGGAGTCGTATCCCCGCCCATGAAGACCGCGATTCCCACCACGCCGTCGCGCCCGACGATCCCCATCTCGGCCGTCGAGCCATTCTCCATCGTGTAGAGCAGCGCGACGATCGCGGTCGTGGGGAAGTAGACGTGCGAGAGCTCTTCGTTGGCCTCGTAGATGACACTTCCTCGGGCCAGCGCGACGAACTCGAGCTCGCGCTGCATCCGCGCCCGCACGTCTGACGGGAGCGCCGCCAGAAGCCTGTTGTGGGACGGACCGTCTGGACTGACCTCAGGCATCGTCTACGAGCCGCTCACCGCGCCTCCGTCCGTCGTGGCCGCCGGGGAGCCCCCGTCGAAACCAGAGCATGGGCAGCTCGCCACTATGTCCGGTAACGCACAGACGCCAGCCACTGGGGACTGATAAGAATGCCACATCGGCCACTAGCGAGGGCACCGGAATGAGCGACTCCACGAACGAACTCAAGACGCAGCTCCGAGACGCGGAGCGCAAAGCCTCTGCGGCCGAACGCGCGCTCGGCGAGATGAAGAAGCGCCGCATCCCCCTGATAGTATGGTCGGCCGTTGCCGGCTTCTTGCTGTTCGCGATCGGCGGCCAGTGGTTCCCCGGCTATCAGCTCGACAGCACCGCCGAGGCCGCTGCGGCCGAGCGCGCTGACGGCGCGGTCAGTGATGTCATGGCCGAGCTGTGCGCAGAGCGCTTCCTGAACACGGCGGGTTTGGAATCCAGGCTGACGGAGCTCAACCAGGCGAGCAGCGCGTGGAGCAAGGCGAAGTTCATTCGCGAAGGCGCGTGGGCCGCCGCACCAGATGGATCGCAATCCGATCACGCGACTGCCGAGAAGTGCCGAACCCGGATCACCGATCGCGTCACCGATGGTTCCGAGAAGAGCTCTTGACGCAACCTCGGGCGGTGTGTCGCTTTGCAGTGCATGGCACTCACAGCGTCGGGTCGATCGGCCGATATCGAGAGTTCCGATGACCGCGAGCGTCGGCGGCGCTGTCTATCCAGACGCCGGGGAATCGTACTTCGAGCCATTCCTCGAGGCCGATATTGCTTGATCCGCGCGAAGAATGCGGACAGGAAGGTCTCGATCTCCGACGTGTCGAGATGCGGCAATGCGGAGATATGGAGTTGGCGCGATAGGGCGACCGGCCCGATCGACCGGGAGATGCCGGGCGGTGTCCGGCCTCTTCAGGTAGAGTTCGCCAACGGTGCATCTGTTTTAGCTCCCCGTCGTCTGCATGAATTTCTCCATCTGCCACACCTCGGGACCGGGAGTCTGGATCAGGGCGTATTGAACAGTGCGGTCGAGGGAATGAATGAATATCTACGTTGGCAACTTGGCTTATGGCGTGACGGAAGGACAGCTCGAGGCGCTGTTCCAGGAATTCGGGACGGTGGAGAGCGTGAACCTGATCAAGGATAAGTACTCGGGCGAGTCCAAGGGCTTCGGCTTCGTCGAGATGAAAAAGCAAGCCGAGGCAGAGGAGGCGATCAAGAAGCTGAACGGCCGCGCGCTCGACGGACGCAATCTCACCGTGAACATCGCTCGCCCCCGGAGCGATTCCAAGCCGAGACGCCGGTGACATGCGTGCCCTGGGCAGAAGCCGGATGGTGGGATCGGTCTGGCTGCAGCGAGCGCACGCTGCCTCTACTCTCCCGCCACCTGACCAGCCTCGGCGCGGGGCCTTCACGGCGTACCCATCCTCCACACCTCTCGGCGAACCGGTCGGTCAGCCACGATCTTGACCTATCACCCGCTCGAGTCATTCGATTCCCTAATGGCCTACCCTTGTCCGCTGCCCCTCATCGAGCAAGGTAGGGGGCTCGCAGCTTCCGGCGTCTCCGCACCGGTCGGGGTGCCCGTCGGCGAGGCAACTGATTGATGGGCGTGTGGGGACGGGCTCGAGTGCTCGAGTGGTTCGGACGAAAGCCCATCGATCCTCTCGCCCGCAGGGAAGTGTCGAGACTGAAATCGGATACGAGGGCACTGATTCGCATCGCGAACGAGCTCGAACGCGCGCGGTCGTCCGCGGCGGAGCCTATCCGACATTCCGGTACCGACAGCGACGACCTGTTGCGCAACCTGACGGCGGCGGAGGAACAGCTCGCGAGCAGCATCGCTGGCGCAGCTTCGCAGAGCTTGAGCGTTCGAGATCTCGAGCGGGACGTGATCAGGCCGATCCTTCAGAGCACGGTGACCGTGAGTGAACTGGCGCACGGGATGATCGAGCGCGCGGTCAGGTCAGCTGCACACGGCGCATACACCTGATCGCGAGATTGCGCAGCTCGATTGAGAGCTCCGCCGTCTCGGGCGCGATGGCCATCCCGACGCGGTTCCTGGAGCGGCTCGAGCAAGCTCTCCGAGCTGCGGTCCAGTAGCTCGTGCAGCCTACCATTCTGACCGTATATGCTGTCATCGAGCAGTCTGGGAGCAGAGGATGAGCGGATCCCAGTACCAGCGGAGGCTCATTGCGATTCTCTACGCCGATGTCGCTGGCTACAGCCGGCTCACGGTAACGGATGAAGATGGAACGCATCGACAGCTCTCGGAGAGCCTCGAGCTGTTTGCCGACCGCGTGGTGAATGCGGGCGGTCGGATCGTCCACTATGCCGGCGACGCGGTGCTCGCAAGCTTCGATAGTGTCGTCTCTGCCGTCAACTGTGCGATCGCGATTCAGCGTGCGACCGCGGCGTTGAGAGCGTCGCGCTCAGAGGACTCGCGCCTCCTCTTCCGAATCGGGGTCAACGTAGGAGAGGTGATTGTCGACCGCGACGAAATCTATGGCGACGACGTGAACATCGCGGCACGCCTGGAGTCTTTGGCGACTCCGGGTGGAGTCTGTGTGAGCCGCGGCGTGCTGGACCATATCGCCGGGAAGATCGACGTAAGACACGAGGACCTCGGCGACCGGGAGCTCAAGAACATGCCGCGACCGGTTCGCGCCTACCGGATCCTGCTCGACTCCGATGAGCCCGAAGCTCGCGTTGCCCAGAACGTCCTGGCGAAGGTTTCCGCGTACTCGAGCATCGCGGCCGCGCCCGGAAGTGGCACCGTGGCCCTCGACGAGGCTGCGTCTCAGCCGCCGTCAATCATGGTGCTTCCGTTTCGAAGCCTGAGCGGCACTCGGGATAGCGAGGCGCTGGTGCATGGGTTCCAGGTCACCATTCAGTCGGTTCTCGTACGGTTGCCGGGATTGTTTCTGATTGCCCAGGCAGCACCCAATGCCTACGGAGACATGACTTGCACGGCCGCCCAGGCCGGCAACGAAGTGGGCGTCAGGTACGTACTGGAAGGATCTATTCAGCTCGAGGGGGAAAAGGTACGAGTCACGGCGCAACTGACCGATGCACCAGCCGCGCAGGTCGTGTGGTCCGAGCGCTACGACCGAAGTCTGAGGGACATCTTCGAGCTCCAGGACGAGATAACGACGGCGATCGTCACCGCCCTCGATGCGCATGCGGTCCGCGGAAGCCTCGTCGACCTCATGTGGTGGCGCAAGATTTCGGATTGGAGGCTGCGCGAGCCCCTCCTTCGTGGAATGAGCCACCTGTATCGGGGCACGAGAGACGACAACCAGCTCGCCCGGGAGCTGTTCGAGGAGCTCGTGGAGCTCGTGCCCGACCAGGGTCAGGCGATGGCGTTGCTGGCGCTGACGCATTGGTTCGATGTCTTCAGGGGCTGGGCGGATTCGCCTCGGGATTCCGCCCGCGACGCTGCCGCGTTGGCCGAGAGGGCGATCGCTCTGGACGAAGACCCCGACGGTTGGGCGCACCTGTCGCTGGGCTACATTCGACTCTTCCAGAACCGCCACGACGAGGCGCTGGATCTGTCCAGGCACGCCGCGGCCGTACGCGCCAGCTGCCCGATGGCCGGCGGCATCCTGGCCGACGTCCTGCTCTTCTGCGGCGAGCCCCGGAGCGCGTCGGCCGTGGTGCGGAAGGCGGTGCGTACGGCGCGAGTGTATCCGCCGTGGATGGCCAACGTGCTGGCTGCGTCGTATCGGGACATGGGAGAGATCGCGTCTTCTATTTCCGTTCTGAACGAAGTTCTTCGGTTGAACACCGAGGACGTCGACGGCCTCGCGATTCTATGCACCGACCTCAGCTTCTCGAACCGCATCACTGACGCTCGGGATGCCGCACGACGAGTCCTCCGCATCAAGCCTGAGTTCTCCATTGCCCGTTACGCCGAGTCGCAGCCATACCGCGCCGCCGACTCGCTGGAGAAGATCACGGACGCGCTTCGCGAGGCCCAGCTTCCGGCGTAGCACGACAGGTGGCGCAGCGGTTCTTCCGACCGCTCACATGGAGGAGGTTCTTACAGCTCGCCCGAGGTCGCGAACTCGAGGCAGCCGCGGCCGAGGCGATGCTCGCCCCCACCGAGCCCCTTCGCGCGCTGCGCGGGGGCGATGAGCGGTCCCGGACCGTCGCTCCACATTCACGGCGTGCTGGATTTCTCGGGCCCGGCTCGCCGATTCCGTTACACTGTCGAGTTCGACAGCCCGGAGACAACGAATGAGCAAGGGAATGGACCGCAAGAAGGAACCCAAGAAGAAGCCCGCGAAGACGCCCGCCGAGAAGCGCGCGGCCAAGGCGCAGAAGAAGAGGGGCGGATAGTTGCAGCGAAGCGACCAAGGTGGCCGTGACGACACGGAATTCGCCGCTCTCACCGCCACCCGCAG
>CAJIAT010000219.1_pt1 | contig 12745 bp, 8 predicted proteins | sample 9199161 | NCBI WGS metagenome assembly CAJIAT01 (sample SAMEA7708281, study PRJEB35096) | sediment metagenome | biome: marine neritic benthic zone biome [ENVO:01000025]; feature: sediment [ENVO:00002007]; material: shallow marine sediment [ENVO:03000034] sea grass bed [ENVO_01000059] ... | reverse complement strand
TCGGTCTCACCGGAGGGCTGCGCGTAGTCGTCGAAGCGCACGACCTCGATGTGCCGGTTGGGCCGCCACTCGTTGAACTTGAACGGCCCGGTGCCGACGACCTGCTCGTTCTTGAGCGGCTCGCCGCCCGCGCTCCCCGCGATCTCCGCCGGGTAGATGACCGGGCCGCCGTTGAGGAACGCGAGCAGGCTCTTCCACGGGCCGTAGACCCGCTCGAACTTCATCGTCACCTCGTAGTCGCCGGTCGCGGTGACGCTCGCGACGTGGTCGTAGAGCACCTTGCCGCGGCCACCGTGGGTGCCCCACCGATCGAGCGACGCCACCACGTCGTCTGCCCGCATCTCCTCGCCGTTGTGGAACTTCACGCCCTTGCGCAGGCTCATGACGATGGTCTTGCCGCCGTCGGAGATGGTCTCGCTCTCGACCAGCAGGGGCACCGGCTCGAAGCTGGTGTTGAAGGCGTAGAGCGTCTCGAGGATGTGCACCCCCACGACCGAGGTGAGACCGGCGGTGGTGATGTGCACGTCGAGGTGCGGCGGGTCGTCGCTCATCGCCATGCGCAGCACGCCCGCTGCGCCGGCGGTTCCCGCCGTGAGCGCGATTCCGGCAGCGAGCGCCAGCGCGCCGAGCGGTCCACGCCATCGATTGCGGTGCGAATCGGTTCTGGTGGTCATTTGTACTCCCTCACGTGTTGTCGTGGTTCGGGACGCGCGCGGGTACCGGCTCGGAGCACGTTGCGCATCGGTCGTACGGCGGGGAACGCCTGCGAGTGCGGGCCCAGCGGGCTACCGACGCACGGCACCGCCCCGCCGATGCAGCGCACGCTGCCGGCAGGCGCTCGGCCGGCAGCTTGCCCGCGCCGACCGGCAACGGCAGTCTTCGACTCACCCACGCACCGTGTCAAGGTGCGATCCAACAGCGCGCCCGCGGCGCCGCAGGAGGTCCCGTGACCCGCATCTTCACCGCTGCGCTCGCCACCGAGATCAACACCTTCTCCCCGCTCCCGGTGGACATGGAGGCGTTCCGCGAGCAGCTCCTCGCGCGCCCCGGCGAGCACCCGGACGAGCCGACGGTGCAGACCGGGCCCATCATCGCGCTCCGCCGGCGGGCCGAGCGCGACGGCTGGACCGTGGTCGAGGGCACCTGCGCGAGCGCCGCGCCCGGCGGGCTCGTCAACCGTGCGACCTACGAGGCGCTGCGCGACGAGATCCTGGGCCAGCTCGAGGCGGCGCTGCCCGTCGACGCCGTCGTCCTCGGGCTGCACGGCGCGATGGCTGCCCACGGCTACGACGACTGCGAAGGCGATCTGCTCGCGCGGGTGCGCGAGCGCGTCGGTGCCGGCACCCTGGTCGCCGCGGAGCTCGATCCCCACTGCCACCTCAGCGAAGCGATGGCGCACAGCCTCGACATCGCGGTGTTCTACAAGGAGTTCCCGCACGTCGACTTCTACGAGCGCGCCGAGACGCTCGTCGACCTCGTCGCGCGCACCCTCGCGGGCGAGGTGCAGCCGCAGCTCTCGACCTACGACTGCCGGATGATCGACGTGCTGCCGACCTCGCGCGAGCCGATGCTCGGCTTCGTCGAGCGCCTGCGCGCGCTCGAGCGCGACGACCCGAAGGTGCTCGACGTCTCGGTCGTGCACGGCTTCCGCGCCGGCGACGTCCCGGACATGGGCACCAAGGTGCTGGTGATGAGCGACGGCGACGCCGAGCACGGCAAGGCGGTGGCGAAGCGGCTCGCGCAGGAGCTGTTCGAGATCCGCGGGCGCTCGTTCCCACCCCTGCTCGAGCCCCAGGCCGCGATCGCCGAGGCGCGCGCCTGCCCGCGCCGGCCCGTGGTGCTCGCCGACGTGTGGGGCAACCCCGGCGGCGGCGTCCCGGGGGACAACACGGTGCTGCTCAAGGCGATGATCGCCGCCGGCGTCGAGAACGCCGCCTTCGGCACCATCTGGGACCCGATGGCCGTGCGCGTGTGCTGCGCGGCGGGCGAAGGCGCGCAGATCGCGCTGCGCTTCGGCGGCAAGTCCACTGCGGGCATCGGCGACCCGATCGACGCCGAGGTGCGGGTCGAGACCATCCAAGACGAGGCGACCCAGCGCTTCGCCGAGGCCACCGTCTCGCTCGGCCCGAGCGCCGTCGTGCGCGTCGGCGGCATCGAGGTGGTGCTGAACACGCACCGCGTCCAGGTCTTCGACCCGACCCTGTTCACCAACCTCGGGATCCCCGCGACCCAGCGCGACCTGCTCGCGGTGAAGTCCACCAACCACTTCTACCGCGGCTTCGCCGCGATCAGCGAGGACATCCTCTACGTCGAGTGCCCGGGCGTGTACCCGAGCGACTACCACGCGACGGATTACCGCAAGGTGCGCCGGCCGCTGTGGCCGCTCGACGACATCACCTGGGAGGACGTGGAGCGCGCGCAGAGCTTCTGATCCGTCGCCTGCATCGTCGACGCGGCCGCGTCGAGAACGGTCTTCGAGACCGCGACGCCGGCGGAGCCCGGCTACCGGGACCCAGCTACCGGGGCGAGTGTGACCGGAACCGGCTCGGCGATCTCGTCCAGGGGCCAGAGCGGGCGCCTCACGCGGGCGTAGGGCACGACGCGGTGATCGCGTGGCAGCGGGCCGCCCGAGTCGACGTAGAGCACCTCGCCGGCGATCGGTGCGAAGGCCGCGTGGAAGTGGTTGGTCGACTTCAGGCACACGACCCGCAGCGTGGCCGGGTCGAGCCCGAGATGTGTGAACAGATCCACCCCGAGCGCCTGGGTACGCTCGCTGATCAGCACCACGTGGACGCCGCCGACGCGCACCAGCGCGCTGTCCCCGAGCGGCACGCTGACCGCGCCGAAGGTCTGGCTGGCCGCGCGCGCGAGCGCAACCACCTCCGCCTCGGCGTCGACCGGCGCCCCGGAGGCGAGCGCGGTCTTCCCGCCGATGCGGAGGGAGAGCCTTGCGCCGACCCCGGCGCCGTGACAGAAGCGCACCGCCACCGGATCCCAGAGCGGGCCGAGCGCCGCGTCCTCGACGCCGCGCTCGATGAGCCGGGCGAGCAGATGCGTGGCGTCGCCCGGCGCGCCGCCGCCCGGGTTGTCCGTCGGATCGGCGACGACCACCGGCAGCGCGTCGGCGGCGAGCGCCCGGTCCAGGGCCTCGTCCGGCGCGAGATGGGGCGGCGTCGAGCGCCCGCGCATGGCGACCAGCTCGGCGGCGAGGTCGGCCGCCAGCCGATCGCCGGCGCTGCGATCGTCGTCGGTGATGACGAGGACGCGGGTGCCGAGCTCCGGGACGTCGGCGAAGGGGAAGCCGTGCGCCACCGAGATGGAGAGGATCCCGTCCTGCCCTTCCAGCGCCTGAATGCGGTCGACGAAGCCGCGCATCGGCTCGCGCGAGGTCGGGAAGCCCGCGATCATCCGGCAGTCGACGACCGACTTCACCGGACGGATCTCGCCGCGGATGGCGCGCAGCGTGAGCTCGACGACCTCCTCGGCGCGCTCGATCGGATCGGTGTGCGGGAACTCCTTGAATGTCACGAGGAGGTCACAGGCCTCGAGCCGCTTGACCGTGAGGTGGCAGTGCGGATCGTGCTCGACGCCGATGACCGCCCGCTCGCCCGCGAGCTCGCGCGCCCGCGCGATGAGATCGCCCTCGCAGTCGTCGTAGCCGTAGGCGACCATCGCGCCGTGCAGCCCGAGCAGCACGCCATCGACCGGCAGCGCCGCCTCGAGCTCGGCGAGGATCGTGTCGCGCAGCGTCTCGTAGGCCTCGCGGGCGCAGGTGCCGGCGGGCTCGGCCCAGGCGCAGGTTCCCTCGACGAGCTCGAAGCCCTCGGCCCGCGCCCGGCGCCGGGCCACCCACAGCGGCGCGGAGACCAGGCTCGGGGAGTCCGGGTGCTCCCCGGGAGGCGCGTAGAACGCCTCGTGGAAGCTCGCGAGGCTGGTCGGGATCGGCGAGAAGGTGTTGGTCTCGGTGCCGAGCGACGCGGCGAACAGGCGCATGGTGGCGCTCCTCCAGGCTTTCGACGGGAATGGCTGCCCGTGGCTCGGACCGCTCAGGCCGCAGCCGCCGCTCCCTCCCCCTCCTTCATCGAGACGACCTTGTCGGAGTGGACGAACAGCGCGCGCACCTTCGCCCAGAAGTCGCCGCCGAGAACGAACAGGCTGACGATCAGCAGCACGTCGCCCGTGACGGCGACGGCCAGGTCGAAGCGGGTCAGGACGGGGAGAAGCTTGCTCACATAGGGCTCGACCCAGCCGACGAGGAGCGTGGCGCCGAACAGCACGAGGCCCACCCTGTAGCGTGCCGGGCTGACCTCCCGCGGCGGCCCGTACCGCTTCAGCAGGGCGAGGACCCGTGCCACGATCGCCTGGTAGCCGGCCTTGCCCATCACCGCGACCGCGAGCAGCCCGAGCACCTCCGCGCCCACCAGCAGGACGCCCGACACCGAGGCGACCATCGTGCCCTCGAGGCCGAGGCTCGCGACGAGCGGGATGCCAGCCACCGGGAGCACGATGCTGAGCACGAACATGAGCACCCCGACCTTCAGACGCCACCCCGCGCCCGTGTTCACGACCGCTTCTTCGTTTCCACTCATCTCCCGACCCGTCGCAGTGATGGACCAGCGCGCCTCCGAGGCGACGGCCCGCTTCGGCCGCTGACGCTGGCGCCGCCCGAGACTCTCTCACGCCGCCGGGCGGGTGAGGATGGCTCCGATCAACCCCTCCGCGGCACGCGCCGCCCGGCTACCCGCCGCGGGCGGGCCGGGGCAACGCGTCCATCTCGACGACGACCCGCTCGAGCGGGAGCACGTCGGCGAGATCGATCTCGATGTCGAGCAGGTTCACCTCGTGCATGATCTCGCAGCGCTCGCCGACCGCCTCGCGCGGGACGATCACCCGGAAGCTGTCCGTCGCGTCCCTGCAGGTGGCGTAGACGCAGTGGCTGGTGCTCACCCCGGTCACGATCAGCGTGTCCACGCCGAGGCCCGTCAGCATCTCGTGCAGCGGCGTCCCCTTGAAGGCCGAAGCGTACTTCTTCGCCAGCACCTTCTCGTCCGGGCGTCGGCCGAGGCGCTCGTCGATGGCGAGGTGCCGCTCGTCGCCGGGCTCGATGCGCATGCGCAGCTTGCGGTCGTGCGGCGAGGGCGGGTCCGCCGGATCGAAGTCGAGAGTCGTGAAGAAGATCGGCAGCCCGGCGCGGCGGGCGGCGTCCAGCACCTCCCGCGTTGCGTGCACCACCGAGTCCACGTCGCTGCCCATGGGGAAGCACGACGGGTCGGTCCACCAGGGGGTCAGGTCGATGACGATCACGGCGGGGCGTTCGCCGAAGCCCGTGTCGGCGGCCCAGTCGAGGCCGCGGTAGCGGGCCCGGAGATCGTCGAGGTGGCGCAGGAGCGGCCCGCGGAGATCGGGCGGAAGACGCAGGTCCGGCGAACCGAAGGCGGGAGCAGTGGAGTCTTCGTCGGACATGGGCGGACTACCTGGTGGCGGGCGGCGGGACCGATCGCGCGGCCGTCCCCTTGTCAGCGGAATGCGGTCGAGGATCAGCGACCGCATCGTGGCGGGTCAAGCGTCATGGACGGCCCCGGCGCGGCGCAGGTGCTCAGCCGTAGCGCGCGTCGGGCTCGAACGGGAACAGCGGACGCCGGCGCCGCCGGTAGTCGAACGTCGAGAGATCTGCGGTGGTTAGACCAGGGGTGTCCGCGAGGACGATCTCGCGGGCGATGGGCTCGTAGGCGGCGCGCGGGGAGACCACGCCCTTGGCAACGACGATCGGGAACGCCTCCGGTCGCAGGTCGAGCGAGTGGAACTGCTCCCGGCTCAGGGTTCCTGCGCGGTTGCTGGTGAGCACGAGCGTGAACCCGTCGACCGTCTCGACGACGGCCCGGCGGCCGTCGTCGAAGAAGCGGAAGCCGCCGTGGGTGGGCGTCGAGTCCTCGTAGCGGCCGTCGGCGATGCGCACCACCCGGCCGCGCACGGGCAGCGGTTCGCCGTGGAGGCGATCGGTCCTCGCGCCCACCCCGAGCGTTACCTCGGCGCCTTCGCCGAGCGCGTCGCAGCGGCGCACCGCTTCCGGATCGTAGAGCGCCTGGAGCATCCCGCGCACGCCGAGGCGGCGCGCCTCGGCGAGGAGCACCGTCGAGTCCCCGGCGGAGCCGCCGGGCACGTTGTCGCCGACGTCCATCACCACCACCGGCCCCGGCCCGGCGGAGGCACGCTCGAGCGCCTCGCGCGGCGACGGGATGTCGCTCCTCATCTCATCGCGACGCGCCCAGGCGCGGCGCGCCATCCACCGCGCCGCGCCGCGCGCCGCCGCATCGTCGCCGTCAGCGACGGCGAGGAAGGACATCCCCAGCTCGGCCACGTCGGCGTAGGGGTAGCCCTCGATCGCGCTCGCCGAGAGCAGCCCGTCGGCTGCAGCGGCGGCGTCGGCGATCAGCGAGCGCATCGGCTCCTCGTCGGTGCACTGGCGCACGATGCTGACGACGAGGGGCGGCGTCTCGAGCCACTGCACCGGGCGCACCTCGCCGCGGGCGGCGCGCCAGACGAGCTCCGCGCACTGGTAGGCACGTTCGCGGGCGTCCAGGTGGGGGTTGGTCTGGTAGACGGTCGCAACCGTGGTGTGGCGGACGAGGATCGGGGTCAGGTTGGCGTGCAGGTCGAGCGCGATGCCGATCGGAACGTCCGGGCCGACCAGCGCCCGGACCCGGCGGGCGATCTCGCCGTCCACGTCCTCGTGCTGCTCGGAGACAGCGGCGCCGTGGTTCGCGAGCAGGACACCGTCCCAAGGCCCCGCGGCCTCGAGCGCCGCCAGCATCTCACCGACGATCCGGTCGAAGGCATCCGCGGTGATGAGCCCGATCGGCCCGGTGCGGGCGTGCACGAGGGGCACCGCCTCGAAGCCGAGCGCATCGGCCGCCTCCAGGAAGCCCGCCACCGTCGCCTGCGAGTCCCGGTACTCGGCGACGATCGCCTCGCCGCGCAGCAGCGCGTCCGCCTCGAACGCCGCGTAGTCGGCCGGCACCGGCGAGAACGTGTTGGTCTCGTGCCAGAGACCGAGAACCGCGAATCGCATCAGGGGTGCTCCAGCGTTCCGATCACCGCGAGGTCACGGCCAGCCGCTCGTCCGAAGCTCCATGCTCATTCGCGGCTGTCCTTTTCGCGGTCCCGGGTCGCCCGAGGAGGATGGGTCGGCACATCGTGCTGGGTCAAGCAGCCGCGCGGCCCGGACCGACGACCGCTGACTCGAACATGCCAGGCCAGCCGGGAGAGCATCGAGCCCGGCTCAGCAAGCCCTCGTCCGGACACCTGGCGGCATCGCGCCGAGTCCTCCGCGGAACAGTTGTCCACGGGAAGTGCGGGGAGAGCACGAGGGCCGCCTGCTCGAGCAACGGCGGCACCCATGAGTTCTCATCCACCGGCGCATCCGCTACGCTGGCCGCGGGCAGGATGCTCGAGCGACGGATGTCGATCAAGTGGCGCGATGACCATCGGAAGATGACGACGATTGATGAGCTCCTGGACACTCTTGTTGCGAGCAACAACGCGATCCTTGGACAGAGATGGTCGCTCGACAAAGATGGAAGCACCACTCGACTACAAGAACCAATTGATTTCGCACTGTTGCGGGCGACGTACGCCGAGGTCCCGGAGTATCTCGAGCTTGATGATGATGGGGATGCCGTTTACTGCAGAAGAACTTGGGCCGCGATTCTTGGGCCGAACGCGAAGTGAGCTACGCCGCTTGCCGGCGGCTCGACCATCCCGTCAGGCGACCTCGTTCCGGCCCCCGGCCCATGCATGACGTCTCGACCCCTGAAGAGGCAATTCGGCGCCCGCTGACGCTTCCGTGTGGAGCAGTTCTGAAACATCGAGTCGCGAAGTCCGCGATGTCGGACTCGCTTGCCGATGGAACGGGCGCTCCGACTTCAGCGCAGCTGCGACTATACGAAAGGTGGGCTCTGGGCGGGGTTGCGCTATCGATTATCGGCGAGATGCAGGTGGACCCTCGGTTCCCGGAGAGGCCGGGAAACCTGGTGCTGGGTGCGGGCTCGGATCTGCGGGCGCTGCAGTCACTCGCCGAGCGAGCTTCGATCGGTGGCGCCCACCTGTGGCCGCAGCTCGGGCACGCCGGTGCCCTCTCACATCCGCCAGTCAGCCGCCCGAGGGGGCCGTCGGCCCTCGCTGTCGGCGAGCTTCGCTGTGAGGGTATGTCGACGGATGAAGTGCAGGAACTGCCAGACCTATTCGCAATCGGCGCTGCAAACGCGATGATCGCGGGGTTCAGCGGTGTGCAGATCCACGCCGCTCATGGGTTCCTGCTCGGCCAGTTCCTGTCGCCATTGTTCAATCGCCGGACGGACGGGTACGGCGGCTCGGTCGAAGCGCGGTCTCGGGTAATTATCGAAGTGATCGATGCGGTGCGCGCTGCTGTTGGGTCGGCGTTTCCGATCGGAATCAAGATGAATGCGACGGACCAGCTGGAAGGCGGGCTGACTCAGGATGATGCCCTGGAGGTGGTGCGTCTCCTCGACGGGACCTCCGTCGACCTGATAGATATCAGCGGGGGAACTTACTTTCCGGGAGCAAAGGCGACGTCTGAGGGCTCGGGCAAAGGGCCATACTTTCTCGACTTCGCGCGGCGTGCTCGAGAGAGGACGACGAAGCCGCTGATGCTGACCGGCGGCTTCAAGCTCCGGGAGCAGGCGGCGACTGCCGTCGCAAGTGAGATCGTCGATGTCGTCGGTGTAGCGCGTGCGATGGTGCTCGACCCTGACCTGGCCAATTCTTGGTTGACCGAAGACGGCCGTGATCCTCATTTCCCGAGATTCGAGTCCAGGCTGCCGGGTGGGATCACCGCTTGGTACACGATGCGGCTGACAGCATTGGCGGAGGGCCGAGAGGACCAGTTCACCATGGATCTGGCTTCTGCGATCCGTGCTCACGAGGAACGTGATGCGCTTCGGTGCGAGAAATGGCAGCAGAAGTTCATGTAGTGGGTGCCGGAGGCCAGGGGACGTCACTCCGTGCGGCAGGCTCACTCGAAAGCGGCCCGTTCGAGACCTTCCGAAGCATGCCGCCCGAAGCCACGGTGGCGGAGCGCTAGCCCGGATTGGGCGTCAGCCACGTCACAAGGGGCCGGATTCTCGAACCGGCGTGGTGGTCTCCATTCACGAATCGGTGACGGGTCCGGCCCGGGGTGCCGGTCCGTCCCACCAGCGCCCGGCGATTACCGTCCCGCCAGCGAACAGCCGTTGGTCGCCGCCGAGCTTCACGCCGTCGACATCCTCGTACTCGAACGAACCCGAGCGCAGCTCGAGCACCGAGGCGTCGGCGCCGACGCCGGGCTCGAGGGTGCCGAGGTCGTCGCGGCGCACGGCGGCCGCTGGCGCGCTGGTGGCCGCGCGGATCACCTCGACGAGGGGCATGCCGAGACACAGGAACTTGGACATCGTGACGAGCAGATCGTAGGCGGGCCCTTCGATGCTGAGAACGTGGACGTCGCTCGAGATGCAGTCCGGCATGAAGCCGTTCTCGAGCATCGCGCGGGCGGTGCCGAAGCCGAACGAGCCCTTGCCGTGGCCGATGTCGAAGATGATCCCGCGCTCTCGGGCGGCGAGGGACTCCTCGCGCACCCGGCCGTCCGGGTGCGCCGGCGCATTCGGGAAGGGGCGGAAGCAGTGGGTGAGCACGTCACCCGGGCGCAGGCGCTCCATCACCTCGCGCCGACTCGGCGGCGGGTGGTCGAGGTGGGCCATCAGCGGCAGGCCGAGCTCGTCGGCGGCCTCGATGGCGATGTCCAGCGGTCCGATCCCGTTGGCGCCGCTCGCGCCGCGGCCGACCCGCACCTTCACCCCGACGACGAGATCGGCGTGCTCGCGCGCGACGCGCACGCACTCGCGCGCATCGAGCAGGCGGATGTCCTGGCACTCCCCGACCATGACCGCGTCGCTGAAGGCGTAGATGCCGGGGAAGGCGACGTTGATGTAGGGCAGCACCCGGCACGCCGCAGCCTCGATGACGTGGCGCCTGAAGCCGGCGAGGTTGGCGGGTCCGGCGGTGCCCGCGTCGACCAGGGTCGTCGTCGCGCCCTGGTGGGCGATCGCGTCCGGGTCGACGCCGATCGAGGTGCCGCCCCAGTAGACGTGGGTGTGCAGATCGATGAGCCCCGGAACCACGAGCCGGTCGCGCACCTCGCGTACCTCGCGGGCGGAGTCCGGCGCGAGGTCGGGCCCGATCTCGGCGACGCGCCCGTCGCCGAAGGCGACGTCCGCCACCTGGTCGAGCCCGCGCGCCGGGTCGAGCACCCGTCCCCCCTTCAGCATCAAGTCGTGCATCGCCGCCTCCCACCCGATCCGCCGGTACGGCGCCAGGGTAGCGCAACGCGCCGAGGCCGACCGGGGGCGCGTGACGCCGCGCCGCCCTCGCCCACGGAGTGGTCCGGACTGCCCTGCCCCGCACACGCTCCCTGGCGCGCCCACCGCACCTCCCGGGCGCGCTCGACGCAACGGATCGCGGAGCGAACGGTTACCATCGCCGCATGGACATCTACGAGACGCTCGGCGTCCCGACGATCGTCAACGCCAAGGGACCAGCGACACGGCTCGGCGGCGGCGTCATGGACGAGGCCGTCGCGGCGGCGATGGCGGAGGCGACGCGGCACTGCGTCGACATGGTGACGCTGCAGAGCCGGGCGAGCGACCTCATCGCCGGAGCGACGGGTGCCGAGGCAGGCCTCGTCACCTCGGGCGCAGCCGCCGGGCTGCTCGTCGGCACCGCGGCCTGCGTGACGGGCCTCGATCCGGGGCGCATGAACCGGCTCCCGGATACCGCGGGCATGCGCGACGAGGTGGTAGTGGTCCGCAGCCAGCGCAACTTCTACGACCACGCGGTGCGCTCGGCCGGGGTGCGCCTCCTCGAGGTGGGCCTCGCGGACCGCTACGCCGGCGCCGGAGTCCGCGACGCTGAGCCGTGGGAGATCGCCGAGGCGATCGGCGAGCGCACGGCCTGCATCTACCACGTCGCCCACCCGCAGTCGCGCCCGGCGCTCCCCGAGGTCGTCGAGATCGCCCGCTCGACCGGGGTGCCGGTGCTCGTCGACGCAGCGGCGCAGCTCCCGCCCGCTTCGAACCTGCGCCGCTTCGTCGCCGAGGGCGCGGATCTGGTGGCATTCAGCGGCGGCAAGGCAATCGGCGGCCCCCAGGGCGCCGGCATCCTCTGCGGACGGCGCGACCTCGTCGCCGCCGCGGCGCTGCAGCAGCTCGATCAGGATCTGCTCCCGGAGCAGTGGGCACCGCCGCCCGGCCTGTTCGACGGCCTGAGTCTCCGCGGTCTGCCGCAGCACGGGATCGGGCGACCCTGCAAGGTCGGCAAGGAGCAGATCGTGGGTCTGCTCGTCGCGCTGGAGCGTTTCGTGGGGTCCTCGGGCGAGGAACCGTGGGCGGCGTGCGCAGGAAGGCTGCAGGCCATCCGCCTGGCGCTGCCCGAGCACGCACGAGCCCTCGTGCGCTCGCTCGAGGACGCGCGCACCGGCGAGCCCAAGCTCGCGGTCGATCTCGGCGAGCGCGACCGCGCCCTCGCCGTCGGCCTCGCGCTCGAGCGCGGCCGGCCGGCGGTGCACGCCGATCTCGGCCGCATCGACGAGGGGCTCGTCGTCATCAGCGCCGCGTGCATGCGCGACGGCGATCCGGTGATCGTCGGAGCACGGCTCGACGAGGTGCTCGCCGCGGGCTGAGCGATCGCTCGATAGCGATGGCCGCCTGCATCGGCGCAGAGGGGTGCTGCGGATGTCCCTGCCGAATGTCCTGATGATCGTCACCGACCAGCAGCGGCGCGACTCCGTCGGCGCCTACGGCGCGCCCACGTGCCGCACGCCGAACATGGACCGGGTCGCGGCCGAGGGCATGCGCTTCGACAACGCGTTCACGCCGACCGGGCTGTGCTCACCGGTACGGTGCTCCTTCTTCTCCGGCCTGTACCCCCACGCGCACAACGTGCTCACCAACGTCGGCCTGCACCCGGTGCGCGCACAGCTCGAGCCATCCGGCGATCGGCTGACGCCCGTGCTCGCGAGCGCCGGCTATCGGCTCGGCTATGTCGGCAAGTGGCACGTGAGCGAGCGGTCGCCGGTCGAGTTCGGCTTCGAGCGGTACGTCTCTCTCGGCGACTTCGAGCGCTGGCGCGCCGAAGCGGGTCCGCCGCTCCCGGACGAGTTCTTCGACTACACCAAGCAGGTGCAGGCCCGCGACCCGGCGCCAGCCGACCGCAGCCGGCCAGCGTTCCTGTGCGACAGCGCCATCGAGGTCATCGACGAGCTGGCGGGCGACGCGGCGCCGTTCTTCGTCCGCCTGGACTTCCACGGCCCGCATTTCCCGAACGTCGTCCCCGAGCCGTGGTACTCGATGTATCCGTCGGAGAGCATCGAGCCGTGGCCGAATCACGACGATCCCCTGACGCACAAGCCGGCGGTCCAGCGTACCAAGCGCCGGCACTGGGGCACCGACGTGTTCTCCTGGTCCGACTGGCAGCCGCTGCTGGCCGCGTACTACGGCGAGATCAGCCTCATCGACAACGAGGTCGGGCGTGTCCTGGCCCACCTCGACGCGCGAGGTCTCGCCGGCGACACGCTGGTGGTGTGGACGACCGACCACGGTGACACCATCGGTGCGCACGGGATCTGCAACAAGGACTACACGATGTACGAGGAGATCTATCGCGTGCCGCTGCTCGTCCGCTGGCCTGGCGTCGTCGC
>CAJIAT010000370.1_pt1 | contig 12815 bp, 13 predicted proteins | sample 9199161 | NCBI WGS metagenome assembly CAJIAT01 (sample SAMEA7708281, study PRJEB35096) | sediment metagenome | biome: marine neritic benthic zone biome [ENVO:01000025]; feature: sediment [ENVO:00002007]; material: shallow marine sediment [ENVO:03000034] sea grass bed [ENVO_01000059] ... | reverse complement strand
GTTTTCGTTCTCACAATTGTGTAGGAACAGTCACGAATGGTCTTCCAGAACACCAATTCGGGAGCTTCCTTGGAGAACTGTGACACGCAGAACCGAGCAAGTTGTCGGACCGCGCGAGGAGGAGAGCCGCCATGAGGAAAAAGTCGGTGGATCGGAGGCCGCCGCGAACGTCGAAGGCGAAGAACGGCGATGACGAGCGCCTCGTCGTCGACGACGTCGAGGTGATCTCGGCCCTTTGTCGATGGTTCTGCGAGGGCAAGACGGCGCAGCAGATGGCCGATTTCGCGAACGAACACCTGCCGCTACGCACCCGGATGACGCGGGAGGTCCCGTACAAGCTGCTGCAGAAGGCGGGAAGCAGAGGTTGGTTGCAGTTCCGCCCGCCCCCGCCCGAAAGCTATCGCGGACCGCTGCGCGATCGCTACGAATACCTGCAGGAGCTGAAGGTAGTGCACAGCGTCGCGCTTGCCGACGTGGCGCGCGAGACCGCAAGAGAGCTGTTGCGAATGGCCCGCCCATGGGCGGGCAAGCGGCTGCACATCGCCTTCGCCGGCGGCCACTCCATGCGCGAGCTGGCGAGGGCGCTCGCGCGCGAGCTCTGCGAGCCGAGAAAGAAGCTGCCCAAGCAGATCTGCTTTCACGCGCTCGCGGGCGGTTTCGACCCCGGAGACCCCACCACCAACCCGAACGGCTTCTTCAACTACTTCGTCCGGGAAGACATCGCCGATGTCGAGATCGAGTTCCACGGATTGAGCGCACCCGCCATCGTGCCCTCGGACAAGAGCTCGGTGCTCGAGGAAGTCGGCGACATCAAACGCGCGATGGATGCGGTGGAGTACATCGACATCTTCGTCACCTCCGGCGCGAGCTGGCACGATCCGCACAGCGCGCTGCGCAAGCGCATGGAGGACTCGAGGGACTCGTTCGACGTGCTCGAGAAGGCCGGTTGCGTCGGCGACATCCAATGGCGCCCTCTCTCCCGAAGCGGCCCGATCACGACGCCGACCTTGCAGCGCGCAATGACTCTCGTCGACCTCTCGGATCTGCCAGCGCTCATCAGGAAAGGGAAGCGGGTCCTGCTGATGCTGTCACCGTGCGGGGTGTGCCACAGGCCGAAGGGTGATCTGCTCGACTGCGTCCTGAACCTCGAAGAGCCGTTGATCACCGACCTCGTGGTCGATTCGCGGTCTGCGCGGCAGATGCTTGCGGGGGGAGGTGATGCCCGGGTGGGGGGCGCGCCCAGGGAGCGAGCGGGGGCCGTGCGTTGAGCGCTGGTGCTTGTCGGGGTGCTGATGGGAAAGTGTCCACTTCCCCCGATCAGGTCCAGCCGTAAGTGGATAGATCGGCATGATTGAGGGGTCCCCGCGCCGGATCGCCCGCCCCGCTGCGCGGACGGCGGCTTCCGCCTCACTGGGGAAAGTCGAAGCGCTCGGAAAGTTGACCGAGCGCGTCGACCCTTAGGTGCTTCTAAACTTGCGTTTCTCGCCTTGCTCTTTTTCCTTCTCGTCACCCCGATACTCTTCGTGGTTCGGATTGAGCTGGGTTGGATATTGCATCCGAGTACCCGATCGCCCCGACGGCCCTGCCCCCGAATGTCGTCACGCAGCATCGCCGACTACCAATTTGATAGGCTGTTAATGGCTTCTGAAGAGCGCGGCTATCTCGCGAACAGGTCTGTTGATGGAGATCAAGCCTCGGGGCGGGGCAGCGCTAATGTGCATCGCACCAATTGGTGCGATGCAATAAGGCATTCTCGACCCGAAGCGGAAGTAGACACTTCGCTATACATCTGTCCACTTCACAGCACGGCGCCCAGAGGACAAGAAGTCAAATAGGAACAGTTCGAGGATTTGTCTGTCGTACATAGTTGTTTCGGCCGACAATAGATTGCTAACCCACAGTCCCTGATTCGGGCGAAATACCGACTTCCTTCAAGTAGGTCTTGAACTCATCAATGAAGTCATCTACTACGCCATCGTCCGACAACGACTTGTCTAGTTCCTCTGCAGCTCGCAGGTAATCACGGAAATCTTCTAAAGAGTGATCCGCCGATCGGAAACGATGGGAAACGTTGGACACGGACTCGCTCAAGTCTATCAAGCGCGACTCGAGCGAGTCCCAAGAACCTTTGCGCCGCTTAGACTCCAACACGACCCTTGCCCTCAGCTTCCGAAACTGGGCAAGTGTGTGACCAAACTCATACACAAGAGCGCTTAGCACCGCTTCGTGTTGCATGTGCAGAATCAGGACATCAAGCGGCAGATCGTCCTCGGTGAGTTCACTGGGGGCCTTGTTCTGCGCCTCCGAACGCCCTTGCCACAGGCCTTCCCAGTCTGGGAGAACCCAGAACAACTTTGAACGTTTCCGATACTCCTTGACGCTCTCGCTGAGGGTATAAAGGCTCTCATACAAACGAATCGCCTCATCTCGATACTGCGTGTCGGGTCGGTCCAGCCGCTCGTCTACTTTCCCGAGCAGCCATTTCGTGATCTCAGCTAAGACGCTGCCTATGATGCTCACTCGTCCAAGGCCCTCCAGGCTCGAGTTGCTACGCCCTGTTCTCTCCACGGATCTCTGTCGGAGACAATGTGGCAGAAACTTCGGCGCGATTTCGCCTTAAGGTCTGATCAAGACTTCCGTGGACGTCCGAGGCGCGCCTTACGTACTAAGCTGTCGCCGAAGCGGACGATATGGCGGCTTGCGGCCGTTCGCGTCGATCCAAGCCGCGCTCGATGATGCGCCGCCGCAATCCGCGCTCGAACTGCAACAGACGACTGCTGCAGACCCCTGGTCGGTTACGGCGCGACCGTTACGGCCTGTGTTAGCACCGGAGTTGAGAAGAAGGAATAAGCGCCTTTGCTTTCAAGTTCGGTGAACTCCGCAAGCCACGCCTCTGCCTCCTCAGGCGAGAGGATCTCACGGCCAACCAAGAAGCCGCTCATCATCTCTGCGAGCCAGTAGCTGAACGCGTTCTCGTGAAACGACATATTGACGATCGGAACTGGTACTTGGCGCCGCGGCTCGAAGCCCGACTCCTTCAGCCGGAAGGGTAGGACCGCAGGGAGGTCTGGGAAGGGAGCGTGCTCTTCCCAGCCCGCCAATACGCGCTGCATGCGCTTGGCGTTCGTCGAGAACCACACGACGGAGCTCCAGTTCGTGGCAAGTACAACTAGCCGTCCACCCGGGCGAAGGACGCGTCTTATCTCGGAGAGTGCAGCGTCGAGGTCCGAGACGTACTCAAGTACCTGCACCCCGTACACGGCGTCGAACGCAGCATGGTCGTACGGCATGGTGAGCAGGTTGCCGAGACGGCACTCGACCCACGGAAACTCCGCGCAGCGTTCCTTCGCTACTGCGATCTGGTCCTGGCTGATGTCGACGGCGCAGACGCGGCCTGACTGGCCGACGCATCGCGCCGCCTCGTGTGCGTACAACCCGCCCCCGCAGCCCACTTCAAGTACACGTTCGCCAGTCCGCAGATTGAGTGCCTCAAGCACCGCGCTGCGGCGCACGGTCATGTCGTGACATAGGGCCAGGGCGCGTTGTATGCGCCCCATATCAGCATCAAACTTCAATTCGGCCATGGTCGCCTCGCCACCCCGTGTCGCGCTCAGGTATGAGCTGAACGATCACGCGGGATACTAGTCCGAGGTGAAGGCGATGGTCGAGGATCCCGCTTCCGGCGAATAGGGCTCGTGCGCCGCGACATGTACAGGCGAAATGCGACCGCAGTAACCAACAGATCGTCGTCCTTCTCTGTGCGCTGCTCGTCGGCTCTTGGCCGTCCTTGTCCTCGTGGGCGCAGAGAATGTTGCGGCGCGACATCTGCGGGGCACGGCCGTAGGCTCTCGTCACCCCGGGATCTTGTTCGCCATCTATCCGCGCTTCTCGCAACCATCAACACAGGCCTGAAGGTCACGCCTCACACAGGGTTAGAGCGCTTGGAATCAGCACATCAACAGCGCTCTTGCATGTTCCGCCCAGTATGGTCGAAATGCCTCACGGGGAAAGCGTCTCGGTCTGGGTCGCCTGACAAGCGCTCTCCACAAAACGGACAGTGCCGGATCGCAAGAAGCGTGTTCCAAAGGATTTCTCCCACTCGCTCGAGATAATGATTCTCTTCCAGATCAACCTCAGTCGCTTCCCGGTAAATGCTGAGCACCCAGATAGGCGTGTCGGCGTCGGACAGCTCATCGTCTCGCCGGACCTCCACGCCTTGCCGCGGCATCGCCGAACACCGATGCATGAATTCGTGCCGCGGTACTTCTCCACGAGCGGTCATCGCCTCGTCATCTCCCCTCTCAAAGCTAATGCCGGCGCTGTCAGATCGGCGTGCAGCGGCCAGGCCGTCCGACGGATTCAGGCCGCTTAGCAATCGTCTGCAGGGCCTTGCCGGGCCGCTGGCGCTTCGTCGTGCGATTGCGATAAAGGTGTAAGCAACGTTTGCCGCAAATCCGCCGGCACCGTCGCCCGGCACACCACTCTCGGCCAGAGAATGACCGGCGGATTGAGAGCCGTGTCCCTCGGGATCTCAATGACTTCGAAGTCATCGCAGACGTACGCGGAATCCCCACACCGGTGTCCCCGGCAGGCCATCCGGGGATGACATTCGCGATAGGAACACGTGCGGCCCAGATAGTCGCCCTTGCTGTTGCAGAGAAACACATCGGCGCCACTACTGCGGCTCTGGCCGGCGCCCTTCAGCTTGCGGCCAATCGCGGCCAGAGCCTGGAAATCGACCGCACCGGTCACCGTGACCAGTAGGTCGATGTCCTTGGGGTTTTCCTTGACAGTCGTGACCGAGCCAATCAAGGCGATGCGCTCGACGCCCTTCAGGACCCGCGCGCGCTCAACGAATCGGCGCGCCTCTCTCAGGAGGACTACCCGCAGAGGATCGTCGATGCACGTCACCTTTCGCGGGTCCAACGCCCGCCGTGAACGGCAAGTGCGCCGCCGCCCCGCGGTGCACCATAGCGAGCGCGCGTCGCGCGCAACTCGACCGCGCTGTCATGTAGCCCTGTCATCTTGCATTTCGATGCGGGGACCTGGGCGGTGGATAGCGGTTCTCCCCACACCCCGCTCCGGGCAGTTGCTCGACAGCAACCGCACGATTGCCACTCGTACCACGCGCCCTCGACTTACCCGAAAAACGCGCCTGACTTGTCACTAGCCACGACGTCCACCAGCGGTTCCAGCTGTCTGGAAATAGAGACGTCCGGGTCGTACAAGTGCCATTTCAGGTCTCGCCGCATCCAGTACAGCCGCCATTCTCCACGTGCCCGCGTATATCGAAAGCGCGCAACGCCCATCTTCGTCTTCTTGCTGGCGTCTTGCCAGTCGGGTCGAACTTCGTAGATCGAGACGCTGTGGCCTTCAATCTCATACACGAAGTCAAGCTCGGCGCGATACTCCGGATGGGTACGCTCTCGGCACAGCCCACCGACGCAGTTGTCGATACGCTTCAGCTCGAGCTCGTCGAATGCCATCTCGCTCGGCCCTGGATCGTCGCGACATGATGCCCGCGCTCAAGGGCGGACGTAACGCCGTCAGGCCGGGTGCCCGCCCGGGGGCCCGTGCCCAGGTCGTGCGACGCGTCAGGCCTCACTTCGTCCACTCTGGTCTGGGATGTAGGGAATAACGCCCTGCTCGTACGCCGCTTCCTGTATCTCTCGAGGCATCTCCCGGATGTCCACGACGAGGCCGTTGACCATCACCATCCACACCATCGGGTTCTCGGCGATGCGGCTCGGCAGTGTCCACTTTGGATCGAATGGAGCTATGTTCAACGCCTTACGAACGGCCCGGGACTTGCTACTACCGGTGCTCTCCGAGACCCCAAAACCTTCGTACACCGCTCTCGGCATCAAATGCGGCGACTGACTCCGATCGAAGAGGAAGTTCACCACTCCCAGCGCGTGAATGATTCCTGCAGCCCACCCCGCCTCCGAGCCACGATTCAGGGGATTCGGTCGCTTTCGACAGAGCGCCGCGGTTAGCTGCCTGGCCAGGTCGGCGTACTCCTCGGTCAGGTGTGCTTCACAGAAGGTGTCGGTCAAGAGACGAATCGCCGAGTACTTCTCCTGCTGTGCCTTCGGAACCCGAGGGGTGCTCATCTTCTATCTCAGCGTTGGTTCCGAACGGCCGTCGGCATCCTGGTTCCCCGCCTCGAAGTCCATCAGTCGTCTTCAACCGCCATGTGCCAGTACGGATGTGACACGTCGTAGTCCGCCATCGGATCGAGGGGGCCGCCAGCAATCTCCGCGCAGCGCTTTCCGTCGGGAAGGGCGGCTGCGGCCTTCTTGACCGCCGAGGGCCGCGCGCACCGCCTTCGGTCACGGCGATAGGCCACTCTCCTCGTTCGCTGCGCGCGAATCCACAGCGCGACCGCACCGACGAGGGCGCCGCTACCAACGAGTATGACGATCCAGGCGAGGCTCATCTTCGAGAACGCGCGATAGACGAGTGCGCCGAGGACGACGCACTGCTGGTCCGATTCCCAGCTTGGAAGTATCGCACCCTCCTGAATCCCGGGCGAGCCGAGGTGCCGGACACGGGGTGCCGATCCAAGGGCGGAAAGCGCCCGAACGGGAGCGAAAAGGCGCAGAACGGGAAGGGGGCCTGTAATGGAAGGGCCTTATCCGCAAAGGGTGGAATGCGCCCGCCTGCCGGCGGGGCGAAAGGGCTGTCGCCCGACGTCGAGCCATCTGGCGCTAGGGCCGGCTGGCGCAACCACAGAATCCCCGCCGCCGGGGTTTCGGATTTCCGATGGCGGCACGACCAGCGTCCCGACACAGTAGCCACTCGTCCCTTGGCGCGCGCCGCCACAGCCGAACGCCGTGCTCCTCAAACTCTGGCCGAGCAAGCGCCCCTCGGCGCCGCCCGATGGGGCTCTCCTTATTACGCCTCCTTCGACGCTGCTCGGCCGACACGATGCGGAGCTGGCCCAGATCCGCCAGCTCGCCGGCGTTCCGGCCGCACACTGGGAGGCGCTCTATCTCGGCATGTTCCGGGCCTTCGCGGGGTTCGTCCTCGAGCTGCCCGCGTCCGAGGCGCACCACCACGCGGGGCCCGGCGGGTTGCTCACCCACGGACTCGAGGTCACCCGGGAGGCGCTGAAGCTTCGGCGGGGCCACATGCTGCCCGCGGGGGAGGCGGTCGAGACCGTCGCGGGGGAGCAGGACCTCTGGACCTATGCCGTCGCCGCGGCCGCGCTGCTCCACGACCTGGGCAAGCCGGTGGCCGATCAGCGGGTCGCGCTCTTCGACGCGCAGGGCTTACCCCTCGGGGACTGGGCGCCCTGGCTCGGGGCCATTCCTCCCGAGGCCGCCTGGTACCGGGTGACGTTCGTCCAGGGACGGCGGTACCGGCTGCACGAGCGGCTCCCAGCCCTGCTGGCGCACCTGATCGTGCCGGCGGCGGCCCTCGAGTGGATCGGGTCGAACGCCGCCGTGCTCGAGGCCTGGCTCGCCGCCATCACCGGCGAGCTAGAGGCAGCAGGCCCGCTCGGCGAAATCGTTCGGCAGGCAGATCGCCAGTCGGTCGCCGCCGACCTCACCGGCCGGCCGGCGCAGAGGCGCAGATGCCCACGGCGCGGACTCGGCCTCTACATGACCGCCTGCTCACCGGGCTCCGATACCTGCTCGGTGAAGGCCACCTTCCCTTGAACCGGCGGGGTGCTGTAGAGCGACGGCCCAGAATCGAGTTAACGCGACATCCAGATTTACGCACCTCCCCGGGGCGTGACGCCCCCTGGCACTGTCCCGGACCTGTTCGCGAGAGCGGGGACGGGGCATGGCCAAGCTCGATCGGGAGGACCGGATGACGATCAAGAGCTTGATTCGCAAGGGATGTTCCAACCGCCACATCGCCCGACTGCTGCGGGTCTCGGAGGGCACGGTGCGCTACCACCGGCGCCGTCAGGCTGCGGCGGCGATCGACGAGCGATCGCGACAGACGCCGCTGGCTGCCGGCTATCGCGAGGCGATCGACGCCTACCTGGCGGCGAACAACGAGGAGGCGCCGGCCAACGTGGCGGAGCTGCACGCGTGGCTGGTGGCCGAGCACGATTACCCGGCGGGCCTTCGCTCGGTGCAGCGCTACGTGCGTCGGGCGTTTCCGGCGCCGGGACGCCGCGCGCGACGTCGGGTCGAGACCCCTCCGGGCGCGCAGGCCCAGGCCGACTGGGCGTCGTTCCCCGGCGTGTGGGTAGGCGGCGTGCGTCGGGATCTGTTCGCCTTCCTACTCACGCTCTCGTTCTCGCGCGCCTGGGCGCTGGTGTGGAGCGAGCGCAAACACCTGCTCGCCTGGCTCTCGGTGCACAACGCCGCCTTCGAGCGCCTGGGCGGAGTGCCGGCGACGACCCGGGTCGACAACGAGAAGACCGCGGTAGTCGAAGGGGCCGGCGCCTGGGGCACGGTGAACCCGACTTATCAGCGCTACGCTCAGACGTTGCGCTTCCACATCGACCTGTGCCCGCCGCGCAGTCCCGAGGCCAAGGGCAAGGTCGAGCGGCGGATCCGCGACGGGCGGATCGGTTGCGATCCCTACGGCGAGCACTGGGACAGCATCGAGGCGCTGCAGCTCTACAGCGACGAGCGGCGGATGAAGACGATGGGCCGGCGCATCTGCCCGGCCACCGGCACCGACGTGCTCAGCGCCTGGGAGCTCGAGCGTGCCCACCTCAGCCCGCTGCCGGTGCCACTGCCCGAGCCGTTCGACATCGCCGTCACTCGACGCGTCGCCCCGGACTGCACGATCGCCTTCGAAGGGCGCACCTACTCCGTCCCGTTCGCCTTGCTCGGCCAATCGGTAGAGGTCCGCGGCTGTGCGCGGCACGTGCAGATCCTCGCCGGCGCCGAGATCGTCGCCGCTCACCCGCGGGCGACGCCCGAGCGGGTCGTGCTCGACCCCGCGCACTTCGAGGGCGAGTCGACTGACACGGTGATCGCGCCGGTGCCGCTCGGGCGCATGGGCACGCGACTGGCCGAGATCGCAGCGATCTCGCCCGAGCACCGACCGCTCGACCTGTACGCGGCGCTCGCGGAGGCGGCCCGATGAGCGCGGCGACGGTGAGCAAGACGCGCCCCAAGGTCGACCTCGACGCCACCGTCGAGCGCCTGATGCGCCTCGGGCTCGGGCACGCCGCTGAGCGACTGGCCGATTGCCTCGCCGAAGCGACCAAGGCCGAGCTGCCCGCGCATGCCTTCCTCGACCGGCTCCTCGACGCCGAGCTCACCGTGCGCGAGGAGCGCCGGGTGAAGACTTCGCTGCGCCTCTCCGGGCTGCCCACTGGACAGACGCTGGGCAGCTTCGACTTCGCCTTCCAGCCTTCCGTCGAGCGCTCCCAGATCGAGACCCTCGCCACCTGTGCCTGGGTCCGCGCGAAGGAGACGCTGCTGATCCAGGGCCCGCCAGGGGTGGGCAAAACGCATCTATCGATCGCGCTCGGCGTCAAGGCGGTCGAGAACGGCTTCTCGGTCACCTTCTACCGCCTCGAGGAGCTGCTCGCGGCGTTGCGCGCCGATGCTGACCTGCCGCCAGCCAGGCTGCGCCGACGCAAGTACCTCAACGTTGCTCTGCTGGTGATCGACGAGATGGCCTTCGAGCCGATGAGCCGCACCGAGGCCAGCCTGTTCTTCCGTCTGGTGAGCTATCGCTACGGACGCGGCTCGATCCTGATCACCACCAACAAGGGGATCAAGGACTGGCCCGAGCTCCTGGCCGGCGACGAGATCCTCGCCACCGCCATCCTCGACCGACTCCTACACCACAGCCACGTCCTCAACATCAAGGGACGCAGCTACCGGCTCAGGGATTTCGAGCAGGCGGTGAGTCTGAGGCAGTGACCGGAGAGATCCCGTGTCACACGATGGGTGCGTAACAGTAGGTGTCGCCTTAGCGCGTAAGACTGGGTGTCGCTTGACAGACGCGTTCTCCGTGAGCATCGCGGCGCGCTCGGGAAGCGGTGACGATCCACGTCGCCGCTCTCGTCTACGGTCGCTACAGACGCGGCGTCGTGGCTGTGGCAATAGGGCCCGGCCGTGATGCGGTGGTGAACCGACGCGCCCTCGAGTGCCGCGAGTCCATCGTCCTCGGCCTGGTCGAGACCAGCGCGCGCCCGAGACATGGCATGATGGCGAGCAGGCAGGCGCCGGAGGAGAAACGTGACGGGAAGATACCTGTTCAGTGTGAGCGCGCAGACGCCACCGACGCACACGGTGTCGCCGGGGGAGGAGGTCCGCATCGAGGTCCTGGGATCGCTCGCGGAAATCGAGGACGTCTCCACGGTGCCAGTGCCGTTCACGCCCGCCTGCGAGGGGCACCCCCTGTCGCCGATCGCGGGGCCTATCTTCGTGACCGGCGCCGAGGCCGGGGACGCGATCGCCGTCGAGCTTCTGGAAATCACGCCGCACGAGGACGGAGTGACCGCCATCCTGCGCGACTTCGGTGTGCTCAAGGAGGAGTTCTCCGAGCCGAAGGCGGTCGCCTGCCCGGTCCGCGAGGGCGTGGCCTGGTTCGGCGATCGCATTCCGATTCCGACCTACCCGAACCTCGGGACGATCTCGACCATGCCGCCCGAGGGCTACAAGCCGTCCTATGCTGGGCCCTACGGCGGCGACTTCGACCAGAAGGACGTGGGCGCCGGCAGCCGCGTCCACCTGCCGGTGATACATCCCGGCGCTCTGCTGTTCTTCGCCGATCCGCACGCGGCGATCGCCGACGGCATCATCAGCGGCACCGGCGTGGAGTGCAGCGCAACCGTGCGCGCCCGCATCGAGCTGTACAAGGGCCGCAAGGTGGACCGGCCGATCATCGAGCTCGGCGACACCGTGCAGGTGCTCGGAATGGGTCCGAGCGTCGACGCGGCCACCGAGGACGCATCACGCGCCGCCGTCGACTTCGTCGAGCGACACACCGATCTCGACCGGGAGGAGGCCTATATGCTGCTCGGCATCGTGGGCGAGGTCCGCGTCGGCACGTCGCCGCGACCGATGATGGCGGCACGGCTGATGATCCCGCGTGCGGTGCTCGAGAGCGCCGGATTCGCGGGTCTGTGAGCCGCCACCCCGCCACGAGGCGGGGCGCCTGGATTCCCGTTTTCGGGCGGGCAGGCCGGAGGCCTGGAGGCCCACGGGCCGGCGCTGGGCGCGTGCTATTCTCGCCCAGCGCTCGCGCGGGAGAAGACACCATGGCCATCTTGAAGATCGCGACGATGGGTCACCCGGCCCTGCGCGCGGTGGCCGTACCGATCGAGGATCCCACGGCGCCCGAGGTCGCCCGGCTTGCGGCCGACATGCGCGACACGCTGGCGGACCTCGGGGCGAGCGGCCTCGCTGCGCCGCAGGTATTCGTCGGCAAGCGCATCGTCGTCTACCGCATGGTTGCGGCGCGCATCCCGGCCGATTCGGACTTCGGTCCGATGCCGTGGACCACGATGGTGAACCCGGTCATCACACCGCTCGCCGACGAGACCGTGAACGTCTGGGAGCGGTGCCTGTCGATACCTGGCCTGCACGGCAAGGTGCCGCGGTTTCCGCGCATCGGCATCCGTTATCAGACGCTGGAGGGCGACACGGTCGAGCACGAAGCGACCGGGACCTGGGCGGCGTTGCTGCAACACGAGTGCGATCACCTCGACGGGATCGTGTACCCGATGCGCATGACGGATCTGTCCCTGCTCGCGTTCAACGAGACCCCGGGACCGCTGGCCGCCGAGGCGACCGCCTCTGCATCGCGGGTCGACCCGCTGTTCCTCGATCTGGTCGAGCGCTGGCCGGGACGCGAGGACTGGGTCGCCCCGGCGCCGGGCTGAGGCGCCGGCAGAACTGGGGGCCTGGTGTAGGCGAAGGGACCGCCGAGCTCGATCACATTGCCCGAGATGGCGGCGGCGACACTGCCGAACCATTCGAAGCAGTCCGCACCAGAGGCCGCGTCGGCCGCGCGCGTCTCCTGGATCAGCTTGCCGGTCGCGTTGTTACGTTCATCAGATTCCGCGCAGGGGAACCCGTCACCGCCGCGCCTCGGGCGGATCAATCCACTGGGATGCGTGCCGAGTGCGGCATGCCGAGTTCGCCCATGCGATTCAGCACCCGGCACTTCACTCGCGCTTCGACTCGCTCGTTCTCCAACTTTCGCGCTGCGAGCTGGACGCCGGGGAGCGCCTTGAATCGGGAGACGGCATTCTGGGCCAAACTCTGGCGAGTCGCGCCACTGGATGTCCGCCACCAGTAGCGACCTTCTTGCTGCCCAGCAGTGGACCGTCGGTGGTCCGGGATCTGTTCACCCGGATCTCCGTAGTGGATTCCCGGTGGTCTACGACTACAGATTTGTCAGGCTGAGTCTCGTTTACGCTTCTCCGACGTTGTTGAATAACCTGCTGTCGGTGCCACCAGAGGCCATAGAATCCAGGCATGGCCAGGAAATCCGACTTCATCTTCCGCTCCGCGTCCGCAACTGGGCCGAGTACAACCGTGCCCTGATCCGACGCGGCAGCCTGACCTTCTGGGTCGATGAGCAAGCCGTCCGAGAATGGCGAGACTCCGGCTCCACCGGGCCCCGTGGCGGACGACCCCGAGTCTATTCCGACGCCGCCATCGAGTGCACGCTGGTGGTCAAGGCCGTGTTCCACCTCAGTCTACGGGCGACGCAGGGGTTCCTGGATTCCGTGGTCCAGTTGATGGGCGTCGACCTCCCGGTGCCGGACTACACGACGGTGTGCAAGCGCCAGCAATCGCTGGCGGTGCGGCTCAGCGGCGGGCCCGGTGAGGGGCCACGCCACGTCGTCATCGACTCGACGGGCCTGAAGGTCTACGGTG
>CAJIAT010000409.1_pt1 | contig 12866 bp, 10 predicted proteins | sample 9199161 | NCBI WGS metagenome assembly CAJIAT01 (sample SAMEA7708281, study PRJEB35096) | sediment metagenome | biome: marine neritic benthic zone biome [ENVO:01000025]; feature: sediment [ENVO:00002007]; material: shallow marine sediment [ENVO:03000034] sea grass bed [ENVO_01000059] ... | reverse complement strand
CTCCCGGCATCCTTGGCGCGCTTCGCGAGGCTGTGGTGCTCGAGCGAGATGCGGTCGACCGTCGCCTCGATAGCCGAGTTGAGCAGCTCGACCGCGAGCACCAGCAGCACCGCGGCGACGAGCAGGGCCTTCTGCGTGAAGGTGGCGCCGATTGCGAGCGCCACGGGGAGCATCGCCGCGGCGAGCCAGACCTCCTGACGAAATGCGGCCTCCTCGCGGTAGGCGGCTGCCAGCCCGTCGAGCGAATGGCGCGTCGCACGCAACACACGGCGCAGCCCGGTGGCCTCATGGGGACTGCCCTGCATCTGCTGCGCTCCTCACGCCGCGCCCGGCGCGTTTCTTCATCGCATGCCCGAACGATCGACCGTCCGACCTGTCATCGACGGACAACCAATTCGCCCTCGGCGGACAGGGGGTTGCTCTCGAGGGCCGCGTCGTTGGCCGCCAGGGCCTCCTCGGCCCGTCCGAGGGCGAGCAGCGCCGCGGCCCGGCGAACGTGCAGCGTGGCCCGGGAGAGCGGCGACAGGGTCTCGTCCCACTGGGCGCGCTCGCAGATCCGCACGTCCAGCTCGGGTCGGCCGCTGCCTTCGAAGCACGCGTCCGCGTCGCGACCTGCCCCGGCGGCGCCGGCGCCCGCCGCGAGGGCGAGCAGCGCGGCGGCGCTCAGGCGGCCGCGTCGCCGCCGCCCGGGCGGCTCTTGCGCAGGTGCTCGGCGAAGCATCGGCAGGCGTCGGTCGCGGTGAACACCCCGGCCAGGCGCTCGCCGCGCGTCACCAGCGCGGAGCCCACGTGCCGGCTCGCCATCTCCGCCAGCACCGTGTCCAGGGGCACCTCGAGGTCGACCACGTAGGGATCGTCGAGCGCGATGTCGGACACGACGATCTCGTTCTGATCCGGATAGTCGAAGTCCGGGCCGAGCATCAGCTTGATGTCCCGGTCAGTGACGATCCCGACGAGCGCGTGATCCTCGACCACCGGCAGATGGCGAATTCCGTGGTCGCGCATCAGCTCGCGCGCCTCGCGGACCGTCGCGTCCGGCGCGACGGAGTAGGGGAAGGGCGTCATCACCGACTTCACCGACGGGATTCTCGTCATGGCCTCGCGCTCCGATGGTCAGGTCTCGGCTCGGCGGGCGAGCGCGGTGACGACGCCGAGGCCGATCAGCAGCGAGCCCGGGAGTATTCGCCTCACGACGCCGACGCCAGTGCCGCGGCGACGCCCGAGCCAGCGGTGCACCGACCCGGCGCCGAGGGCGTAGAGCCCGTCGCTCAGCACGCCGAGCACTGCGAAGAGGAGCCCCAGGGTGAAGATCTGCACGCCGACGGAGCCGCGCTCGACGTCGACGAACTGCGGCAGGAAGGCGAGGAAGAACAGCGCGGTCTTGGGGTTCAGCACGTTCACCACGACCGCCTCGGCGAAGATGCGCGACAGGGCGCGTCGGCCGAGGTCGTGGACCAGCGACGCCCCCTCGCGCGTCGCGAGGTGACGGACGCCGAGATAGACGAGGTACGCCGCGCCGAGATACTTGACGACCTCGAAGGCGAGCGCGGAGGAGACCAGCAGCGCCGACAGACCGAGCGCGGCCGCCGCCGAGTGACATACGGTGCCCGCCGCGACGCCGAGGGTCGAGACGATGCCCGCCAGCGGTCCCTGCTCGACGCTGCGCGACACGATGTACAGCACCGCCGGACCGGGAACGACGAGGAGCACCAGCGCTGCGGTGAGGAACAGCGCCAGGGAGGCCGGATCCGGCAGGAGCATCACGTGCCGATCCCGAACAGCGGGGTCATGCGACGCGCGTCGACCAGGGCCTCCATCTCCTCGTCCCGGGGCGCATCCTCGAAGCGTGCGGCGGCATCGAGCACCTTCGGCAGGAGCTCGAGATCGCCGACGGTGTTGAGGAACACGTCGCCGCGTGCGAGCACGAAGTGCACGGCGCGGTCGATGTCGCGCTGCTCCTCGAGCGGCTGGTACCAGGTCTCGTGCGTGGGCTCGGTCGTCGCCCAGGGCCCGCGCGCGATGGACTTGATGGTCTGCACCGCCGTCCCGCGCAGCTTGCAGGTGCTCACCACCGCCTCGAAGTCCTCGCGGTAGCGGGGGTTCGACGCCATCACCCAGTTCCAGGGCAGCAGCACCGAGTCGAAGTCGAAGCGCGCGAGGCTGCGCAGGTGCATCGTGGCGATGGTCCAGCCGTGACCGGTCACGCCGATGAAGCGGGTCAGGCCCTCGTCGCGGGCCTCGACGAGCGCGCGCAGCGCGCCCTCCTCGCCCATCGCCTCGTCCCAGTCCCCCGGGTGGGCGAGCGAGTGCAGCTGGAGCAGGTCGACGTGGTCCACCTGCAGCCGCTCGAGGGAGCGTGCGATCTCCTCGCGGGCGCCGCTGTAGCTGCGCTCGCCGGTCTTCGTCGCGAGGAAGAAGTCCCGGCGGTGCGCCGCCATCCACGGACCGATGCGCAGCTCCGCGTCGCCGTAGCGCGGCGCGGTGTCGATGTGGTTCACCCCGCGCTCGAGGAGCAGCGCGAGCGCGCGGTCCGCCTCGGCCTGGCTCGCGTTCTTCAGCGCCGCCGCGCCGAACAGGGTGACGGTGCTCTCGTGTCCCGTGCGTCCGAAGGGGCGCCTCGCGATCTCGCTCATGACCTCGCCTTTGGCCGGTCTCGCCGGCATGCGTCGCCGCGCGCCGGCCGTCGGCCTCCCCGGGCCCCCGGTGGCGGGCCGCATCCAGGGCGCGCGTCGCGATTCGTATGGTGCACCACCGCATGCGATGATACGCATCTGATGCGAGGGAGCAACGACAGACGCAGCAGGGGGACCGCGTGCGCGTGGGCGACGCTCGCGCTGGTCGCCGCCGCGTGGCTGGCCCCGGCGCTCGCGCAGACCCCTGCGGCGCCGGGTGCCGGGGCGCCGGCGGCGGGGCCGTCCGATCCCGGCGCTCTGCCCCCGGCCGGGGCGCCCGTCGACGAGGTGCTCCCGCGACTCGGCTCCGCGGCCCCGGGAGCGCAGTCCCTGGGCGCGGCGCTGAGCGCCGAGGAGATCGAGGCGCGCATCAGCTCCGCGGAGGCCGCGCAGGACCTCCCCGAGGCCCAGCGCAAGCGTCTGGTCGAGCTCTACCGCTTCGCCCTCAGCCGCCTGGAGACCGCGGCGGGATTCGAGCGCAGCGCCGCCGAGCTCGCCGAGCTGATCCAGGGCGGGCCGGCCACGACCCAGCAGTATCGCGCCGAGCTGCGCACGGTCCAGGCGACCAAGACGGACAGCTCCTTCCTGCGCGAGCCCCACGGCGCCGAGGAGATCGAGCAGCGCCTGATCAAGGAGCAGACCGCGCTCGCCGCCCGGCGCAGTCGCCTCGACGACCTCGAGAAGCTCGCCTCGTCCCTGCAGACCCGTCCCGCGGAGGCGAAGGCGCAGCTCGCCGAGGCGCGCGCCCGGCTCGCAGAGGTCGAGTCCGAGTCCAAGGCGACGCCGCCTGGGAACGAGGCGCAGGCCGTGACCGAGGCACGGCAGACCTCTCTCGCCGCGCGGGCCGTCGCGCGGCGCGCCGAGATCGCCGCCCTCGAGCAGGAGCTGCTGAGCTTCGACATCCGCTCCCAGCTCGTGGCCGCCGAGCGCGAGCTCGCGGTCGCCAGCCTCGCCCTCAACGAGCGCCGGGTGAAGCTGTTCGACAAGGCGCTCGCCGCGCGCCGGGCCCTGGACGCGCAGAACGTCCAGCTCCAGGCCGAGCAGCGTCAGCGCGAGGCGAGCGGCGCTCATCCCGTCGTGCGCGAGGTCGCCGAGCGCAATGCGGGCCTCGGTGAGGAGGTGACCGGGCTGGTGGCGAACCGCGACCGGGTCGCCGCCCGGCGCGCGCGCATCGACGAGCGGCTGAAGGAGCTCGAGGCGAGCGAGCGCACCGCGCGCAAGGGCGTGGAGATCGCCGGTATCAGCCCGGCGCTCGGGCAGATCCTGCGCAACCAGCGCGTCGCCCTCGCGGACATCGACGAGCTGCTCTCGGGCGGCGGCCGGCGCGAGGCGATGACCTCGCAGGCGGGGCTGCGCCTGTTCGAGGTGACCGAGGAGATCGAGGCCCTCGCCGATCGGCGCAGCGTGCTCGAGGACAGTCTGGCAGGGCTCGGGGACGAGGTGGCCGCCGGCGCGCGCTCCGCCATCGAGGAGCAGCTCACGCAGTTCCTCGCCGAGGAGGCGGAGCTGCTGCAGAAGCTGCGGCTCGGCTACTCCGGGCTGCTCGGGGACCTGGTCGAGCTCGACTTCGAGCGCCGCCAGCTCGACGCCCAGGCTGCGCGCTTCGAGGAGTTCCTCGAGCAGCACCTCATCTGGACCCCCAGCGCGCCGGCCATGGGCCGGGTCGGGGTGGCGGTGCAGCGCCAGGCGCTCGTCACCTTCTTCGACCCGCGCAACTGGCTGGCCACGGTCCGTGCGGCCGGCGCGCTGCTCGTCGGGGAGCTGAACACCGTTCTCGTGGCCGTCGCCGTGCTGGTCCTGTTCGCGGCGCGGCCACGCCTGCGCCGGGCGCTCGGGGAGTGCAACGGGCGGGTCAACCGGATGCGCCAGGAGACCTACTTCAACACGCCGCTCGCGATCGCCCTGTGCGCGCTGTGGGTCCTGCCCGTGCCGCTGTTCCTGCTCTACGTGGCGTTGCTGCTCAGCGGGGCAGGAGAGGCCGACGCCTTCGCCCGGGCCGCCGGCGAGGGGCTTCGCTTCGGCGCCGTGCTGCTCTTCCTCGCCCACGGGCTGCGGGTGATGTGCAAGTCCGGAGGCGTCGCCGAGCGGCACTTCCGCTGGCCGCGCCCGGCGCTCGACAAGCTCCGCGGGTACCTGCACGTGCTCCTGTACCCGGTGCCGCTTCTCGCCGCCGGCGTGGCGATGACCTACGAGTACCCCGAGCCGGAGATGGCGCAGACCGTCGGCCGGCTGTTCTTCATCGGGCTCGAGCTGGCCTTCGTGTGGTGCTTCGCGCGCGCCCTCCATCCGGCGAAGGGCGTGCTCGCGTCCTACTTCGCCTCCTATCCGGGAAGCTGGGCGGCGCGCCTGCGCTACCTCTGGTGGCTGGCGCTGGTGGTGACGCCGCTCGCGCTGATCGTCACCGCGGCGGTCGGCTACGGCTACACCGCCGCGATCCTCGGCGAGCTGGTGCTGCTGACGGTCTGGATGCTCGCCGGCGTGATCGTGCTCCACGCCGTGGTCATCCGCTGGCTCGCGATCGCGCAGCGACGGATGGTCTACAAGCAGATCGTCGAGCGCCGCGAGGCCGCGCGCGCCGCGGCGGAGGACGCCGGCGAGGAGGCGGGAGACGCCGCGCCGCTCGCGCCCGAGGAGCCCGAGGTGGATCTGGTCGCGATCCACGCCCAGGCACGCCACCTGCTGAACTCGGTGGTGGGCGTCTCTCTCGCCGTGGGGCTGGTCCTCATCTGGGCGCCGGTGATGCCCGCCTTCGGCATGTTCGAGTCGGTCGAGCTGTGGACCGCGTCGGGCACCGTCGACGGCAAGGAGGTGATCGAGGCGGTCACCCTCGGCGACGTGCTCGTCGCCATCGTCGTCGCGGTGATCGTCGCTCTGCTCGCGCGAGACCTCCAGGGGTTCCTCGAGTTCGCCGTGCTCCAGCGCCTGCCTCTCGCTGCCGGCAGCCGCTACGCGATCAGCTCTCTCACGCTCTACGGCTTCGTCACCGTCGGCGTGCTCTTCGTCGTGGGCAGGCTGGGCCTGCGCTGGTCCGAGGTGCAGTGGCTCGTCGCCGCGCTCAGCGTCGGGCTCGGCTTCGGCCTGCAGGAGATCGTCGCGAACTTCGTCTCCGGCATCATCCTGCTCTTCGAGCGGCCGATCCGCATCGGCGACGTCGTCACCGTCGGCAACCTCACCGGCAGCGTGTCCCGCATTCGGATCCGGGCGACGACGATCACGGACTTCGACAACAAGGAGATCGTGGTCCCCAACAAGACCTTCATCACCGGCGATCTCATCAACTGGACGCTGACGGATGCGGTGACGCGCGTGGTCATCCCCATCGGCATCGCCTACGGCAGCGACACCGACAGGGCCCACGAGGTCATGGGACGCGTCGCGCGCGCGAACCCGATGGTTCTCGAGACTCCGGAGCCGCAGGTCTTCTTCCTCGGCTTCGGGGACAGCGCGCTCAACTTCGAGGTGCGGGTCTGGGTGCGCGAGCTCGGCAACCGGCTGCCAGCGACGGACTACATCCACTCCGAGCTGAACCGCGAGCTCGCCGCTGCGGGGATCTCGATTCCGTTCCCCCAGCGCGACGTCAACGTCCGGGTCGTCGAAGGGCAGCTCGCCCTCGGCGGCGAGGGCGCCGAGCCGTCCGCGCGCGAGCAGCCCTGGCCGAGCGCGGTGCCGCCGCGGCTGTCGGGATCTCAGTCCGGCGAGCCGTAGCCCCCGCTTCCCTGTGGTCGCGACCCGCCTTAACCTATCGGGTGGCCGAGAGACCGTGCTTCGGCGAGATCGACGGACGCGAGCCATCGGGTCCGGGAGCAACCGCACCAGGCCGTGCTGCGAGCGCGACAACCCTGGTGACGGTCTTGCGCTGCAACGAGCAAGGGAGCGGAGCATGTCGAAGGCAATCGTGGTTCACGAGACCGGTGGCCCCGAGTCGATGCGCTGGGAGGAGGTCTCGGTACCGGACCCCGGTCCGGGCGAGGTGCGGTTACGCCATACGGCGGTCGGGCTGAACTACATCGACGTGTACTTCCGCACGGGCCTGTACCCGGCGCCGTCGATGCCGCTGACGCCGGGGCTGGAAGGTGCCGGCGTCGTCGAGGCGGTCGGTGAGGGGGTGAGCGGGCTCGCCGAGGGCGATCGGGTCGCCTACGCCGCGCCTCCGGTCGGCGCCTACGCCGAGGTGCGCTGCATGCCTGCGGCCAAGCTGGTGAAGATCCCCGAGGGCGTCGACGACGTCCAGGCCGCTGCCATGATGCTCCAGGGGATGACGGTCGAGTACCTGCTGCGGCGGGTGTACCCCGTGTCCGCCGGCGACACGATCGTGTTCCATGCCGCGGCGGGCGGCGTCGGGCTGATCGCCTGTCAGTGGGCGAAGCATCTCGGTGCGACCGTGATCGGCACCGTGGGCAGCGACGAGAAGGCGGAGCTCGCGCGTGCCCACGGCTGTGACCATCCGATCGTCTACTCGCGCGAGGACTTCCAGGAACGGGTCATGGAGCTCACGGACGGCCAGGGCGTTCCGGTGGTCTACGACTCGGTCGGGCAGAGCACCTTCATGAAGGGACTCGAGTGCCTGCGACCGCGCGGCATGATGGTCAGCTTCGGTCAGTCCTCCGGCTCGGTCGAGCCGTTCGACATCGGCGTGCTGAGCGCGAAGGGCTCGCTGTTCCTCACGCGCCCGACGCTCATGACCTACACGGCCTCGCGCGAGGAGCTCGAGCTGTCCTCCGGGCGGCTGTTCGAGCTCGTGGGCTCCGGCGCGGTGAAGATCGAGGTGAAGCAGACGTTTCCCCTGGCCCAGGCCAGCGCCGCCCACGTGGCGCTCGAGTCCCGACGTACCACCGGCTCGACCGTGCTGCTGCCCTGATCTCCCTCGAGCCGCCCGAGCTGAATCCGACCCGAGATGCTCGCGGTGTTCGCGAGCCCGCGCCAGCCGCGGGCTCGAGTAACCTGCAGCCGGTCCACGCGCGCTCGGATCCAATGACTGCGGGTCCGTTTGGCGTTTATAATCCGTGGATTGTTCGAAATTCGGGCGGGGAGGCGCGCACGAGCGCGGTCGCCGGCGGACTGCGTGGCTCGGAAGCGGGGTCCGCAAAAGGGGGGCTGGATGTCAGCAAGCGTGGTGCGCGACGTCGAATCGCGTCAGGGAGCGGCGCCGCGCGGCACGGCCCCCCAGCGCGAGCCGGCGGACCTGGCAGCCGACCTCGCCTACCAGGATGCGATTCTCCAGGACGTATCGCGGACCTTCGCGCTGACCATCCCCGAGCTGCCGGCGGGCCTGCGCGAGCCCGTCGGAAACGCCTACCTCCTGTGCAGGATCGCCGACACCATCGAAGACGAGCCATCGCTCGATGCGGCGGCCAAGCAGCGCTTCGCCGAGGAGTTCATCGCCGTGGTCGCGGGAGACGGCTCGCCGGACGCCTTCGCCGAGGCCTTGCACCCCATGCTGTCCGGGCGCACGCTGGACAGCGAGAGGGAACTTGTCTATAAGACGAGCCGCGTCATCCGGGTAACGGAGAGCTTCAGGGACTCCCAACGCAGAGCCATGCTCCGCTGCGTACGGATCATGTCGCGGGGCATGGCGGAGTTCCAACACAACAAGACCCTGAACGGTCTCGACGACCTGCCACAGCTCGATAGCTACTGCTATCACGTCGCGGGAGTCGTGGGTGAGATGTTGACGGACCTCTTTTGCGACTACTCGGCGGAGATCGCCGGTCGCGCAGAGGAGCTACACCGTCTCGCTGTCTCGTTCGGTCAGGGTCTGCAGATGACGAATATCCTCAAGGACGTGTGGGAAGACCGGCGCCGAGGTGCGTGCTGGCTACCCCGCGACGTCTTCGCTCGCCGCGGCTTCGACCTTGCAGGCCTCGATCCCGATTGCTCGGACCCTGCTTTCCACCGAGGCCTCGTCGAGCTCATCGCCATCGCACGGGGCCATCTCGCGAATGCGCTCCGCTACACGCTCATCATCCCGAAGCACGAGCGCGGCATCCGGCGCTTCTGTCTCTGGGCCTTGGGCATGGCCGTGCTGACGCTGCGCAAGCTTCACGGCCGCCTGGACTACCGCTCGGGGCAGGACGTGAAGATCTCGCGCGGCAGCGTGCGCGCCACGGTCCTCGTCACCAACGCGCTGGTGGCGCACGACGCTGCCCTGCGGGGGATGTTCGATATGCTGACGAGACGCCTGCCGACGCCACCGCAGCAGGCGGATGTGGTCTCCGCTTGACCATACGAAATCAGCGGTGTCGATCGTTTCCAACGCCAGGTGGGCGTCCCTCGTTTCCGGGCGTCGAATCGGGAGACCAGCGCAAAGGCTATTCGGGTGGAGCAGGGCCGCGGCCGCTCGTCTAGCGAATAACAACAGCACGGCGCCCGTTGGCCGCCGTGCCGAGGTCCGATGAGCCCGCCGGCGCGCGGGGGTAGCACCGGGCCTGTGTCGTGGGAGAGGAACGCCACTCGATGAAAGTGCAACCGTTTCGACAGATGACCGACTCGGGCCTCGCCGTCGCACGCCGACCGGAGGTCGAGATCTCGCCCGAGTCCAGGCTCGACGCGGCCATCGAGGCGTCCCTGGCCGCGATCGCGCGCGACCAGCACCGGGACGGCTACTGGTGCTACGAGTTCGAGGCGGACTGCACCATCCCGGCCGAGTACATCCTCATGATGCACTTCATGGACGAGGTGGACGAGGCGCTCGAGGCCAAGATCGCCGTCTATCTCAGGGAGGCGCAGGACGACCACGGAGGCTGGGCGCTCCACCCCGGCGGCGAGCTGGACGTGAGCGCGACGGTGAAGGCGTACTACGCGCTCAAGCTCGCCGGCGACGACCCGGACGAGCCGCACATGATCCGTGCCCGCGAAGCCGTGCTCGCGCGCGGTGGAGCGGCCAATGCCAACGTCTTCACCCACATCACGCTCGCGCTGTTCGAGCAGATCCCGTGGCGTGGGGTGCCGTTCATTCCCGTCGAGATCATCCTGCTGCCCAAGTGGTTCCCGTTTCACATCAGCAAGGTGTCGTACTGGTCGCGGGTCGTCATGGTGCCGTTGTTCGTCCTGTGCACCCTGAAGCCGCGCGCCGCGAACCCGAGCGGCGTGGGGATCCGCGAGCTGTTCACGGTGCCGCCGGAAGAAGAGCGGCACTATTTCCCCATCCGCTCCGGGCTCAACCGCGCGTTCTTCTGGCTGGACCGCATCGGACGCGCGATCGAGCCGCTCGTTCCCAAGGCCATCCGCAGACGTGCCATCGCCAAGGCGGAGAGCTGGGTGATCGAGCGTCTCAACGGCGACGGCGGCCTCGGCGCCATCTTCCCGGCGATGGTCAATGCCCACGAGATGCTCGCGATCCTCGGCTACCACGAGGAGCATCCGCATCGAATCACCACGCGCGATGCGCTGCGCAAGCTGCTCGTGGTCAAGGACCGGCTCGCCTACTGCCAGCCATGCGTCTCGCCGGTGTGGGATACCGGACTCGCCTGTCTCGCAATCCAGGCCGCCGGCGGCTCGCGAGAGTCGACCATTCGCGGGCTCGACTGGCTGGCGGCACAGCAGCTCCTCGACGACCCGGGTGACTGGCGCGAGGCGAAGCCGCGGCTGCGCGGCGGCGGCTGGGCGTTCCAGTTCCGCAACACCCACTACCCGGATATCGACGACTCGCCCGTGGTCGGCTGGGCGATGCTCCAGGCCGATCCCGAGCGCTACGAAGAGGCGATCTCCCGCGCGGCCGAGTGGATCGCCGGAATGCAGTCGCGCAACGGCGGCTGGGCCTCGTTCGATCTGGACAACACCCACTATTACTTGAACGAGATCCCCTTCGCGGACCACGGCGCGCTGCTCGACCCGCCCACCGCAGACGTCACGGCCCGATGCCTCACGTTCCTGTCGAAATACGACTACGGCCGCTACCAGCGGCAGATCGAGAGCGGGCTGGAGTTCCTGCGCAACGAGCAGGAGGACAGCGGTAGCTGGTTCGGCCGCTGGGGAACGAATTACATCTACGGGACCTGGTCCGTGCTGGTCGGGCTCGCGGCGGCTGGTGTCGAGCCGAGCTCGCCGATGGTCCGTCGCGCTGTCGACTGGCTCCACGGCGTGCAGCGCCACGACGGGGGCTGGGGCGAGACGAACTTCTCGTACTTCGCCCCATCGATGGCCGGCCAGCACCACACCAGCACCGCATTCCAGACCGCCTGGGCCCTGCTCGCGCTGATGATCTCGGGCGAGGGTCGCAGCGAGGCGGTGGAGCGCGGCGTCGCCTACCTCATGCGCCGCCAGCGTCTGGACGGACTGTGGCACGACGAGGACTTCACCGCGCCCGGCTTTCCCCGTGTCTTCTATCTGAAGTACCACGGCTACACGTCGTACTTCCCGCTGTGGGCGCTGGCCGAGTATCGCGCGCTCGCCGGGCAGGACTGAGGCCAGCTGGCGGAGCACGAGCTCGGAATCGTCGTCGCGCTCGAGGCGGAGGCGGCGGCGCTCGCCGCAGCGGATGCGCGCGTGGCGGTGAGCGGCCCCGGGCACGAGCGTGCGGCGGCCGCTGCCGAGCGGCTCCTCGGCGCGCGCTGCGGCGCGCTCCTCAGCTTCGGAGTCGCCGCCGGTATCATCCCCTCGTTGCGCCCGGGCGACATCGTGATCGCCGATTCCGTGCACTGCATCGACGAGGGCGCCTCGATCCCTGCGGACGCCACCTGGCGCGACGCGCTCGTCGAGCGCTCCGCGGTGCTCGGCAACGTGCGCGTCGGCACCGTCGTGGGCCTGCGCGAGGTGGTGGCGACGCCCGCCGACAAGCGCGCGATCGCTCCGTTCGGAATCGTGGCGGACATGGAGACCGGGGCTGTCGCCGAGGTCGCTCGAGCACGCGGCGTGCGCTGGCTCGCCGTGCGCGCGGTGGTCGACCCGGCCGCTGCTCGGGTGCCCGAGGCGGCGCTCGCCGGGATGCGTGCCGACGGCGCGAGCGCCCGGCTCGCCCTCGCGCGTGCCCTGCTGGCGCGGCCTGCGGATCTCCCCGCCGTGGTCGGGCTCGGCCTGAGGTTCGCGAGGGCCCGGTTGGCGCTCCGCGCTTTCGTACGCAGGGCCGGTCCCTCCTTCTGTCTACCGGCAGGCTCCCGGTAGCGGCGCGCCGGGCATCTCGATAGAGTTCGCGCTCGATGGCAGGCGCGCCCGCGGCCGCAGCACACTCGACGACCGGCGGCGCCACCGGCGGCCGTCCGAGGATCTCCTGCAACGAGGATCTCCAGCACGATGAGAGCGCTCATTCTCGCGGCCGGTATCGGCTACCGCCTCGGCGGTGGCGAGCGGCAGCCACCGAAGTCCCTGCTGCGCTTCGAGGGGCGCTCCCTCCTCGCGCGGCACCTCGACGCCCTCGCCGCGTGCGGCGTCGCCGAGGTGTCGATCGGCGTCGGCTATCGCGCCGACGCGATCGCCGCGGAGGTGGGACGCACGGCCCGCGCGATCCATGTCGAGCTCGTCCACAATCCCGACTTCCACGAGGGCAACGTCGTCACGCTGTGGCATCTGGCCGAGCGTCTCGAGGCGGGTGGCGACGTGCTCCTAATGGACGCCGACGTGCTCTACCACCGCTCGGTGATGGAGCGGCTCGTCGCATCCGAGCGCAGCGACTGCTTCCTCCTGGACCGGGACATCGAGCCCGGTGAGGAGCCGGTCAAGCTCTGCGTGCGCGACGGGCGCATCGTCGAGTTCCGCAAGGTCGTGGATCTCGGGCTCGCCTACGACTTCCACGGCGAGTCCGTCGGTTTCTTCAAGCTCAGCGAGGCGATGGCGCGGGCGCTCGCGGCGACGGTTCGCCACTACGTCGCGAGCGGTCGTCGCGAGGAGTTCTACGAGGAGGCGCTGCGCGACCTGGTCCTCGGCGAGCACGGGGCGCGCTTCGGCTTCGAGGACGTCACCGGCCTGCCGTGGATCGAGATCGACTTCCCCGAAGACGTCGATCGGGCACACTGCGAGGTGCTGCCGCGAATGCTCGAGCACGACGCGGCTTGAGAGCGGGCCGAGCCCACCGGGCGCGGTCGCCGGCACGGGGCCCGACGCCGCATCGTTGTTCGGATAAGGCCGGTCCGGTGCGGGCTGCGGGGACCGTCGGCCGCAGGGATGCGGCCGTCGAGCCTACATGGACGTATTCACGGCGTGTCCCCGCAGCCCGTACCGGGCCGGCCGACGCCCGGCTAGCCGCTTAACCGATCACGAATG